>Ga0190269_10000497_pt1 | contig 19897 bp, 14 predicted proteins | sample Popmic249IS_FD_133749 | JGI IMG/M metagenome (GOLD analysis project Ga0190269, IMG submission 133749) | Populus adjacent soil microbial communities from riparian zone of Blue River, Arizona, USA - 249 IS | ecosystem: Environmental > Terrestrial > Soil > Riparian zone | place: USA: Arizona... | reverse complement strand
TTCCACGGCGTCAGCCGCGCGTTCACGTAGAACGGCGTCTTGGCGAAGCCGATCTCCGGGTTTTCGCGCTCGAAGTTGAGGCTCGGCGGCAGCTGCGCGTGCGCCAGCGACAGCGCCGCTTTGATCAGCGCGACCACGCCCGCGGCCGTGTCCAGGTGGCCGATGTTGGTCTTGACCGAGCCGACGGCGCAGTAGCCGGTGCGCTGGCTCGTCTCCGTGAACGCTTGCGTGAGCGCAGCGATCTCGATCGGATCGCCCATCGCGGTGCCGGTGCCGTGGCACTCGACGAGGCCGATGCTGTCCGCCGGCACGTTTGCGATCGCGAGCGCCTCGCTGATCGCCGCGGCCTGCCCGTCGACGCTCGGCGCGAGATAGCCCACCTTGCGCGAGCCGTCGTTGTTCACCGCCGAGCCCTTGATCACCGCGACGATCGGATCGCCGGCGTCGAGCGCATCCTGCAGGCGCCGCAGCGCCACGACGCCCACGCCGCTGCCGAACACCGTCCCCTGCGCGCGATGATCGAACGCACGGCAGTGGCCATCCGGAGATAACACCTCGCCCTCGTGGAACACGTAGCCGTGCCGGTGCGGCAGCTCGATCGTCACGCCGCCGGCCAGCGCCATGTCGCACTCGCCGCTCAGCAGGCTCTGGCAGGCGAGGTGCACGGCGACGAGCGACGTCGAGCAGGCGGTCTGCACGTTGACGCTCGGTCCGCGCAGATCGAAGCAATACGAGGCGCGCGTGGCGAGGAAGTCCTTGTCATTGCCGGTGTGACGCAAGAGGAACGTGCCCACGGAGTCCACGAGCTCGCGATTGCGCAGAATGTTGTTCGCGTAGTAGCTGCCCTGGCCGCAGCCGGCGAACACACCGATCGAGCCCTCAAACTTCGATGGCACGTGTCCCGCGCGCTCGAGCGCTTCCCACGCGGTCTCGAGGAACTGCCGGTGCTGCGGGTCCATGATCGCCGCTTCCTTGGGACCGAGCCCGAAGAACTCGGGATCGAACTGCTCCATGCCAGGCAGCGGCGCGCCCGCGCGCACGTAGCTCGGCTGCGACAGCTCGCGGCGGCTGACGCCCGCAGCCAAGAGCTGCGGCTCGTCGTACTGCTCCACGCTCTCCACGCCCTGGCACAGGTTCGTCCAGAACTGCTCCGGCGTCACGGCGCCCGGCACGCGTAGCGCGACGGACACGATCGCGATGCTGTTCACTTCGGCAGATGGGTCACTCTTGCTCATACGACTTCCAGGTCACGTATTCTGGCACATCTCAGCGGCGACGGTTCCGCAGCTCGCGGCGCGCGGCGCTGCGTTCCATGCGGAGCGCGGCGCGACCCTGCGCTTGCTCGCGGGTCGCGGCGCTCTGGTCTGCCCGGCCCACGAAGCTGCGCACGGTCGGGAAGCGGTACAGCTCGGTGAGCGCCACGTCGAGCTCGAGGTCGAGCTTGAGCCGGCGCTGCAGCTTCACGACGAGGAGCGAGTGACCGCCCAGATCGAAGAAGTTGTCGTCCATGCCCACGCGCTCGGTGCCGAGGACCTCCGCCCACAGGCGCGCGATGCGCTCTTCCTGATCGCTCTCCGGCGCCACGTATTCGCGGGCCTTGCGCGTTGCCTCTGGGAGCGGCAACGCCTCGCGCGCGAGCTTGCCGTTCGGCGTGAGCGGCAGCTTGTCGAGCACCACCACGGCGGCGGGCACCATGTACTCCGGCAGCTCGCGGCGCGCGCGCTCGCGCAGCGCGTCCGGGTCGGCGCGGCCGGTCACGTAGCCGACGAGGCGCACGTCCCCGGGCGTATCTTCACGCGCGAGGACCACGGCCTCGCGCACGCCCGCGTCGTGCAGCAGCACGGACTCGATCTCGCCGAGCTCGATGCGGTAGCCGCGCACCTTCACCTGGTGATCGGTGCGGCCCAGGAACTCGAGCCGGCCCGCCGCCGTGCGCCGCACAAGATCTCCGGTGCGGTACATGCGCTCGCCCGGCACGAACGGATCTGCGACGAAGCGCTGCTCGGTCAGCTCCGGACGGCCGAGGTAGCCGCGGACCACGCCCGCGCCGGCGATGTACAGCTCGCCCGGGACGCCGAGCGGCAGGAGGCGCTGAGCGGCATCCAGCACATAAAGCCGAGTGTTGGCGATGGGCTCGCCCAGCGGCACGCTGTCCTCGCGCTGCAGGCGATGCGTGGCCGACCAGACCGTGGTCTCGGTCGGACCGTACATGTTCGTGACGCTGCCGGCATGGTCGCGCAGCTCGCGCGCGAGCTGCACCGGGAACGCTTCGCCGCCCACCATCAGGTGCGGCACGGCATCGAGCGCGGCGCGCGCCGCGTCATCGCTCCGCGTCATGCGCATGAACGCAGGCGTGCACTGCAGGTGCGTGATCCCGTGGCGCTTGAGCTGCGCGACGAGGTCGTGGTCGTTTGCGTCCGGCTCGACCTCCGCCGCTGCAGGCTGCGCGGCCCGCGCCAGCTCCCGCAGCTGCGCGAGATGGTCGAGGCCTGACAGCACCTGCTCGGTCGGCATCCCGAAATCCACGAGGCACGCGACGTCATCCACACCGATCGCCTGCAGCTCCTGCAGGATGCCGAGGCAGTGCTGCGGCGTGCCGAACAGGCCGCTCGTCTCGAAGTAGCGCTGGAACGCGAACTCCAGCACCGCGTCCATGTCGTCCTCGGACAGCGCGTCGAGGTCGATGTCGTTGGCGTTTGCGGGCTGGCCCTTTGGTCGCTTGAAAGCGGGGAACGCCCACGCGAAGCCCTTCACCAGCTGCAGCGAGCTACGCAGATAAGCCTTCATCGGCTCGCGCACGCGCTCGCGCACGGCCTCGACCGATTCGCCCACGTGCGTGTGCAGCATGAGCGACACGACGCCCGTGGCCGGATCGAAGCCGGCCTCGGCGCGCGCGCGGCGATAGGCTGCGATCTTCTCCGCGACCTCCGACAGCGACTGTCCGAGCAGGTGGGTGAGCAGGTTGGCGCCGGTGCGGCCCGCGGCCTCGAACGTCTCGGGGTTGCCGGCGGTGGTGATCCAATACGGCAGCTCGGCCTGCAGCGGACGCGGATGCGTGCGCAAGCTGTACGCCGCGCCATCCGGGCCCTCGAAGCTGAGCTCCTCGCCGCGCCAGAGCCGCCGCACCTTGTCGAGGGTGTCGAGCAGCACGCGCTTGCGCTCCTTGAAATTCCCGGGCGACAGCACGAAGTCTTGCGGCTGCCAACCCGATGCGAACGCGAGGCCCACGCGCCCGCGCGAAAGCTGATCCACCACGGCGAAGTCTTCTGCGATGCGCGCCGGGTGGTGCAGCGGCACCACGCAGCTGCCCGCGCGGATCTGCAGGCGCGAGGTGATCGTGGCGATCGACGCACTCGTCACCGCGGGGTTGGGGTAGGCGCCGCCGAAGTCGTGGAAGTGACGCTCGGGCGTCCAGATCGCCGCGAAGCCGCGCGTGTCGCCGAAGCGCGCGCACTCGAGCATCAGGCGATAGCTGTCGATGTCGCCGTCACCCGTCTGCGCGCCCCACAAAAACAGGCTGAAGTCGAGCGTCAGGGGCTTGTGCGGCGCTCGCAGCACGGTGCTGATCGGCTCGTCGCCGCTCCCAGCTTCGCGGCTGCGATCGCGATAGAGCACGACGCTCAGGCCGCGCGAGAGGGTCCAGAACAGCTCCAGCACCGAGATGTCGAACGACAGGCTGGTCACGGCCAGCCAGCGATCACCGGCCTGGTGTGGGATCACGCGATCCATGCCCGCGAAGAAGTTGAGCACGTTGCGGTGCTCGACCATGACGCCCTTCGGACGGCCGGTGGAGCCCGACGTGTAGATGACGTAGGCGAGCTGCTCGCCGCTGACGGCGGCAGGCGGAACGCCGCTGCTGCTGGCAGCGGCGGCCTCCCGCACGTCGATGCGCGTGAGCTCTGCGCCGAGCTCGGGGTGGCTCGCGTCGTCGTACAGGAGCACCCGTGCGCCGGAGTCCTCCAGCATGAAGCGCAGGCGCTCCTCCGGGTAGTTGGGATCGAGCGGCAGGTACGCGCCGCCGGCTTGCCACACGGCGAGCACCGCGATCACGAGCTGCGGACCGCGACCCACGTGCACGCCGACGAGGTTCTCGCGCGTCACGCCTGCCGCTTGCAGCTGCTGCGCCAGCCGCGCGGCGGAGCGCAGCAGCTCGCGGTAGCTGAGCGTCTGGCCTTCGAACACGAGCGCAGCCTGCTCCGGCGTGCGGGCGGCTTGCGCCTCGATCTGTGCGATCACGCTGCCGCTCAGGTCGACGGGCAGCGCGGTCTCGTTCCAGCGCGCGAGCTGCGCGATCACCGCCTCGGAGACGAGCGGCAGCTGCCCGACGGGCAGCGCGGGCTGCGCGGCCGCCGCGGCGATCAACGTGGCGAGCTGCTCCGAGAGCAGCGCGCGCGCCTCGTCGTCGAGCGCGCCCGGATCACACAGCAGCGCGGGCTCGTCCCCCAGCGCCAGCGCACACACGACGCCCGCCAGCGGGCCCTGCGCAACGTCGCCAGGGACGATCGCGACCTGCGCGATGTGGCCGCTCGCCAAGTCGCGCCTCGCTCGCAGGGCGCTGAAACGGGCCCCCACGTCGCGCAGCAGCGGCGCCTTGCCGGAGACGCGCGTCAGCTCCGCGCTCACGGCCTGCACGAGCGTGGCGAACGCCGCGCTCTCGTCCACGTTCGCGCGCAGCGGAACCTGCGGCAGAAACAGCCCGCGCAGCTCGGGGGACAGCGGCTCTCTCTCAGGCAGCACGTAGCCGAGATCCGCGTGCAGCTTGCCGCTCGTGCGGGCCAGGTAGCTGACCCACGCCGCCGTGAGCTGCGCATCGCGCGCCGAGCGCGGCAGCTGCGACCACGCCGCCGGTAGCTGCAGCGGCACGCGCACGGGCGTCGCGCCGCTGGCGCGCTGCGCTTGCGCGAGCGGCAGGCTCGCGGGCTCCGAGCTCGACAGACGCTCCACCCAGAAGGTCTCGGCGCGCGCCAGCGGCTCGCCCCACGGCGCCAGCTGATCCAGCGCCGCCGCGTGCAGCTGCGACAGCTGTGCGCCCGGCGCGAGCCCGAGCCGCTCGGCAGCCGCGCTCGCGTCGAGCGGGGTGCCGCAGGGCGCGCTCAGCTTGACGATGCGCAGCACACCGTCAGCGGCGGCCACGTCGATCGCAGTGTCGCTCACCGCGAGCACCGTGCCCGGAGCCGTGCCGGCCTCGAGCTCGCCCTCGTGCAGCTCCGCGCCGCGAACGAGCACGCACTGCCCCCCGTGCAGCAGCTTGCACGAGCCGATCAGGTTGTCATAGTCGCCGAAGTCGAGCGCCCTGACCTGGGCGAGCAGCTCGCGCGCGGACTTGCTGAAGTCGAGCACGCACGCACCCTGCGGGCGCAGGTACTTGCCGTAGTAGCTGCGCTGACTGAGGTCCTGCGACGTGCGCGTCAGCGCGCCGATCCCGAGATCGTCGAGCAGCTCGGAGTACGTCTCCATCGCCACCGCGAAGTTGCGCGTGTTGAGGCTGAGCGACGTCTCATCGGGCGCCAGGTCGAAGATGCGCTGCTTCAGGATCGCGCCCGAGTCGATGTCGCCACCGATCTCGTGCCAGCTGATCCCGTAGCTCTCCTCGCCGTTCCACAGCGCCCACACCGGCGCGTTCAACCCGGCGTAGCGAGGCAGCGGTCCATCATGAAAGTTGATCGCCGCCAGACGCGGCAGCGCCACGACTTCGGCAGGCAAGATGGCCAGGTGCGTGATGGAGAACAGGTAGTCGAACGGGGCGCGCGCCTGCAGCGCAGCGGCGTAATCCGTGAGGCCGAGCAGGGGCAGGCCGCGCTCCTCGGCCCAGCGTTGGACACGGGGCGCACCACTCACGACGGCTACAATTCCGTGACCGCGCTCCAACCAGAGCTGCGCGCACTCCATGAGCAGGCTGTCGGCACCTATGAAAACGGCTTGAAAAGTCAGGCTTTCTTGCATACTGCTCCCCACACGCGGCAGGCGTTGCACCCAAAAGTCGCGCCAGCCTAATGCACGGACTGTTCCCAGTCAGCTAAGTAGCGCACGAGCGCGAATTTCGCTTGTTCCATGGATAAAGCCGATTCTTTTGGCCGCCACCCGCTGCAGCCGAGCCTAGCGATTGCGGACACGCTCGCGCAGGCGCGCCGCTCCGGGCACAAGCTGGCGGCGCCTCCGGAACCGACCCCTGCCACCTTGCCCGACGCCTATGCGTTACAGGCGCTGGTCACGCGCGCGCTCGGCTGGAAGCCGCGCGGATTCAAGGTCGGCGCAACGAGTGTCACGGCGCAAGCGATGTTGGGGATCGACCAGCCGTTTTCGGCGTCGTTGTTCGAGGAGCGCTTGTTCGGCAGCGGCGATCGTGTGCCGACGTCAGCTGAAAGCCTGCGCGTGGTGGAGCCCGAAGTGTCGTTTGTATTGCGCGACGGACTGCCGCCACGAGCGGAGCCCTACGCGCTGCGCGAGGTGCTCGCGGCCGTCGAGAGCGTGCACCCTGCGCTCGAGGTCGCCGACCCGCGCCTGCCCAACGGGCTCGCGCAGCCGCTGCCGTGGCTGATCGCAGACGGCGGCATCAACGATGCGTTCGTGCTCGGCGCGGGCGTCGCGCCCTTGGCCGCGGACGAATACGCGCTCTTGCAGGTGCGCGCGCAGCACAACGGCGCGTGGGTCACGAGCGGTTCCGGCGCGAATGCGCTCGGCAGTCCCGCCGCCGTGCTCACGTGGCTCGCGCATCACCTCCCCACGTTGGGCCTCGAGCTGCGCGCCGGGGACATCGTGACCACGGGCCTGCTCACGGGCGTGATCATGTGCCAGCCGGGCGACCATGTCATGGCTGACTTTGCCGCTCTGGGCTGCGTGAGCGCCCGCTTTTGAAACACGCCTCTCTCATTTACAGCGCACGCGCTCGGTGTAAGTTCGGCGTACGCGCCGTGCAAGTGTGCGGTGTCGCAGCTTGGAGAGGGATCGGGCGATGCGCAGACAATCGAGTTGGGGGCTCTGGATGGCACGCGTGGGCTGCGGGCTCGTCCTGCTCACCGGAGGCGCCTGCGGCGACGACGCCGATGACGCGCCGTCCAAGGCCGGATCAGGCGGCGCGAACGGCTCGGCAGGCAAGGCGGCGGCCGGGCAGGGCAACAGCACCAGCGGTGTCGCTACCGCAGGCCGTGGGGGCAGCGCTGCAGGTCGTGGCGGCAACCTGCCGCGCACGCAGCAGACCCCCAATGCCGAGGCCTACCGCTGCCAGCCCAAGCCAGAGGACAAGGGCGGCTTCGGCAGCGAGGGCGCACGTTGCTGCGTCAACCAGGGCAGCTGCGCCAAGGCGGACGGCTTACCCGGTGCCAGCAGCCTTCCGCACGACACCTGCTCGGCAGAATCGGAGCTCGTGTGCTCCCCCAATCCGCCAGCGACGTCCGATGTAGACGCTGGAACGGGCAGCGGCTTCGCCAGCTGTCGCGTCAAGTTCCCGGGCGCTCCGGCGGACTACCCGGACTACGAAGGCCGCTGCCTGCCGAGCTGCTTCGCGCAGAAGAGCCCGATCGCGGCGCGCCTGCAGATTGCGACCTGCGCGCAGGGCCAGCTCTGCACCCCATGTTACGACCCGCTCACCGGCGCCTCGACCGGCAGCTGTGAGCTGCAAGGAGATGCGCCGACGGAACCCGGGCCGAAGAGCTTCGCCGAGTGCGCGAACGGTCTCGGCTACTGCGTGCCCGCGTTCGCCGCAGGCATGTTCGCAGGCGAGCTGAGACAGCTGACCTGCCAGGTGGGCGAGCTGTGCGGCCCAAAGAACAAAGTGGCCGATCCCAGCGCCTGCTTCGAGCAGTGCGAGTCCGCCGGCTTCGGCCCAGGCTCCTGCGTGCCGGAGTTCCTCGCCAGCAACTTCTCGGCATTCCTGTCCCCGTCAACCTGCACCGACGGCAACTTGTGCGCCCCCTGCAGCATCCTCAACCAACGCACCGGCGTCTGCGACTGAAAGCAAAACGGCGCGCTGGCTCAAACCAGCGCGCCGTTCACGTTTGCGTCGTCCGCCGCGTAATCAGAAGTTGTAGTTCAGCGTGATCACCGGCTGCGACGCGGCGTACGTGAGTTGCGTCGACGTCATCGCGGCAGCGTTGATGACCAGGTTCTGCGTGGCGACGTAGATGAACTCGGCCGCGATCTGGATCGGACCTTCCGTGTACGCGAGCTGACCCGCGATTTGGATGTTCTGCAGCCGCGCGTTGGTCGGGAAGGCCAGCTTCGCTTTGGCCTCGTCCGGCTTGTCGATGCCGAAGAAGCCCCACAAGCTGAGGTTCTTCGTGATGCCGAAGCCGACCTGCGCCCACGCGCCGAAGCCGCTGATGTCCGGCCGGAAGAGGTCCTGCATCTGGAAAATGTGACCGAACACGTTGCCGGCGTTCTGGCCGTACCAACCGTTGGCGGCGACCAGGACCGGACCCAGCTGCAGCTTGGCGCCACCGGAGACCACGTACGTCGTCATGGTGTCCCGGATCGTCTGACCCATCGCCGGAGCGGGTAGCGTAGCGTTGCCCACGCCGCTCAGGTCCTTCATGTCCCAGTGACCCACCAGGAACACTTGCCATTTGGTCGGGAGGTAGAAGGGCAGCGGCATGGCCGCCATACCGCCAAACGCCATGATGCGCGCTTCCACCTGCGGCAACATCGAGGCTTCGCCAACGCTCACTGCGTTCGGCAAACAGTTCGCTGCAGGCGCGACCTGTCCCGCGCCACAGGTGGGCAACTCGTCGCGCCAGCTGTTGCGATTGATCTGCACGCCAATGTCGAGGTTCGACTCAGGCGACAACTTGAAGCGGTGGATGAACGTGACACCGGGCGAGCGCCAGCCGAGCTGACCGGCGCCGTAACCCAGCGGCGTGGCGATGTGGCTCGCTGAGCCGGGAATCATGCCGAGCAGCAGGTTGTGATACTGACCGACGCGGAGCACGTTCTGGCTCATGCCCCAGTTGAGCTCGACGTACGCCAGACGGATGCGGGGCACGAGGCTCTCGTCGAAGCGCGGCTCGTTCACCACGCTGCTGAAGGGCAGCGGCACCGACGTCGGCGTGAGCGTCGCCATTCCGGTCATCGGATTAGTGACCGGGACGTTCATCGTGGCGTTCGCCTGGAACATGCCCGTGCTGAGGGCGAGGATCTGGTAGTTGTAACCACCGAGGTCCATCTCGATGACGCCCGTCGGCGTCGCGCCGCTCAGCACTTCAGGGCCGCGAATCGTGAACGTCATGCGCGTCTGACGCACGTCGCCGCCGAGGAACCATTTGTCGGCAGCGAGCGATACGGGGCCGACGAACGTGAGCGCACCGCCGTTGCTCGCACCCGGGATGTCCTGCAGGAACAAGCTTCCCGAGACGAGACCCTTCACCGTGAATACGAACGGTGAAGGCGGGGCTGCGGGTGGAGTAGGTAGAGGCACGGGCGCCGGCGCCGGAGGCGCTGCGGCCTGTCTCTCCGGGACCGGTGACGGTTCACCCGCCGGGGATTGAGGTTGTTCATTCTCATCGCCCTCTTCGAGCTCGTCCTCTTTGTCTTGCGCCCAGGCGCGAGACATCGGTGAGAGCGCGCCCCCCAGCGCGAGCGAAGCACACAGCAACCAAGTCCAGTAACGACTGCCGCGACACTCTGGCGTGGATGTAGACATGACGAGCACCCCTGTTGGCGTAGAACGATCCACGAGCGTCGGCAGCGCCCAGCTGATCTTGTTACTTCGTCAGTGGGGCGCCGCCGGCGCTCGCGGGAAAGGTGATTCAGTCGATCTTGATGATGGAGCCCTCACGCGCCCAGTTCTTGCCGTCGAACCGTGCGATTTGCATCGCGTCGAACAGGAAGAAGTCGGAGGCGGAGGTGTTGATGGTGATGCCAGGCAAGAGCAGGTCAGGCTTGAAGTCCTTCAAGCTGGCGGCCTGCTTCATGATGTTCTCGCTGCTGAAGTCACCATTGCACTGCTTGAGCACCTGCACGATCGTCTGAGCGGCGATGTACGCGTAGGAGTTCGAGCCGTCGTTGATGTCGCCTTCCGGATAGTACTTGGCCATGAAGGCCTTGAACTTATCGATGGCCGGCTTGTACGCGGGATCGGTGTCGTTCGTGTCGGTGTAGTACTGGACGCTCATCAAGCCCTTGGCCTTGTCCAGACCGGCGGGCACGAGCACGGCACCGACCGAAGCGCCGACGTTGTTCAGGTAGAAGTTCTTGGGCTTCCAGCCCGAGTCGTGCACCTTGCGAACCGCCTGCGCGGCGAACTTCGGCGTGGCGATACAGATGAACGTGTCAGCCTTGGAGCCCTTGAGCGTGACGATCTGCGAGTCGACCGTGGGGTCGCTGGCCTCGTAGCTGGCTTCCGCCACGATCTGCTTGGCCTTGTCGCCGAGGCCTTCCTTGACCGCGCTCAGCAGGTCTTTGCCGTAGTCGTCGTTCTGGTAGAGGACGGCGATCTTGGCCTTCGGGCTGTTCTCCAGGATGTGCTTCGCGTAGATGCGGCCTTCCAGGTGGTAGCTGGGGTTGAAGCCGATCGTGTACGGGAACTTCTGCGGGTCGCCCCACTTGGTGGCACCCGAGGACACGAACAGCTGCGGCACCTTCTTCGAGTTCAGGTACTTCTGCGTGGCCGAGTTGGTCGCCGTGCCGAGCGGCTGCACGACGGCGACGACTTGATCCTCTTCCACGAGCTTACGCGTCTGTTCTACGGCCTTGGGGGGGCTGTAGCTGTCGTCCAAGCTGATGAGCTTGATCTTCTTGCCGTTGATGCCGCCTTCTTCATTGACCATCTTGAAGTAGGCCGCCTGCAGCTTGCCGATCGTGCCGTAGGCCGATGCTGGCCCGCTGTACGGCATGGTCTGTCCAAGCTTGATCTCGTCGGAAGCAGGCGCGGCCTCGGGGGCCTTTTGCTCTGCTTGCGTGGGGGCCGGCTCCGCCGTCTTTTCAGGTTCGCTGGGCTTGTTGCATGCGCCCGCAAATAAGACGGTTGCGACTGCGCTGATACTGCTGAGACGTAGCCAAGTTGTATTCATGTTTTGGTTCTCGCGTGTGCTCCTGATGCCCGTGCTCTCCGGATAAAACCAGCGATGCCCTCGGGCATCAGGTAGACGAATCCGATCATGACCACGCCGTAGATCGCCCAGGGGGCGGCCTTGGAGATCTGATCGGCTACGTTAGGGATGAACTGCAGGAACAGCGCGCCGAAGAACGCGCCCGACAGCGAGGCCAAACCGCCGACGACGATGCCGACGAGGAAGCCCGCAGACACGAGGACACCGAAGCTGTCCGGCGCGACGAACTGGACGACCAGGGCAGACAATCCGCCCGCGATGCCCGTGTACATGGCGCTGATGCCGAAGGTGGTCGTCTTGTAGCGAGCCAGGTCAATGCCCATGGCCGCGGCGGCGAGTGGGTTGTCACGGATCGCCATGATCGCGCCGCCGGTGTGGCTGGTGATCAGGTTGTGAGCCACCCAGAGCAGGATCAGCAGCACGCCGAACGAGAAGAAGTACAGCCACTGATCCGCCGACAGTGGCAGGCCAAAGGGCGCGTCCGGCTTGATCAGGGTGATGCCCTGAACGCCGCCGGTCCAATGCTCGATGCCCTTGTATTTCAGGATCTGCGGTAGACACACGCCGAGCGCGAACGTTGCGAGCGCGAGATACAGGCCTTCGAGGCGCAGCGCGGGCAGACCGAACAACCAACCGAGGCCCATGCAAAGCACGCCAGATGCCACGATGGCGATCGGATAGGGAACGCCGAACTGGTCGATCAGGATGGCCGTGCAGTACGCGCCCATGGCGTAGAACGCGCCGTGACCTAGGGAGATCTGTCCGTTGTAGCCCGTCAGCAGGTTCAAGCCGATCAGCGCCATCGACGTGATGATCACCATGTTCAGCTGGAACACGCGGTAATTGCTCACCACGAACGGCAGCACACAGGCGACCAGCACGAAGGCTACGACGATCAAGCGCTGTTCGGTCCAGCGCGGTAACTGTTTGGGTGCGGGCATGGCTTGGATGGATGGACTTTGCATCTCACACTCGAGTGACTACGACCTTGCCGAGCAGGCCGGAGGGCTTCACGACCAAGACGGTGACGATGGTGACGAGCGCGACCGTGAGCTTGAGCTCGGTGCCGATGAGGTAGGCGCCGGCCAAGTTCTCCAGTACGCCGAGCATGAAGCCACCGATGACCGCGCCCACGGGGCTATCGATCCCGCCTAACAGTGCGGCGGCAAACGCGTAGATCAGGATACCCGCCATCATGTTGGGGTCGAGGAACACGACCGGTGCGATCAACATGCCGGCCACGGCGCCGATCGCCGCGGCGAGGCCCCAGCCGAGCGCGAGCATCGAGCCCACGCGGATGCCGCACAGTCCGGCCGAATCGCTGTTCGCCGCCGCGCCGCGCAGGGCCAAGCCCGCGGGCGTGAAGCGGAAGAACGCCCACAGCAGCCCGACCACGAAGAACGTCACGGCCACGATGCCGAGCTCGTGCGAGTTGATGAATGGGTTACCGAACGGCGGCTCCTCCGGGAAGGGGCTCGGGAACTGCTGGATCGTGTAACCGAACACCCAACCGGCGAGGCTGTTCAAGATGAACTGCATGCCGATGAACACGATGACGACGCTCAGCACCGGCGCTTTCTCCACGCGCCGGATCAACACGCGCTCGATGCCTACGCCGAAGAAGAACGACACGACGACCGTGATCAGGAAGGCCAGCCAGTACGGCACGCCGGCGCCGATTAGCCACCACGCGAGGTAGGTGGAGCACATGGCGAGCTCGCCCTGTGCGAAGTTCACGTGATGCGTGGCCTGGTAAATCATGACCAGGGCGAGCGCCAAGCTCGCGTACACGCCGCCGGTCGCCAGTCCCGCTGCGATCTGATGAAGCAACTGTTCCAAGGCAGCCTCAATAACGAAAGTATCAGTAGCCGAGATAAGCGCGCCGCACGTCTTCGTTCTGGCGCATTTCTTCGGGGGAACCGGTGGTCACCACGACTCCGGTTTCGAGCACACAAGCGCGGTCCGCGAAGTCCAGCGCGAGATTGGCGTTTTGCTCCACGACCAGCACGCTCACGCGCTGCTCGCGATTGATCTTGCGCATGATGCCGAAGATCTCCTGCACGATGCGGGGCGCCAGACCGAACGAGGGCTCATCCAGCACGAGCAGCTTGGGCTCGAGCATGAGCGCGCGGCCGATGGCGAGCATCTGCTGCTCACCGCCCGAGAGCGTGCCGGCTTGCTGGTTCCGCCGCTCGTAGAGGCGGGGGAAGTAGCTGTAGACGAGCTCGAAGTCCTGCTGGACCTTTCCGGACTTGCGACGCGTATAGGCGCCGAGCCGCAGGTTTTCTTCGGCGGTCAACGTGGTGAACGTGCCGCGCCCCTGCGGAACGTGCGCGACGCCGCGGCGCGCGATGTCCGCGGTGTCCAGCCTGTCGATCGCCTCGCCGTTCAGCTCGATCGTGCCGCGGCGATTGATCTGGCCGCAGATCGCGCGCAGCAAGGTCGTCTTGCCTGCGCCGTTGGCGCCGAGCACGGCGGTGGCGCCGCCCTGTGACACTTCCACGTTGACGCCGTGGAGCACCTGGATCGCGCCGTAGCTGGCATGCAGGTCTTTGACGGTCAGCGTATTCAGCGAGTTCATCAGGCCCCTCCGAGATACGCGCGAATGACCTCGGGATGGTTCTGCACTTCGGCGGGCGTACCTTGCGCGATGCGCTTGCCGAAGTCGAGGGCCACGATCCTGTGACACAGCTTCATCACGAACTGCATGTGATGCTCCACGAGGAGCACTGTCAGCTTGAAGCGCTCACGCAAGGTCTGAATCAGCTCGCGGAGCTCGTCCACGTCGCCGTGGCTGAGGCCGCCGGCCGGCTCGTCCAACATCAAGAGCTTCGGCCGACTGGCCAGGGCGCGCGCCAGCTCGACGCGCTTGCGGCTGCCGAACGGCAGCGCGGCCACGTAACGATCGGCATCGTGCGTGAGCCCGAGCAGATCGATCAGCGACTGCGCTTCCGCGTTTGCTTCGTCGATCTCTTGCTTGGATGTGTAACGCAACGAGTCGCTGAGAAAGCCACCCGTGCGCTGAGGATGCGAGCCTACCAACACGTTCTGCCGCACCGTCATACGCTCGAACAACGCGACGTTCTGAAACGTTCGCGCAATGCCGAGTGAAGCGACTTTGTGTCGAGGCACCGTCATCAGCGAGCTACCGCCGAACTCGATGTCGCCGCTCGTCACCGAGTAAAGTCGACTGATGCAATTGAACAGCGTCGTCTTGCCCGCGCCATTGGGACCGATGATGCCGAGGATTTGTCCGCTGCCTACTTCCAAGCTGACACCGTCAAGCGCGACGATGCCGCCGAAGGTCACGCGAACGTTGTCACACCGCAACAACGGCCCGCCCACAAGGTCTCCGCCCACCATGCTGATAGATCGTTTGCTCCGAAGAAGGCCGACGCTGCGCCGACGGTCTCGTGCAGTGTGTGAACAATAGAGACTGCGCCGGACAATGCAAAGCGAAACTTGCAAGCTCCGGCGTGATTGGGCGGGCGCTCACGTTCGTCCGGATCGCGGGATGAGGCGCTGCTTACGCGCGCCGCCGTCAGCTGACACGAGGCTGTCGATCTCATAGCCTGCAGCCGTCCTAGGATGGACACGAATGGCTTGAAACAATGCTGTCTACTCGCCGCTGATGCGCGCTGAGCACGCGCTGCCAGGCCGAGGAATTCGCCTCGTTTTCAGGGTCAGTCCGCGTTGTTGCATCCGTGACGCAACAAGTCTGGCAATGCGTTCCGAGACAGCTCGATCCTCAGTGGCGCTTTTGTGATTGGATGCAGGATCGCCAGGCTGACCGAGCACAGCGCGATGCCTGCGGAATCGTTGCGTTGACGCGCTCCATACAGCCGATCGCCCACGATCGGATGTCCGACGTGCGCGAGCTGCGCTCGGATCTGATGTTTACGACCCGTCTCCAGCTGCACTTCGAGGACGCTGACCTTATCGTCAGTCCAACGGGTGTCATATCGAAGTATCGCAGTTTTGGCACCGCTGCGCGCATGTTTACTCACTTCAACTGATCGAGAACCCTCGCGGTGCTGGATAAAGTGCTCGAGGCGGCCACTCGCCGGTGTGATCGTCCCTTCCACGCCAGCCAGGTAGCGCTTCTCGACGCTGCGCTCGCGGAACTGCGCGGACAGCCGGCCCGCGGCTTTGGAGGTTTTTGCAAACACCACCACCCCGCCGACCGGCCGGTCCAACCTGTGAACCAGGCCGAGGAAGACGTTGCCGGGCTTGTGGTAGCGCTCGGCGATCCAGCGCTTCACCCAGTCCAGCAAGCTCGCTTCGCCGCTCGCGTCCCCCTGCGTGAGAATGCCGGCTGGCTTACATACCGCGATGAGATGGTTGTCCTCGTAAAGGACCTCCAGCTCGGCGGGGAAGGGCTGGGATGGTGGGCTGGGGGCGGGCACGCGCCGGGCGACTTTCCGCGGACAAATGGGGTCTATCGACTATAACGGGGCCGCGTCGATGCCGAACAAGAAGAACCGCCCTGCACGCGCTCCGGCTCCGCGCGGCCGCCCACCCGCAGAGCGCCGCCCGAAACATGCGACGGCTGGCTCGGCCCGGGACGCGGCGCGCCCGATCCCGGCACGCAGCGGGTCCGGCCGAGATGGCGCCGCCGCTGTCCGCGGCAGAGGGCGCCGAGCGCCGGGGGCGCAGCGCACTCCGCCCAGCCAGGAGCGCATGCGCGAGCTGCTCACGCGCGCGGGCATCGCGCTCAGCCGCGAGCAGCTCGACCGCCTATGGCAGTTCGATCAGCTGCTGCGGCGCCGCAACGACGACCGCGATCTCACGCGCTTGATCGAGTTCGAGAGCGTGGTGGTCAAGCACTACGTCGACAGCATGTTCGTCGGCCAGCTGATCGAGCTGCCGTCGCCGCTCGTCGACGTCGGTACGGGTGCGGGTTTTCCCGGAATTCCACTCAAGATCCGCTACCCGGAGCTCGATCTGACCCTCGCCGAGCAGCGGCCGCGGCGCATCAGCTTCTTGCAGGAGGCGATCGCCACGCTCGGTCTCGAGCAGGTGCGGACGTTCAAGCAGCGCGTCGTCAGCCGCAGCTTCACGACGCCCGTGCGGGGCGTGATCACGCGCGCAGTGGAGCCGATCACGAAGACGTTGCTGCGGACCTCGGGCTGTACTCGCGCGGGCAGCCTGCTGATCTTCATGAAGGGCCCCGGCGTCGACGAGGAGCTCAAGGAAGCGCGGCGCGAGTTTCGCCGCGACTACAAGCTCACGCTCGATCGCGCTTACAGCCTGCCACACACGCCGTTCGAGCGGCGGCTCGTGGTGTTCGAGCGGCTGACCGATCCGGCGCCGCATGCGGACGACGACGCATCAGCGGTAGCCGGTGACGAGCGCCTCGATCAGGGTGCGGAATCCGTCGACGCTGACGAAGAGCAGGAGCTTGAACGGTAGCGCCACGCTGTTCGCGGGCAGGCCCTGCATGCCGAGCGCCGCGAGCAAGCTCGCGATCACCAGATCGAGCACGAAGAACGGCAGCAGCAAGAGGAACCCGAGCTGCAGCGCCTCCTTTAGCTCGGTCACGAAAAACGCCGGCAGTACCACCGCGAAGTCGCGCTCGCTGAGCTCCGCCTGCTGCGCTTCCGGCGTGCGCTTCTGCAAGAGCGACAGGAAAGTGCCGCGCTCGGCGGCGCCGCTGTTGCGCTCGAGAAACGCGCGCAACGGCTCCTTGCCCGCTTGCAGCGCGCTCGTCAGCGCTTGCACGTTCGAGCTGCGCCACGACCAGGCGCTGCCGGGATCCACGCGCGCGAGCGCAGGCGCGGAGGCGCTCGCCACCTCGCGCGCGACCGGCAACATCACGTAGCCGGTGAGCAGCGCGGCCAACACCAGCACGACCGCGCCCGGCGGCACATCGCTCGGGCCGAGCGCGTTGCGCAACAGGCCCAGTACGATCGACAGCTTCGCGAAGCTGGTGGTCGCGAGCAGCGCGAAGGGAACGAAGCCGAGCAGCACGACGAGTAACGTGAGGTCCGGCACGTTACTCACCTGCCTTCGGCTGCGAGGAGGCGTCGAGCTCTGCGATCAGCGAGAGCGCGCCGCCATCGTTCGAGCCGAGCAGGAACAGCCGCGTGTCGGCTTGCACCAGGTACACGCGCTGGCGCGGGCCGAGCGACAGGCGCTCGATCAGCTTGAGGCGGCTCGCGCTGCTCGCTTGATTCGAGAGCCAGCGCGCCCACACACCCGAGCCTGGCGCTGTGTGACGCGCGAGCCAGGCGAGGGCCACCCAGGCCAGCAAGCACACGCCGATCAATGCGATCAGCGCGCGCGCAACTGGCCAGAGTAAGCCCCCCTCGAGGACCATGACAGTGCCTGGGCTACTCCGCGGCCTCAGCACCCGCCGTGGCTTCGACGCCAACCGACTTCGCGAGGATCTCCGCGATGTCGAGCTGCTTGATGCTGTCTTCCTTCTCCTGCGACTTCAGACCATCCGTGAGCATCGTCATGCAGAACGGGCAGCCGCTCGCGATGGTCTTGGCGCCGGTGTCGAGCAGCTGCAAGGTGCGCTTCACGTTCACGCGCTTCTCGTTCTGCTCTTCCATGAACATCTGCGCGCCGCCCGCGCCGCAGCACAGACCCTTGTTCTTGTTCCAGTAGTTGACCTCGGCGAGCTTCACGCCGGGGATGGCTTGCAGCACCTGACGCGGCGCGTCGTACACGTCGTTGTAGCGGCCGAGGTAGCAGCTGTCGTGGAACACCACGGTCTCGTCGTGACGGTTCTTCGGCACGAGCTTGCCCTGCGCGACGAGGTCGTTCAGGTACGTGCTGTGGTGTACGACTTCGTAGTGGCCACCGAAGTCCGGGTACTCGTTCAGCAGCGTGTTCAAGCAGTGCGGGCAGGTGGTGATGATCTTCTTCTTCTCAGCCTCGTAGCCCTTCAAGGTCTCGACGTTCTGCTGAGCGATCATCTGGAACAGGAACTCGTTGCCGGCGCGGCGCGCGGGGTCACCCGTGCACGTCTCCTCGGTGCCGAGGATCGCGAAGTCCACGCCCGCGTGACGCAGCAGCTGCACCGTGGCGCGCGCGATCTTCTTGGCGCGATCGTCGTAGCTCGCCGCGCAGCCGACCCAGTACAGGACCTTCGCGTCCTTGTTGTCTGCGATGAGCGGCACATTGAGGCCGTCCGCCCAGTTCGCGCGGTCCATGGCCGACATGTTCCAGGGGTTGCCGTTCGTCTCGATGCCGTTGAACGGCTTCATCAGCTCGGCCGGGAACTCGTTCTTCATCATCACGAGGTTGCGGCGCATCTGCACGAACTTGTCGACGTATGAGATCATCACCGGACACTGCTCTTCGCAGGCGCGGCACGTGGTACAGGCCCACACCACGTCCGGATCGAGCACGTTCGGCACGAGGTCCACGATCTGATTCGGGACGAAGTACGCGTCCTTCGGGGGCTCCGCGTGATGCATCTCGTGGCGCTGGAGCTCGCCGATCGTCTCCGGCTTCGGCTCGGAGGAGGTGCCCTTGTAGATCACGACCGGCTCGCACGCGAGCAGGTGGTCGCGCAGCGCGAGCGTCACGTGCTTCGGCGAGAGCTTCTTCTCCGTGGTGTACGCGGGGCAGTTGTCGCTGCAGCGACCGCACTCCGTGCACGTGTACAGGTCCAGAACGTCCTTCCAGGACAGGTCCGCGGCGGTCACGAAGCCGATCGGCTCCTCGCGCTCCACCTTGCCCTCGAGGTCGTTGATCGTGGGCAGCTGGTTCGGCTTGGGCTGGCGCGCGAAGACGTTCGGGAAAACCGTGAGGATGTGGAAGTGCTTCGAGTACGGCAGGATGTTCAAGAAGATCAGCGGCAAGGTCGCGTGAATCCAGAAGCCCGCGTGGCGGATCACCTGCAGCGCGCCTTCCGACAGACCCAGCCCGCCGAAGATCAGACCGAACACCGAGCCGGCCGGCTCCACGATCGAGTAGTGCACCGGCTCACCCGTGCGCAGCGCGTGCAGCGCGAGGTTCGCGCCGTCGTAGTTCAGATCGGCGAGCATCATGCCGGCGATGATGCCGAGGATCAGCAGACCCTCCCAACCGAGCGTCATGCGCTTCTGCACGTTGACGACGCGGTAGTAGACGAACACCGCCGTACCCGCGAGCACGAGCAGCGAGAAGATGTCCTTGATGATGTTGTAGCCGGCGCCGAACGGATTGGTGAGCGCCAGCAGGCCGAAGAAGTCGAAGTCCTCGACGAAGCCGCGGGTCCAGATCTTGATCGTGTTGAGCTGCACGACCAAAAAGCCGGCAAAGATCGCCATGTGGGCGAGGCCGGCGATCGGGTAGTACGGCATCTTCTTCTGACCGAGCGCGTAGATCACCGTGTCTTTGATGCGGTCGCTCAGCTGCGCGCCTTCGATCGAGAAGCGCGGCTCGGGCTTCGCCGCGGCGAGCAGCGCGAAGCGACGCGCAGCCGTCCAGGCGAAGAAGCCGATCAAGCCGACCAACAAAGCAAACATCACGAACGGGTTCATCGTGCGAGAAGACCTTTCAGCGGGCGCGGAAAATCACGCGCGGCGAGCACGGTTATAGGCTGCTCGCCAGCCAAGTCAACTGATGTCGGGGGGCCGGGTTAGGCTGGTTATTTCGGTAGCTTCGCGTCGAAGAAGGCCCGCAGCTTGACCAGGCTCTTCTCCTCCTGGGCGAAGCGCGGAGCCTCGTAGGCGCGGCAGAAGTTCCGCAGGTCCTGCAGGAACGGGGCGCGTACGTTGGGGTCGCGCAGGATGTCCGCGCTGGAACGCCCACGTGCGGCAGCTTTGCGCAAGCCTTTCACATATTCGTTCAAGCGGCCGAAGTCCTTGTCCAAGAACTCGCGCACGATCTCGGCCTCGGCCGCCAGGCGCTGCAGGTCG
>Ga0190269_10000496_pt1 | contig 19901 bp, 16 predicted proteins | sample Popmic249IS_FD_133749 | JGI IMG/M metagenome (GOLD analysis project Ga0190269, IMG submission 133749) | Populus adjacent soil microbial communities from riparian zone of Blue River, Arizona, USA - 249 IS | ecosystem: Environmental > Terrestrial > Soil > Riparian zone | place: USA: Arizona... | reverse complement strand
GTGAACGGCAGCCGCACCACCCCGGTCTCCCGCACGGTCACCGCCAGCGACGCCAGTACCAGGTTGCCGGACGCGTCGCCCCCGCCGCGCACGACGACCAGGCCGCAGCGGCGGGCCAGGGCAGCGGCCCTGGCCCGCCAGCGCAGCACCCGCGGGGCCTCCTGCACCACGACGACGTGCGGCTCGGCGTCCCGGACGGTCCGCGCGAGGGCCTCGACGTCGTCGCGGAGCCCCCGCACGTTCCAATCGAGTACCCGCAGCCAGGCGCTCACCGAATACGCGCGAGGTCCGCCGCACCGACCAGGCCGGCCTTGTTGCCCAGCGCCGCGATCCGCACCTCGGCCGCCTCGGTGCGCCCGCGCAGCGCGGTGACCTTCGCGTAGGTCTCGCGCGCCGGGATCGACATCAGGTCACCGGCTTCGGCGACGCCGCCGCCGAGGATGATGCACTGCGGGTCCCAGCCCGAGACCAGGTCGGCCATCCCCCAGCCGAGCCAGCCGCCCAGCTCGGTGAAGGACGCCAGCGATGCTGCGTCTCCGGCCTGCGCGGCCCGGGTGACCATCGGCCCGTCGATCTGGTCGACCTCGCCACCGGCCATCTCCAGCAGCGTGCGGGCGGAGGCGGCGTCCTCGCGGGCTCGCTGCTTGGCGAACCGCACGAGCGCCTTCCCGCTCGCGTACTGCTCGAAGCACCCGGCGGCACCGCAGCCGCACGGGTGCCCGTCGGGAACGACCCGGACGTGGCCGTACTCGGCCGCCATACCGAAGTGCCCGCGGTAAACCTCGCCGTTGACGACCGCGCCACCGCCGATACCGGTGCCGACCGTGATCAGGATCAGATGGTGCTGATCCCGCCCGGCACCGAAGCGGTACTCCGCCCAGGCCGCCGCGTTCGCGTCGTTCTCCACGACGACCGGCAGGTCGACCCGCTCCTGGATCCGGTCGCGGAGCGGCTCGCGCCGCCAGGCGAGGTTCGGCGCGTGCAGCACCACCGAACGAGATGCATCGATCCAGCCCGCTGCGCCGACGCCCACGGCCTCGATCGAGTAGTCCTCGTCGAGCTCGCGGACGACCTCGGCGATGACCCGAGCGGTGTCGTTGACGTCCTGGCTCGGGGTCGGGCGCCGCACGGTGGCCAGCACCTCACCCTCCGGCGTCACCACTCCGGCTAGGACCTTGGTACCTCCGACGTCCACTCCGACAGTCAGCGTCACGCGCCCCTCACCACACCTACGCACCCTTCGAGTCGGAGTTACGGAGCTCCCGAGATCGCCCGTGCGGCGTCTCTACGGCTCCGTCGCAGCGTATGGCACGCCGATCGGCGGGTGACGATCGCTCCGCCCGTGGCGTGCAACTCGGCGTCTCAGCCGATGTCGATCCGCTCCACCGGAGGCTCGTCGTCGGGTTTCTCGGCCGCGGCTTGCTCACCCCAGGCGGTGGCCACCTCGGCGACGACCCGCAGCAGCCCGGCCCCGGCCACCGCGACGTCGGCGACCGCGCCGGTGAACCGGGTCACCAGCTCCGGGGGCAGGTCAGGGGCGGTTCCGCCGCGGACCCGCTCCAGCAGTGCCTCGGCGAGCTTGACGGCCTCGTCAACGAGCGGCCCTGGCGGCGGAACGCTCACGGCTGACCCACCGGGGCCACCGGAGCCACCGGCGCGGCAGCTTGCGGAGCAGCACTGGCCGCCTCCGGCCCACCGCCCCCGTCGGGCTCGCCGAAGCGCACCTCGAGCCGCCCGTCCCGCAGCGTCGCACCGGCGACCCGGCGCCGGCGCAGTACCGCGGGCAGCGCCAGCAGCCGACGCCGGCCCGCCACGGTGAGGATCAGCTCGTCCCCGACGCGGGAGAGCGCCACCTCCGACCGCGATGCCAGCGGCAGCGCGACCGAGAGCACGGTGTTGTCCTGCAGCCGCAGCGGTGGTTCGACCGGGACGGCGGCCACCGGGTCGTCGTCGCCGTAGAGGGCGGCCCCGAGCGAAGCCAGCGCGTCCACCCCGACCGGCTCGCTCGCCAGGTACGGCGCGGTGCGCAGCCGAACGCCGGCGAAGCTCTCCGCCGCCTCCGCCAGCCGCTCCCGCTGGGCGGCCGCCCACCCGGCCCGCCACGGGTCGTCGCCGTCCGGGATCACCCGGTTCACGACGACGCCGTCGACGACGAAGCCGTGCAGCGACAGGGCCGTGAACGTGCGCCGCGCCTCGGCCAGGACCACCGCCTCCGGCGTGAGCACGAGCCGGACGGTGCTGGTCGGCGAGTCCGGGCCGGCCCGCTCGGCCCCGTGCGGTCCGAGGGCGTCCGGGTGATCGGTGAGCAGCTCCCGGACGTCGGCGAGAGTGGCCTGCAACCGCTGCACGGCGGCGAGCACACCGTCGTCGGGAATGAGCATGTGCAGTTCGCGGCCGAGCACCGGCCGCGCGACGCCGGACAGGCGGCGGTGCAGCGGCGCGAGCCGGTCGGTGTACCAGCCGAGCACGTCGGGGAGGGTCAGCAGGCGCAGGGTCTCGGCCGTCGGGGCGCAGTCGACGACGACCGTGTCCCACCGGCCGGAGCGCGCCTCCTCGTGCACCGCGAACAGCGCGAACAGGTCGTCCAGGCCGGGCGGGACGACGAGCTCCTCGGCGGCCACGCCGGACAGGCCGCCGTGCCGGAGCACTGCCGTGAGGTAGTCGCGCAGCGTGCCCCAGTACTGCTCGTACCGGGCCTGCGGATCGACCTGCTGAGCGTGCAGCCCGTCGACGACCGGCGTGGGCTGCGCGCCGACCGGTATCGCGAGGGCGTCCGCGAGCGAGTGGGCCGGATCGGTGGAGACGACCAGCGTCCGCGCGCCGGCGCGAGCGGCCAGCACGGCCGTCGCCGCCGCGGAGGTGGTCTTTCCGACCCCGCCCTTGCCGGTGAAGAGGACGACCCGACTGCTCACGCGAGCGATTCCACCCGCTTCTTCAGGTCTTTGAGCGCGGTGTCCATGATCATCTTCTCGGCCTTGCGCTTGAACATGCCGAGCATCGGCATGTTCACGTCCACGGTGAGCGTGTAGGTGACGGTGGTGGTGCCGTCACCGTTGTCGGCCAGGTCGTAGCTGCCGTCCTGGACCTTCATCATCTTGCTCTCGACGAGCGTCCACTCGACCCGGGACAGGTCCTCGGCGTACGCGTACTCGAGCGTGTACTCGTCCTTCACCGGGCCCGCATCGAGGACGAAGCTCGCCTGGTGGGCGTAGCCGTCCTCGTACTCACTCACGATCTCGACGCTCTTCACGGCGTCCACCCACTCGGGGTAGGACGCGAAGTCCGTGATGACCGCGGCGACCGTGTCGGCCGGTGCCGCGATCGTGATCGACTGCTGGGAGGAGTCCGCCATGTGTCCTGCTTACCACTCCAGCACGAAGGGCTCGCCGGTCGCCCGGAAGTGACCGACGTTCACGCACTCGGTGCGCCCGATCCGCAGCCGACGCTGCAAGGGCTGGTGCACGTGGCCGAAGAGCGCGTACCGCGGCTGGTGCTCGCGGATCGCGTCGAGCAGGGCCTCGCTCGCGACCTCCGGGCGCCGGGTGACGGTGTCCCAGCGCAGCTCGGGCACGGCCGGCGGGACGTGCGAGCAGAGCACGTCGACCGGGCCGAGCGCCGCCACCTTCGCGGCGTACTCCGCCGGGGAGAAGTCGGCGCCGAACGGGATGGCGGGCATCCGGGGTGCCTTCGTCACCGGCTGGGCTGCGGGCAGCACCCGCCGGGGCCAGCCGCCGACGAAGCCGAACCGCCAGCCACCGATCTCGACGACCTCCGCGTCGAGCATGCGGCGCTTGTCGTCGACGAACTCCGGCCAGAGCCGGGGCATGTCCACGTTGCCGTACGTGCAGTACGCCGGCGTCGGCATGACGTCGAACAGCTCCGCGTACTGCGCCCGGGCGGCCGCGGTGACCGCACCGGGCAGATCGTCGATCTCGGTCATCAGACGCGTGCCGACCGACCGCAGGTCGCCGAAGCGGTGCTCGCGCCGCAGCTCGGCGAATTCCGCGCCCGCCTGCGCGCCGAGCAGGTCGGCCAGGATGCCCTGGGTGGGGTCGGCGTAGTCGAGGTAGAGCAGCAGGTCACCGAGGACGACCAGCGCGTCGGCGCCGTCACCGGCCCGGGCGAGCGCGTCGGCCCGGCCGTGGATGTCGGAGACGACGTGGATCCGGGTCATGCCGGGACGCCCGAGCCGATGACGACGGGCACACCGAGCCCGAGCGCGGCGGCGACCGCACCGGGGTGGGCGGCGAGGAACGTCTCCTCGATCAGGTCCACGTGAGGCACCACCGAAGCATGCCACCCCGGCGATCGCCTACGGGGTGACGGACACCACGGTCGGATACCGTTGAGTAATAAACGGGCACCTCCCCCCACGGTCGCCGGCCGCCATCGGTACCGTGCGGTGCCAGCGACCGGACCCGTAGGAAAGCGAGGCCGTGGTGCGTGAGTTCGCTCAGCCCGCCGTCTACACCGTGCCCGAGGGCGCGAACCTGACCGACATGGTCTGGGAGGCGGCCGACGAGGCCCCCGACAACGTCTCGTTCCGGCGTCCGGCCGGTTCCGGGTGGACCGACGTGACCGCCGCGCAGTTCCGCGACGACGTCGTCGCGGTGGCGAAGGGACTGATCGCCGCGGGCGTCGAGCCGGGCGACCGGATCGGGCTCATGGCGCGCACCCGCTACGAGTGGACGCTCGTCGACTACGCGATCTGGGCCGCCGGCGGCGTCACGGTGCCGATCTACGAGACGTCCTCCGCCGAGCAGGTGCAGTGGATCCTCGGTGACTCCGGCGCCGTCGGCGTCGTCGTCGAGACCTCCACCCACCAGTCGCTGGTCGAGAGCGTCCGCGCGGAACTGCCGGACCTGCGCCGGATCTGGCAGATCGAGGCCTCCGCCGTCGACCTGCTGGCCACGGACGGCGCGGAGACGCCGGACTCCGCCGTCGCGGAGCGGCGCGCGAACCTCGGCCCGGACGACACCGCCACGATCATCTACACCTCGGGCACCACCGGCCGCCCGAAGGGCTGCGTCCTGACCCACCGGAACCTGCTGTTCGAGGTAGGGAACGCGCTGCCGATGCTGCCGAGCATGTTCAACGCGGGCGCGTCCACGCTGCTGTTCCTGCCGCTCGCCCACGCGTTCGCCCGGCTGATCCAGCTCGGTGCCGTGAAGTCGCGCGCCACGCTCGGCCACGCGCCGGACATCAAGAACCTCATGGGCGACCTGCAGACGTTCCGGCCGACGTTCGTCCTGGCCGTGCCGCGGGTGTTCGAGAAGGTCTACAACGGCGCGAAGCAGAAGGCGCACAGCGAGGGCAAGGGCGCGATCTTCGACCGCGCCGACCGGGTGGCGGTCGCGTACAGCGAGGCGCTGGACTCCGGTGGGCCGTCGTTGTTCCTGAAGCTCCAGCACGCGGTCTTCGACAAGCTGGTCTACGGCAAGCTGCGAGCCGCGCTCGGCGGCGCCTGCACGCACGCGATCTCCGGCGGCGCGCCGCTGGGCGCACGGCTCGCGCACTTCTTCCGCGGCATCGGGCTCTGGGTCTCCGAGGGGTACGGGCTCACCGAGACGTCACCGGCCACCGCGGCGAACGTCGACGACGCGGTGAAGCTCGGCACGGTCGGCCGGCCGCTGCCCGGCATGACGGTCCGCATCGCCGACGACGGCGAGGTGCTGATCGCCGGCGACCACGTGTTCCGGGAGTACTGGCACAACCCGGAGGCGACCGCCACCGCGCTGCAGGGCGGCTTCTTCCACACCGGCGACCTCGGCGCGCTCGACGACGAGGGCTTCCTCACGATCACCGGGCGCAAGAAGGAACTGATCGTCACCGCCGGCGGAAAGAACGTCGCGCCCGCCGTGCTCGAGGACCGCATCCGCGCGCACGCGCTGGTGAGCCAGGCGATGGTGGTCGGCGACGGCAAGCCGTTCATCGGCTGCGTCGTGACGATCGACCCGGACGCGTTCGGGCCGTGGAAGGACAAGCACGGCAAGCCGGCAGACGCTACGGTGGGCGACCTCGCGGACGACCCCGACCTGCGGGCCGAGGTGCAAGCCGCAGTCGACGACGCCAACCTCGCCGTGTCGCGCGCCGAAGCGATCAAGGTTTTCCGTATTCTGCCCCGCGACTTCACCGAGGAGACGGGCGAGCTCACGCCGAGCCTGAAGCTGAAGCGCGCCGTCGTGGAGAAGGAGTACGCCGACGAGATCGCCGCGATCTACACGTGATGCCCGAGTGCCCGGCCCGGCCTGGCTCCAGGCGGTGGCCGACCGTCTGACCCCGCCGTCGGGCTGGCTGGAGACCGCCACGCTCACGCGGCTGGTCCGCGCGTGCCTGCTGCTGCTGGTGGTCGTGCTGTCGCTGGCCAGCACCCGGTCGATCGTGCCGACGCTGCTCTGGTGCGCACTGTTCGCGCTGGCGGCGGCGCCGGGCCTGGTGGCGCCGGAGCGCGTGTGGCCGGCCCGGATCGGCTGGCTGGCGGAGGTGATCGTGGTGTCGATGGCCGCCGCGACCCCGCCCGCCGAGGAGGCGTTCGTCCACCCGGCGTTCCTGCTGTCCTACCTCGCCGCGCCCGCGTTCGCGGTGGGGGCCGTGGCCGGCGCGGCCGAGCTCGTCGCGCTGATCGGGGTGGCCGCCGTCGCGCTCGTCGCCGCCGGAGCGCTCCAGGATCAGCTGGGCCGGGACACGTTCGGGCTCGCGGCGATCGAGTGGACCGTGCTGGCGGCCGTGGCGGGCATCGTCGGCCTCGCCGTCCGCCGCCTGGTGCGCAGCCGGGCCGACGCGGTGGAGCCGGAGTTCGCGCAGGCCGCGCGCCTGCTGACCCAGCTGCGGACGATCGCCCGCCAGCTTCCCGGCGGGCTCGATCCGGGCAGCCTCGGCGACCGGCTGCTGGACGAGCTGCAGCAGGTCGCGTCGGCCCACCGCAGCGCGGTGCTCACCGGCAGCGGCGGCGGCCGGCTCGAGGTGCTCACCCAGCGCGCGCCGGGCCGGGTCGCCTGGGAGACGTCCTTCGACGCCGACACGCCGCTGGCCGACACCTGGGCGAGCCAGCAGCCGCAGCTCTCCAGCCGGACGCTCGACCGCGCCGGGCCGGACACCCCGGTCTCGGTGCTGGTGCTGCCGATGATCACCGGCGTCCGCACGGTCGGCCTGGTCGTGCTGGAGTCCGACGACCCCGGCGCCTACTCCCCGGCCGCGGTCGCCGAGGCGAGCGAGGTGGTGCGCAACGCCGCGCTCCGGCTCGAGACCGCGCTCCTGTTCGACGAGGTGCGCGGCCTGGCCACGGTCGAGGAGCGCCAGCGCCTGGCCAGGGAGATCCACGACGGCGTCGCCCAGGAGCTGGTCATGGTCGGGTACGGCATCGACAACGCGATCGCCGACCTCCCGGACGGCAGCGAGGCCGCGGAGAGCACACTGCGGCTGCTGCGGGCGGAGGTCACCCGGGTCATCACCGAGCTGCGGCTGAGCCTGTTCGAGCTGCGCAGCGACGTCGATCGGCACGGCGGACTCGGCAGCGCGATCGCCGATTACGCCCGCACGATCGGCAGCTCGGCGGGGCTGCGGGTGCACCTCTCGCTGGACGAGTCCACCGCCCGGCTCCCGGCGGCCGTCGAGTCGGAGCTGCTCCGGATCGCGCAGGAGGCCGTGACGAACGCCCGGAAGCACGCGGGGGCCGCGAATCTCTGGGTCACCTGCGAGGTCGACCCGCCGTTCGCGCAGATCGAGGTCAGCGACGACGGGAAGGGCCTGGGGAAGCGCCCGGACGGGCGTTACGGCATGACGATCATGGCCGAGCGGGCGAACCGGGTACGCGCCGAGCTGGAGATCGTGCCGCGTGCCCCCAAAGGGACGACGGTGCGCGTCGTCCTGGGGGGTAGGACACGTCAGGGAACCATCGGGTGAGGTTGACTGTGAGCCGGATAAGCTGCGACGGTAACCCTGAAAAGAAAGCGGACAATAGCGCGCTTAAAGCTATATACCGGTTTCCATTAGAAAACTATTCGCACGGGGATGCCTACCCAGCGTTGCAAATGGCATGATCATACCAACGAGCGTTTCTGCACCTCGACGCTCGCGTTGCTGCGTCCACAATGGCCGAACGGAATGCATTTTCCCAGGCCATCAGCTACAGAGACCCTGATATGAGAACTTTAGGCGACGGATCGTATAACGTGACGCTGCAGGAGGTGCGGCCAGACAGTGACTGACAACAGGTCCTTCCCCAGCCCGCCGGGGGGCGAGGCCAGCGGCGGGGTAACGACTGTTCTCCTCGTCGACGACCACGATCTGATTCGGCAAGGGCTCCGCCACGCGTTCGAGCGCGATCCGGGTTTCGAGGTCGTCGGTGAGGCGGGGTCGGTCGCCGATGCCCTCCGCAAAGCCGCCGAGCTCAAGCCCGACGTCGTGATCATGGATCTGCGTCTGCCCGACGGCAGCGGGCTGGAGGCCACGAAGGCCCTCCGCTCGTCGCGCGCCGACATCGGCATCGTGGTGCTCACCATGTACGCCGGTGACGACCAGCTCTTCGGCGCGCTGGAGGCCGGTGCGTCGGCGTTCGTGCCGAAGAACGCGCCCGCCGACGAAGTCGTCGCGTCCGCGCGGCACGCCGCGTCGTCGCCGAACGCGTTCACGGCGTCCGATCTGGCCAGCGCGATGAAGCGGCGGCTCACCCCGAGCGGGCCGCACCTGTCCCCGCGCGAGAGCCAGGTACTGCGGCTACTGGCCGACGGCATGAGCGTCGCGGGTATCGCCAAGCAGCTCTACGTCAGCGAGTCGACCGCCAAGACGCACATCTCGAAGCTCTACGAGAAGCTCGGCGCCGGAAACCGCGCGCAGGCTCTGATGACGGCCCTCCGCCTGGGATTGCTGGAAGCACCCAACACCCCCGGTCTGTAGGTCAGTGGTTCCCGTCCGGCCCGGTCGATCCCGACCGGGCCGGTTCTGTTTTCTTCGATCACGCGCGGCCGCGCACCACCGCAAGACAGTGGCCGACCGGAGCGCCGAGGACGGTGGCGCGCCCCCGGACCGGCCGCCGCGCGCGGATCGCCACCGTAAGCGGGCACGTGACGGCGGGGAACCGGGCCGGTGACAGGAACACCGCACCGGCCGCCGCGCGCGGATCGCCGCCGTAAGCGGGCGCGCGACGGCGGCGGAACCGGGCCGGTGGCAGGAACACCGCACCGGCCACCGCACGCCGATCGCCACCGTAAGCGGGCGCGTGACGGCGGGGAACCGGGCCGGTGGCGCGACGTTCCGCGTCACGGCCCGGCGAGCAACCCCGTCATCCGGGCGGCGAGGGTGTCCCACTGCCACTCGCGCTCGACCCACGCGCGACCCGCTTTACCCATGGCCTGGGCCTTGGCGGTGTCCTCGAGCAACTCGGCCACGCGGCCGACCAGCGCGGCGCGGTCGCGCCCACCGACGACGTACCCGGTCTCGCCTTCGAGCACCGCGTCCGGCGCTCCCCCGGAGTCACCGGCGATCACCGGCAGCCCCGTCGCCGACGCCTCCAGGTAGACGATCCCGAGCCCCTCGACGTCCAGTCCCCGGCGCCGCGTACGGCACGGCATCGCGAACACGTCCCCCGCCGCGTAGTGGGCGGGCAGCTCCTCCCACGGCACCGAGCCGGTGAACTTCACGTCGTCGACGACGTCGTGCCTGCGGGCGAGCTTCTCCAGCGTCTCCCGGTAGGGCCCGCCGCTCACCAGCAGGAGCGCCGCGCCGGGCACCCGCTCACGAATCTCCGGGAGCGCCCGGATCAGCTGGTCCTGTCCCTTCCGCGGCACCAGGCGGGACACGCAGACGATCGTCGGCCGGTCGGTGAGGCCGTACCGCTCTCGCACCGCGGAGCCGTCCACACCGGGGTGGAACATCTCGGTGTTCACCCCGGGCGGCAGGTGCACCAGCTCGGCTCGGTCCCTCACCGGGCCCTCCAGCTTGGACCGGGTGTACGCGCCCAGGTACGTGATGACGTCGACGCCGCCGGCGATCCTGGACAGGAGCTGGCGCGCACCGGGCAACATGGCCCAGCCCGCCTCGTGCCCGTGTGTCTGGGCGACCTGGTGCGTGATGCCGGCGTGCTTGCGCAGCGTCGGTGCGAGCAGGCCGAGCGGCGCCGCGGCGCCGTACCAGGCCGTGGTGCAGCCGTACTCCCGCGCCGTCTCGACGACACGCTTCGCGGCGGCCGGCGTGGGGACCAGCAACGACGTCGGGTGCCGGACGACCGGGAAGGGCTGCTCGGCGTCGAACTCCTCGGCGCCCTTCCACCGGGACGCGTACACGACCAGCGATCCGGGCGGCTGGCGGACGGCGAGCTGGTGGACGAACGTCTGGATACCACCCGGGCGCGGAGGGAAGTCGTTGGTGACGAGCAACGTCCGCCCACCCCCCGGACGCGATCCCCGCGCAGAGCCGCGCACGCCCGACCGGCGCGGGACGCCCGACGGTGCGGCGCTCGACGGATCGGGCGTGCCCGACGCGCCGGGTATGCCCGACGGAGCGGGGCCTGAGGGGCCGGATGCGCTCGACGGATCGGGCGTGCCCGACGGGCCGGCGCTCGACGGGCCGGCGCTCGACGGGCCGGCGCTCGACGGGTCGGGGGCGCTCATCGGGACGGCGCCGGGATCGGGAGGTTCTCGCGCGCGGCGAACGACCGCGCGGCCGCGATCCGATCCACAGTGGTCGGATGAGTGCCGAACCAGAGCTGGAAGAACCGGTTCGGGCGGAGGTCGGCACGGTTCTCCAGTGCCAACCGGCGCTCCATGGACACGAACGCCTCCGGGTCGCGGGTGAGTTCCAGCGCGTGCTCGTCGGCGCGCGCCTCGATCTGACGGGACACCAGCGCCTGCAGCGGCGTCGAGAGTGCCCCGACCACCGCGACGATCGCCAGCACCAGGCCGATCGCGCGCGGATCGGCGAGGGTCTCGACGCCTGCCCGGCGCAGCAACGGTCCCCAGCCGGCGAGCACCGCCAGCCCGCACACCGCGGCCGCAGCGCCGAGCGCCCCGAGCACGGTGCCGGTGACGACGTCCCGGTGCACGGCGTGGCCGAGTTCGTGGGCCACGACCGACTCGACCTCGTCGGGCGGCGCCTTCTCCAGCAGCGTGTCGTAGACGACGATCCGGCGGCTCGCGCCGAAGCCGGAGACGTAGGCGTTGAGCGCGGTGGTGCGGCGGGACGCGTCCGCGATCAGGACGTCCTTGACCGGCTCACCGTCCCGCTCGGCGAGCTGCAGCAGCTCGGTTCGCAGCGCCGAGTCCGGCATCGGCGTGAAACGGTTGAACAAAGGCTCGACCAGCACCGGGAAGGCGAACGAAGCCGCGAACACGAACGCCGCGGCACCCGCCGCCGCCCACGTCCACCACCAATTCGGGGCCGCGCGGACCAGCGCGAACAACACGAGCGTCAGGACCGCGGTGAGCACCGCCGAGACCGCCCACGCCTTGGCCTGATCGGCGAACCAGGCTCCCCAGTTCTGGGTCGACAATCCGTACCGCCGCAGCAGGACCTCCGACCGCGCGGCGAGCGGAAGCGTGACCGCCGTGGCCACCGCCCCGAGGACGATGCCGCCCAGCAGCGCCTCCACCCACCACGACCCACCGAGCGGGCGAGCGACGGCGCCGATCAGGCGCGCGCCGAGCGGGGTGAGCCCCAGTGCCAGCGCGACGACGAGGCCCAGCACCAGACGGGCCATCGACCACGGCCGCAGCGCCGCCCGGAAAACGCTGCCGCGGCGGATCTCCTCCGCGGAGAAGTCGGTGGCGGCATCGGCGCGGGGCGTGGCGGCGGTCGCACGTGCATCACCGGCGGGCGCCACACGCCAGGGGGTCAGCAGCCCGGCCGTCAGCACCACGGCGGCGCCGAGGACCAGAAACGCGATCAGGGCGACGGCTCGGCTGGACACCTCCCGATCATCCCAGCCCTCACCACCCTTGCCCGCGGGGGTTGTCATCAGCGCGATCACCGTCCTCCGATGCGCCTCAGTACTGCAACGGCAGGTACCGCGCCCTCGCCCTGGCTACGTGGAAACGGTTGTCAACGGAAGTTCTCACACGTGATCACGTGCACAAACTCCCTTTGACGTCACCCAACCCCACCGCCGATTCAGGAATAACCCACCGAAACGGTCCAGGTGCCGGCGGACCTCGGGGTCCAGGTGCCGGCGGACCTCGGACAGCTCGTCCCGGCTGACGGGACGGTTCCCGGAATCCTGCGACGAGCGACTCATGGCTCATCGCCCTCGTACATCGACTGCCGTTGCAGTATTTGGTCCGCGAACGGCGCCAGGCAGCTGCCCGGCGCTCCGGCGCCGCCGGGGTGGACCACGCGGGATGAATCGGGGCCGACTCAGGCGATCACGTGGCGCCGATGCCTCTCGGACGTCCCGAGCGGCAGGTCAGGCGGACCGAGCCACCGGCCGCCACGAGATCACTGAGCCGCGGGTCACCCCGTGCCGCAGGCCAATGCGTGCCGTAGGTCAACGCGTGCCGTAGATGAATGGGCGCCGCAGGTCAACGCGGTCGCAGGTCAACGGGGGTCGCAGGTGAATGCGGGTCGCACGCCAACACGGGTCACACGCCAACGCGGGTCGCAGGTGAATGCGCGCCGCACGCCAACACGCGCCGCACGCCAACGCGGGTCACAGGTGAATGCGCGCCGCACGCCAACACGCGCCACACGCCAACGCGGGTCGCAGATCAACGCGTGCCGCGGCTCGCCGCCGGCAGAGGCGCTGCGGGTGGTGGGGCGGGCGCGGGCTGGATCTATCCCGCCCGGCGGCGGCGCTCTTCGTCGAGATGGCGGGCGCCGAGCCAGTCGGTACGGTGGCGCTCGTCGCGCTCCGGCTCGGGCTGGGCCGCCGCGGTGATGGACAGGAACTCCGGGTCGAACCCCGCCGAGACGAACGCCTGCAGAGCAGCGTTCTCCACCTCGTCGAGCTCGACTCCGGCCGGTAGCTCGGTGAGTTCCACGCCGACCGGCGGGGCCCCGACCAGCGCGCTGATCACGCAGTCGGAGCAGCCGGTGCCGCGCACCCCACACGCGTCGCAGTCGATGAGCATTTGTCGTTGCCTCCTTCCGTGCATCTCCACTCACCACGCACAGTAGGCAGGGGGTACGACAAAACCGCTCACGCCCGGGCGAGACGCTTCACCAAGACGACCGACGGCACCGCATAGGCACCCACCCGCCGGATCCCGTCGGCGACCTCCTTGTCCGACGACACGACGACGACCGGCCGGCCCGGCGGCTCGGCCCGCACCAGGCGCCGGATCACCTCGTCGGCGGTCTCACCGGCCGGGCTGAAGATCACCCGGACGCCGCGTGGGCTGCCGGGAGCCACCGCGAGCCGGCCGGCTCCGTCGAACACCACGGTGATCTCGGCATTCGTCTGCGCCGCGAGCCCGGCCAGCCCGGCCACCAGCCGGGTGCGCTGCTGCTCGAGGGCCGCCTCGGGAAAGCCGGTCTTCGTGACGTTGTAGCCGTCGATCACCAGGTGGACGCGCGGCAACCCGAGCAGCTGGTCGAGCCTGGCCGGATCGTCGGCGGCCCAGAGCTGGGCGCCGGCCTTCGTCCGGCTGCCCGCGGCGGCTTCCGCGGCCGCCGCCACGACGTCACCGGGCAGCGCGTCGGGTGGCCCCAGCGCCAGTTCGCGCCGCAGCCCCTGGGTGGCGTTCCCGAGCGTCTCCAGGAGCAGCCAGAGCCGCATCTCGTCGGTGACCCGGCCGGCCCGGCTGGCCGACTTGCCCAGCTCCAGCTCCCGCTCGGCGTCGGCCAGCCGGCTGCGGAGCCGCCGGATCTCGGCGTCAGCGGTGCTCGACGCCGCGGCGACCCGCCCCTTCTCGGTGGACACGGCGTCGGTGAGCCGCCGGACGTCCTGCTCGGAGTCGCGCAGCGCCTTGGTCAGCTCACGGACGCGGGCTCGCAACTCGTCGGCCTCGGCCCGGACGGTCGCCAGGTCGGACCTGAGCTTCTCGGTGTCGGCCTTCGCGTTCGCACGGGCCCGTTCCAGCTGCTCGTTGAGGCGCTCGATCTGCCGGGACGCAGCCTGCAGCTGCTCCGACTCCGCCGCTGCCACGACGGTGGCCGACGCGGCGTTCACCAGCGCCGTCCAGCGGGGCGGGCGAGCCAGGTAGGCCAGGGCGGCCACCTCGACGGGGTCCGCGGCGCCCGGCGGCGTTCCGGCAGCTACTGCGGCACCGAGCGGCCCGGCCGCCTCGACGGCGCGCTCGGCCAGCCGTTGCCGGAACGTGGCGTCGGCCGCCAGCTGCGCGACGACCGACGGACCGGCCAGCCGGGCGCGCCGCGCCGGAGTGAACTGCGCGAATCGCCGGAGCTGCGCGGGCAGCGCATCCGGCCCCAGCCCCGGGAACAGGTCCACCGCGAGTGCGATGACCCGGGCCCGGACCGCCTCCGGCAGCGTGGGCTCCGGCTCGTCCCCGGACGTGCTCGCGGCGTCGGCCGGAGGATTGTCGACGGCGCCGGCGTCCGACTCGGTCTCGTCCGGTGCCCGGCAGGCAGCACGGTGAACGGCGTCCGAACTGTCGTCGGAAACGCCGTCCGCTCTGTGGTGATCGCCGGTCACAGTGGCCGCGGAGTGACGCGCCAGCCTGTGTTCCGCCCGGGCCCGATGGTGGACATGCTTCCAGTCTTCCACTCCGGCCTCCTGACGGCCGCATGACGGACCACGTCCGACCAGGTGAAGGTGGGCCGTCGCGTTTTTGTCCCACCCTGCCCCTACGGTCGGCCCATGCAACACGACCGCCCGTCTACCGCAGCCCCCACTGCGCCTCCCGGTTCGGCCGGGGGCCGGGGCTGGATCCAGTCGACGTTCGACGAGCTGGGCCAGCCGCTGCGGGAGACCACGTTCGTCGTCGTCGACCTGGAGACCACGGGTGGGGCGCCCGGCGGATCGGCCATCACCGAGATCGGGGCGGTCAAGGTCCGCGGTGGCGAGGTACTCGGCGAGTTCCAGACGCTGGTCGATCCCGGGATCGGCATCCCACCGTTCATCACGGTGCTCACCGGGATCACCGACGCGATGGTGGCCGCCGCGCCACCGATCCCCGAGGTGCTGCCGGCCTTTCTGGAGTTCGCGCGCGGCTCGGTGCTGGTCGCGCACAACGCGCCGTTCGACCTGAGCCACCTCCGGGCCGCCTGTGAGGCCCACGGTCAGGTCTGGCCGAGCTTCCGCAAGGTCGACACGGCGGTGCTGGCCCGCCGCGCGCTCAGCCGCGACGAGGTCCGCAACTGCAAGCTGGGCACGCTCGCCGCGTTCTTCCGCTCCCCCACCACGCCGGTTCACCGTGCGCTTGCCGACGCCCAGGCGACGGTGCACGTTCTGCACGGGCTGCTGGAACGGCTGGGCAATCTCGGCATCCAGACGCTCGAAGAGCTGGAGACTTTCACGACCCAGGTCTCCGAGGCTCAGCGGCGCAAGCGGCACCTGGCCGTCGGAGTGCCGAATGCGCCCGGCGTCTACCTGTTCCGTGACGCCACCGACCGGCCGCTCTACGTCGGCACCAGCAAAGACCTGCGCACCCGCGTGCGCCAGTACTTCGTCTCGTCCGAGCAGCGGTCGCGGATGGCCGAGATGATCAACGCCGCCGAGCGCATCGAAGCCATCGTCTGCGCGCACTCGCTCGAGGCGGAAGTGCGAGAGCTGCGCCTGATCGCCGCGCACAAGCCGCCGTACAACCGGCGGTCGAAGCACCCCGAGCGGCGTCTCTGGCTCCGTCTCACCACCGACGCCTACCCGCGTCTGTCCGTCGTGCGGCAGGCCCGTGACGACGGCACGGCCTACCTCGGGCCGTTCTCGTCCCGCCGGTCCGCGGAGGCCGCGGCCACCGCGGTCTACGACGTGCTGCCGCTGCGTCAGTGCGGCGGTGTGCTCTCCACGCGCAAGACCAGTCCGGCATGCGCGCTGGCCGAGATCCGCCGGTGCGAGGCGCCGTGCGAGCACCGGGTCTCGGTGGAGGTGTACGGACGGCACGCGGCGGCGTTCCGGGAGGCCGTGCAGGGCGATCCGTCGGCTCTCGTCGAACGGTTGCTGGCCCGCATCGAGACGCTCGCCGACCGGCAACGGTACGAGGAGGCTGCTACTGCCAGGAACCGCTTGTCGACGCTCCTGCGCGCCGTCATCCGGTCACAGCGCACCCGAGCGATCAGCAGCGTTTCCGAGTTGGTGGCGGCGCGGGCCGATGGCCAGGGTGGCTGGGAGATCTCGGTCGTGCGCCACGGCCGGCTCGCCGCGGCCGGGGTGGCCGCCCGGGGCGTTCCGCCGCTGCCGATCGTCGACCAGCTGATCGCGTCGGCGGAGACCGTGGTGCACGACCCCGCCGCCGACGGGGTACACCTGGAAGAGATGGAGCGGGTACTGGCCTGGGTGGAGCGTCCGGAGACCAGGCTGGTGAAGGTCGACACGATCTGGGCGTCACCGGCCCGGGGCGCCGGACGCTGGGCCGAGCTGCTCAGCCGCATCGAGGCCGGACGGCAGGGCGCCGACCCGTTCGACGATCGGCGCCGTCTACGCCCCGAGGCGCGGCCCGCCCGGGCACCGTCGTCGCCCACGCCGGTTCCGTTCCGGCATCCCACCGCGACCGTCACGCCGACGGTGCCGTCGGTCCCGGTGACGCCCGTCGCACCGGCCACAGCGGAGCGCTCTAACCTGTCCACTCATGGCCCCCGAGAACCCGAGTCGAGTCCATCCAGTCCGGGCGGTGCTCCACCGAACGGCGATCGGGGTGTTCCGGCGGCTTCCGCTCCGGGTACGCCGGAACCTGGTCCGGCTGGGCACTCCGAACTACACCCTCGGGTCGGTGGTGCTGCTGCGCGACCGTGACGACCGGCTGCTGCTGGTGCGTCAGCCACCTGCGGAGGGCTGGTCGCTGCCCGGCGGGCTGCTCGACCGGCGCGAGCAGCCCCGGGACGCCGCGGTCCGCGAGGTCCGCGAGGAGATCGGGGTGACGCTCGACCCCGAGGCGGTGACGCCGATCGTGCCGAACGCGCACGTGAATCCGTGGGTCCAGCAGGTCGATCTGATCTTCACCGCGACCGTCGACGCGGACGCGACGGCGCTCACCGTCGACCGGGTCGAGATCGGCGAAGCACGCTGGTTCGCGCTCGACGCGTTGCCACCGCTGACCGGCCCGACGTTCCGTCTGCTGGGTCGCGCCGGGCTCGTCTCCCCCGAGGCGTCTCCCGGCAGGCCTGCGCCGCCCGCTGACGCGCTCAACGCCCCTCCGGACGCCGCCCCGACGCCGTCCACCCCTGCCACAGCCCGGCCCCCGGCGGATCCCGCGACGCCGCCCGCCGCGGAGCAGGCCGCCGCGGAGCAGGCCGCCGCGGAGCAGGCCGCCGCGGAGCAGGCCGCCGCGGAGCCGGCCGCCGCGTCGCCGCCTGCCGCGGCCCCGCCCGCAACGGCCCCACCCGCGACGGCCCCGCCCGCCACGGCCTCGCCTACCTCGTCGGCGACGGTCATGGGTGCGGTGCTCGACGGGGGCGCCGAGCGCACCGACGCGGTGCTGGCGGAGCCCGGTGAGGCTTTCGCGGACCCGGAGGCACCGACGCCCACGCCCCCGGCGTCCTCCCAGGCCCCCAGCGACACGGAGGCAGCCGCAACCGGCGACACGGGCGCGACCGCCTCGGGTCACTCGGGCGCGGCTACGTCGCGCTCTGACGCTCCGGCCGGTGGCGAGCGCTCGTGACGGAGCGCGGGCTCTGCGCGGTCGTGCTGGCCGCCGGCGCTGGCACCCGGCTCCGGCCGCTCACCGAACTGCGTCCCAAGGCACTCTGCCCGGTCGGCAACGTTCCCCTGCTCGACCATGCACTCGCGCGGCTGGCGACGCTCGGGCTGGCCGGGCCGGAGCACGTCGCGGTCAACGCCCACCACCACGCCGAGCAGATCGCCGCAGCGGTCGTCGGGCGCGCGCGGCTCTCGGTCGAGCAGCCCGAGGCGCTGGGCACCGCCGGTGCGGTCGCCGCGCTGGAGGCGTGGGTCGCCGGACGGGACGTCCTGATCGTGAACGCCGACGCGTACCTGGCGGGGCCACTCCCCGGCGACTTCGTCGCCGGGTGGAGCGGCGACCATCCGCGACTGCTCGTCGTCGATGCCGGTGACCGTCGGCGCGACTTCGACCGCTGGCGCTTCGCGGGCGTCTCGCTCCTGCCTGCGGCGGCCGCAGCGCGCCTGCGACCGGAGCCGACAGGCCTCTACGAGGTGGTCTGGCGGGACGCCTGGGCCGCTGGCGAGCTGGAGCTCTCCCCGTTCGACGGGGTGTTCGTCGACTGCGGCACGCCCGCGGATTACCTGGCGGCCAACCTGCACGCCCGCACCGTCCAGCCGGCCGCCGCTGACACTGCCAGAGCGCTCGCTCCGGCTACCGAGGACCACGCCACCGCAGAAGGTGTCGTCCCGGGCGCCGACGGCCAGGGCACCGCCGAGGCCTTCGCTCCCAGCATCGACGCGGGCGCGACCGTCACCGGCGAGGTCGTGGAGTCGGTGGTGGGCGCGGGCGCGACCGTCACGGGGGAGGCCGTGGAGTCGGTGGTCGGCGCGGGCGCGGTGGTCACGGGGCGGATCGTTCGCTGCGTGGTCTGGCCCGGCGCACGCGTCGAGACGCACGAAGCCCTCAGCGACGCCATCCGCGCTGACCACGGCCTGACCGTCCCCGCCACGTAGCGACGCCGGTTCGCCCCGGCGACGGCTCCCGCTGCGGTGTTCACGGTCTCTGACCGGAGTGGTGACTCGCGTCCCGCGCGCTCGCCGTTCCCCAGCCGGCCCGGCGCCGTCGACTTCTTCGGCGAGCGCCCCGCCGGACCCCGGCGGGGCGCACTCGCCGCACCCGGGACTCAAGGGGCTGACTAGGCTGGCCACCGCACCGCGGAACGGGCCGCGGCGAGTCCGAGGAGCATCCACGTGATCACGTCGATCGTGATGATCAGCTGCGAAACCGACTCGATCCCCGAGGTCGCTCAGGCGCTGGCCGACCTGCCGGGCGTCAGCGAGGTGTACTCGACGGCCGGCAACGTCGACCTGATCGCGATCGTCCGCGTGCACGAGTTCGACGACATCGCCGAGGTGATCGCCGGACGCATCAGCAAGGTGCCGGGCATCGTCGACACCGAGACGCACATCGCGTTCCGCGCTTACTCCCGTCACGACCTCGACGCCGCGTTCGCCATCGGCCTCGAAGACGCCGACTGACCTCCCGCGGTCACGACGCCGCCCGCTCCCCCCTCGGGCGCGTCATCACCCAGCCTCGCGCGATCACCGGGCACGCGCGACCACCCGGGAACGTCCCTCACTCGGACGCCCGCGCACCCGGGACGCGCGTCAACCCGCGCTCGCTCGCCCCTCGAGCGGCCCACCTCGTAGGCGCGCCCCTCCCCGGGGCCGCCACCACACGGGCGCGCCACCACCGGAGCCGGCACACCCCACCGCCGCGATTCCGACGCCCTGCGCGCCTCACCGCCGGGTGCGGCGACCAACCGGGGTTACTCGACGGCTAACCGGGCTCGTCCGGCCCCGAATGCCCCCGGTCTGCTGCGCCAAGACCCCGACAACTCGCGCGCCGCAAAGACCCGAAAGCCCCGAAAGCCCCGCCCATGGAGCGCCCGTCCGCGACGGACGACGCTCACCCGCGCAGCACCACCACGGGCTCACCCTCCAGCGGCGAGCGGCGGGCCCACCCATGACGCCGACCGCCACCGCACCCACTCACCGGGGTAACGCGACGAGAAATCAGCCTCACCGAGCGCCGAATGAGCCCGATCTCCTGCGTCCCCGCCCGCAGTCATGAGCCCACAGTCGTGAGCCCGCATCAGCGTCCCGTCCCTGCCCCCAGCCTCCGCCACTCAGCCCCACCCCCCCCCCCCCCCCCCCCCCCCCCCCCCCCCCCCCCCCC
>Ga0190269_10000495_pt1 | contig 19906 bp, 18 predicted proteins | sample Popmic249IS_FD_133749 | JGI IMG/M metagenome (GOLD analysis project Ga0190269, IMG submission 133749) | Populus adjacent soil microbial communities from riparian zone of Blue River, Arizona, USA - 249 IS | ecosystem: Environmental > Terrestrial > Soil > Riparian zone | place: USA: Arizona... | reverse complement strand
GCTCGCCGCTCGTCGCCAGCGAGAACGCGCCGCGCAGCTGGCCTTTCTCGCCGCCGCCGATGGCTGCATTGCAGAACATCACGCTCAGCGCGAACACGAGCAAGGTGAGCATGCCGAACAGCAGGCCGCGCGGCATGTCCTTCTCGGGGTCGTGCGACTCCTCCGCTGCGAGCGGCAGCTCCTCGATGCCGAGATAGAGCCAGACCGCAAACGGCATGGCCGCGAACGCGCCGGCGAAGCCGAAAGGCAAGAACGCACCGTGTCCATTCTCCATCTCCACGGGCTTGCCATCTGCGCCGACGCCGATGTTGAGCGCCCAGCGCATGAAGTCCACGTGCGGCAGCGCGCTGAGGCAGAAGAACGCGAGCACGGCGAGCGCCAGCAAGGTCACCACCACCGAGACCCTGAACGACAGCTCGACGCCCACGAAGTTCAGCAGCACGAATACGAGATAGCTCGCCACCCACCACAGCGGCGCGTACGCGGCCGGTGTCTCGAAGATGCCGCCGAGGTACGTGCCGATGAAGAACACGATCACCGCGGGCGTCATGATGTACTCGATGCTCTCGGCGAGGCCGGTCACGAAACCGCCGAGCGGGCCCATGGCCGTCCGCGCGAACGAGTACGCGCCTCCGGTGTGCGGCAGTGCGGGCGAGAGCTCGGCCAGCGAGAAGCACAGGGCGAAGTACATGACCGAGATGAGCAGGGCGGCGATCAACATGCCGCCCCAGCCACCTGCCGCGAGGCCGAGGTTCCAGCCCGAAAACTGGCCCGAGATCACCGCTCCGACACCGAGCGCCCAGAGCGACCACAGCCGCGCGTGTCGCTTGAGCGCGCGCTTGTCGAAGTAGTCGGCGCTCGGCGTCTGGTACGTCACACTGCCCACGGACTTGGATTGAGCCATCGCACTCTCCTCCCACGGCGTCGCACGTCAGCTTGCAACATTCCTGTAAACGCGCGGTTAGCGGCGCGCGTCGAAGTCGTTCACAGGTCACCCCCAGGCGACTCGCATTCCGACACGACCTCGTAATTTTCTCAACCGTATTGGCGTGGCATGCTCCTCGCGTCATGAGTCTGTACGTGGTCGTGTTGCTGACACATTCCAGCCTGCGCTGGGTCGTGCTGGCGCTGGTCGTCGCGGTCTGCGTCCGCAGCGCGCTCGGCGTGTGGCGCGGCGGGCCATGGCTCACATCTCACGCGCGGCTGCACAAGGCGCTGCTGAACGCGGCAGACCTGCAGTTCACCCTGGGCCTCGCACTTTACGTGTGGCTCAGCCCGTTCAGCCGCGCCTTCTTCCACAACCCGCGCGCGGGCTTCCAGGATGCCACCTTGCGCTTCTTCGGCATCGAGCACGTGTTCGGGATGGTGATCGCGGTCGGGCTCTTGCACGTGGGACACGACCGCGCGGAACGCGCAGCGAGCGCACGCGACAAGCACAAGCGCACGCTCTGGCTCACCGGCGCGGCGCTGCTGCTCATAGCGGCGTCGATCCCGTGGCCGTTCATGCCCTACCCGCGCCCGCTGTGGCGCGGCTTTTGAGGGTTCCCTTCAGCGCTCGAGCAGCGCTTGCAGGTGGTCGCGCACGCCGGGCCACTCTTCGGCCACGATCGAGAAGAAGGCCGAGCTTCGCACCGTGCCGTCCGCGCCCGGCGCGTGCGCGCGTCGCACGCCCTCGAAGCGTGCGCCGAGGCGCTCGATCGCGCGCCGGGAGCGCTCATTGCGGACGTCCGTGCGCAAGCACACGCTATGGACCTGCCAGGTCTCGAACGCATGCTTGAAAAGGAGCAGCTTCGTCTCCGTGTTGCAGCCCGTGCGCTGGGCGGACGCCGCGAGCCACGTGTAACCGACCTCGACGGCGTCCGGCCGATCGCTGCGCTGCAACGCCGTCGGCACTTGCCACTGCCACGGCTGATACTCGGAGTAGCTCGTGGTGCCGACCACCCGATCGCGCCACTCGATCGCGAACGGATAACGCTGGCCTGCCGCTTTCATGCTCAGTGCGCGCTCGACGTAACCCTGCGCCGCCTCGAGACCGTCCGGCACCGGATTGTAGCGATAGTGGTCGCGCGACTCGCCGCTGGCGGCGGCGAGCGCACGCGCGTCCGTGGGGCGGAGTGGGCGCAACACGACGTCGCGCCACCGCAGCTCGATCTCTGGCAGAAGCAGCACGCGGCGAACTTAGCAGGATTTCGTCAGCGCAGGTGCTCGAGCAGGTCCGGGCCGAAGACCTCGCGCTCGATGCGCAGCGGCGAGATGCCGAGGGCGAGCAGCGCGCGGTACTGCTCGCGCATGAAGCCCGACGGGCCGCACAGGCAGAACTGCGCTTCCTCGAAACCGGCGAGCGCCGCCGCGTCCAGCTGCATGCGCCCGAGCCGCGCGCCCGGAGCGGGCGAGCGCTCGTGCCAGGTGAGCCGGCGTAGCTGCGGCAGGTGCGCCGCAGCGCGCTCCAGCTCCCCGCTGAACAGCTGCTCGCTCGCGGACTGTGCGGCGTGCGCAAACAAGATCGGCCGCGAGCTCTGCCGCTCGGCCAGTGCGAGCAGCGCAGACAGCACGGGAGTGATGCCGACGCCCGCAGTCAACAGCGCGAGCGGCCGATCGCCTGCCGCTCGCAGCGGCGTGAAGTTGCCGTAGGCTGCGCTCACGAGCAGGCGCCCTGCGGGCGCGACGTTCGCGTGCAAGAAGCTCGAGACCTGGCCGGCTGGGCTCGCAGCGCCCGCAGCCTCGCGCTTCACGCTGATGCGCCAGTACGGCTCACTCGGCGCGGCGGACAGGCTGTACTGGCGCAGCTGGCGCTGCCCACCGGGCAACTCGACCGCGACGCTGACGTATTGTCCGGGCTCGAAGCCGCCCGGCGAGCCGCCGTCTTTCTGCAGGTAAAACGACGTCACCGCGTGCGCCTCGGGCTGCACGCGCACGACGTCGAGCGCAGTCAGCGCGCCGGCCTCTGCCCCGGTGCTCTGGTAGAGGCGCGCCTCCGCCGCGATCAGCTCGCCGGCCAGGAGCCAATACGCTTCATCCCAGGCCGCCAGCAGCTCCGGCGTGGCCGCGTCTCCGAGCACCTCGCGGATCGCGCCGAGCAGGTGCCGCGCGACGATCGGGTAATGCGCCGGCTTGATGCCCACGGCGGCGTGCTTGTGCACGATGCGATCGACGACGGGCGCGAGCGCGGAGGCCGATCGATGTTTGCCGCATACGCGAACAGCGCGCTCGCGAGCGCGGTCTGCTGCACCCCACTCTGCTGGTTGCCCATGTTGAACACGTGTGTGAGCTCGGGGTGAGCCTGGAACATGTCCGCGTAGAACGTGCGCGTGATGCGCTCACCGTGCTCGCGCAAGACGGGGACACTGGCTGTGATGTAAGGGCGGGCGACTTCGGACAACATGCATCGATTCCTTTCGAATTGTTGTATGTGACGTGCAACTTTTACTGCGCGCGCCAGGCGGCCGCGCTCGGCTCAACCTCGCGCGAGAGAGATCAGCTTGCGTACTTGCGATGCAAGGTGACGAGCGCGGCGCCCGTTTTGCTCTCGGCTACGTCTGCCAGCGTGTGCATGTCGAGCGAGTCGTAGAACGCCTTGTGCGCGGCATCGAGCGCGCCCTTCAGCACACAGCGCTGGCGCAACACACACGGTGGCTTGTCGCAATCGACGAGCGGCAGCGGGCTCTCCAGCGCGCGCAGCACCTTGCCGAGGCGCAAGCTGCTCGCGGGCACGCGCAACGACAAACCGCCGCCGCGACCGCGCTGCGCGTCGACCCAGCCGAGCTTCCCGAGCTTGTTGACCACCTTGATGATGTGGTTGTGCGGCACCTGAAACTGGCTCGCGATCTCGGCGTTGGTCACGGGCGTGTCACGCTGCTCGTGCGTCAGGTACATCAGCACGCGCAGGCCCAGATCGGCGAAGCGAGTCAGCTGCATGGGCGGGGACCCTATTGTAAGTTGCATGGCCGATGCAACTTAAACGAGCCGAGCCCGAGCCCGAGCCCGAGCCCGGCTCTTCTCTCCTGCCTGGGTGTCGTGCGCGAGATCGGGCTCGGGCTCGGGCTCGGAACGAGGCGAATGTGCTTCCAGCGCCCGTCGACTGGACGCGCACGCCGATTGCACTACGATCCCCACATGGCGCGCGATTCTCTCATGCGTGAGCTCGGTGGCATCGTCCTCGACCAGGTTCGCGATGCATTGACGAAACGACCGAATGCGGATCTGGCACCGGGTCCGGATGAGCCGCCCGTGGTGGCGCAGCTGATGATCGAGATCCGATCGGACGGCTCGCGCACCATCGCGCGCGGCGCGCTGAATGACCTGCGCAGCAACGAGAGCGCGCGCATTCACGCCGAGGGGCGCACGCCCGCTGATTTGATGGTGTCGCTCGCGGGCTCGCTGCTCGCGCTGCCCAGCAGCTTGATCGCGTCTGCGCGCGACCGCCGCAAGACGGACCTGCTGAACAAAGACGCGACCGCGAAGCCGACGGACAAGGGGCCCAAACCGGACAAGGGCTGACACGCTCAGACCGTGGCACACGCACTGCATCGCTCGCCCGCCGTACCCCAGGGAGAGAGACGCATGAACAAACGGATCCGCAAGAAGATCGAGAAGCGCACGGCTGCAGCCCGCGACGCGATCGGTCTGAATCTGAGCGCCACGCAGCAGCTGTGGGCGGCACTCGACGAGCTGAAACATAGCGCAGCCTATCTGCTCGATGCCGTGCTGACCGAAGCACAGCACACTGCACAGTCGCTCGTGCAGGAGCTGCAACAGCAGGCCAACAAGCTGATGGCTTCGCTCGGGCAGCCGACGGCGGCGCGGCCTTCGGGCGCGCAGCCCGGCGGCTACGGCCGCAGCGACACGCTCTTGTCCTGAAGCCTGCGCACGCAGGCGCCGCAAAGCGGCAGGCGGATCGTCGGCCGCCTGCCGCTTTGCGTGGACTGGCGCAGCAGAGGCACGGCTCCGAGCCGCGACTGCGTGCTGGTGCCTGGCCGTCTGGCGCTCGCCGCGGCCGCCTAGCGGCTGACCGGGCCTTGCGCGCGCGACTTGCCTTCGCGCTCTGCCTGCGCGAGCTCCTCGCCGTCTTCACCCTCGAGCGCCTCCTCGGCGGAGCGTGCTTCCCGCGTGGTGTCCTTTTCCTGTGCGTGCCGCGTTGCGGCTTCACGGTAGACGCGGTCTGACGCCTTGTCGCCTTCACCCTGGGTCGTCGACGCCGGCCTGTGTTGCTCAGCCATGATTCACCTCGTCTGGTTCGACTCGAGACAACTCAAGATGCGTGCCACGCAAGGCTGCGCTCGGCATCCTGCGCGCGCCGAGTCGCGACGCCAGAACGCCTCGCTGTGCATTTCCGGCGAGTCACGGGGCGGCCGCGCCGCAGCTTTGTCGCGTAGAGTCGAGGCATGAAGGTCATGCTCGATTTCTGTGTGGTCCCGCTCGGTGTAGGCGTCTCCGTGTCGACGTACGTCGCCGAGTGCCAGCGCGTTCTGGTGGAGCGCGGTCTGTCGCACCAGATGCATCCGTACGGCACCGTGGTCGAAGGCGAGTGGGACGAGGTGATGGGCGCGCTGCGCGAGTGCCACGAGCGCGTGCATGCGATGGGCGCTCCGCGCATCAGCACGTCCCTTCGGCTCGGCACGCGCGTCGATCGCGAGCAGAGCATGCAGGACAAGCTGAGTAGCGTGGAGCGCCTGCTCAAAGCCTAGGGTCTGTCCCTATATTCTGGAATATAGGGACAGACCCTGAACGTCGTCACGCGTTTTGACCGCCGTGAGTTTCCGTGTCGATGTGGTGATTGCGCGTCTCACGAATGAAGATCGAGCCGACGAGCAAGGTCAGGAGGCAGACGCCGATTGGGTAGATCAGGCCCGTGTAGATCGCGCCCGCGCCAAACTGCTCCTTCGCCCAGTCGGAGGCCGTCACCGCGGTCGCGATCAGCGGCAGAAAGCCACCGAACCAACCGTTGCCGAGATGGTAAGGCAGCGACATCGACGTGTAGCGGATGCGCGTGGGGAAGAGCTCCACCAAGAACGCGGCGATGGGGCCGTAGACCATCGTCACGTACACCATCTGCACCATCAGCAGCAGCACCATGGGCACGAACTGCACCTCACCGTTGCCACCGAAGTGCTTCATGCCCATGTAGATGGGCACGTACGTCACGGCGCCGAGCAAGCAACCCGCGAGCATGATCGGCTTGCGCCCCACGCGATCGGACAGCGAGCCGAACACCACGAACAGCGGCGTCGTCAGAAACAGCGCGGTCGACATCAGCAGGTACGCCGTCTTCCACTCGATCTTGAGCACGGCCTGCATGAAAGTCAGTGCATAGAACTGTCCCGTGTACCAGACCACGCCTTGACCCGCTGCCGCGCCGAACAGCGCGATCAGCACGTAGCGCAGGTTGACTGGGTTCGTGAAGCTCTCCTTCAGCGGATTCACCGCCGACCTGCCGGCGCTCTTCATGCGCGCGAAGAGCGGAGACTCGGCCATGCGCAGGCGGATGTAGAGCGAGATGCCGAGCAGCACGAACGACAGCAGGAACGGCAAGCGCCAGCCCCATGACTTGAACGCCTCCTCACCGAGCAAGGTGCGGGTGCTGCCGATCACGCCCATGCTGAGAAAGAAGCCCAAGGTGGCCGTGGTCTGGATGAAGCTCGTGTAGTAGCCACGCTTCGCGTCCGGCACGTGCTCGGCCACGTACGTGGCTGCACCGCCGTACTCTCCGCCGAGCGCAAGGCCCTGCAACAAACGCAACAGCACCAGCACGGCAGTCGCTGCGAGGCCCCAGGTCGCGTACGTCGGCAAGAGGCCGATGAACGCCGTCGCGAGGCCCATGCTCGCCATCGTGATCAAGAACGTGTACTTGCGACCGACGAGATCTCCGAGATGACCGAACACGAGCGCGCCGAGCGGCCGCACGCCGAAGCCGGCGCCGAACGTCGCGAGGCTCGCGAGCAGCTGCGCCGTCTCGTTGCCCGACGGGAAAAACAGACTGCCGAAGAACACCGCCAGACTGCCGTACAGGTAGAAGTCGTACCACTCGAAGAGCGTACCGAGTGACGCAGCCAAGATGACGCTACGCAGGGTTTTGTCATCTACGACAACATCATCGCTGCGCGTAACAGTCGGAACGCCTGACACCACGGGTGCATTGACCAGGGCCATGTGGCTTGATCCTTCGCAAGGGATGGGCTGACGCACGAAAGCTAGCACCGCCGTTGCCGCTGCGAAACAACGCGACAGCGAGTGTCACGTGCACAACTTATCGAAGGTCCCCAGAAGCGTACGCAACTCAACAATCCGAGCCCTGACACACATCAACGCGGGCGCAGCGAGTTGTTCGTGCTCTGCCACCGAATATCGAAGTCGGTGGCCCCGAAGTCGATGACGCGCGTCTTGATCGCGCCCGAGACACCGCACACTTTCATCGCGCCTTCCCAGATCCCCACCTGGTGGAAGTCCGGCAGGTTGAACACGTTGCGCAGCTCGACCTGCGCGTGATTCGACTCCAGGCGCTTGATTGTGATGCTGGCGGGCGCCAAGCCGACTTTGTACGCAGTGGGCGAGGCCTCGATCACGCGTCCGTAGTCCCGTCCGGCAACGGCGAAGATGGCGCTGCCGCTGAGCGTCTTGACGTAGTTGGGATAGACCAGCCGCCCGAGACGACGCATGTGCTCGGCTGGCCGCTGCGCGCGATTGTTCTCCGCGGAGAGCGCCAGCAGCTCCACGTACTCCCGCATGGGATAGTTCTTGAAGGCGACGTAGCGGCGCGCGCGGATCTTGGCTTTCAGCTCCTGGCTGAAGGCGTCCAACAGCACCTGCAGAAACATGCCGCGGATGACAGCGTCAGGCGGCACGGCGGCGAGGCGCGCCTCGAAGTCCACTGGCTGGGACCAGTCAGGCACGTCGAACATTGGATCATGGTAGCCGAAGCCGCGGCGTGGGCGCTTCTACAGCTCGCACCCACCCGCGACCACTGACGTAGTCCGCTCCAGCTAGCGCTCACTTCACCCAGAGACTCAGCCCGAGCGAGGCGGCGAGCTGGAAGCCGCTCGCGCTGTAGCCGATCTTGTTGCCACCAGGAACGTCGAGGGTTTGCGAGCCGGAGCCGAACAGCGCGCCTGCAGCCACGATGGGGTCGATGCTCAGCTGGTCCAAAACGAAGAAGCGCATGCCGGCGCGCGCCATCACGCCGAAGAGCATGCGTGAGTCCTTCACGCTGTAGAAGCTCTTGTTGTCGATGTTGACGCTCAACGTCACGCCGACGAACGGGTTCCAGCGCGACGTCGGCGAGAACTGATAGTCGAGCTTCGGCGCGAACGCGAAGCCGAGCTCCTTCGCCTTTGCAGTGTCGCCCGCCGACTCGGACGCAGCGTGAAACTGCAGCTGTGCGCCGAGCAAAATGTTGTCGGACAGGCCGTAGCCGCCTTCGAGCACGAAGGGAAATTGTGTCACGCAGCAAGGGCGCAGGGCCATCAAGCCCGTGCCTGCAGGCAGCGCGGCCGCCGTTGCTGCCTCGGCCGAATCCGCGGACAGCGAGAGCGTGCTGAACGGTACGAGCCCGATGCCCGCGCCGAGCTGCACCGCTCCATTCACGGAGGACACGAGCGGCTGCTGCGGCTGACCCGGCTGCTGTGGGTAACCCGGCTGCTGCGGGTAGCCCGGCTGCTGCGGATAACCTTGCTGCGGATAACCTTGCTGCGGATAGCCTTGCTGCGGATAGCCGTAGCCGCCATCAGCTGCAGGCGGATAGTAGCCAGGCTGTTGTTGCTGCTGCTGCTGCTGCGGGAACTGTTGGTCCTGCGGCGCCATCGGCTGCTGCTGCGGGTAAGGCTGCTGATACCCGGCCGGTGGATAACCCTGCTGATAGGCCATGTCCTGCGCGGACACGCCCGCAGCAATTCCACTCGAAATCAGTAAGCATGCAGCTCGAAGCAAATCACGACTCGACATCCTGCCTCCGTGGAGAGCGCCGTGTTCGCGCGAGCACGCACGTGTTCCCGGAATGCCACTCGCCTGCGTCATTTTCGAACACCGCTGGGACCATGCGCCTTCAATACGCGTACCTGCTCGCGTATGCACGCACTTGCAGCAACAGCTGGCGATTCTTCGGCATAGCCGAACGTCCGGACGTCTTGAAACGCGGTAAGCGGGCGCGCTCAGCAAGCGCCGAGCGCGCCCCGTCCGCGACATCAAGCCTCGATCGGATCGTGCGGCTTCAGCACCACTTTGATGCAGTCGTTCTGCTTGTGTTTGAACAAGTGATACGCCTCCGGCGCCTGTGCCAGCGGCAGCCGGTGCGTGATCACGAAGCTCGGGTCGAGCTCCCCGCGCTGGATACGCTCGAGGAGCGGTCGCAGGTAGCGCTGCACGTGCGTCTGTCCGGTCTTGATCGTGATCGCCTTGTTGACCACCGCGCCAAACGGCACCTTGTCGAGGAAGCCCCCGTACACACCGGGCACCGACAACGTGCCGCCGTTGCGGCACGCCGTGATCGCCTCGCGCAGCGCCGTGGGCCGGTCGGTGGACAGCCGCATCATCACCTTCGCACGATCGTAGAGCGCAAACGGTCCGTGACCGTGCGCCTCCATGCCGACGGCATCGATGCAAGCGTCCGGGCCGCGACCGCCCGTGAACTCGTTCAACGCTTCGAGCACGTTCGTTTGGGAGTAGTCGAGCACCTCCGCGCCGGCGAGGTCGCGCGCCATGCGCAGCCGCTCCGGGATGCGGTCGATGGCGATCACGCGCTCTGCGCCGAGCAGAAACGCGCTCTTGATCGCGAACTGAGCCACGGGCCCGCAGCCCCAAATCGCGACCGTGTCACCGGGTTGGATGTGGCAGTTCTCGGCGGCCATGTAGCCGGTGGGCAAGATGTCCGAGAGAAACAGCACTTGATCATCCGTCAGACCGTCCGGAACCTTGATCGGCCCGACGTCCGCGAACGGGACGCGCGCGTATTCGGCCTGCCCACCCGCGTAGCCGCCCAACATGTGCGAGTAGCCGAACAGGCCCGCGGGCGAGTGTCCCCACATCTTCTCGGCCATGAACGCGTTGGGGTTACTGTTCTCACACAGCGAGAACTCGCCGCGCTGACAGAAGAAGCAGCCTCCACACGAGATCGGGAAAGGCACGACGACACGGTCACCCACGCGCAGGTTCTTCACGCCCGGACCGACCTCCACGATCTCTCCCATGAACTCGTGGCCCAGGATGTCGCCCGAGTACACGGCGGGGATGAGGCCGTCGTATAGGTGAAGGTCCGAGCCGCAGATGGCCGTGCTCGTGATCTTCACGATCGCGTCGCGCGGATTGAGCAGCTTGGGATCGGGCACCGTCTCGATGCGCACGTCGTTGATGCCGTGCCAACAGTTCGCTTTCATTTGATGATCCTTTCGAAGCGTTGCGAGCGTTGCGCGTGTTCAAGGCAGAGCTTTGGACAACAAGGTGCGCCGTCCGTGTGTTTGGCCCGCGGTGGTCGCGACCTCGCCGGTCTCGGTGAGCGACTTCCAGCGGCGTAGATCTGCCAGGATCTGCTGCTCCGGCGACTCGCCGATCAGCTTCGTGAGCAGGACGCCTGGCTTGCCTGCGGGTGGCGCGTAATCGAGGATGACGGTCACGACGGTGCCCCGCCCTTCGCCTTGATCGCGGAACGTCACGACGCCGCGGTTCGGAACGTCGGCGCCTTCGAGCGAGCGCCATGCGATGCGCTGGTTCGGCATGTCCTCGGTGATCTCGGCCGTCCACTCGTAGCTGCGACCGAACAGCGGGCGGCTCGTCCAGCGCGAGCGCCGCAGGTCGAGCTGCTCCACGCGCTGCAAGTGCGTCATGACCTTCGGGAGGTTTTCGAGCCTGCGCCAGAAGTCGTAGAGCTCCTCGGCCGGGCGCGCGATGGCCACGCTGCGCGAGATCTGCCGCGGCGTGCTCTGCTGACCCGAGCCCTGCACGCTGCACAGGACATCGAGCGCAGTCACACCGACGACCGCCGCCGTGGCGACTGCCAGACGCGTGCGGTCGGTCCCGCGCGCCGAGAACGCTGCGCCGAGCAAGCCGAGGTCGAGCGCGTCGCCAGCGACGCGCGACTTGACCCACGTGTTCGTGCTGCCACCTTGCGCCAGGATGCCGAGGCCACTCACTACCTCGCGCATCCCGAGCACCGGCAAGAGCGAGGTGTGCTGCGGTTGCAGGCCGATGGCGCGACCGAGCGCGCGCGGCGCGAGGATCTCCGTGAGGCCGAGGCCCACGCTGAACCAACCGAGGGCGCGCGCCAACTTACCGTCCACGGGCGCGTGTCGATCCGCGCCTCGCACCGGCAGATCGGTCACACCTGTTATGTCAGATCGAATGGTGCCAACGGCCGTGTCGAACGGCGCGGGTGCGTAGTGATTCATGCGGATTGACCTCCCGTAAGGGTTGAAGGGGACGTGGCCGACGGTGTGGCGTGCAAAATCGACCCCAAAGGCACGCCCAGCGGCGAGCGTGCACGCGGAAGGCGTGTCAGGCGGCGAGCAGCACGCGGGATTCACCGACGCAAGTCAGATGCCAGCGCTTGGTTCGGGGCAGGCATGCAGCGTGCAACTGTCACATGCTGCAATGCCAACGCGATCGACACCACGCGCACACAAACACCCCACCTCGGCTCGGGCCAAGCTCGAGAAGTACCGGGAGATGAGGCACTTCCAGCGCACGCCCGAGCCGAGCGGTCAAAACGCGAAAGGGGCGCGCAAGGCTGACGCACTGCGCTACGTGATCCAGAAGCACGCGGCGCGGAACCTACACTACGACTTCCGACTCGAGCTCGGTGGAGTACTGCTCAGTTGGTCCGTGCCCAAAGGCCCCAGCTTGCAGGCCGGCGCGCGCCGGCTCGCGGTGCGCACCGAGGACCATCCCATCGATTATGCGGAGTTCGAGGGGGTCATCCCGAAAGGGGAATACGGCGGTGGCACGGTCTTGCTGTGGGATCGCGGCACCTGGCAGCCCGAAGGCGATGCGGAGCGCGGCGTGGCGAGCGGGCGGCTGACGTTCGACCTTCACGGCGAGAAGCTGCGCGGGCGCTTCCACCTGGTGCGCACGCGGCTCGCGGGGGGCAAGCACGAGAACTGGCTGCTCTTCAAGGGCCGCGACGATGCGGCAGACGACTCGCGCGACGTGCTCGAGCTGGATCAGAGCGTCGCGAGCGGGCGCAGCCTCGATGAGATCGCCGCGAACCCCGACGACGTGTGGCACAGCAACCGAAGCGAGGCGGCAGCGCCGCAGCCACCAGCGGCGAAGGCGGTCAAGAAGCCCCGCGCCACCCGCTCGAAGACGTCCGAAGCGGAGCCCGCGCTGGACACGGTGGCGCTCGTGAAGCAGCTGAAAATGCCATTTGGGCTCTCCAACCTGGACAAGGTGCTCTACCCGGAGTCGGGCGTGCGCAAGGCGGACGTGATCGCCTACTACGCCTCGGTGCAGCACCTGATCTTGCCGCACATCGCAGAGCGGCCGCTGACCTTGGTGCGCTGCCCCAACGGTCACAACAGCAAGTGCTTCTTCCAAAAGCACAAGAACGAAGGCGTGCCCAAGTGCGTGCACCCGGTGCCGCTCGTCGAGGACGGCGAGAAGGTCGAGTACATGATGGTGCGGGATCTGCCGGGCTTGCTCGCGCTCGCGCAGATGGGTGCGCTCGAGCTGCACACCTGGGTTTGTCACGTGGAGCAGCTGGAGCTGCCAGACAAGCTCGTGATCGATCTGGATCCCGGGCCCGACGTGGGCTGGGACGCCGTGGTGGATGCCGCCGTCGAGCTGCGCATGCGCCTCTCGGACATCGGGCTCGAGAGCTTCGTGCAGACCACCGGCGGCAAGGGGCTGCACGTCGTCGCGCCGATCAAGCCGCAGCTCAGCTGGGACGCGCACAAGCAGCTGGCGTTCACGCTCGTGGAAGCGATGGCCAAGGAGCACCCGAAGCGTTACGTCACCAACATGCGCAAGTCGCTGCGGCAGGGACGCATCTTCCTCGACTATCTGCGGAACGGTCGCGGTGCGACCGCGATCACGCCCTACTCCACGCGTGCGCGCGCCAACGCGACCGTGGCTGCGCCGCTCACCTGGGACGAGCTGATGGATGGCGTCGATCCGCAGCAGTTCACCGTGCGAACCATGATGAGCCGCATCAGTGCGCGCGGCTTCGATCCTTGGCCGAAGTTCCACAAGCTACGCCAGCACCTGTCGCAGCGCGCGCTGCGCACGCTGGGCATCGATCCACGCGCGGCCTGACGGCTGTGCGTAAGCACCCGAGCGTGCATCGCTGCTGCTAGCGGCGGTGCACGCTCGGCCCTCACCGATTGTCGACACAGGAGAACAGAACATGCCCCAGACCAACCAGACCCAGGCCCACTTGCACGGCTCGTCTGTCTACCAGGGCGAGCACGGTCTCGATCAAGAACGTGCCGCATCGATGGCGGACGAAGGCGGCGTGTCCGGCGCCGTCGTCGACGCACGCGAGCAGGCTGAGCCGCGGCCGCAGCGGCAGGCGGCCTCGCTCATGGCGAGCTTGCGCGGCGGCGGCAAGTGGTGGGCCTGGGCGGCGATCGGCGCGGGCCTGGGCATCATCTTCCTGTTCCGCTCCCGCAGCCGCTGATACCTAGCCCGCACAGCCAGAGGGCGCCGGTCGCCAGGAATTCCGCTGTAAAGACCAGCGACACGTGCAGGCGGTGACACAGGCCGGGCCGCGGCGATGTCTAGAATGTGTCACCGTCCTGCCGTGCCGCTCGGCTCGTGTTCCTACGTAGGTAGCAAACGTACACGGGGTGTGCAAGATTGGCACTGTCGTTGTGCCCGCAAACCGTCAGAAACACGAAGCGGAAGAAAGCCCCGTATGAAAGTTTCATTGCGTTGGATTGGCCTGTGGTCGATCGCACTGCTCATCGCGTGCGGATCGGATCCCGAAGAGAAGAGTAACGGAAACGACACGACTGGCGACTCCGGAACCGCCAGCGAGAGCCCTACGCCGTCGAAACCGAGCGAGAGCCAAACGTCCGCGGGTAACGGCGCGAAGGACGCCGGCCAGCAGAATCAGACCGCCGCCAATGGCTGCGAGGATCTGTCCTGCAAGCAGCCCGCGACCTGCGAGCAGAAGGACGGCAAGGCCCGCTGCGTCTGTCCCAAGGGCTACGAAGACGTGAAGGGCGACGGCAGCGAGTGCAAAGACATCGACGAGTGCGACAGGGGCGAAGACGACTGCGACAAGCGCGCGCGCTGTGAGAACAAGCCGGGCGGCTTCGAGTGCAAGTGCGAGGCGCCCGCGTACAAGTCCGAGGGCAACAAGTGCGTCTGCGCCGACGGCTACAAGGAGAAGGACGGCTACTGCGTCGCTCCGAACGGCGCCAAGTGCGAGGACAACCTGGACTGTGAGAACGGGCACTGCGTGGGCGGCACGTGCTGCGCGGACGCGTGCGGAAATCCAGGCGCGGAGTGTCTGACCGCCGAGGGCGCGACGTGCGCGGACGGCAAGACCTGCAAGTACGCGACCGCGAAAGACGGCACCGCGTGTGAAGACACGGATGCCTGCACCGTGGCCAGCACATGCAAGGAAGGCCAGTGTCAGAAGGGCACGCAGCCGAAGGACTGCGACGACAAGAACCCCTGCACCGACGACAGCTGCGACTCGACGCTCGGCTGCAAGAACCAGAACAACACGGCGAGCTGCGACGACAAGAACCCCTGCACCGTGAGCGACGTGTGCAAGAACGGCAGCTGCGGCAGCGCCACCTTGAAGGACTGCAGCGCCGAGAACACCACGTGCAGCAAGGGCGTGTGCGACCCGGCGAACGGCAGCTGCAAGAAGGAGCCGATCGCCGAGGGTCAGGCCTGCGATGACGCCAACAGCTGCACGAAGGCCGACGCGTGCAAGGCGGGCGCCTGCACGGGGCCGAGCGCCTGCGGTCCGAACGCGACCGCATGCACCGCGGGTGCGCCGAACACGTGCGCCTGTGCGAGCGGCTACCGCGAGTCGAACGGGCTGTGCGTGCCGGAGAACGACGAGTGCGCGCAGAACCCCTGCGGTGCCAACGCGGACTGCTTCGACCCCAGCAACAACTCGGGCGACGCGACCTGCACGTGCAAGGAGGGCTTCGAGGGAGACGCGAAAGCCGGCTGCACCGCGAAGGACCCGTGCGCGGGCAACCCCTGCGGTGAGGGCCGCGGCACTTGCACGAACGGCACGGCAGGCAAGTACACGTGCACGTGCGGCACGGGCTTCCGCGCCGTGGCTGGCAAGTGCGTGTGCGACATGCAGGGCACGTTTGCCGTGCGCACCGAGCTGAAGGTGCACTGGTCCAACCTGGACGGGCTCGCGGACGGCAGCGGCTCGACGTACTCGTGGAGCCTCGAGCGTCACAACTACGACGCCGAGGGCAACCTCGAGGCGGAGATCATCCCGTGCGGCGAGACGAACCTCGACGTGTGCGGCAGCGGCGTGCGCCTCGTGGGCATCCCCCAGGAGGCCTACTCGCAGTTCGTGCCCGTGAACGTGTGGGACTCGGTCAACACCAGCACGCAGCTCAAGCTCAAGCTCGAGTCGCCGCTGCCGGGAGGCGAGTTCAAGACGCCGCAGTTTGCGACGTTGATGGGCATCTCCCTCGATGATCCGCTCGGCGCCTGGCCGGCCAAGCGCCAGGACGTGCAGGGCGGTAGTGACTTCGACGGCAGCGCAGTGAATGGCGCGCGCTGGATCGACACGGACAACGACTCGTACTCCGGCCTCACCACGTACGCGGTCGGACCGAACGGTGCCGCTGCGGACGGCAGCGCCACGGCGCCGATCGAGAGCTTCGGCACGCGCTCGCCGACCTGCAACAACCTGCCCTACAACTACCCGCCCGGGCTCGACGGCCTGAGCACGCGTCGCGTGAAGCGCTTCTCGTCGGCCAACCGGCAGATCAGCGCGTACGACGGCAAGATCGACAGCTGCGACGCTCTGAGCGGCAACATCACCGGGCCCGACAACGGCAAGATCCGCTTCGACATTCGCATCGGCAGCTGCGTGCGCGTGGATCTGAACGGCGGCAACGAGGGCGCGTGCAGCGGCAGCCTCCTCGACTTCCTGGACAGCGCCGGCGCGGCCAACACCGTGGACTCGAACACGTTCAAGATGAAGCGCGTGGCGGACAACGTCACCTGCAAGCAAGTGCGCGAGACGAGCTTCTGAGGAGGCTGAGCCGAGAGCCGGGCGTTTGCCCGGCTCTCGCGCTCGCGCGTCTCACTTCACGATCTTCAGGCCGCGCTCGCCACCCGCGCGGAAGATCTCCGCGAAGAAGTCGTTGCCCTTGTCGTCGACGACGATGAAGGCCGGGAAGTCTTCGACCTCGATCTTCCAGACGGCTTCCATGCCGAGCTCCGGGTACTCGAGGACCTCGACCTTCTTGATGCAGTCCTTCGCGAGGCGCGCGGCCGGGCCGCCGATCGAGCCCAGGTAGAAGCCGCCGTGTTTCTTGCAAGCGTCGGTCACCGCCTGGCTGCGGTTGCCCTTCGCCAGCATCACGAGGCTACCGCCTGCGCCCTGGAACTGGTCGACGTACGCATCCATGCGGCCGGCCGTGGTCGGGCCGAAGGAGCCGGACGCGTAGCCTTCCGGCGTCTTCGCGGGGCCCGCGTAATACACGCAGTGATCCTTGAGGTACTGCGGCACGCCCTCGCCGCGATCGAGCCGCTCCTTGAGCTTCGCGTGCGCGATGTCGCGCGCGACGATCATCGGGCCGGTCAGCGAGAGGCGGGTCTTGATGGGGTACTGACCGAGCTGCGCGCGGATCTCGCTCATGGGCTTGCGCAGATCGACGCGAACGACGTCGCCGCCCAGGTGGGCGTCGGTGGTCTCGGGCAGATACTTCGCAGGATCGGTCTCGAGCTGCTCGAGAAACACGCCGTCCTTCGTGATCTTGCCGACGGCCTGGCGATCCGCCGAGCACGAGACGGCGATGCCGACCGGGCACGACGCGCCGTGACGCGGCAGGCGAATCACGCGCACGTCGTGGCAGAAGTATTTGCCGCCGAACTGCGCGCCGATGCTGCTCTGCTGGGCGAGCTGCAGGATGCGCGCTTCCAGCTCGACGTCGCGAAAGCCGCGGCCGAGGTCGTTGCCGCTCGTCGGCAAGCTGTCCAGGTAGCGCGCGGACGCGAGCTTCGCGGCCTTCAAGGTGTGCTCGGCGGAGGTGCCCCCGATCACGATCGCCAGGTGATACGGCGGACAGGCGGCCGTGCCGAGCGACTTGATCTTCGCGTCCACGAACTCCAGCAAGCTCTTCGGGTTCAGGAGCGCCTTGGTCTCTTGATACAGGTAGCTCTTGTTCGCGGAGCCTCCGCCCTTCGCCATGAACAAGAACTTGTAGGCATCGCCATCGGTCGCGAAGAGCTCGATCTGCGCCGGCAGGTTGTTGCCGGTGTTGACCTCCTTGTACATGTCGACGGGCGCCATCTGCGAGTAGCGCAGGTTGCTGTCGCGGTAGGTCTCGTAGATGCCGCGCGCGATCGCGGCCTCGTCGTCGCCGCGGGTCAGGACCAGCTGACCGCGCTTGCCCATGACGATTGCGGTGCCCGTGTCCTGGCAGGATGGCAGCACGTAGCCGGCTGCGATGTTGGCGTTCTTGAGCAGGTCGAGCGCCACGAACTTGTCGTTCGGGGAGGCCTCCGGGTCGTCCAGGATGCGCCGCAGCTGGGCGAGATGGCCCGGCCGCAGCAGGTGCGCGATGTCGCGCATCGCCTCCCGAGCGAGCAGGGTCAGCGCCTCGGGCTCGACCTGCACGAAGCTGCGGCCGGCGGCGGCGATGGTGGAGACGTGGTCGCCGGTGAGCTTGCGGTAGGGGGTGCTGTCGGCGCCCAGCGGGAGGAGGTCCTGGTATTGAAAGTCGCTCATTGCGTGCTGCTCCGTAAAAATCGGGGCGCATCTTACCTCTAAACCGAACTGTCACCAAGCCGCCCCAGATCTCCCGTTCGGCAGCACGTGGTCCGCCCCCGCGCCACCTCTCATCCAATCCGCGCCAGCATCCGCCGCCATCAGCTGCAGACATGCGGCAACTCTCCCCGCGCTGAGCGCGCGAATTCAGCTCCACACCGCGCGTTCCTGCAACTCGAGCCCGCGATCGCTAAATACCGCTGTGCGATGCCTAAGTGTCGCGCTGCATCGTAGTGCGAAGCGCGCAGCTGAATTGCCGCGTGTTACACGAGCGCTGCCGCACGCGCAGGAGCGCGCGCCGAAACGGAGGGTGGATCGAATGCGTTGGCCAGCGATGGGTGTGTGTTTGCTGCTCGTGGCGTGCTCGAGCGATCCACCTGCGCCCGTGCAGGCGCCGAGCTCCGTGGGCACGGCTCCATCCGCCGCGCCTGCACCGAGCGCGGGCGGAGCGGGGAGCGCTGCGGCCGCAGGTCGGCCAGCGAGCGGCGGCACTGCAGCCCCCAGCGGCACGACCAGCGCGCAGCCCGGCGTGACGCCGGCCGCGAGCGCAGCCGGCGGCTCCGCAGGCCAGGCCGGCGTGGTGGGGGGCCCGGGCAGCGCGGCAGCTGGCAACGGCGTAGCCGCGGGCGGCACTGCAGCAGCTGGCGGCGGCGCGGCAGCTGGCAGTGGCGCTTCCGCTGGTAGCGTCGCAGCAGCTGGCAGCGGCGCTTCCGCTGGCAACTCTGCCGCGGGCGCTGCAGCTGGCAGCGGCGCAGCCGGGGCGGGCGCGAGCGCCGCGACCGTACCGGGCTGCGAGGGCTCGACCTTGCTGGCGCTACCCGAAAACACGGCGAAGCGGGGCCCCTGGCCGGTGGGCCACAAGAACTTGCAGTTCGGTCGCTTCAGCAACGTGGAAGTGTTCTACCCCGGCCAACCCGGCAGCGAGCAAGGCAAGGAAACCACCAAGTGGGACATGCGGAAGTTCTTGCCGAAGAACGAGCAGACGAAGGTGCCGGACGCCGAGGCCACCATCGTGGACGCCGGTGCGTTCGCCGACCTGCCGATCGACGCCGCACACGGCCCCTACCCCGCCGTGATCCTCGTGCACGGCACGGCGGCGTTCCGGCTCGCGTCCGTGTCGTCGCAGACGCTGTGGGCGAGCCGGGGCTTCGTCGTCATGGCCGCCGATCACCCCGGACTCTGGCTCGCCGACTATCTGAACTGCGGAGGCCAGATCGCCGGGCGCCTCGACATCGACTCAGACGTCGACTCGGAAATCGAGGCGCTGACCATGGCGCAGGGAGAGCTTGCGTTTCTGATGGGCCACGTCGACATGAAGCGTCTCGCGCTCGCGGGTCACAGCGCCGGCGCGTACAACGTGGCGCAGTTCTCGACGAAGCCCGGCGTGCAAATGGAGGTGCTCCTCGCGGGCTCGCGCCGCGTCACCCCCTCTCAGACCTTGAAGTCGGTCCTCTACGCCTCGGGAACGGATGACTCCGTGCTGCCCTATGGACCCGGTGGCGCAGGCTTCGGGACCATCCTCTACCCCGGCAGCACGGTCGACGCGTACAACGGAACGATGGGCAAGAAGCGCTTGCTCGGCATCGAGAAGGGCGGCCATCTCACGGTCACCGATCTGTGCCGCAAGAACGCTAAAGGCCAGTCGAGCCTGATGGTCGCGCAGTCGCACGGCGTGTGCGGCGTGGCGAGCATCACGCCGCTGTCGGACTGCGCCACGGCGGACCCCGCCGCGGGCATCGCGACCGTGCACGACGTCGTGACGGCGGCCCTCGAAGAGACGCTGCAGTGCCAGGACCGCGCGGCCTGGATCACCGCGGCCAAGTCGCGGCACGCGGTGATCCGCGAGCTGCGCGAAGCGACGCAGTGATGCGCTGACGGCGGGATCGCGGGGCGCGCGCATTTGCACAGTGAGGCCTCCGCTCATGGCGGCGGCCTGCGCGTGCGTGTTGTAGGGCGTGAGTCCGTAGCCCAAGACGCGGGTTTCGAGAGGCGAGCACCAGCTGT
>Ga0190269_10000494_pt1 | contig 19909 bp, 18 predicted proteins | sample Popmic249IS_FD_133749 | JGI IMG/M metagenome (GOLD analysis project Ga0190269, IMG submission 133749) | Populus adjacent soil microbial communities from riparian zone of Blue River, Arizona, USA - 249 IS | ecosystem: Environmental > Terrestrial > Soil > Riparian zone | place: USA: Arizona... | reverse complement strand
GCGTCGCGCACCAAAAAGCGCGCCATGCCGAGCAAGGGCTCGGCGCGCTGCTTCTCGAACGCATTGCTCACCAGATACAGGAGCGATTTGCCGTACGGCCCCACGTCGTCGTCGAGCTCGCCGGCGTCGCTCAGCATGTACAAGGTCGGCAGCGGACAGCTGCCATCGGTCACGTGAGGCAGCACCAGCTTCTTGAAGTCCTCGATGCTGATCGCGGGCGCCATCAGCTGCAGGCTCTTGAACGACGCCCCGAGCGCGACCAGGTGCGGCAGCGCATGCGCCGCGAAGATGCTGCCCGCGCTGTGTCCGATGACGTGCATCTCCCAGCGCTTGCGCTCCGCGGGCGCCAGCGCCTGCAGTGCCTGCGCTGCGTGCTTGGCCACGATGTGCATGCCGCCCCGTCCGTCCGGGTGGTGGGACGCGAGCCGCGCGTTCTCTTTCATCTCACGCCACAGCGCGCCGCCGGGTCCGGCGACGGTCAGCTCGAAGGAGCGGTCTTTGGCCTCGATCAGCCCATCGCGCAGCTTGTGCACCCAGTCGGCCACGCTGCCCGCGCGCTCGTCGACGTCGCTGAACACGTCGTTCAGCATGCCGTTCAGGGTCTCCCACACGCCCGACTCCCACATGATGTGCAGCGGGTAGATGTGGTTTGCCAGCATGACGTCGCGATAAGCGATGACGCGCTCGGCGACGGCCTTCTCGTCGTTCAAGCCACCGTGCAGGTACAGCGCGACGCGGCGCTTCGGCCAGTCCTTCGTCTGCGCCGGGATCACCTCCTGAAACAGCCGGCGCACGTCCTCTTCGCTCGTCCAGTACGTGCCGGAGCGCGACAGCTCGCCATTGTTGCCGATGTCGACGATGTACGGCCGGATGTCGGAGAGCGGGATCGCGCGCGCTGCGCGATGCAGCCCGGAGACCTGGTCCGCGCCGTCGTTCGTCCAGCTGTGCAGCGAGATCGGCACGCCCAGCTGCGCCACCCAGACGTCGGTCGCGTGCAGCATGTAGTCCTCGTAAGGCAGGAGCGCGAAGCCGCGAGCGCCCCACTTCGGTCCCCACGAGTTCTGGATGATGAAGCCGAGCTCGGTGTAGCCCACGATCGCGACCGCGTGCCCGCTGTCGGCGCGGCCCTTGCGCCGGATGATCGGCAGCTGCAGGTTCTTCGATTTCAGCGGCGGTCGCGGGAGCCGCTCCGCAGGCTCCGCGGCTCCCGACCTTCGCATGGAGAGCGGCACCTCGACGGTCGCTGGACAGGGCTCGTCCCAGCCGTCGTGCACCATCAAGGTCGCATACAGGATGCCCACCTCGGCGAGCGCCGCGTGCATGTCGCGGATGTTGCGATGCAGGACGCGGTAGTACGCGCCGCCCGGCGTGAGCTGCGCCTCGCGCGCGAGCGCCTCATTCAGCGCGCGGTCCGCGTGTGTGCTCCACGACTTCGCGGCGCACACGCCGTGCGCGACCCAGCCCTTCATCGCGCCGCGCGCGGACGAGCCGTCGTAGCTCTCGCCCGGCCACTCGTCGTAGCGCCGCGCCAGCGAGTAGAGCATGTGGGCGCTCACGCGGCGCTCGAGCTTCCGCGCGCTCAAGTGATAGTTGATCACGGCGGCGAGCGCGAACCCGGTGCACGCGCCTTCGCTGCCCTGGTCCAGCACGAGCGGCACGTTCTGACAGTTCACCAGTCGATCTGGCAATGCAGCGAGCGTGGGCTGATAGATCCAGTCGCGCACGTCCACGCGATCTGGATGCGCGTCGAGCTTACGTCGCACGCGCATGCGCTCGGCCGCGGGCTTGGCGCGCTGCGGCTCGCGCCGTGACGCCGCACCCGGATGAGTGTTTTTGTCACGTGCGCTGCGGACCGGGTGCTTGCGTGGAGCCATGGTCGACGACTGTAACGTGGGTCGCGCGTGGCCCCGTGTGATTTACACCATGGATCGCGAGCTTTGGTCGGCGTGTGTACGGAACTGAGGGGCTGCAGTCGCCAGCAGCTAGCAGCTGCAGTGCCGTCAAGGCAGTGGCGTCGTCACGGGCACTGGAGGCACACGCCAGATGCGCTCACAGTACTCGCGGATCGAGCGATCGGAAGAGAAATAGCCCATGCGCGCGACGGTCAGGATCGAGCGCCGCGCCCAGTCATCGGGGTCCAGGAACGCCTCCGCGACCTGCGCCTGCGCGTCCAGGTACGAGCGATAGTCGGCGAGCACGCAGTACTCGTCGCGATCGATCAGCGACTGCACGAGCGGCGCGTAGCGCTGCGTGCTGCCCTCCGCGAGCGCACCGGATGCGATGAAATCGAGCACGGCGCGCAGCTCGGCATCGCGCTCCGGGTACTCCCACGGGCGATAGCCGCTCGTCTTGAGCCGAAGCACCTCGTCGGCATGCAGCCCGAACAGGAAGAAGTTCTCCGCGCCCACGCGCTCACGGATCTCGACGTTCGCGCCGTCGAGGGTGCCGATGGTCAGCGCGCCGTTCAGCGACATCTTCATGTTGCCGGTGCCGCTCGCCTCCTTGCCGGCGGTGGAGATCTGCTCCGACAGGTCGGCCGCCGGATAGATCTTCTCTGCCACCTTCACGTTGAAGTCCGGGATGAACTTCACGCGGATCCACTTGCGCGCTTCCACGTCGCGCCTGACGTACTCCGCGACGGCGTGGATCAGCCGGATGACCAGCTTCGCCATGAAGTAGCCGGGCGCCGCCTTGCCGGCGAAGATCACGGTGCGCCGCACGCGCGGCAGCTGACCGCGCTGGATGCGCTGCACCACCGTCAACACGTGCAGCACATTGAGCACCTGACGCTTGTACTCGTGGATGCGCTTGACGTGCACGTCGAACAGGGTGCTCGGATCGAGCTCCAGGCCGAGCACGCTGGTCACGTGCTCCGACAGCCGCTTCTTGTTCGCGAGCTTGGCCTGCTTGAACGCCGCCACGAAGCTGGCGTCAGCGGCCAGCGGCTCGAGCTTCTGCAGCTGCTCCAGATCGGTCAGCCAGCCCGTGCCGATGGCGCCGTTGATGAGCTTCGTGAGCTCCGGGTTCGCGAGCGCCAGAAAGCGCCGCGGAGTGACGCCGTTGGTCACGTTGCTGAAGCGCTCCGGGTACAGCTCGGCGAAGTCGCGCAGCACGGTCTGCTCGAGCAGCCGCGAGTGTAGTTGCGCCACGCCGTTGACCGCGTGGCTGCCGACGGTCGCCACGTGCGCCATGCGCACCGAGCGCTCGCCGTGCTCGTCGATCAGTGACAGGCGCTGCACGCGAGCCTCGTCGCCGGGGTAGCGCCCGCGCACTTCGTCGAGAAAGCGCCGGTTGATCTCGAGCACGATCTCCATGTGCCGCGGCAAGAGGCGCCCGAACAGCGGCAAACCCCACGTCTCGAGCGCCTCGGGCAACAGCGTGTGATTGGTGTAGCCGAAGCAGGCTTGTGTCACCTCCCACGCTGCATCCCACGGCTGATCGTACTCGTCGACCAGGAGACGCATCAGCTCCAGGATCGCGAGCGCGGGATGCGTGTCGTTCAGCTGGATCGCGAACTTGCTCGCGAAGCCGGCCAGCGTCTTCGCGCGCTGCATGTACAGTCGCAGCATGTCTCGCAGCGAGCAGGCGACGAGCAGGTATTGCTGCTCGAGCCGCAGCCGCTTGCCGGGCAGGGCAGCGTCGTTGGGGTAGAGCACCTTCGAGATGGTCTCGCTGCGCACCTTGGCCTCGACCGCGCCGTAATAATCGCCGGCGTTGAAGGCCTGGAAGTCGAACGCGTCCGACGCCACCGCTTGCCACAGCCGCACGAAGTTCGCGTTGTGCGTGCCGAAGCCCAGCACGGGCGTGTCGTACGGCGTGCCGTTCACCACCCACTCCGGCGTCCAGCGCACGCGAAAGCGCCCGTGCTCGTCCGTGAAGTGCTGCGTGCTGCCTCCGAAGCCCACCGGCAGCAAGATCTCCGGCCGGCTGATCTCCCAGGGAAAGCCGAGCCGCAGCCACTTGTCCGCGATCTCCACTTGCTGGCCGTCGCGGATCTCCTGGTCGAAGATGCCGTATTCGTAGCGCAGCCCGTAGCCGATCGCCGGCACGCTCAGCGTGGCGAGCGAGTCCATGTAGCAGGCCGCGAGCCGTCCCAGGCCCCCGTTGCCGAGCCCGGGCTCTTCCTCGATCGCGAGCAGCGCATCGAGCGAGTGCGGCATGCTGCCGAGCGCCTCGCGCACGGCCTCTTCGATGCCGAGACACAGGATGTTGTTGCCGAGCTGCGGTCCGAGCAGAAACTCCGCGGACAGGTAAGCGACCGTGCGGCTCTGCCGCTCGAAGTACGTGTGGATGGTGTGGATCCAGCGCGTGAGCAGCCGATCCCGCACCACGTGCGCGAGCGCCAGGTAGTGATCGTTCAAGGTCGCGACGGCCAGGAACTTGCCCTGCTCGCACAGCAGCTTCTCGATGTAATCCTTGCGTATCGACTCGGCGTCGACACGCAGGTACGCGCGCGCCATGTCCTGGCTGAAGGTGGCGGAAGAATTCGGCGGCATGCGGCTCCTGTTGAACACCGCCGCAGCACGCGTGCGCGGAGCTCAGCGGTAACGTCGCTGTGGTACACCCTGTTCGGGCTCGCGTGGATCTTCTTCGAACGTGCTCAGGTGACGGTTGCGGCGCAGCTCGGGGCCACCGGTCACGCTGTTCGAGCACACCTGACCGCGCGGGCAGCGGCGCTTCGGCAGGTTGGCGTAGTTGGTGACGGAGTCGATGCGGCTATCCTCGAGGAACATGCGGATGCGAAGCTTCTGCGGCACCTGCATCACCACGTCCTGCTCCTGACACGGGTCGCCCTCGGCGGGCCACTCCTGGATGGTGCGCCAGGCATCACCTTGTGGCTCGCGGAAGATCGCGACCGCCACGATGTAATCCGCCTGAGGCTCACGCTTGAAGCGGTACACGGAGACCTGGCCGGGATACAGGATCACCTCGTTGCTCTTGATCGCGCTGTCCGCGAGCGTAGCCTTCGAGCGGGCCCACATGTCCTCGAAGCTCGCGTTCTGCAGCGGGGTCACGTCAGACAGCTGGTAGATGTGCAAGCGCGTGGGCAGCGGTCGCCCGGTCTCGTCGAGGTTGACGCGGTCTGACGCTTCCAGCTCCAGCTGCGCGAAGGCCGGCACCGGGCAGCTGGGGCGCGGCTTGGCCGCGGGCGCACGCGGTGGCTTCGAACGCACCGGAGGCTTGCCGCAGGCGGTGCCGACGAACGCGGTGCCCACGAGGCACAGCGCCAAACACGCGAGTCGCATGCCGATCCACACCCTCAAGACGCGACCTCCGACCGAGGCGCGAAGCATGGACCAAAGCGTCCCCGCCGAGCAAGCTTCGCTGCTGCGGCCGTGTCGGCAATTCCGCTGGACCTGCAGCTGCAAGCGGCGCGCTGCATCGAACGCGAGCCGCTGTGCAGCAATCGGCGTTTGCTTGCGCAGTGGGGTTCGGTTATGTGGCGCGGGAGAGACGGCCACGCGTGTGTCCGGGCCCATCTCGAATGAGGAGTCGACCGCCCCCCATGAGGATCCGCATGCTGCTGGCCGCGGCGCACTTGATAGCGTTCGCCCACCCCGGGTGCGCCGGCAGCGCCGAGGAGAGTGGAGCCGCGATGAAGCCGCTGCTCGCGGCCAACGAGCGGGCCAGCGTGAGCAGCTCCGGATCGAGCACCTCCTCGGCGGTGGACACGGCGCAATCACCGGCGGCGCCCAAAGACGACGGTGATACCGCCTTCGAGATCGAGATCTCGAATGCCGCGGCGGCGGGTCCGCGCGAGACCGTCGCCAAGCCGGCCGTAAGCATGACGGCGGCCTCGTTGGGCCTGGACGAAGCGGCCCTGGTCACGGCGGGCGACGACGACGCCGATGTGCCGTCGGGGCCACTGCCGATGTTCGGGGCCACCGTGCTTCAGCGCGTGCGCAACTTCGACGCCTGGCGCGCCGAGTTCGACGCCACGTTGCAGGAGCGCAAACGCGCAGGCTTCGTCGCGCAGGGCGTGATGCGCGGCGTCGATGATCCGCGCCTCGTCGCCGTGTGGCTGGCGGTCACGGACGTCGCGCAAGCGAAGGCCTATTTCGACGACAAGTCCTTGAACGAGCGGATGAGCCGCGCGGGCGCGAGCGGGCGGCCGCGCGTGCTGCTCTCGAGCAATCTCACGGCGAAGATGGAGCCAGATCGCACGGGCTTGCACGCGGCGATCCTGCGCATGCGCGTCAACGACGTCAGCGCCTTCAAGTCCACCGTGGATGCGCAGGCCCAGGAGCGTGCAGCCGCGGGCATCGTGGGCTACGCGCTCGGCCAGGACGTGGACGATCCGCACCTGGCCTATTTGTACCTGCAGAGCGAAGACCCTGCGCTCCTGCGCGCGTACGTGTTCGGCAAGCAGACGAAACAAACCTGGCAAGACGCGGGCCTGCAGGGAAATCCCATCTCGACGATCGTGAAAGAGGAGGAGCTGGCGCTGTGTCGGTAGTCGACCCGAGCCGCGTGCCCGGTACGCTTCCGAGTGCCCGATCTGCAGATCTGTGGCAGTCTTTGTCCGACTTTACCCGAGACATCTCACTGCAAGTAGGCCAGCCGCTCTGCGCTGCGGAGCCCAGTCTCGAGCGCCTCGCGTTTCGCGTCCGCATCTCGCATCCCACCATCTGTGTTCGGAGAAACTAGCCATGTCGGAGCCCTCCATTCGCACCTACCTCGGCCAGCTGCAGTTCTTCAGCGGGCTGACGAGCGCGCAGGTCGATCAGCTGGCCGCATTCGCCCAGGCGACGCGCTACAACGCGCAGCAGCGCGTCTTCAAATCCGATACGGACGCCGACGCGTTCTACATCGTGCGCGACGGGAAAGTGGGCGTGGAGATCCCGGCGGTCGCGGGTGAGCCGCTGCGCATTCAAACCCTCGGCAACGGGGGTGTGCTCGGTTGGTCGTGGCTGATCCCGCCGTATCGTTGGTTGTTCGATGCGCGCGCGCTCGTGCCGTCGGACATCATCGTGATCGACGGCGCGCGGCTGCGCGCTCAGTGCGAGGCCGACAATGCGCTCGGCTACCAGATGATCAAGCGCTTCGCCGTGCTGATGGCCGAGCGCCTCAACGCATCACGCGTCACCGCGATCAAGCAGTACTCGGGCGACTGACGCCGCGCCCGTCGAGTGGACGCCGGATTGATCGACGTCCACCAGCTCCTCCGTGGCAGTAGCAGCCGCGGCCGGTTGCTGCTTGCGCCCGCGGATCCAGCTGGCGCGCCAGCGCGCGAGCCGGCGCGGTTCGGTCGCCACGCGCACGGGCCCGGTGACGGGGTCTTGTGCTTGTGCCTGCGCCTGCGCCAAGTTGCGCTCAGCGGTGCTGATGCGCGGTCTGCGCCGGAAAGGCCAGCGGCCACTCTTCGCCGGGGCGACTTTCGCGACGTGTCCGAGCGGGGCCGCTTTCGGTGCGGGAGGAGGCAGGGGGGCCATGGCGGGGAAGGTCGTCGCGAGCAAGCTGTTCGCCGCAGCGGCGGCGCGCGGAGCCATCACGGCCCGCTGAGTCGTGCCGCCGCGCTCCTCGATGTTGAGCACGGGCGAAGTACGCAGCGGCGCGCCGCCATCGAGATCGAACTCGAGCGACTCTCCGAGCTGCGGTTTCTGCAGCGGCGCAAGCTGACCCGCGGTGCGCACCGTGGTGGCGAGGGGACGGTGCAGCGCAGGATGTTTCTCCAACCAGTGCCCGGTTCGACGATCGCGCACGCCCACGCAAACGTGGCTCTGCAAATGATATTCGGAGTTCCGGGTCAGGAACACTTGGTAAGTAACTAAGGACGTGTGCATCCGAGGCCCCTCCTCCCTGGCCCACGGATCATAAGTGTCATCGGGTTTATCAGGCTGGTCGTAGTTGTAAATTTTTGTGACGATCGCGTGGGCGTAAAAGTGCGACTTCGTGCGGAGAAAGCATCCACCTCCCACGAGTGTGTGACAGTTCGAGGCTGACATATGACACTAGCTCCGCGGATCGGAATCATAGGCATGGGACGCCTCGGCAGCTGTCTAGCGCGCGCGCTTCACGCGGCCGGGTCAGCGCCGAGCGCGCTGGCCAGCGTACGGAGCACGCGGGCCACGGCGCTGTGTACCGAGCTTGGGGCACAGCTCCGTGCCGTGCAGGTGACAGAGGTAGGTCGACACGCCGAGCTGATCTTCCTGGCGGTCCCGGACGCACGCATCGCCGAGGTCTGCGCGCAGCTGCCGCTGTCAGCGGCACACTCGCTCGTACATCTGAGCGGGGCGCTCGATCTCTCCGTGCTCGACGCGGCGCGTGCACGTGGCGCGAGCACGGCCGTCCTGCACCCGCTGCAGTCGTTCCCTCCGGATGCAGGCGCGGAGCGCTTCGCGGGCATCCACGCAGGCATCGAGGCAAGTGACCCCAAGCTGGCAGAGCAGCTCGAGCGGCTGACCCGCGCGCTCGGAGCCAGCCCGTTTTCGCTGCACGGGGTGGATCGCGCCGCGTACCACGCCGCGGCCGTGATCGCGAGCAACTACGTGGTCGCGTTGCATGCTGCTGCGGCGCGGGCCTGGGTGCTCGCCGGTCTGCCGGTCGACACCGCGCGCACTGCGCTCGCGCCGCTGACCGCGGGTGCCGCGAGCGCGATCGCGCAGCATGAGCTCGCGACCGCGCTGACGGGGCCGATCGCTCGCGGCGACAGCGCCACCGTCTTGAGGCACCTCGCGGCGCTGTCGGGCGATCTGCCGCTCGGCGCGCTCTACCGTGCGCTCGCGCGCGAGCTGCTGGCCCTGCCGCTCACGTTGCCTCCCGAGGCTCGCGCCGCGCTCACGACGCTGTGCGCCGAGCCAGAGGCCGACACGCCTGTGGTATAAGCGCGTGATGTCCAAGGGCCACGAAGTCTTGGAAGCGCTCGCCGACAGGATGGAGCAGGGCGGCGGCGATCCCGTGCGCGTGGACATCGTACGGCGCGCGCAGCGCTTCAAGCGTTCCTGGGTGGAGCTCGCCGAGGGCTTGACCGCGCTGCGCAAGAGCCGCCGCTACGAGCAGTGGGGCTACGGCGATCTCGCCGACTATTGCCACAAGGAGCTCCACATCAAGTCGGCTACGCTCGACAAGCTCGTGCTCTCGTACGGTGCGCTGCGCCAGCACGCGCCCGAGGTGCTGCGGCGCGACGGCGTCTCGCGCGAGATTCCGAGCCTGGAGGCGGTGGACTACTTCTCGCGCGCGATCGGCGCGGACGAGGGCAGCGTGAAAGACCGGCGCAGGTTGGACGCTCCGCGCGAGGTGCTCGACGAGCTGCGCGCCGCGGTATTCGAGGAGGCGCGCTCGGTCGGTGAGCTGCGCAAGCGCTTCGATCCGATCTTGCGACCCAAGAGCGCGACCGAAGATGCCGCGGACGGCCTGCGCAAGCTGAAGGCGCTCGCCGAGCGCATGAGCACCGCCGTCCAGACCACCGAGGGCCTGAGTGAGAAGCGCGTGGGCCGGGTTCTCGCGGTCATGGAAGCGCTCGTGCGCGACCTGGACGAGCTGCTAGATAAATCGTCCAAGACTCGGGATACCGCAGCGTGACGCGCGAGCTAGCGCTCTACAGCTCCGCCGCGTCATGGTTGCCTCACCCCGGGCACAGATCTTGTTCTATCCCGCGGATCATGATGCTGACGTGCAAATTGGAAGCAAGACTGCCTCAAGATGCGCAAATTAGCCCCGCAGCGTGCGCACAGCCGGCGAGCCTCACATGAGCAAGGCCTCCACGGTGGTGTCGAGTGGTACGCCGGGTCTCGACGCGATCTTGTGCGGAGGGTTTCCAGCCCGTCGCATGTATCTGCTGCAGGGAGATCCCGGCGTCGGTAAAACGACGCTCGCGCTGCGGTTCCTGCTATCCGGCGTGGAGCGAGGTGAGACCTGTCTGTACGTCACCTTGTCCGAGACGCAGCAGGAGCTCGAGGCCGTGGCGCGCGCTCACGGCTGGTCGCTCGACGGGCTGGACGTCTACGAGATGTCGGCCGCCGAGGGCCACCCGATCGAGCAAGATGAAAATACGTTGTACGTGCCGGCGGAAGTGGAGCTCGGCGAGCGCGTGCAAGCTCTGATGCAGGAGGTCGAGCGCGTGCGTCCGGCGCGCGTGGTCCTCGACTCGTGCTCGGAGCTGCGGCTCTTGGCGCAAAATCCACTTCGCTTCCGGCGCCAGCTGCTCGCGCTGAAGGAGTATCTGGTCCGCAAGCAATGCACGATCTTGCTGCTCGAGAACCCCACATCGGTCGGCGGCGATCCGCTGCTGCAGAGCCTCGCGCACGGCGTGGTCGTCCTGGAGCAGCTGACGCCGCTGTACGGTGCCGAGAGGCGCCGCTTGCGCGTCGTCAAAATGCGCGAGGTGCCGTTCCGGGGCGGTTATCACGACATCGTGATCCGGCGCGGAGGCGTGGAAGTGTTCCCGCGGCTCGTCGCCTCCGAGCATCACCAGCGGTTCGAGGCCGAGCCTGTACCAAGCGGGGTGCCAGCGCTGGACGCGCTGCTCGGTGGCGGGCTCGATCGCGGCACCAGCACGCTGCTGATGGGCCCCGCGGGATCGGGCAAGTCGACCATCGCGCTGCAATACGTGTTCGCTGCCGCTCAGCGCGGCGACAGTGCGGCCTACTTCACGTTCGACGAGGGCCTCGAGACGCTGCGCGAACGCTCGCGCAAGCTGGGCATGCCGCTCGAAAAATTCATGGAGACGGACAAGTTGCTGGTCCAACAGGTCGACCCCGCCGAGCTATCTCCCGGCGAGTTCACGAGTGTCGTGCGCAGGGCCGTGGAGGAGCGCGGCGTGCGCCTCGTGGTGATCGACAGCTTGAACGGCTTCCTGCAAGCGATGCCGCAGGAACACTTCCTCACGGCGCAGCTGCACGAGCTGCTCAGCTACCTGCGCCAGCGCGGCGTGCTCACGTTCTTGCTGCTCGCGCAGCACGGCTTCGTGGGCGAAATGAACGGGCCGATCGACGTGAGCTACCTGGCCGATACGGTGGTGGTCACCCGCTACTTCGAGGCTGGTGGTCGCGTGCGCAAGGCGCTCTCTGTCCTCAAGAAGCGCTCCGGCACTCACGAGGACACCATCCGCGAGTTGGACGTGAGCGATCGCGGCGTGATCGTGGGCGAGCCCCTCACGGGCTTTCGCGGTGTGCTCACGGGCATCCCGGAGTACGACGCGCGGGACTCCCAGCCGTTGCTGCAAAAGGTGGGCACAGACGCTTGAGCGAGCATTCACAGGCCGAGGAGCGCTTTCTGGTGCTCGCGCCGACCGGCCGAGATGCCGCGCTGACCTGCAGCTTGCTGCAGCGCGCCGGGCTGCGCGGCGAGACGTGTGCCAGCCTGGCTGAGCTGTGCCAGCGCTTCGAGGCTGACGGCGCCGCCGCGCTGTTGGTCGCGGAGGAGGTGTTCGTGCGCGATGGTGTCGGCAGGTTGAGCGCCGCCCTCGCGCGCCAGGGCTCCTGGTCGGACGTGCCCATCCTGATTTTTACGGGCGCGCAGGCGGTGGCGCGGCCGCACGGCAGCAGCCCGCAGCAGCTGTCCGCGCTCGGCAACGTGATCTTGCTCGAGCGCCCACTGCAGCCGATCTCGATGTTGAGCGCCGCACGCAGCGCGCTGCGCGCACGACGCAGACAATACGACGCGCGCGCAGAGCTGCTCGCGCAGCAGCGCGCGGTCCGCGAGCGCGACCAGTTCCTCGCCATGCTCGGGCACGAGCTGCGCAACCCGCTCGCTGCGATCGGCATGGCGCTGCGGCTGGACGGCGATGGTCAACCACCTTCCAAGTACCGGGAGATCATGCTGCGGCAGTTCGGCCACCTCAAGCGGCTGGTCGACGACTTGCTGGACGTCGCGCGCGTGACCTCGGGCAAGATCGTGCTGCGCTGCGAGGATCTGGACCTCGTCGCACTGGCGCGGCGCTGTATCCAGCAGCTGTCACCGGCCCTGCAGGCGGGCACGACGCTCGAGCTGCAGGAACCTTCGAGCGCAGTGTGGGTGCGCGCGGATCCGGTTCGCATGGAGCAGGTCATCAACAACTTGCTGACCAACGCGATCAAGTACACGGGCCACGGCGGGAAGATCGTCATGCAGCTGAGCAACGAATCGGAGTGGGCCCTGCTGCGCGTGCGCGACACGGGCGTGGGGCTTGCGCCCGAGATGGTCGAGCGCATCTTCGAGCTGTTCACGCAAGTCGAGGGCAGCCTCGACCGTGCGCAGGGCGGCATGGGCATCGGCCTGACGTTGGTGCGCAACTTGGTCGCGCTGCACGGCGGCAGCGTGAGCGCCTCGAGCGCGGGCCTCGGGCGCGGCAGTGAGTTCAGCGTCCAGCTACCGCGCGCGCAGCCTGCCGCCGTTGGCGGCGAAACGCGAGCGCCGGAGCCGGAGCGTACTGCCGTGGGGCCGCTGCGCGTGCTGATCGTGGAGGACAACGAAGACAGTCGCGAGCTCCTCGCGGCCATCCTCAGCCAGCGTGGCTACCGCGTGCTCACGGCCGAGGACGGGCGCGCGGGCATCGTGGCGGCGCTTGCGAGTCGCCCCAATGTCTTGCTCGTGGACATCGGATTGCCCGGGATCGACGGCTACGGCCTGGCCCGCGAGGTGCGCAGAGAGCTGGGTAGGGCGGTGTATCTGGTCGCGATTACCGGCTACGGCCAGCCCGAGGATCGCGTGCGCGCCGAGCGCGCGGGTTTCGACGTACATCTGACCAAGCCGGTGGACATTGGGGCGCTGGAGCGACTGCTCTCCTCGCACGTGGCCGGCCCGTACGCTTCCTGACGCCGTGCCCTTGCGGGAAGCGCAAGCTGGTGTACCATGACGAGCAACACGTTCACGTTTTCCGCGTACTAACGATTCCATCACTCAGGCTATTTGGTTTGGGTGGACTCGCTGAGACCTGGCGACGACGACGCGTTGGCGCTGTTCTGATTCAGCGTCCCGCCCTCCGACGCCGGCGGCTCGTCGGGGACCGGTCACGGACCTAAGCCGTCGAAACGAGTGATTGTCATGGGAAATCGTCTTTACGTTGGCAACTTGTCCTACCAGGCGTCGCAAGAGACCTTGCGCGAAGCTTTCGCGGCCTGCGGTGAAGTGACGGACGTGCACATCGTGCAGGACCGCGAGAGCGGCCAGTCGCGTGGCTTTGCGTTCGTCACGATGGGCAGCGACGCCGAGGCCGCGAAGGCCATCGCCGAGCTGGATGGCTCGTCGCTGGACGGCCGTGCGTTGCGCGTCAACGAGGCCGAAGAGCGTCGTAGCGGTGGCGGCGGCGGCGGCGGCGGTGGCCGTGGCGGCTACGGCGGCGGCGGCCGTGGCGGTCGCGGCGGCGGCGGTGGCGGCGGGCGCTACTGAAGCCTGCTGAGCTGAGCCGATAAAGGGGTTGGCTGCGCTGCAGCCGACCCCTTTTTCATGTAAGCGGCCGTGAATGCACGCAAAGTGCCACACGGGCTACAGGGGCCGGCACGTGCTATGCTAGCTGAATCGTTGCCGATCCTCGGCAGCGACGAGCGGCAAGGACACACATTGACTCTACTGCCAGGTGCCTACGTGACTCACGCCAAACTCGCGGATCTCGGCAGCGGCGAGATCCTGGCATCCGAAGATGGCAAGGTGCGAATCCGGTTTGCGTCCGGTGAGCGCGCGTTCTTGTACGAGCGCGTCGTGCAGCACTTGACCATCACGAGCGAAGCTCCGCAGCTACCAGCTGCAAAGCCAGCGCGCTCGTCCAAGAAGAAGAAGTAGCGACGGGTCAGTGCACGAAGCCTTGATCGGGCGGTCCGATCTCGAGGTGCACGTGATTTTTATGCGCGTCGTTGTAGTGGGGCGTGATGACGGTTTGAAACAACTGTCGCTCTACCGCATCGCACACCAGCTGTCGCAGCCTGCGACCAGCGTCGCCGTCCCGCGCGTCTTTCGTGCAGGGCTCGCTGCCGCGCTTCCGGTTCGTCCAATCGGTGAGCACGCTGAGCTTGCGACCGTCGCGTAGCTCGACGGACGCGAGATCGAACGCCAGGCCACTGGCGTGACCGCTCGGCTTGCGCGTGCCGGCGACCGTCGCGTCCTGACGGTACAGCGAGTAGTGCTCCACGCTCACGACGTCCTGCTCCCGCAGGTACGGCGCCCAGGCGAGGAGCGTGAGCGCGAGCTTGCAGTCCAGGTAGTTGTTCCACTCCGGGCTCTTCGCCCCGATGATGCGCACGCCGCCCACCGGGCCCGTGATCATGATGGGCCACGCGACGCCCTCGGCCTGGCCACGTGCGATCACGCGGAAGGCCACGCCTGCACGCTTCAGCGCGCCATGGCAGGTCGCCTGCGTGCGCGCCGCGGGTGTCTCGCTGACGGACGGTGGCTCGCGAGGCGTCTGGTGCTGCACGGAGACGCGGCCAGGCTCCCCGCGGGTGCTTCGCAGCGCGATGCCCAGCAGGATGGCGCACGCGAAAGCAGACACCAGCATCAGCGCGTTCTTCGCGACGCGCTTCAGCGCGCGTTTGAGGCGAGCCATGGGCACGACCGCCTCAGTGTGCGAGCCATGTGACTTTGGATGCGTGGCCATTTCAGATCGACGATCCAGGTCTGCGTTTCATCTCTGCGCCGGGTCAGTGCGAGCTGGACGTCGATTCGGGCGAGCTGGCTCACAACTGAAACACAGTTCGCGCGAGTGCTGTAACACATCCGTAATAAAAGACAATTTGGCATTCATCGTGCACGGCGGCGCACGTATGCTCGGCCCTCCGCAGAAATTTTGAGCAGACGACGCAACGATCCTATGCGGAGGTCTGGAGCCGCGGAGCTTTGCGGAGATCGGGGCGCCGCGGAGCTTCCGGAGCGGGTCCCCCGGATCTTTGCGGAGCGGGTCCTGCGACCGCCGCTGTGACCAAACGGAGGAATCATGGATTGGAGACGTGACTGGTGGCGCGTGGTGCTCGGGGTGTTCGTGATCTGGCTGGTCTTCTTCATGGACCTCGAGGGGCGCTCCTTCGCGCAGCACGTCGTGCGCATCGCGAGGACCCCAGAGACGCGCGAGCTGGGCTATGCGATCGGCGAGAAGTTCGGGCGCGTGTTCGACGACGTGCGTCGCCGTGCGGACATCGAGCGTTATCGCTACTGATGTCGACGGAGCCTGCGAGTGTGGGAGTGGAGCTGAGCCACATGTGGCTCTCGCGCAGCTCGTGTCGCTCCGCTCCGGCGCGACGGCCGCTCGGCCAGGTTCTTGCTACCTCCGAGTGCAACACCGACGTTCGCAATCACAGGCAGGCGGTGCACCATGATGAAACAACGAGTTCTCCTAGTGGACGATGGCCTGGGCTATGGAGCGGCAAGCGGCGGCGGGCTGCTATCGCGCTATGGACACCACTCCATGGCGGGGGGCTTTCCGCTGTTAGCGATCAGCCTGGGTGTGTATGCCCTACTGAACATGATGAGCGGGCCGCAGAACCCCTGGTACCTCAAGGTCGCATTGAACATCCAGCACATGTCCGGGGACGTGTGGCACATCCGCGGTGGAGATGTCTTTCTGACATTCTCCATGGTCCTCTTGTTCGTGGAGATCGTGCGCTCCACGCGCACGTCCGGTGAGTCGATACTCAACCACGCGTTGTCGGTGATCGTATTCATCGCCGCGATCCTGCTGTTCTTCACGCGGCCGGGCTACGGCAACTCGACGTTCTTCCTGTTCACGTCGATGACCCTGCTGGACTTCGTGGCAGGCTTCATCATCACGACCATGGCTGCACGTCGCGACACGCTGATCGAGCCCGCTCTCTAGCGGGCCGGGCTCAGCGCAGCAGCAGCCGCAGCACGACGGCAGCGAGGACCAGCAACGCCGAGAACAAGAGCGCCGGGCGTAAGCTCTGGCGCTTCTTGGGCGGCTGTTGGACGAGCGGCAGCATGTCGCGGTGGAACAGGACAGTTTCCTCCGACGTCCACGCTGGGCCAGCCTGCTCTTCATCCACGACGATGCTGGGCTCGGCAAGCCGCTGCTTCAGATGCGTTGACATGCGCTTCTGCTCCGACTGGTTGAGTACTACGAATAACCGCGAGCCCCGCACAATTCACATACTGCCCAGCGTGGGTGTCTGACAAGCACTTTAGTCGGATGCAGCACGTTGCCACGCCACGAATTCCCGATAGTCAGGCTTCGCGCGAGGCCGTGATGCTCGACAAGCGCTCGACCTCACTGTCGTCGAGTACCAGGCTCGCGGACTGGAACAAGTCATCGAGCTGCTCGATGGTGCGCGCGCTCGCGATGGGTGCGGCAACCGTGCGCTGCGCACGCAACCAGGTGAGCGCGACGGCGGTCACGGAGACGCGATGCGCGGCCGCGATCTCGTCGAGAGCTGCTAGCAGGCGTTCACTATCGGGGCGCGTCAGGTACTTGTGTGCGGAGCCGGCTCGGGACGATGCGACGGTCTGCCCCGGCCGATATTTGCCAGTCAGAAAGCCCGACGCCAGCGCCCAATACGGGAGCTCGCAGAGGTTCTCGCGCTCCAGCACCGGACGCAGGGTGCGTTCGAAGTCGCGCTCGACGAGGTTGTAGTGATCCTGTGAGACTTCGAAGCTCGCGAGCTGATTGGCCCGTGAATACGCGAGCGCGGATTGCAGGCGCTCAGGCGTGAAGTTCGAAGCGCCGAGCCGCAGCACCTTGCCGGACTCGACCAGCTCGTTGAACGCGGACAGGTACTCGGCCTGCTCGACCTTCACATCGTCTTCATGCGCGTAGTACAGATCGATGTGATCGGTCTGCAGGCGCTTCAGCGAGCCTTCCACCGCCGCGCGGATGTTCGCTGCAGAGAGGCCCGGTTGCGCGCTCCACTTCGCGACCTTGGTTGCGATGCTCACGCGGTTGCGGCTGCCGCGCGCCAGCCACTCGCCGATGATGCGCTCGGAGTCCCCGCCCGTCGCACCGGGCGCCCAGACGGAGTACACGTCCGCGGTGTCGATGGTCGTGCCTCCACCGTCCACGAAGGCGTCGAGCAGGCGGAAAGCGTCGGCGCGCTGGACCGTCCAGCCGAATACGTTTCCACCGAGAACGAAGGGACCGAACGAAGATTTCGGCATGTCGAGCTCCTTCGCTGGCTGCGCGCGAGAGTGCGGCGCCCGCCAGCGTGCTCAACTCGAGTAGCGCGACCGCGCGCGAGCGGCAAGCTACGAATCAAGGCGCGCTGAAGCTGATCGATGTCGCGTAATACGAGCCTTCCGGCATGCGAGCGGGCTCGATCGCCAGGCTGATCTCGTGTGCGCCGGGCTTGAGCTGCACCGGGAAGCTGCGCGGCGCGACGAGTGATCCCGGGCACCAGTTGCGCGGGTTGCTCGTCTTGTTGTTGCGGAAGATGCCGGGGTTGCCGTCCGGGCTGAACTTCGCGAACGCGGCGCAGTCCACCTGCGTCGCAAAGCTGCCGGCGACCACACCATCGACGCTCACGGTGTCCGTGGTGTGCATGTATTCGTTGCCACCGCTCTGCGCGCCGTGGCCGCTCACGATGACTGTCACGTGGCCCATGGGGGCGTCCGCATCGAGCGTGAGATCCGCGGTGATGGGGAGCTTCGTGGCTGACACATTGTACAGCAAGGGGACGGATCCGGGGCTCGACGAGCAATACATGTTCTACCCTGCGCAGGCGGAGCAGGATCCCGGGTCGCTGTGGTTGCGGCAGCAGCTACTCGAGATCGCGCGGGCATTGCCGCAGCCAGTGGCTGCGAAGAAGTCGCGCCGGCGGCGCTGAAGGCGTGCGCTCACGCGACCGCGAGCACGGGCAAGACGTGCGCGGCGACGTCGAGCTCCGGCCGGTAGTGGGCGAAGAGACCCGTGACTGTGCTGAGCACGCGACCGATGAGGACGAAGTGCTCCGGGATGGTCACGATCGGGTCTGCCGCCGATAGCTGCCCGAGCCGCTGCAGACGCGCGGTCAGCGCGGCGCGGTCCGGCCAGTCGACGCGCCGCTCGACGACGGCCTGGGCCAGCTCCCCGAGCAGGTTCTGCATCATGTCGATCAGCGCGTCCGGCTTGCCGCTTTGCGTGCGGAAGCCGAGCGTCGCGAACGCGTCCGCCGACGCGGCGCGATCGCCCGCGAAGAACGCGAGCAACAGGCGCAGGTAGGCGGCCCGATGCTCCCGTGTCAGCTCGCCCGCGCAGCCGAAGTCCAGGATGACGAGCTCGTCCGCGTCGGTCACGAGCAGGTTGCCGGGGTGGGGGTCCGCCTGGAAGGTGCCGAGCTGGAACATCTGACGCAGGTAGGCCTCGAGCAGGCGTCCGAGCAGCTGCGAGATGCGCGCGTGCGCTTCCGTGTCGCCTGCTTCGCGCGCAGCGCTGAGCTCGTCCAGCACGAGCGTCAGCTTGCGACCGGGCACGAAGCGCATCGTCAGCAGCTCTGGGCGGCAGAGCGCAGGCAACGGCTCGGGTGCGCATACGCCCGGCACGCTCGCGAAGAACTCGGCGACGCGCGTGCCGAGCAGCGCTTCGCGCTCGTAGTCCACCTCGGCGCGTACGTGCGCGCTGATCTGGCGCGTGATCGTGTCGAGATCCAGCGGCGGCAGCGAGGCACGCAGCGCCTCGCAGCTGAGCGACAGCAGGCTGAGATCGTCGTCGATGCGCTCGGCGATGCCCGGGCGCTGCAGCTTCACCGCGACCTCGTCTCCGGCGAGCGTCCGCGCGCGATGCACCTGACCGATGCTCGCCGCTGCGAGCGGCTGCCAGTCGAAGTGCTGGAAGAACTGCTCGGGCTCGGCGCCGAGCGCGGAGTACAGCGCCTCGCGCGTCTCGGCCGCGGTGAGCGGCGGCACCGCATCTTGCAAGGGGGCGAGCTCGCGGATCCAGACGTTCGGCAGCATGTCGGCGCGAGCGGAGAGCAGCTGCCCCACCTTCAGGAACGCGCCGCCCTGCTCGAGGCTGGTCTCGCGAAAGCGCGCAGCGTTGTCGGCGTGCAGCTGCGCGAGCACCTCACTGGCGCGATCGCGCGACGCAAACGCCGTCCGCAGCCCGAACAGCCGATAGCCGAACACGAGCTGCGCCAGCATGGCCCCCGTCTTGTGCAGCCGAAACGCCCGCTCCCGCAAGCGCGCCGCGGCCGCGACGGATTCACTGCCGGCATCGCGCGTCAGCTCGAGAACCTGCGACGCACTGTCCGCGACACTCCGCAGCTCGCGCGCACCGCGCTCCAGGCGGACCAACACCTCGGACACCTGACGCAGGAAAGCCCCAAGCTCGAACCCGCGCGAAGGCCGCGCAGCCTCGGAGCTCGGGGTTGCTTGCCGTGGCAGACCGATCGTGCGCGTGTCGCGCGCCCGGAGGGTGCGACGACGACCTCTGCGCGCCGGGCGCCTGGAATGTGCGGGATTCGAAGGAGTGGCTGTGGTCATGGTGCCTCGAAAAGACGTTCGCATATTTTGTAATACAAAATATGCCAGCAAGCTAGAGCCGCTCTTGCGGGGGATGGGCGCCACGCTGAGCCGGTCACCGCAACGGACAGCGCTACGATGAGCCTCTCGACGCGCGCCGCGGCCGCTGCGCGCAAGCGAGCGCCAGCGGGGTGGGGGTCAGAGCTCGGTGATGCAGGCTGGGCAGAGCCAGCGGGGGCGGGCGGTCGGGGTTTCGCTCAGCCCGAGGTGGGCGGTGTCGCCGCGCAGCAGGGGGGTCGTGCAGCGTTCGCAGCGGGCTGCGCGGTGGAGGACCACTGGGTTCCAGGCGTAGATGTCCGCCGTGCGAGACTCGAAGTCGAGCCCGGTTTGGGCCGCCGCCGTGGGCTGCGGGCCGGACGCTGACGTCTCTGGCGCGTGATGCATGCCGCTCTGAGCTGCGGAGCCGGGCTCCCGCACGAGGCGCTCTTCAGCGGCCAGCTTGGAGGGTGGGAGCGGTTCGCGCGGCATGCGCGCAGCGCTCGCGCGGGCACGCGCCTCTGGCCCCGCCGAGCGCTGCGCGTCCGGCGAGCGCTGCGCATTGGCCGAGTGCGCGGCCGAG
>Ga0190269_10000493_pt1 | contig 19915 bp, 17 predicted proteins | sample Popmic249IS_FD_133749 | JGI IMG/M metagenome (GOLD analysis project Ga0190269, IMG submission 133749) | Populus adjacent soil microbial communities from riparian zone of Blue River, Arizona, USA - 249 IS | ecosystem: Environmental > Terrestrial > Soil > Riparian zone | place: USA: Arizona... | reverse complement strand
TGGGCAGCATCGCCGAGGAGCTGCTGGACCGGGTGGCGGCGCGCGGCGAGATGGATGTGATCGCCGATTACGCCGTCCCGTTGCCGGCCATCGTGATCGCCGAGATGCTCGGCCTGCCGCGCTCGGACCACGTGCGGCTCAAGGCGTGGGCGGACAGCTTCGGCGAGGTGATCGGCAACATCCGCCGCAAGCCGATGGGCACCGACCAGCTCGCCGCGAACGTCGAGGAGATGGTCGCCTACTTCGGCGATCCCGGGGCCGGCGCCGCGAACGGCGGCCGGCTCGTGCGGGCGCTCACCCGGCCCCAGGCCGGCGGGGACCGCCTCAGCCCCGAAGAGGTCACGGCCACCATGGTGTCGTTGCTGGTGGGCGGCCAGGAGACGACCATGAACCTGATCGGCAACGGTCTGCTGAGCCTCCTGCTGCATCCCGGACAGATGCACCGGATGCGGGAGGGCGGAGCCGTCGTACGGTCCGCGGTCGACGAGTTCCTGCGCTTCGAGAGCCCCACCCAGTTCACGGCCCGGACCGTCACCGAGGACATGGAGCTGCACGGGCGGACGCTGCGCCCGGGCGACTCGGTGATCGCGGTGCTCGGCGCCGCGAACCGCGACCCGGACGTCTTCGCGGACCCGGACCGCCTGGACGTCGGCCGCCGGGACAACCGTCACCTCGCCTTCGGGTGGGCGACGCACTTCTGCCCCGGCGCCGGCTTGACGAGAGCCCTCGGGCAGGTGGCGTTCGAGACCCTGCTGCGCCGCTACCCGGCAGTCCGGCGGCAACCCGGCGCGATCGACTGGGAGCCCAACCTGTCGCTGCGCGGGCTCGGGAGCCTGCACGTGGAGCTGCGCTCCTGATCGCCGCCGATAGGGTTCAGCCATGACGGCCGTTCTGCACGTCTCCGTGACCGCCGGGTCGCTCGAGGTCGCCCGGCGGCTGCTGACCAGCGCTGTGCGGGCGAGGCTGGCCGCCGGGGGACGCATCGGCGGGCCGTACGAGTCGGTGTTCTGGCACGAGGGGACCGTCGGCGCCGCGGACGAGTGGACGATCCTGCTGATCACCACGGAGGAGCGCTTCGCCGCGTTGCGGGACCACCTGCTCGCCGAGCACGAGTGGGACAACCCGGAGATCGCGGCCGTCGTGCTCGATCACGGATCCGAGCCCTACCTGAGGTGGGCGCGGGACACGGTTCATTGATTGGCGTCACTCGCCGGGTACGGTCTGTTGTCGTACGATCTCGGCATGTTTGCCCCACATCTCTTGACGCCTGCCGCCGTGGCCGCCCTCGTTGAGAGCTCGGAGCTGTGCGCATGACGCAGTGGTTCGCCGAGCCGGAATTCTGGTCGGACTTCTACCCGGCGATGTTCTCCCCGGCCCGGGCCGCCGAGGCAGCCGCGATCGTCGCCGACTCGCCGCTGTTCGACTTCGCCCCGGGAACAGACATCCTCGATCTGTGCTGCGGTCCCGGGTTGTTCGTCCGGCCGCTGGCCGAGCGCGGCTGCGCCGTCACGGGCGTCGACAGCAGCGCCGAACTGCTGAGCCGCGCGGCCGCCGCGTGCGAGGCGGCCGGGGTGAAGGCCGAGCTCGAGCGGGCCGACATGCGGACCTTCCGCCGGGCCGGCGCGTTCGACGCGGTGGTGAACCTCTGGACCTCCTTCGGATACTTCGACGACCCGCAGGACGACCTCCGGGTCCTGCGCAACATCCGGGCGAGCCTGCGGCCCGGCGGCCGGTTCCTGCTCGACGTCGTGGGCAAGGAAGTGCTGGCGCGCACCTGGCAGCCGGTCACCACGACGTTCCACGACGACCTGGTCCTCGTGCAGCGCGACACCGTCGAGGAGGACTGGACGAGGCTGCGCAGCGACTGGGTCCTGGTCGACGGGGAACGGGTGCGGCGCGCCTCGCTGCGCCTGCGCCTGTTCAGCGCCGCCGAGCTGACCGAGCTCCTGTGCGCGGCGGGTTTCTCGGCGGTGCGCTGCTACGGCGACTACGCCGGCGGCCCGTACGGCCCGGACGCGACGCGGCTCATCGCCGTCGCCTCGTGACCCGTTCCGCCACGGGCGAGACGCGCATTACCGACGGGTATGTGATGTTGCCCGCGTTTTTGGGGCCTCACCCGACCCTCTACTGAGGACGTAGACTCGGTCCTTGTCGTGCCGGCCGAGCAATCCGCCGGCGACACGGGGGAGAGGTTCTTGGCTACCTTGCGCGTGCGCACCGGCAGCTATGCGGGCAGCATCGCAGTTCTACTCACGACAGTCCTCGGCATCAATGTGGGATACGCCGCGGTCTTCCCGTTCCTGCCGGACGTCCGGACCCACCTGGGGCTGGGAGCCGCCGGGGTGGCCGTCTTCGTCGGAGCGTTCGCGGTCACCAAGGTCGGCGGCCAGCCGCTGGGCGGCGTCCTTCTGCAGCGGTGGCCGGCGCGGCTGATCGGCGCCCTCGCCCTCGGCCTCGCCGCGCTCGGCATCGGGATGGTCGCCTGGGCGGACACCGCTGAGGTGGCGGTCGCGGGGCGGCTGCTGTGGGGCCTGGGCGACGGCCTGGTCTCCCCAGTGCTGTACAGGGCGATCAGCGCGCTGTCCGAGCAGCACGGCCGGGACTCGGCGCCCGCTTTCGCCAAGCTGGGCGTCGTGGCGGTGCTGAGCTTCGCGGCGGGGCCCTTCCTCGTCGCCGCCGTGCACCACACCGCCGACTACCCGGTGGTGCTGACCGGGGCGGCCGTGTTCACCGTGCTCAACGCCGTGGTGGTCTGGTTCGTGCTGACCTCCGCCGGCGACATGGGCAGCCCTGCAGCCACCGAGAGCGCCGCCGTGCTCGACGTGCCGAGCCTGCTGTTGTTCGCGGGCGTCGACTTCGGGGCGAACCTGCTCTGGGGCGCGATGGAGGTGCTCGTCCCGCTGTATCTGGCCGAGTCGCTGTCGGACCCGACACTGTGGACCTCGCTGGTCCTCGGGGTCGGCATGACGACCTTCGCCGTCGCGGGACCGCTCATCGCGCGGCTGCCCGAGGCCTTCCGCGGCCCGGGCACGCTCCCGGTCTCCTTCGCGGTGCTGGCGGCCGGCACCGTCGCCCTGTACGGCGTGACCGGCCGGGCGACCGCCTTCGCCGCCGTCGTCGTCTTCATGGCGGCACAGGCGCACGTCTACCTGGTCGCCCGCGGCGGCATCGAACGGTACTGCGGTGGAACAGGAAAAGCGTGGGGCACTTTCGGCGCCTTCTCCGACGCCGGCTTCATCGTCGGCCCCGTGCTCGGCGCCCTTTGCTTCGACGCGTTCCACGCCGGCACATTTCCCTTGCTCGGGCTCGGCGCGGGAGGCGCAGCGGTGGCATTGTCGTTCGCCCTGCTCCGCTGGAAAGGGGGAAGAATACGCGCCTGATGTGTTGCGTACGGAAGATCTACGGCATCGAAAGAATGCCCTCCGGCGTCCGCTGACGGACGGTGGGGCGCGCATTTCCTGGATTTCGGAAGGACCGTAGTTTGTCTCGCTACCGCATCGCCCTGATCGACAACTACGACTCGTACACGTGGAACCTCTACCAGTTGATCTGGAAGGTCGCCGGCGACCAGCCCGTCGTGCTGCGCAACGACGAGGTGAGCGCCGACGAGGTGCTCGGCGGCGGATACACCCACGTGGTCATCTCGCCCGGTCCCGGGCATCCGAGCGTCGCGGCCGACTTCGGCATCTGCGCCGACATCCTGCGCCGGGCCGAGATCCCCTGCCTGGGCGTGTGCCTGGGACATCAGGGGCTGGCGGCCGTCTCCGGCGGCACGGTGCAGCGCGCGCCCGAGGTGGTGCACGGTCGTACCAGCACTGTGCTGCACGACGGGACGGGGGTCTTCGCGGGACTGCCGCAGGGGTTCCGGGCCGTCCGCTATCACTCGCTCGCGGTGGCCGAGCCGGTGCCCGATCCGTTGCGGGTCACGGCCCGGACCGCGGACGGGGTGATCATGGGTCTGGAGCACCGGGACCGGCCGGTCCACGGGGTTCAGTTCCACCCGGAGTCGATCGAGTCCGAGCAGGGCGAGCAGCTGATCGCCAACTTCCTCGGGATGCGCGACGCCGGTTCCGTCGCCGTGCCGGCCGCCCCGGCCGCCACGAGCCCGGCCGCCGCGGTGCGGTGGCAGGAGCTGGACGAGGACCTCAGCGCCGAGGCGCTGTTCACGGTGGCCTTCGCGGACCAGCCGTACGCCTTCTGGCTGGACAGCTCCCGGCAGGCCTACGGCATGGGCCGCTACAGCTACCTGGGCGCCGCCGCGACCGACGGTGTACGGGTGCTGCGGGCCTTCGCCGAGCGCGGCGAGGTGGAGGTCGAGGCGGAGGACGGCGTGCACCGCCTCCCCGGCGACCTCTTCACCCGGCTGCGCGAGGAGCTGGCCACCCAGCCGGTCGTGCGCGGCGCCGGCCCGGTGCCCTTCACCGGCGGCTTCGTCGGCTACCTGGGTTACGGCCTGCGGGGCAGCGTCGGGATCGGTCGTGGCGAGGACCGGGCCGAGCCCGACGCCGAGCTGATCCGGGTCGATCGCTTCGTGGCCATCGACCACGTGGCGGAGCGCCGGTACCTGGTGACCGTCGGGCTGAGCGAGGAGCAGTCGGACTCCTGGTTCGCCGAGATGAGCCACCAGGCGCAGCGCGCGTCCCGATGGCCGGTCGGGATGCTGCCACAGCGCTCGGGCGGGCTGCAGGACCTGTCCGCGTCGGTCGACCGGGCCACCTACCTGCGCCACTTCGACGAGGTGCAGCGCTGGCTGCGCAGCGGCGACTCCTACGAGGCGTGCTACACCTACCAGGTCACCGCGCGCTGCAGCGAGGACCCGTACTCGACCTATCGGCGGCTGCGGCGGCTCAACCCCGCGCCGTACGCGGCGTTCCTGCGGCTGGGCGACCGGCGGGTGCTCAGCTCGTCGCCCGAGCGGTTCGTCACGGTGACCGCCGACGGCTGGGCCGAGGCGAAGCCGATCAAGGGAACGGCGGCCCGCGACCCCGATCCCGCGCGCGATGCCCAGGTCCGCGCCGACCTGCCGCGCGACGACAAGATCCGCAGCGAGAACCTCATGATCACCGACCTGCTGCGCAACGACCTCGGCCGCCTCTGCGAGGTCGGCACGGTCGGGGTCCCGCACCTGATGGCGGTGGAGTCGTACGCGACCGTGCACCAGGTGGTGACCACCGTGCGCGGCCGCCTGCGCCCGGAGATCGACGGCGTGGGATGCGTGGCGGGCCTGTTCCCGGCCGGATCGATGACCGGCGCGCCCAAGAAGCGCACGGTCGAGCTGCTCGACGCCCTGGAGCCGGTGGAGCGCGGGGTGTACTCCGGCTCGCTCGGGTTCTTCGGCTACGACGGGCAGACCGACCAGAGCGTGGTCATCCGGACGATCGTCTGGGACGGCGACCGCGTCACGGCGGGCGCCGGGGGCGCCCTGACGGTGATGAGCGACGCCGAGGAGGAGTACGCCGAAACCCGCCTCAAGCTCCAGGCTCTGCTGCAGAGCCTCGACGCCGGGGCGCTCACCATCGGCGCCGTGGAGGTGGGCCGGTGACCGGCGCCGAGCGCATCCGGGTGGGGCCGGCACGCGTCGACGAGGTGGACGACGTGGTGGCGGCGATCACCGCCCTGCTGCGGGAGCTCCGCGGCGACGACTCGTACGAGCCGGCCGGCATGCGCGAGGCCGTCACCGCGTTCGTCACCGGACAGGTTCCCGGCGGCGTTCTCGTGGCGCGCGACCCGGCCGGGGTCCGGGGCGTGCTGGCGTACTCGATCCCGGTGGCCATCCGCGTGGCCGGCGCCTACTGCCTCATCCAGGAGCTCTGGGTCGACCCGCAGCTGCGGAGCCGGGGCGTCGCCGGCGAGTTGCTGGCCGGGCTCGCCGAGGTGTGCCGCCGCGAGAAACTGACGCGTGTCGAGGTCTGCCTCCCCTCGCCGCGCTTCGCGGCCTTCGACCGGACGGTCGCCTTCTACGAACGGTCCGGCTTCCGGATGGCCGGGCCTCGAGCGATGTGGGATCTGCCGTGACGCTGCATGTCGTCGACCTCGACGGACCGGTGCACCACCTGCCCTTCACGGTGGAGCCGTCCGGTGACCGCGCGCCGAGCAAGGAGGTGCCCGAACGGGTCGAACGCATCCGTGCCGGCCTGCTCGACGCGGGCGCGGCGCTCGTCCGCGGCAGCGCCGATCACCGGCCGGAGGCCGAGCGGCTGATCTCGGCGGTCCACCATGCCGAGTACCTCGACTATCTGCGCTCACCCGCGCCCGCAACCGCTCCGGGGAGCCTGCCCGACCGGTTCGCCGTCCCCGGGCTGGCGCAGGACACCCCGGTCACCGCCGGCACCTGGCCGGCCGTGCTGTCCGCGGCGGCCGCCGCCGTCGTGGCGGCGGAGGTCACCAGCGGGCAGGGCGTGCACAGCTACGCGGTGATCAGGCCGCCGGGCCATCACGCCGGCCGGGCGTGGCACGGCGGCTACTGCTTCGTCAACAACGCCGTGGTGGCCGCCCGCGCTCTGCTCAGCCGGGGCGCCGGCCGGGTGGCCATCCTGGACATCGACTACCACCTGGGAAACGGCACCCTGGATCTGGTCGCCGCGGCGCCGGAGATCGGCTTCGCCTCGATCCATTCCACCGACCCCATCGACTTCCCCTACCGTTTCCCGCAGGGCGCGGGACTGTTCGGCATCGCGGCCGACCCGGGACCGCAGGTCCTGACGGGCCACATCCGCGAGGCGCTGGCCCACCTGCGCGCGGCCCGGCCGCAGGCGCTGGTCGTCTCCGTCGGCTACGACATCCTGGCCAACGACCCGCACGGGCACTGGTCGCTGCCGCCCGAGGTGTTCAGCGAGATCGGGCGGCTCCTGGTGGCCGCACACCTTCCCCTCGTACTCATCCAGGAGGGCGGCTACGGCCTGCCCTCCCTTCAAGCGGCAGCACACGCCCTCGCATTGGAGCTCAAGTGACGACGGATGCAGCGACAACGCTCAAACCCTTCCGGGACCGGCTCGAGGAGCTGGACCAGCAGCTGGCCCGGCTGCTGGCCCAGCGGTTCGACATCTGCCGCGAGGTGGCGGACACGAAGCGGGCCGCCGGCATCCCCATGATGCAGCCGGAGCGGGTGGAGCAGGTCAAGCAGGCCTACGCGGCGCGTGGCCGCGAGCTGGGCGTGGACCCCGCCTTCATGTACGCCCTGGCCTCCCTCGTCATCGGGGAGGCGTGCCGGCTGGAGGACGACATCATCGGCGCCGCGCCGTCGCCGGGTGAGGAGCGGTCGCGGTGAGCCTGACCTTCACCACGCTGGGACCGGCGGGCAGCTGCCACGAGAACGCCGTCCACAAATACCTGGACTTCCAGGGACTGTCCGGCGAGTCACGCGTCGACTTCTGCCTGGACTTCCGCGCCGGGCTCGAGCGGCTGCGCGACGGCGACAGCGACTACCTCGTGCAGTGCAGCGCGCACCCGGAGGTCCACGTGATCACGGAGCGCTATGTCGGCGAGGTCCACGTCGTGGACACGTTCATCCATCCGACCAAGGAGCTCGTGCTGCTGACCCGCTCGGAGGTCGACAAGCCGCGCAGCCTCGGCCTCGTGCCGGCCACGGCCGGATACGTGGACGTCAGCGAGTGGGAGGTCGTCGTGCCCGAGCCCTCCAAGCCGGTGGTGGGGCGCAAGCTGCTCGCCGGCGAGTACGACTCCGGCCTGACCCACCTGGAGTACCTGGAGCAGTCGGACGGCGCCCTGCGGCTGGACCGCTACATCGGCGCGGTGACGACGACGTGGCTGGTCTACGGCCGCCGGCCCCGGTTCTCCGGGGAGCTCATCGGCACGCGCTGCCGCGACTACCTGATCGCCGACGGAGGAGCGACTCGTGACGACAACTGACGGCAAGCGGCGCTTCCTCGTCTGCGACACCACCCTGCGCGACGGTGAGCAGACCTGCGGGGTGGCGTTCCAGGTGCAGGAGAAGGTCGAGCTCGCCCGGCGGCTCGACGAGATGGGTGTCGACTGCATCGACGCGGGGTTCCCGGCCTCCAGCCAGGCCGACCGCGACGCCGTCGCCGCGATCGCGGCGGAGGGCCTGCGGGCCCGGGTGGTGGCGTTCTGCCGGCCCACCCGGGAGGAGATCGACCTGGCCCGGTCCTGCGGCGCGACAGCGATCTACACGTTCCTGCCGACCTCCGACACCCACCTGCGGGTGAAGTTCGGCGGCACCGGCGCGGAGCTGCGCCGGCGGCTGACCACCGAGATGGCCGAGGCGATCTCGTACGCCAAGGACCTCGGGCTCTTCGTGGGCTGCGGATCGGAGGACGCCACCCGCACCGGCTACGACTGGCTGGAGGAGGTGCTGGTGCTGGCCCAGGAGAGCGGCGCCGACCTGGTCGGTGTCGCCGACACGGTGGGCACCGCCACCCCGGAGCGGTTCTTCGAGCTGATCCGGCGCCTGCGGTCGCGACTGGACGTCCTGCTGTCGCTGCACTGCCACAACGACTTCGGCCTGGCCACCGCCAACAGCGTGGCGGGCGTCCTCGCCGGCGCCGACGAGGTGCAGGGCACCATCAACGGCCTGGGGGAGCGCGCCGGGAACGCCTCGCTCGACGAGGTCCTCACCTGCCTCACCCAGCTGCACGGGTTCCACACCAACGTCGACCTCAGCAAACTGCACGGCATCTCGCAGACCGTCGCCCGGCTCTCCGGGATCGGCATCAGCCCGATGAAGGCGGTCGTCGGCGACAACGCCTTCTCCCACGAGTCCGGGCTGCACGTCTCCTCGGTGATGAAGGACCCCACCTCGTACGAGCCGATGACCCCGGAGCTGGTCGGGCACACCCGGCACATCATCATCGGCAAGCACTCGGGCCGCTCGATCGTGCGCCACGTGCTCGACAAGGCCGCCCTGCCCTACGACGACGACCTCCTGGACGCCGTGCTCGCCGATGTCAAGCGTGCCGCGGTGAAGGCGAAGTCGCGGGTGAGCGAGGCCGAGCTGATCGCGATCTATCACCAGCTCGCCGGCGACCCGGCCGTGGGCGCGCGGCGGTGAGCCGGCCCCGGTCCCGGCGGCGCCGGTGACTGCCGAGCTGACGGTGTCCACCACGGCGGACGACGTCGCGGCGCACGAGTGGGACAGCCTCGTGCCGCCCGGCGCCGTCTACCTCAGGCACGCCTGGCTGCGGCAGGTGCAGGAGTGCTTCGGCCTGCGGCTGGTCCTCTTCCGCCTGCGCCGCCGGGGGACGCTGACCGCGGCGATGCCCGCGCTGCTGCTCCCGGAGAGCGACCCCTACCCGTACCACGATCCGGCCGGGGCGCTGTTCGGCGCCTACGAACTGGACCACCTGCGCCAGGCGCTGCTGCTGGACCGCGGCGAGGCCGCCGCCGGCGCGATGTCGGCCCTGCTGGCCGCGGTGGTACGCGAGGAGCGCACGTTCGCGCAGTCGGCGTTGTACCCGGCGCTGGTCTCCACCAGCCCGTACGGTTTCGCCGGCGGCATCCTGGCCGTTCCCGGCCCGGAGCGGGCCGCGGCCGTCGAAGCCCTCCTCCGGGAGGTGGACGACTACTGCACGGCGCACGGCGTCCGGTCACAGTCGGTGCTCTGGCAGGACGACACCGACCCGGTGACGGAGACGGTTCTGCGCCGGCGCGGTTTCCAGCCGGTGCTCGCGGATCAGGAGTATCACCTCGATCTCGGCGGCGTGCGGGACTTCGCCGGCTACCTCGCCGGGCTCGAGCATCGCCGGGCCCGGGTCATCGGCACCGAGATGAGGCGCTTCGAGCGCAGCGGCGCGACGGCCGAGCGCCTCCGGGAGCCCACCGGGGACGACATCAGGCGGTGTGCCGGGCTCGCCATGGCACACCACGAGAAGTACGGCCTCCCGGCGGACCCGGACGCGCTGGCGAGGATGTTCGACGCGCTCCTGCGGGAGCGGACGCTGGGCGCCCGGCTGGACGTGATACGCCGCGACGGCGAGCTCGGCGGGTTCGTCCTCAGCTTCCACGCCGGCGGCGTGCTGTACCCGAAGTTCCTCGGCTTCGACGCGGCCGTGGTCGGCAACTCGTACGCCTATTTCAATCTCGTCTTCTACCACCTGATCCGCGAGGCCATCGCCGCCGGCGCGCACCGCATCGCCTACGGGATGGGCTCCGCGGACGCCAAGCAGCGGCGGGGCGCGCGGCCCGCGCCGGTGCGCAGCTGGTTCCGGATGGCCGAGCCGTCCACCCGGCGGCGGCTGGAGCCGTACATCACCGTGTTCGACGTGCTGAAGAGACAGATTCTCATGCCGCGGGAGGACCCGCCGGCCGACCTTGGGGAGCGGCAGTCATGACGCTCGTACGACAACTGCTCGAGCACAAACTGGGTCACCCGGTGCAAGCCGGCGAGATCGTCAGCGTCCCGTTCGACCTCTGCTGGGGCAGCGAGATGACGGTCAAGTGGGCGCTGGACATCCTGCGGGACTCCCGGTTCACCGACGACGACATCGCGGCGGCCTTCGCCGACCGCCGGGACAAGTGCGTGTTCGTCTTCGACCACGTGGTGCCGACGCACACCGCGTCGATGGCCTCGATCCTGGTCGAGCTGCGGCGGTTCGCCCGCCGGCACGGCATCAAGTTCTTCGACGTCGGGTTCGACGGCGGCATCCAGCACAAGATCCTCATCGAGCAGGGACTGATCCGCCCCGGCGACGTCGCTGTCGGCGCGGACTCCCACAGCTGCACGGCGGGGGCGGTCTGCTCGCTGGCCACCGGCGTCGGCTCGACCGACCTCGCGGTCGCGTTCATGACCGGCCGGACCTGGCTGCGGGTGCCGGAGTCCACTTTGATCCGGGTACGCGGCAAGCTGCGCCGGCACGTGCAGGGCAAGGACGTGGCGCTGCACCTGTGCGGCATGCTGGGCGTGAACGGAGCTGTGTACGACAGCCTGGAGTTCAGCGGTCCCGGACTGGCCGAGCTGACGATCCCCGACCGCCTGGCCATCAGCAACATGGCCGTCGAGATGGGCGCCAAGTTCGGCCTGTTCCCCACGGACGACGTTCTCGAGCGGTATGTGGGCGAGGTGGAGCAGCGGTTCGAGGTCGACGAGACGGACGCGGGCTACACCCGGATCCTCGACCTGAACCTCGACGACATCGAACCGACCGTCGCGCTGCCGTTCTCCCCGGACAACGCCATCGGGGTGCACCAGCTCCAGCATGTGCTGCGGAACTGGCCCGACTACCGCGACAGCGAGACGCTCATGTCCGGGGTCGCCCCGCTGGCGCAGATCGCGACCGCCGACGGGGCCGTGCCGGTCGACCAGGTCTTCATCGGCTCGTGCACCAACGGCCACCTCGACGATCTGCGGGTGGTCGCGGACACCCTGCGCGGCGCACGCGTCGCGGAGGGCGTACGCGTCATCGTGATCCCCGCCTCCCAGCAGGTCTACCGCGACGCCATGCAGGAAGGGCTCATCGAGGTGCTGCTGCAAGCCGGCTGCTACGTCGAGTCGGCCAGTTGCGGTCCGTGCATCGGCATCAAATCGGGCGTCCTCGGCGACGGCGAGGTCGCGGTCTTCACCTCCAACCGCAACTTCCGGGGCCGGTGCGGTGACGTCAACGCCCGGGTCATCCTGGCCAGCCCGGCCATCGCGGCCCGGGCGGCGCTCACCGGGGTGCTGGCCCCGCTCGGCCACGCCGGCGACTACTACCCGGGAGAGCAGCACCTGCGGGAGCGCATCGACGACCTGTTCGCGGCGCACGCGCGGCGCGAGGGACGGACGGCCGGCTCGTCCGCGCCGTCTGCCGAGCCGGTGACCGTGGCCCAGCCCGAGGGCGCGCAGCAGCCCGCGGGCGGCAAGCGGGCCTGGGTGTTCGGCGACCACGTGAACACCGACCTGATCCTTCCGGCGCAGTACTGCCAGATCCCGGACCCGCAGGTCTACAAGCAGCACATCATGCGCAACGCCGAGAACGACGAGTTCCGCGAGAGCTTCGAGGCGGCGGGGCACAGCCTGGCGGACGACGTGATCGTGGGCGGCCGCAACTTCGGCTGCGGCTCCTCCCGGGAGAACGCCCCGATGGGCATCAAGGCGGCCGGCGCCGGGTTCATCGTGGCGCACAGCTTCGCCCGGATCTTCTTCCGCAACGCGATCAACATCGGCCTGAAGCCGGTGGCGGTCGGCGATTTCGCGTACGAGATCCGGCAGGGTGACCGCCTGGTCCTGGACGACGAGAACGGCGTGCTGCGCAACGTGACCCGGGGTACGACGGCCGTGGTGGCGCCGACCTCGGCGTTCGAGCGCGCGGTGCTGGACGCGGGCGGGCTCGTGCCGCTCGCCGAGCGCGGGGGCGTCTCGGTCATGGCGGCCGGCCGGTGAGGCCGGTGGCGCTGCTTCCCGGTGACGGCATAGGCCCGGAGGTCGCCGCGGAGGTCGTCAAGGTCCACGACAGCCTCGCCCGGCACGGCGCGGTCGACTTCACGGTCGAGGTCCTCGCGGAGAGCGCGGACACCTACCTCGCCGCGGGCGGGCGCACCGACTTCGACCCGGCCGCGGTGCGGGAGCGCTACTCGGCGGTCGTCCTGGGCGCCCTGGGCGATCCCCGCATCCCCGGCAACGAGCACGCCAAGCACGTCATCGGGGGTCTGCGCCAGCGGCTGGACCTGGGCGCGAACGTCCGGCCGGTGCGGCTGCGCGACCTGCGGCACTGCCCGTTGCGTACGGTCCGGTCGCTGCGGGACGTCGACCTCGTCATCGTCCGGGAGAACACCGAGGACCTCTACCTCGGTGTCGCCGGAACGGTCCGCCGCGGCCTGCCGGGGCACCTGGCCGTGGAGGTCGCCGTGCACAGCCGCTGGGCGGTGCGGCGGGTGCTCACCGCCGCCTTCGAGCTGGCCCGGCAGCGCCGGGGGGTGCTCACCCTGGTCGACAAGAGCAACGTCATGACCGACACCGCGGCGCTGTGGCATCCCCTCTTCGCCGAGCTCGGCGCGTCCTACCCGGAGGTCCGCCGGGAGCACCTGCTGGTCGACGCGGCGGCGATGGAGTTGCTGCGCACGCCGCAGCGCTTCGACGTCATCGTGACGACGAACCTGTTCGGCGACATCCTCAGCGACGTGGCGTCCGAGCTGGCCGGTGGCCTGGGCGTCGCGCCGTCGGCCAGCTACGACCCCGACGACGACGCCTTCCGGGGCGTGTTCGAGGCGGTGCACGGCAGCGCGCACGACATCGCGGGAACCGGACGGGCGAATCCCCTCGCGTCGATCATGAGTTACTCGTTGCTGCTGCAGCGCAGCGGCCGTACGGCGGCTCATCTGCTGGTGGAGAACGCCGTCGACGACGTGCTGCGGGGGACGGCGCTCACGCCGGACCTCGGCGGGACCGCCACCACCGGCGAGGTCGGCGACGCCGTCAGCCGGCGGATCACCGAAGGAGCACACGTATGAGCGCGGCCGACCCGGCGCCGTTCGTCTGGATCGACGGAAAGGTCGGACGCGGTGACCAGGTCGCCCTCGGCCTGGCCAACCACAGCCTGCACTACGGGCTGGCGGTCTTCGAGGGAGTGAACGCCTTCCCCGCGGACACCGGCGGGCACCACCTCTTCCGGATCGAGGAGCACGTCGCCCGGATGGCCGCCTCCTGCGCGCTGGTCGGGCTGAGCCTGCCGTGCAGCGAGGCCGACATCGTGGCGGGATGCCACGAGGTGATGCACGCGAACGGGCTGCGGCGCGCGTATCTGCGGCCGATCGCCTACCTCGGCGACGGCGTGCTCGGGCTGGCCGCACCGGGAAGCGCGGCGCGGGTCGCCATCCTCGCCTTCGGCGCCGAGCTCCTGGACGACGTGGTACGCCCGAAGTCGGTGCGGCTCACCGTGTCCGGCGTGCCCCGGGTCAGCGCCGCGGCGATGCCGATGAAGGCGAAGACCTCGGCCGGCTACCTCAACGCCCGCATGGCGACGCTGGACGCGTGGCAGCGCGGCTTCGACGAGGCCCTCATGCTGGACGCGGACGGCCTGGTCGCCGAGTGCACGGTGCAGAACATCGTGGGCTTCCGCGGCGAGACGGTGCTGCTGCCGGTGTCCGACGCCGCCCTGGACGGCATCACCGTCGCCTCGGTGGCCGACCTCGCCACCGACCTGGGCCTCTCGGTCTCGCAGCGGTCGGTGACCCGTGCCGAGCTGCTCGCCTGCGAGGCCCTGTGCGTGGCCAGCACCGCGGGCGGCGTACGGCCCGTCAGCGTGGTGGACGACCTTGCGTTCGACGTCGCGCACCCCGCCGTCGTGCGGGTCCGGCGGGCGTACGACGACGCGGAGCGGGGCCGGCATCCCCGCTTCGCCCACTGGACCCGTACCCCGGCGGAGGTTTCCGCCTGACCGCGTGATCAGTCGTGCAGCAGCCGGCGCAGGTGATCGGCGACGGCGTGGACGGCCGGGCTGTCCAGCAACGCGTGATGCTGGCCGTCGAGGGGGAGGACCCGCGCCGGCCGGCTCAGCGCGGCCGACCAGCCGAGGTCCGCGGGCCCCTCCGCGGTGGGCAGGGCGAGGACGGTTGTCGGCGTGGTGAGCGGCTCCACCGTCCCGGGGGCGTACGAGGTGAGGGCCTCGATGTGCGCCTGGATGACCGTCACCAGGCGCGCGAGGTCGTCGGGCCGGTAGCCCGGCGGCAACGCCGAGCGGGCCATGGCGTTCTCGTAGAGCCACGTCAGCTGCTCGTCCGCCGGCACGGCGAGGAGCTCGTCGCGGTTCCAGACCCCGTGCAGGGCGCTGGCCAGGATCACCACGGGGGAGACGTGCGGTGTGGTCCGCGCCGCCGCGCCGGCCCGGTCCGGCGCCGGGCTGTCGAGCAGAACGAGGTTGGCGCAGGGGCGGCCGTCGCGCTCCAGGCGCCGGACGACCTCGTACGCCACCAGGGCCCCCATCGAATAGCCGAGCACGCTGGTGTTCTCGTCCACGATCGTCGCCAGCTCGTTCGCGTACAGCTCCGCCATCTGCCCGAGGTCGGCGGCGGGCTTCTCGGCGGGCAGCATGCCGGGCGCCTGGACGGCGAGCACCTGGATGTCATGGGCGGCCAGCAGATCGGCGAGCAGCTGGTATTTGATGGCCATGCCCACGACGCCGTGGACGCAGACCAGCTTGTAGCGGGCCGGCGGCGACAGCGCGACGACGCGTCGCGGCTCGGCCAGCAGCGGGGTGCTCCGCAGCGCCCGGGCGATCTCGGCCACGGTGCCGCGCTGCCAGAGCAGGCCGAACGGGACCTCCCTGCCGCTGGACTCGAAGATCGCCTGTTGCAGCTGCAACGTGCTCAGCGAGCTGCCGCCGAGGTCGCGGAAGCGCACCGACACGGGGATCTCGCGATGCCGCAGCACCTCCCGGAACGCCGCCTGCACCTGCACCTCGACCGCGTCGCGAGGCCCGTCGTCCACGTCGGCCATGTCGGGTTCCTCCCCGCTCACCAGGGGCTGTTCGCCGTGATGACCGCGGCGGCGGTGTCCAGCTCCGCCTCGGTCAGTGTGGCGTGCGCGGTGAGCCGGATGCGCGAGATCCGGTCCGGCACGGAGGGCGGGCGGAAGCATCCCACGGCGACTCCGTCGCGACGGCAGGCCTGCGCCCACTCGAGGGCGCTCGGCGCGTTGGGCGCCCGCACCGAGATCACCGCCGCCTGCGCGTCCGACACCGGCAGGCCGGCCGCGGCCAGCCGCCGGCTCAGGCCCTGGGCGACCGCTCTCGCCCGCGCCGGCCGGTCCGGCTCCTGCCGGAGCACCTCCAGCGCGCCCAGCGCCCCGCCGACGACGGCCGGCGCCAGGCCCGCGTCGAAGATGAAGCTGCGCGCCTCGTTCATGATGTGCTCGATGACGCGGCGGGGCCCGAGGACCGCGCCGCCCTGGGCGCCGATGGCCTTGGACAGCGTCAGGGTGACCAGCACGTCGGGCTGCCCGCTCAGCCCCGCCTCGGCTGCGGCGCCCTCACCCCGGGACCCCACCACGCCGAAACCGTGGGCGTCGTCGACGAGGAGCCCCGCGCCGGCCTCCCGGCACGCCGCCGCGATCCCGGACAGGTCGGCGAGATCGCCGTCGACCGAGAACACCGATTCGGTGACGACGAGCACGCGGGACCGGTCCCGGTGGCGCAGCACGTGCCGCAGGGCGTCCACGTCGTCGTGCGGGGTCGTCACCGCCTCGGCCCCGGCGAGCCGGCAGCCGTCGACGATGGAGGCGTGGTTGTGCTCGTCCGTGACGATCATCGAGTTGGGCCGTCCCATGGCGGCCAGGGCGCCGAGGTTGGCGAGATAGCCGGACGAGAACACCAGCGCGGCCTGCGCGCCGCAGAGGTCCGCCAGCTCGCTCTCCAGCCGGGCGTGGAGCTCGGTCGTGCCGGTGGCGAGCCGGGCCCCGGAGGCGCCGGCGCCCCAGTCCCGGGCGGCCCGGACCGAGGCCTCCACCACCGCCGGGTGCCGCAGCAGGCCCAGGTAGTCGTTGCTGGCCAGGTCGATGGCCGTGGCCACGGGCCGGCGGGCGTCCAGCCGGCGGGTCAGGCCGGCCCGGGCGCGGCGCCGTGCCGTGTCGTCGACCCAGCCGAACACGTCCTGCGCGGCCGGTGTCGCCGTGGTCGCCTGGTTCATTCGCCAACCCTTCGCAGCGCCGAGGCGCGGTAGAGCTCCCGGCAGGCGCCACGCTGCACCTTCCCGCTCGACGTCTTGGGAATCGACCCGGGACGCACGAACACGATGTCCAGCGGATCGAGCTCGTGCTCCTGCTGGATCTCGGAGCGGATCGCCGTACGCAGCCCGGCGAGGTCGCCGCCCGCGGATCGGGGACCGGCCTCGGCCACGACGACCAGGCGCTCCGCGCCGGCGTGCTCGACGCCGAAGACCGCCACCCGGCCCAGCGCCGACCGCGCGACGCTGCCCTCGACGGTGAGCTCGACGTCGCTGGCGTGATGGTTCATCCCGTTGACGACGATGACGTCCTTGCTGCGGCCGATGACGTAGAGCTCCCCGTCGTGCAGGAAACCGAGGTCGCCGGTGGCCAGCCAGGTCCCGGCCGGCGTGGTCCCGGGCGGGCCGCTGAGCTCGCACCCGAAGACCGCCGCGGTGAGGGCCTCGTCCTGCCAGTAACCGGCGCAGACGTTCTCCCCGCGCAGCCAGACCTCCCCGACGGCGTCCGGCGGGGCCACCGTCCCGGCCCGGGGATCCACGATGACCAGCTGCTGGTCCACCGCCGCTCCGCAGCTGACGACCCGCGTGAGCTGGGCGCTGTCGGCGCTGGGCGCCACGCGGCGGCGTTCGAGCTCGCGACGGTCGAACGCCCCCACGCGCGGCGTCTGCCCGGGCGCGGACGCCGTGACCACCAACGTCGCCTCGGCCAGTCCGTACGCCGGCGTGTGCGCGCGGTCGTCGAAGCCCCACGGGCCGAACTTCTCGCTGAACGCCGCCAGGGACTCGGCACGCACCGGTTCGGCGCCGTTCACCAGCACCCGCAGCGACGACAGGTCGATGTCGCCGGCCGGGGCGCCGGCCACCCGCTGCGTGCAGAGATCCAGGCCGAAGTTCGGCGAGGCGGTGTGGGTGGCCCGGAACTCGGAGATCAGCTCCAGCCATCGGCGGGGCTGCCGGACGAACGCGGCCGGGGACAGGTAGATCGCCTGGGCGCCTGCCATCAGGGGCGCCATGACGGTGAGCACCAGGCCCATGTCGTGGAAATACGGCAGCCAGCTCACCATGGTCGCGCCGGGGCCGAGGTCGAAGGCGGAGGCGATCTGGCGGCAGCCCGCCGCGATGTTCGCCTGGGTCACCGCGACGCCGGCCGGCTGCCGGGTGGAGCCGGAGGTGTACTGCAGGTAGGCGAGGTCGGCCCGGGGGCGTTCCACCGGGTCCGGCGCCGGGCCGTCGGCGGCGTCCACCCGGACCAGCGCCGGCGTCCAGGCCGGGTCCTCGGCGCGGCACGACGCGATCACCTCCGCGGCGTCGTCGTGGGCGCCGCCGCCGGTGACCACGATCCCGGGACGGCAGTCGGCGAGCACGCTGCGCAGGCGCTGGGTGGAGCGGTACGGCTCCGGGGCGTACAGCGGCACCGCCACCAGCCCGGCATAGAGGCAGCCGAGGAACGAGACCAGGTAGTCGAGATCGTGCGCGCCGAGAATCGCGACGGTGTGCTGCTCGCCGGGCGCCTGGGCGAGGCGGCCGGCGAACCGGCCGGCCCGCTCGTGCAGCTGCGCGTAGGTCAGCGACTCGCGGGACGGTTGGGCGCCGCTCGCGTAGTCGACGAAGACGCAGGCGGTCCGGTCGGGGTGGGTGGCGGCGAACGTGCGGATCGCGTCGACCAGGGCGCTGCCGGAGCCGGCCGGCGTGGCCACCCCGGCCGCCTCGCGGGTGAGCGGATCGGCGGTGGTCATGGTCGGGCACCTCCGGTGCGGGGCGTCGGCTCGACGAGGACACTCTCCGGACGCCGGAAGGACAGCAGCGGCGGCTGATCCGACGCCGTCACCCGCGCCAGGCGAAGGTCGGGGAATTGCGCGCACGTACGGGACAGGACCGTGTTCGCCTCCACCCGCGCGAACTGTGCGCCCACGCACAGGTGCTTGCCGACGCCGAAGGCCAGATGCCGCCGGGCGTTGTCGCGGTGGGGGCACAGCCGCTCGGGATCGGGGAAGACGTCGGCGTCGTTGTTGGCGGCCGCGAGGACGAGCAGGACGGAGGCCCCGGCGGGGATCTCCGAGCCGCCGAGCTGCGCCGGCCGGCTGGTCATCCGCCGCCATGTCGTCAGCGGCGGCTCCTGGCGGAGCACCTCCTCGGTCCAGCCCGCGGGGTCCTCCCGGCCGGCGGCGATGCGAGCCCACAGGGACTCGGCGCCCAGCACGCGCCGGAACAGGGAGCCGAGCAGCTGGGTGGTCGTCACCTGCCCGGCGATGACGAGGAAGTAGTAGACCGCGACGATCTCGGTGACGGTCAGCGGCTGCCCGTCGGCCTTGCGGTGCCGGCGCAGCGCGCCGAGCAGACCGGGCTCGTCGGCGGGCCGCGAGCGCACGAACTCGGACAACCAGGCGAAGAGCTCGACGGACACCGACGCCAGCTCCTGCTGCCGGTCGTCGTCCGGGCGGCCCCAGAACAGCTCCAGCGCCGCCCACGTCCATCGAGCCAGGTCGGGCACGGCCGTGCCGGGCATGCCGGTCATGGCGAGCACCGTACGGATGGGCACGTCGCGCGCGATCGCCCAGAGGTCGGCCCGGCCGGTGGCCCGCAGCTCGTCCTGCACGGCGTCGAGCGCCTCGTCGGTGTACCGGGTGATGAGCGGCAGCGCGGCCGCCACATGGGAGTTGTCGAAATACGAGCCCACCAGCCGCCGCAGCGGCAGATGGTCGGCGCCGCCGTTGTTGGCCAGAGTCGGCGGCAGGTCGAACTTGGACTTCGCCAGAACCCGCAGGCTGCGCCAGGACAGCCGGGTGACCGCGCTCAGCACGTTGTCGGGGCGGAACGTGTCCGAGTCGAGCAGCGCGGAGCGGACGAGGTCGTGCTTGGTCACGACCCACATCCCGAGCTCGTCGTGGAAGTGCACGGGTGGCAGCGCGGCCAGATGGCGTAGTCGTTCCGTGGACGTGAGCGGCGCCGGGTCGGCGAAGAAGTGGAAGTCGCACGCGTCCCCCGCGAGCGCGGCGACGGCGGTTCCCGGCTGCGCCACCGGTTCAGCCCGCATACGTCCGGGCGAAGGCCTCCGGGTCCCAGCTCCCGTCGAGCGCCGGCGCCAGGGCGGCGATCGCGACGGCGCGGAACTCGGCCGGGCTCAGCCGGCCGCTGCCGGCGGGCAGGGCCCCGACCAGCGGCGTCCCGGCGACCACGGGCAGGTCGGCCACGTTGCAGCGACACGCGAGGTCCGGCTCCTGAGGCCAGGCGCCGATGACGAGGCCGGCGCACTCCAGGCCGCGCCGCTCGAGGGCCTCCGCGGTCAGGGCGGTGGCGTTGAGCGTGC
>Ga0190269_10000492_pt1 | contig 19928 bp, 13 predicted proteins | sample Popmic249IS_FD_133749 | JGI IMG/M metagenome (GOLD analysis project Ga0190269, IMG submission 133749) | Populus adjacent soil microbial communities from riparian zone of Blue River, Arizona, USA - 249 IS | ecosystem: Environmental > Terrestrial > Soil > Riparian zone | place: USA: Arizona... | reverse complement strand
GCACCGAGCCTTTCTCGAGCTCGGGCTGCGATGCGACGGATGAGGGCACGGTGGCGCTGGCAGACATGGATTTTTCAGCGTAACGGAGCGCTCGCTGGCGCTTCAATGTCAGCGCGGAAGCGCCCCCGTGCGCGCCTGTGCCGCACGCGGGCACCGCGCGCACCGTTGCAGGTGCGGGTGGGCCGCAGCTCGCTCAGGGCGTGTTGCCTTCACCCGTCAACTGGACGGGCGGAGCGGCGGGCACCTCGGGTGCCGCCGGCACCTCCTTGGCCTCGGGGCTCGGCTCGAGGAAGGTCGGCGCTTCCGCGGCGCGCGGCTCGATGGCCATGCCGTCGGCCGCCGGCCTGGGAGCGGCCAGCGCGCCTGGGGCCGCGGGCTTGGCCGCTGATGGCTGCAAGGTCAGGCTGGCTTGTACCCCCAGCGGCGCGCCCTCGATGGGGCCATTCAGGCGCACCGCGCCCACGCGCTGCGCGACGCACGCACGTTCGGCCGCGCTCAAAAGCGGTGCGCTCAGCTCGGTGCGACCCACGGCGCCGCTCGGCATCAGCTGCGCTTGAATGGCGATCTGGATCGGGACCAGGTCGTCGCCCGCCCGCGGATTCAAGCAGCTGGCGGGGCTCGCGAGGCGCTGCAGCAGCTCGCTCGGGTAGTCGCGCGCCTCCTTTTCTTTGGCGGCGGCGGGCTGCGGATCCGGCACCGCAGCGCTCGCCGGGTCGGCGGCGGGAAGATGAGGCTGCGGAAAGCCGGGCTCGCTGGGCTTCGGACGCTCCAGCGGGTCTACGGCGTCGCCCGTAACCGGTCCGATGCCCGGGCCGCGATAAGGCCTCGGCGCCGGAGGCGTGCTCTTGCCACACGCGGCGAGCAGGCCCGCAGCCAGGAGCAGCGGACCTACACGCAGGCGACCGCGCCTCACGCGCCGATGGTCTCGTGCGTCGCGTGCGGCTCGGTCGCGCATGGCAGTGGGCTCAGGTCTTTGCGGTCTTGGCCCGCTCGGGAGCGAGAGGCTTATCGTGCACGACCTGACCGCTCAACGTCGAGATGATCGCGTCGAGGCGCTCTTCGGGCACATCTACGAAGGTGTAGCGATCGCGCACACGAATGCGCCCGATCTCGGAGCGCGAGAGCTCGCAGCTCTCGCGCAGCAGTCGCGCAACCTCGCCGATGCGGATGCCGTCGCGCTTGCCGAGGTTCAGGTAGAGCAGCCCGGACAGCTGCTCGCTGCTCTCGCCGCCGACCTCGTCTTCGGCCGCGTCGGGCTCGCTCGGCAGCAGCTCTCCGTCAAGCGCGGAGCTGCCTGCGCTCGCCGCCGATGGCGGCGGGAAATTGGAGCGCGCGCGCGGACGCTTGGGCTCCCGGCGCGGCTCGCCAGCCTCGCGGCGCTCGCCCCGCACGTCGTCGAGCTGGGCCTCCGCCTCTGCACCCTCCAGTGGCTCCCGGCGCGGCTCGCGGCGGCCAGCGCTGCCGTTGCCACTGCGACGGCGCGGCTCGCGGTTGCCGCTGTCAGCTGCGAGCTGCTCGTCTGCATTCGTGGCTTCTGTCTCGATAGCGCCCGGGCCGAGCTCGTCTGCTCCTTCGAGGCGGGTCTGCGAGCCTTGCCGCTCCTGGCGGCGACCGTCGCGTTCGCGGCGCCGTTCGCGCCCTGGCTCTCGGCGACGTGGGTCCCGGCCCTCCGGGCTGCGCGCAGCCTCGTTGGCAGCGAGGCTCTCCGTCTCTTCGCTGTCGCCTGTAAGATCACGGTCGGCGCTTTCGCGCGCGAGACCTTCCCGATCCTGGCCCGCTGCTGCGCTGCCGCCGCGGCTGCGGTCGCGCGCTGCTGGCTCTCGCCTACCGCCCTCGCGAACACTGCGCTCGCGTCCGCCGCCTTCGCGCGCGCTCCGCTCGCGTGCGCCGCCCTCGCGCCGCCCCCCGCTCTCGCGAGGACCCGCGTCACGCGGGCCCCGCTCGCGCGGGCTGTCGCCCGGGACGCCGGAATCGAGCGCGTTGTCCCGCGCGCGCGTCGTCGAGCCCTCGGCGTCTTCGCCGGAGCGCGCCTCGTTGGCGAGATCCGGCTCGACGCCTTGGCGTAGCGCGCCGTCGTCGGCGACACGCAGCTCGCGCGTCGTATCGTCGCGGCGGTCGCGACGACCGCGGTGATCGCGATCGCGGTCCCGATCGCGGTCCCGCTCCCGTCCGCGTCCGCGATCGCGATCGCGCTCCCGCGACTCGGGCCGGTTCGAGCGGCGCGGCTCACGGCCTGCGTCCAGGTTGGGTCCAAGGCGGCTGCGGCGGGCGGCTGCGGCCTCGTCGTCCACGTCCTCCTTCGTGCCGAAGAAGGTGTGCAGCAGGCCGGCGAGGATGCGCTCGCTCTCGGGATGCGTCAGCAGTCGCCGCGCGACGGCCAGATCGTTCGGGTTGGGCGCATCGGCGAACGCGCTCTCGAGCAGCCCGATGCGATCGATCTCCTTCTGCGTCTTGCGCTCACCGCTCGTGGGCAGGGAGCGCTCGACCGGCGAGATCTTGTACTCGAGCCGCAGGTAGTAGAGCCGGCCCAGCTCTTCCGGACCGACGAGCGAGATCGCGCAGCCGGTGCGACCCGCGCGTCCCGTGCGGCCGGTGCGGTGCACGTAGACGGCCGCAGACTCGGGGAACGTGAAGTTGATCACGTGCGTGAGGTGCGAAATGTCGATGCCGCGCGCGGCGACGTCGGTCGCCACCAGGTAGCGCAGCTTGCCCTCGCGGGTCGCCGCCATGATGCGCTCGCGATCACGCTGCGGCAGGTCGCCGTTCAGCCAGTCGGCGTTGAAGCCGGCTTGCTGGAGGCCCATGGCCACGCGCTCGGTCTCGCTGCGCATGTTGCAGAAGATGATCGCGCTCTGCGGGTCTTCGACCTCGAGCACGTGCACCAGATCGCCGATGCGATTGCTGCCCGTGACCATGTAGACCTGATGCGTGATCTGCTGCGCGGCGACGGCGTCGCTCGACAGCGAGATCATGTCGGGCTCGTGCATGTGGCGCTCGGCGTGGCGGCGGATCTCGCCGTCCACGGTGGCCGAGAAGCACATCGTCTGGCGCCGGCCGCGCGGCGGGAGCATCTCGAGGATGGCGTTGAGCTCCTTGGCGAAACCCATCGACAGCATCTCGTCCATCTCGTCGAGCACGAGCACCTTGAGGCGCGAGGGCTCGAGCGTGCCGCGGCGCAGGTGGTCCAGCACGCGGCCGGGCGTTCCGGACACGATCTGCGCGCCGGACTGCAGCTCTTCGACCTGGCGGCCCATCGGCGCGCCGCCGTAGATCGCCACGGTGTGCAGGCCCTTGAACTGCCCGAGCCGCGCGATCTCGCGCTGGCTCTGCACGGCCAGCTCGCGCGTCGGCGCGAGCACCAGCGCCTGCACCCAGGGGTCGCTCGTCACGAGCTTGTCCACCAGGGGAATGCCAAAGGCGGCGGTCTTGCCGGTGCCGGTGCGGGCTTGAACGATGATGTCGCGCCCGGCGATCGCCGCCGGGTAGGTGGCCGACTGCACCGGAGTGGGATCGGTGTAGCCGACGGTGTCGAGCGCGCGTAGGACGGGCTCGCTCAGGTGTAGCTCGGCAAAGCCGGGAGCCACGGGGGCGTCGGTTGCGGTCAGTAAGCTCGTGGTCATGGAATCAGGTCTCTCGAGGGATGGGACCGGCGCGGTGTGCACCATGCTGGGTGCGAGATAGGGAACGGTCGATGCGCTCGGTCAAAGGCAGAAGCTCGCGAGCTTCGTCGCGGAGCAGAGCTTCGAGCTTCTTTCTCAGGGTCTGTAGGGTGTCACGAGTGCTCCGCATGCCCGCACACATTTCACGTGTTGCGGTGAAATCCTTGTCCCAATCGCGAAGCCAGGCTTCTGCCTGCGCATGCGCTTCGCGTGCGCGAAGCCCGGCACTCGCGTGGTCCAGGAGCGCTGAGTGTAGTCGACGTAGCTCGGCTTTGCAGTGGGCGTCGTCGCCAGTCCCGCCCGGGGCGCCGTAGAGGTCCGAAATCACGGACCAAGACGAGGCGGTGGTCACGAACACGGCCATACACCAAAAGAGGGCTATGCCGATGCGGCGCCCGATGCGAGGGGCGCCTGAGAGTGTGCGTTGAGGTCCGGTCATGGCTGCTGAGGGATCGGGCCGCACGCAGCGGCCACTCAGGGCACGAGCTTGTACCCGAAACCGTACACCGTGAGGATGTGCTTGGGCTTGTCCGGGCTCGGCTCCAGCTTTTTCCGGAGCTTCACCACGAAGTTGTCGACCGTGCGGTTCGTGGGGTTGGACTTGGTGCCCCAGACCTTGTCGAGGATGTCGTCGCGAGAGACCGGCTGGCCCACCCGCTCGTGCAGGAGCTTGAGCAGCTCCACCTCGTAGAACGTGATCTGCGTGGTCTCGTGCCCGCGCGAGAGCGTGTGCGCAGCGGTGTCGATGACCGCATCGCCGATGACGAAGCGCGCGGTGGTGCTAGGCCCGCGGGCGCCGCGCCGGAACAGCGCGCGGATGCGTGCCACGAGCTCGCCGACCGAAAACGGCTTGGTCACGTAGTCATCGGCGCCTGCGTCGAGCCCGCGGATCTTGTCTGCTTCCTGACCGCGCGCCGTGAGCATGATGATCGGCACGAGCGAATCCGTGACGCGCAGCTGCTCACAGACCTGGTAGCCGTTGATGTCTGGCAGCATCAAGTCGAGGATGATGCAGTCGGGCTTCGTGTCGCGCGCGAGCGACAGGCCGTCTCCACCGCGCTCGGCGTGGAGCACCTTGAAGCCCTCGAATTCGAGCGTATCGCGGAGCCCGAGCGCAAGCGTTGGATCATCCTCGACGAGCAAGATCGTACGCGGCGCGTTAGCCATGCCGAGGCACGATATCAGCGGGCTCCGTGCTGTCAATCGAGCCCTCGGCGACGCGATCCGGCGACGACAGACGTTGTTTGCCAGCGCGGCGCGGCAAGCTCATGCCCACGATCGCGCCGCCGTCGCGCGCATTTTCGGCCCAGGCTCGGCCGCCGTGGGCTTCAGCGATGTACTTCACGAGCGACAACCCGATGCCGGAGCCGCGCTGTTTTCCGCCCGTGGCACCGCGATAGAAGCGCTCGAACACGCGCTTCAAATCGCTGTCGGGGATCCCCGGGCCGTGATCGCGCACCAGGATCCGCACGTGATCGCTGCGCGTCTCGGTCGAGACTTCCACCGGCGCGCCGCCGCCGTACTTCAGCGCGTTGTCGAGGAGGTTGATCACGGCGAGCAGGATGGCCTGCGGATCGACGATCGCCGACGCGTCGTCGCCGAGCTTCTTGCACTGCACCGCGCCGCCCTGACGCTCGAAGCGGTAGTGCAAGGTATCGACGGCGCGCGCGACGATCTCCGCGAGATCGGTCTCGTGCATCTCGTACTTGCGCTTGCCGCGCTCCAGCGCAGCGAAGTCCAGCACGTTCTCGATCAAGCCGGACAGGCGCTCGCTCTCGGTGCAGATGATCTCCAGGTACTGCTCCTGCTTCGTCTCGTCGCGCACGCGCTTCGTCAGCAGCATCTCGCTGAACATGCGGATGACGCTGAGCGGCGTCTTGAGCTCGTGCGAGACGTTCGCGATGAAGTCGCTCTTGAGGCGCGCGAGGCGGCGCTCCTTGTCTGCGGCATACAGGATGAAGCCGACCGCGATCAGGATCACGGCTAGTGACAGTCCGATCAGCGCGGCCTGGTTGTAGCGGCTGCTACGTCCGGTGGCTTTGAGCAGCGGGGCGGTCTTCGGCGCGACTTGCAGCCGCCAGCCATACAACGTCGTGGGGAAGCGCAAGCCGACGACGTAATCGCCGGCGCTCGACAGGTTTGGACCGAACACGCGACGGTTCTCCTCGTCGACGATGTTGTGCCACTCCTTGCCGGACTCGCTGCGAAACAGGCGCGGGAAGACCGTGCGGATGAGGTAACCCGTGTCGTGGTGCGCGGCCAGGTAGTAACGACGGCCGTGCTGGCGCACCGCCTTGAACGAGATCAGATAGCTGCGGCCCTCGTAGCTCTTGTGCAGGTGGTTGAGCACGTTGTACGGCAGGGACTCGAGCTTCATGTCCGGCACGATGTGCCGCAGAAACAAGCGCAGAAACTGCTGCGTGTCGCGCTCGGTCGCGCGCGCCGACGCGTCCACCACGCGCCGCTGCACGTCGAGCACGACGGCCGCGCGCACGCTCGGCGAGATCTCCTCCGCGTGCGCCTTCCACTCCGACAGCGCATCTTCGGGCTCTTCAAGCGCGATCGCACCGAACACCTGGTTGTCGGCGGCGATGATGGTTTGCTCCAGTCGGTCGACGCGGTCCTGCGCGAGCCACAGGCTGGACTCGGCGAGGGACTTCTCGCCGAGACGCTGGAACTGGGCCGCGGTCAGGTAAGAGAAATAGCCGAGCACGCAGGTGGCGACTGCCATCGCGGGCAGGAGCAGCCAGTAGACTAGGCGGGAGCGGGTATCATCCACGGCCCCCCGACCGTACATACGCCGCGAGCGAACCGCAACGCCAACAGAACGGCCCCCAAACTAACGTAACCGTAACCGTCTCTGGGCTCGGTTAGGGTTACGGTTACGTGAAGTTAGTTGTCCCTCTCGGGACGCGGAACCCGAGAAAGCAGCGACTCCACTGCCGCCAGCGGCGCTTTCCCTTCGTACAGCGCGGCATGAACCTCGCGCGTGATCGGCATATCGACGCCCTCCCGCGCCGCGAGCGCATGCGCTGACTTCGTGGTCTTCACGCCCTCCGCCACCATCCGCATCTCGCCGAGCACCTCCGCGAGTGTGCGGCCGCGCGCGAGCTCCAGGCCGACGCGACGGTTGCGCGAAAGATCGCCGGTGCACGTCAGCACGAGATCGCCGAGGCCCGACAATCCGGCGAGAGTCATCGGATGCGCGCCGAGGTGGATCGCGAGCCGGGCCATCTCTGCCAGGCCGCGCGTGATCAGCGCGGCGCGAGCATTGTGCCCGCACTCGAGCCCATCGGCCGCGCCCACGGCGATCGCCATCACGTTCTTGAGCGCGCCGCCGACCTCGACGCCGATCAGATCATCGGTCGTGTACACGCGCAGCCGATCGCTCGCGAGCTCGAGCTGCACCTGCGTCGCGAGCTCCTGATCTTTGCTCGCGATGCACACGCACGTGGGCATGCCGGCCCCGACCTCGCGCGCGAAGCTCGGACCTCCGAGCGCGCACACGCGCCCCCGGTGAGCCGGCGGGACGACGTCCTCGATCACCTGCGTCATGAGCAGCAGAGATGCGTTCTCGATGCCCTTGCTCGCGCTGATGAGCGGGCCGCGCTCGGGCAGGAAGGGCAACGCCTGCGTGAGCACCTCGCGCAGACCGTGCGACGGCACCACGATGTACACGCTGCTGGCACCTTCCAGCGCCTTCGGCAGCTCGTGCGTCGCGTGCACGTTCGTGGGCAGCGCTATGCCGGGCAGGTACGCGCTGTTCTCGCGCTCCGCCCGGAGCTTCGCTGCGACTTCCTGAGTGCGAGCCCAGAGCGCGACCTGGTGGCCACGCTCTGCGAGCGCTTTCGCCAGCGCCGTTCCCCAGGAGCCGGCGCCGAGAACCGTAACCTTCGACATGAGGCGCTCAGGGTACGGTATCTGCGACCTGATCCTTCGCCGATTTCTTACCTTTCGTGCGTGGCTTCAAGTCGAGCTTCTCGGGTGTCTCGAGCGCCTCGAGCAGGACCTCGTCCATCTTGGTAACGGGCACGAACTCCAGCTCGTCGCGCACCTCCTGCGGCACCTCGTCGATGTCGGCCACGTTGCGCTCCGGCAGGATGACGCGCTTGATACCAGCGCGGTGGGCTGCGAGCACCTTCTCCTTGATACCGCCGACGGCCAGCACCTTGCCGCGCAAGGTGATCTCGCCCGTCATCGCGACGTCGTGGCGAACGCGGATGCCTGTCAGCAGCGATACGAGCGCAGTCATCATCGTGACACCCGCGCTTGGGCCGTCCTTCGGGACACCGCCGGTCGGGATGTGGATGTGCACGTCGCTGTTCTCGAGGAAGTCCTCCGGCAGATGCAGCTGCCGCGCACGACCGCGCACGTAGCTGAGCGCCGCTTGCGCGGACTCCTTCATGACCTCGCCGAGCTGACCTGTGAGGGTCAGCTTGCCTTTGCCATGCATACGCGTCGCTTCGATGAACAGGATCTCTCCGCCCACCGAGGTCCAGGCGAGACCGGTCGCGATACCGGGCTCGTCCATGCGCTCCGCGATCTCCGAAGTGAACTTCAGCGGGCCCAGGGTGGGGCGCAGATCCTCTTCGTTGGTCACGCCGAATGGACCGGTCTGCCCCTCCGCGACCTTGACGGCTGTGCCACGGATGACACTGGCGATCTGGCGCTCGAGCGTACGAACGCCGCTCTCCCTCGTGTAGCTATCGATGATCAGATCGATGGCAGCGTCCGTGATCTTCAGGACCTTGTCGTCGATGCCGTGCTCTTCGAGCTGCTTCGGCACGAGGTGATCGCGAGCGATGGCGGCCTTCTCGCGCCGCGTGTAGCCCGGGATCTCCAGGATCTCCATACGATCGCGCAGCGCCGGCGGAATCGTGTCGAGCACGTTGGCCGTGGCGATGAACATGACCTTCGACAGGTCGTACGGGATCTCTAGATAATGGTCCTGGAACGTGTCGTTCTGCTCCGGATCGAGCACCTCGAGCAGCGCCGCCGCGGGGTCACCGCGGAAGTCGTGACCGATCTTGTCGATCTCGTCGAGCATGAACACGGGGTTCACGGTGCCCGCCTTCTTCATGCCCTGGATCACCTGGCCGGGAAGGGCGCCGACGTACGTGCGGCGGTGACCGCGGATCGCGGCTTCGTCGTGCACACCACCGAGCGACACACGCACGAACTTGCGACCGAGCGCGCGCGCGATGGAGCGACCGAGCGACGTCTTGCCGACACCGGGCGGGCCGATCAAGCACAAGATCGGGCCCTTCTTGTCCTTCTTCAGCTTGCGCACCGCGAGGTACTCGACGATGCGTTTCTTGATCTTTTCGAGACCCGAGTGGTCCTCGTCGAGGACCTTGCGCACCTCGGCGATGTCCATCATGTCCGTGGTCGACTTGCTCCACGGGATGTCGAGGATCCAATCGATGTACGTGCGAACGACCGTGTACTCGGCCGAGCCGACCTGCATCGAGCGCAGGCGCTTGAGCTGTTTGCGACAGACGCTCTCGGCTTCCTTCGCGAGGTTCGCCTTGTTCAAGCGCTCCTCGAGCACGTCCAGATCGCTCTGATCGCCCTCTTCTTCGCCCAGCTCTTCCTTGATCGCCTTGAGCTGTTGACGCAGCACGTATTCGCGCTGGTTCTTGCCCATCTCCTCCTTGATCTGGGAGTTGATGCGCTCGCGCATTTTCAAAACTTCGAGCTGGCGCGTCAGCAGGCGCAGCACCTTGCGGATGCGGTCCTTGACATCGACCGACTCGAGCAACGCGGCCTTCTCGTCGACCGGCGCTTCGAGGTTCGCGGCCACCAAGTCGGCGAGCTGACCGGGCTCGTTGATGGAGTCGATCAGCGAGCCCGCCTCGCGCGGCAGCTCCGGCATCAGCTGGATCACCTGCTTCGCGGTGTCGCGAAGGCTCATCGCCAGGGCCTCGGTCTCCACGTCGTCTTGACGCGGCTCTTCCATCTTCGAGACGCGCGCCTTGAGGTACGGGTCATCTTGCGTCAGGCGCTCCAGACGCACGCGCGTCAAGCCCTGAAGTATCAAGCTGTAGTTCCCCGTGGAGTGACGCAGCGCCTTGAGCACGCGCGCAGCCACGCCCACCGTGTGCAGGTCCTCGAACCCCGGATCGTCCGTGGCAGGATCCCTCTGCGCGAAAATCACGATGACCGGTTGGCTTTGACCCTCGAGATCCTCGACCAGCGCCACCGACTTTTCCCGCCCGACATCGAACGGAGCGACCGAACCAGGGAAGAGTACGTGGTTGCGGATCGGCAAGAGGGGCAGCTCGTCGTCGAGGTCGATCTCTCGATTGTCGACTTCGAAGATCTTCTTGTTGTCTTCTTCGTCCATTGTCGTTCCGCGGAGCGCGAAGATCGCAGGGGTTTTCCGGCGTTCATCGGCTTCCTTTGAGGGTTCTACGGAACATAGTCAGCTGCCTGGCGGGACGCAAGCAAGCGCGAACGCCCGCCCCGCACGCGCGCTTGCAAAAGCGCGCCGGGTGCCCGTGTTCATGTGACCTGCGCGCATACATCGCGCGCGCGGGCTGCTGCGCGCCGCGCACGTCAGCATCCATTCGCAGCGATGGTCACATTCTCGGTGTACTCTCCCCACCGAAAGGCAATGCGATGACGTTCAAGCACGCAGACTCTGGATCGGCTGCCGCCGATGAGCTGGTTTCGCGCGACGAAAGCGCCAAGCTGCGGCGCCTTCGGCATGGACGGGGCAGCGCGCGTGCGATCGCGATGACGGGCACCGCATCCAGCCTTGGCCGACGTTTGGTGGCGGAGCTGGCCGAAGCGCAGCATGTCGCGCGCGTCGTGGTGCTGGACACGGTACATCCCGGGGTCACCGGCAGCAAAGTCAGTTTCTACTCGCTGGACCTGACACAGCCAGCCGTGGATGCGCGTTTGACGGAAGTCCTGGAGGCCGAGGAGATCGATACCTTCGTGCACCTGTCGGCGCTCGAAGGGCCCATTCACGCCACGGCCTGGGCGCACGAGCTCGAGCGGTCCGGCACGATGCAGGTGCTGCACGCGTGCCACAAGCGCCGCATCGCCAAGCTGATCACGGTGTCCAGCGCGCTCGTGTATGGCCCGCACAGGGACAACCCCAACTTCCTGCGCGAGGATCACCCCCTGCGCGGGCTGCACGGCGCTCACTACGTGGCCGATCAGATGGATGTCGAGGCGCAGGTCGAGAAGTGGCGCGAGAAACATCCGGAGAGCTTCGTCAGCGTGCTGCGCATGGCGCTCGTGCTCGGGCCGAAGACGCAGAATTTCGTGAGGCGTTATCTCTCGCGCACGTTCGTGCCGAGTGTGTTGGGGTACGACCCGCTGGTTCAGCTCGTGCACGAGAACGACGCGCTCGCCGCGTTGATGCTAGCCGTCGAGCGCGACGTCAGCGGCGTGTTCAACATCGCGAGCGAGGGCCTCTTGCGTCTGTCGACGGCGATACGGCTCGCGGGCGGGCTGCCCTTGCCGTTGCCTTTTGGGACCTTGCGACGCGTGGCGAGTCTGCTGTGGGCGTTACAGCTGTGCGAAGCGCCGGGCGCGTTCGTTTCGCTCCTGCGACACCTCTGCGTGCTGGATACGGCGCGCGCGCAGCGCGAGCTCGGTTTCCGTTCGCGCTACAACGCCCGTGAAGCGATCGTGTCGCTGCGCGGTGCGGCCCCGCTGCACGACGCAAAACTCTTGAGCGAAGCCCGCTAGCGAGCGAAGCTCGCGTGCGCTCGCTCGACTCCTTCGTCCTCGGGTCGACATCCGGTCGGCATTTCGGCGAGCGCACAGGGAACGCCATGTCGATAGACAAGTCGGACGGCAGTCAGACCGAGAGCAGCAGCGAGACCGCAGGCAAGCGCCCATCCGCGCGTCGTACGGCGGCGGAGTCGGAGCCGCCTTCCGGCGAGATCACGGCCAAGTTTCCGAAGCGGGTGCACGCGCGTCGGCCGGCCGCACAGGACGCGCGCGAGGATGCCCCATCTGCCACGACGCTCGACGAGCCCACGCGCGCCTCTACGCCGCCGGCGCCGCCAGCTGCAGGAGAGGGGACCCTCGCCAAGCCGGCGTCGCGCTCCGCGCTGCGTGCGAGCGCGCGTAGTGCACGCGCGGGCCGCAGCTCGAGCGTACCGCCGCCGCCCAGTGCCGTCGCGCCAGCCGCTGCCGCGTCGAGCGGTACGACCCCGGTCGATGCGAGCGCGACCGCCGAACATACCGACGCTGCGTCCGCGCTCGGCGCCTCCGAGCTGGAGCGCGCGACGCAGGCGGAGCGCTTGCCGCTCATGGCTGCAGATGCCGAGAGCCGGCCTGCAGCGACGCAGAGCGCGAGCAGCCGCGACGCTGGCAGCAGCGCTGCGCTCGCGCCTCAGGCCGAAGACGCACCTGCGCGACGTTCCGCCTCGCGCTCCACGGCGCGGCCGCGTCACGATGTCGATGGCCTCGTGTGGCACTCCGATGCCGCCGCGCCCGCGCGCCTGCGCAGCGCCGAGATCCTGTCCACGCCCATGGCGAGCGCGCTCGCACGCGCGGACTTCGCTGACGACTTCGGTCTGGACGCCGGCTACGAAGCCAAGCTGCGACCGTGGCTCGAGGCCCTGTGCAGGCGTTACCTGCACGTCGAGGTGCAGGGCATCCACAACATTCCTGCCTCGGGTCGCGCGCTCCTGGTCGCAAACCACAGCCGCTCGGCGCTGTGGGACGGGATCATCCTGCGCACCGCGCTGCGCCTGCACCACGAGGCCGGCCGCGAGCCGCGCTGGCTGGTGGACGACCAGCAGTATCACGCGCCCTTTCTCGGCACGTTCGTGAACCGCCTCGGTGCGGTGCGCGCGTGCCAGGAGAACGCGGAACGCTTGCTGCTACGCGAGGAGCTCGTGGCGGTCTTCCCCGAGGGCGCGAAGGCCGCGGAGCGACGCTTCGAGGATCGCTATCGACTGCAGCGCTTCGGACGTGGCGGTTACGTCAAGCTCGCGCTGCGCACCGGGGCGCCCGTGATCCCGGTGGCGATCGTCGCACACGATCGCGATTACGCGAGCTGGCTCAGCCGCTTGAGCAGCGCGTCACGCCTGCTCAGCACGCCGATGCTGGCGTTGCGGCCTGGCTTGCCTCGGCTGGGGCGTCTCGGTGTGCCGCCCATCGCGAGTCACATCCAGATTTGCATCGGGGAACCCGTGCGCGAGATCGCGCGCCAAGATGCCCTGGCGCTGCGCGACGACGGTCTCGTACACGAGCTGAACGAGTGCGTGCGCGGGGCCGTGCAACAGCTCGTGAACGCGTCCTTGCAAGCGTGAGCCAAACACTACGAATGGCGGCGTTTCGCGCACATCTGCGCGATGCGCGCCTTTGTTGACCTGCTGATGTCGCGCCGATAGCTTCCAGAACATGGCACGCGGCTTCGCGCGCAGCATCGGTATTTGCGCGACGGTGCTGGCGCTGACCTGGGCCTCCGGCCCGCGCAGCAGCGCTGACGACAGAGACGCAGGCGTCAAAGACGCAGGCATCAAAGACGCGGGCGCACGCGACGCCGGGCTCGATCTAACGAAGCACGCCGCGCGTAGCGGCGCGCTACCACCGATCGATCTGCGTGGCATTCTGCCGCTCGCGCGGCGTGATGGCGGCCTTTGGGTTGCACACGATGCATCGGGCCGCCGCATCGAGCTGACGTTGTCGCCGAACCTTCAAGAGCGCGCGCGCCGGTTATTCCAGGAATATCAGGTCCCGTACGCCGCGCTCGTCGCCATCGAGCCGTCGAGCGGGCGCATCCTGGCGTACGTCAGCCACTCCTCCGTGCAGCCGAATACGGAAGATCTCGCGCGCGACGTGACACCGCCCGCGGCCTCCGTCTTCAAGCTGATCACGTCCGCGGCGTTGGTCGACGCGGGCGTCACACCCGACACACGCGTTTGCTACCACGGCGGCAGCTCACGGCTCGAGGCCGCGAACCTGCAAGACAACCCACGTCGCGATCACGCGTGCGCGTCACTGGACGACGCGCTCGGCAAGTCGACGAACGCCGTGTTCGCGAAGCTCGCGGACAAGCACCTGAACGCCGGCACGTTGCTGCGCTACGCCAAGTCGTTCGGCTTCGGCCAGGCGCTCCCGTTCGAGTTCGCTCCCCCGCCCAGCCCGATCGAGGTGCCCGGTGAGCGCCTCGAGTTCGCGCGTACGGCTGCGGGCTTCTGGCACGCGTTCATGTCGCCGCTGCACGGCGCGCTGATCGCCGCGACGTTCGCGAACGACGGCTCCATGCCGCGACCCCGGCTGATCGACCGTGTCGTGCTGCCGGACGGCAAGCTCGCGCCTGCGCTACAACCGGGGGGCGCGCCGCGCGCCGTGGTGAGCCCGAAGACCGCCCAGGCCGTCAGCAGGATGATGCAGCGCACGGTGAAAGACGGCACGTCGCGCGCAGCATTCCTGGACAGCCGTGGCCGCTCTCAGTTGCCGGGGATCCAGGTGGCGGGCAAGACGGGCTCGCTCAGCGCCCAGGACCCGTACCGCGCGTACAGTTGGTGGGTGGGCTTCGCGCCGCTCGAGCAGCCGCGCATTGCGCTCGCCGCGCTCGTCGTCAACGGTCCGGTGTGGCGCATCAAGAGCAGCTTCGTGGCGCGCGAGATGCTGCGCGAGTACCTACTGGGCAAGAGCGGCGAGCCTGCGCAAGTCGCGCAGCGTCGGAAGCGCGGGCGCTGAGCCCGCTCAATCCAGCGCCTGCCGCGCGACCTCCACGGACAGCCGCTCTTCCATCACCAGCTTGCGCAGCGCCATCTCGAAGGTCTGCATGCCGTACGGGTGCACGCCGCGTTCCATGACCTCCTTCAAGCTCGGGTTCTTGTCCGGCTTGCGGATCGACTCGCGCGCGGTGCCCGTGACGATCAACACCTCCGCGGCCAGCACGCGGCTCTCGCCGTCGCGCGCGGGCAAGAGGCGCTGCGCGACGACGCCCTTGAGGTTGTCGGCGAGGCGCTCGCGCGTCTCGCCTGGCTCGGCGGACTTGGTGAGCGCGAGGATGCGTCCGATGGTGCGCGCGACGTCCGGCGTGTGCAACGTGGACAGCACGAGGTGACCGGTCTCCGCGGCCTTGAGCGCCGTGTCCATGGTGTCTTCGTCGCGGATCTCGCCGAGCAACACCACGTCTGGATCCTGTCGTAGCGCAGCGCGCAGCGCGGTGGCGAAGTCCGGCGTGTCGAGGCCGATCTCGCGCTGCGAGATGGTCGCGAGCTGATCCTGGTGCAGGAACTCGATCGGATCCTCGATCGTGACGACGTGGGCGCGCCGGTTGCCGTTGATGTGACCGATCATCGAAGCCAGGGTCGACGACTTGCCGTTGCCGGCTGCGCCGACCACGAGCACCATGCCGCGCTCCAGCTCTGCCAGAAGGCGCGTCGCGTCCGGCAGGCCGAGCTGCGCGAAGTTCGGAACGCTCAGCGGAATGTTGCGCAGCGCGATCGCGAAGCTGCCGCGCTGCCGGTACACGTTGACGCGATAGCGCCCGACGCCCGGCACCTCGTACGCGGTGTCGTATTCAGTCAGGTCCTGCAGCTCGCCGCGATAGCGAGATTTCTGCAGCACGATGCTCGCCAGCGCTTGCGTGTGCTCCGGGCGCAGCCGCTCGCCTTGCAGGTAGTGCAAGCTACCGGCAACGCGAAATGCCGGCGGTTGACCGACCTTGAACAGAGCGTCACTGGCGTTGTAGCGGGCACCACGCTGCAGGAGCTCGTGGAATGTCTGCTCGTCCATCCGCCGCGATCATAAGCGAGAGAGGCCCGGGCAAGCGAGCGCAGCGCTCGCGCTCGGCGCGAACAGCGTTATTCCACATCGGCGTCGCATGTGAGGAGCACGGCTCTCAATCCTCCTTGCGCACCACGATCGTGTTCATGTGCTCCCGCTCCTCGAACTCGCGTCGGTACGTGTCCGCGGCCGCCTTGCTCTTGAACGGCCCGATGCGCACGCGGTACGTGCGGCCGCGCCCGCTGACCTCGCTTACCTCCACGAACGCGTCGTGGCCGTGCTCCCGCAGCTTGTTGGTGAACGCGTCCGCCTGCACGCGCGCGCCGTAGCTGATCACCTGCAGCATGAACTCGCCGTCTGCGTCGCCGCCGCCGGCGGCCCTGGCTGCGCCGCGGGCCGGTTGGGGCATGGCCGCGGCGACGAGCTTGTCGTGCTTGGCTGACTTCTCGAGCTTGCTCGCTGCGGCGCTCGCCGCGAGACCTGCTGGGATGGGCGCGGCGGCTGGCACGGCGCGCAGCTCTCTCACGTCGCCGCTGCGGGCGGCGGGCGAGCGCTCGTCGTCCGTGGCCAGCTCTGCTTGCGCTGCTGCAAGCCGCTCCTCTTCGCGCGCTGCGGCCGCGAGCGCCGCGATCACCTCCGGCCGATCCTCCTGCTCGGTCAGCGCGCGCTCGAACGTCAGCTTCTCGGGCTCGAGCTGTTTGCGGCGCTCACTGCTCTTGCCAGCGTCCGGCTTGCGCTCGGGCTGCGCGCGACCCAGCTGCGCGAGCCGATCCAGGGGATCTTCGGCGGGTGTGCCGGCCTTCTCCCCACGCGACCACACGACGAACAGCCCAGCGCACACGGCGAGCAGCAAGAGCGTGACGACCAGCCAGACTCCGAAACTGCGCCCACGCTCATCCGGATCTTGCTCCTGCAGCTGATCGAGATCCCGCATGGCTCTTTCGTGTTCGCAGGCGGCAGGCGTGCTCGCCCGCCGGCTCGCTCTGTCGGGCGCGCTCATACGCGCGAATGCGCGGCCGAGTTTGTGCGACCGATCACGTTTAGGCCCTGGACAGCAGTCCGTCAACAAAGCGGGCCCGGCGTTCACGGCTCCGGAACGGTGACCTCGTGGATGCCCTCGGTCTCGAAAAACTGCCAGACGCGCAGGCTATCGCCGCCTTCGGCTGCCAACACGGCGCGGAACGAGCAGGTGCTCTGGCACTCCTTGTCGTCCGGAGTCGTGATGACGCCCTCCAGAGTGCGCTCGTTGATTACACCGATCGAGGCACCCGCGAGCGCCTGCCCTTGCACGGTTACCTGGCCCGTGTCGTTCGGGCGACTCACGGTGCTCACGCTGGGGGGAGGCAACGGCGTCGTGCGCGAGGTGCATGCCGCCGTGCTGCCGAGAACGAGAACTGTGAGAAGTGCGAGTGGGTTGCGCATCGGAGAGCCGCGACTGCGAAAGTGCAAGGTCGGTGCCGCGGGCCCAGGGTAAAAAAGCCGGCGTCTTTCGCCCTCGGACCGTGGTACGCTCGCCAACCAAGTTGGCACCGTGAGCACCGAGTTGGCAAGTGACGAGCCGGGCGTGAGCGCCCGTCGGGGGCGTGCAATTCGTGCGGTGAAGCTGCCGCATGTGGTAGCGTGCGCGGCCCGCGTTTGCAGGCGCGAACGTGGGCCAAGCCGGCCCGCGCCGTGCCGTGCGCGGCCCCCTCTGTAGCGGAGCGATATCGAGCGTATGGCGGAGAGTTCCAAGATCGTCGTAGCAATCGAGGACGAGCTGCGTAGCAGCTATCTCGAGTACGCCATGTCCGTGATCATCGGGCGCGCGATCCCCGATGTCCGGGACGGCCTCAAGCCCGTGCATCGACGCATTCTCTTCGCGATGCACGAGATGCGGCTGAACTGGAACCAGCCTTACCGTAAGTCGGCGCGTGTCGTCGGCGACGTGATCGGTAAGTACCATCCGCACGGCGACCAAGCCGTGTACGACGCGCTCGTGCGCTTGGCGCAGTCGTTTTCGATGCGCTACTTGCTCGTCGACGGCCAGGGCAACTTCGGGTCCGTGGACGGCGATTCGCCTGCAGCCATGCGTTACACCGAAGCGCGCATGTCGCGCTTCGCGAGTGAGCTGCTCGCGGATATCGACAAGGAGACGGTCGAGTTCGGGCCCAACTACGACGGTTCTGAGCGCGAGCCGCTGGTGTTGCCGAGCCGCGTGCCGAATCTGCTGGTGAACGGCTCAGCCGGCATCGCCGTCGGCATGGCGACGAACGCCGCGCCGCACAACCTCCGCGAAGTGATCGACGCGACGATCCGGCTGATCAAGAACCCGGAGATCACCATCGATGAGCTGATGGTGGATGATCCCAGCCAGAATCGGCTCGGATTGAAGGGCCCGGACTTCCCCACTGCGGGCTTCATCCAGGGCACGGCAGGCATTCGCCAGGCGTTCCTCACCGGTCGCGGCCGCATCGTGATGCGCGCCCGTCACCACAGCGAGCCTATCCCCGGCAAGAACGACCGCGAGCAGATCGTGGTCACCGAGCTGCCGTACCAGGTCAACAAGGCCGAGCTGATCAAGAAGATCGCTCAGCTGGTGCGTGAGAAGCGCATCGAGGGTATCGGCGACCTGCGCGACGAGTCGGATCGCGACGGCATGCGCATGGTGATCGAGCTGAAGCGCGATGCGGAGCCGCAGCTGGTGCTGAACCAGCTGTTCCAGATGACCGCGCTGCAAAGCACGTTTGGCGTCAACAACCTGGCGATCGTCGGCAACCACCCGCGCTTGCTGAATCTGAAGGACACGCTCGGGTACTTCATCGAGCACCGGCGCGAGGTGGTGACGCGCCGCACGCGCTACGAGCTGCGCGAGGCCGAGGCCCAGCGCGAGATCATCGAAGGTCTCGGCATGGCGGTCACCGAGGTCGACCTCGTGATCAAGACCATCCGCGCGGCGCGCGATCCAGAGCAAGCGAAGACGGACTTGATGGCGCTACCGCTGCACGGCCTCGAGGCCTTCGTCCGGCGCGCGGGCCGGCCCGAGGTCGAGATCGAGGAAGCGAAGGCGCGCGGCGATTACTACCTGTCGGAGCGCCAGGCGAAGGCCATCCTCGAGATGCGGCTGTCGCGCTTGACCGGGCTCGAGCAGGAGAAGCTCGCGGCCGAATACGCGGAGCTGTGCGACAAGATCACCCGCCTCAAGCAGATCCTGGCGAGCGAATCCGAGCTGCTGTCGGTGATCATCGCCGAGCTGGACGAGATCCGCGAGCGCTACGGCGATGATCGCCGCACCGAGATCGTGCCGGAAGAGGGCGAGATCTCGATCGAGGATCTGATCAGCAACGAAGACGTGGTCGTGACCGTGAGCCATGCCGGCTACATCAAGCGCGTGCCGACGAGCGAGTACCGCTCGCAAGGTCGCGGCGGCAAGGGCAAGCGCGCTATGGAGACGCGCGACGAGGACTTCGTCGAGCAGATCTTCATCGCCAACAGCCACAACCACGTGCTGTACGTGAGCGACAAGGGCGTCGCGTACCTGAAGCGCGTGTACGAGATCCCGGAGGCAGGCCGCACGTCTCGCGGGCGCGCCATCGTGAACTTCGTGGGCATGGATCCCGGCGATCGCGTCGCGGCCATCGTGCCGATCGCGGAGTTCAAGGACGGCGACTTCCTGCTCACCTGCACGCGCAACGGTACCGTCAAGCGCACGCCGCTGAGCGCGTACCAGAACATCCGCGCCACGGGCATCATCGCGGTCGGCCTGGCGCCGGACGACGCGCTGCTCGGAGCGGCGGTGGTGCAGCCCGATCAGGACGTGATCATCGGCACCGCGCGCGGCATGTCGATCCGCTTCAACATCAGCGACGTGCGGCCGATGGGCCGTGATGCCCGCGGTGTGCGCGGCATCGAGCTGCGCGAGGGCGACCACGTGATCGGCATGGACGTGATCCACAGCGACGAGCAGCAGGTGTTGACCGTGAGCGAAAACGGCTACGGCAAGCGCACGCCGGTGACGGAGTGGCGCGTGCAAGGCCGCGGCGGCATCGGCATCATCGCGATGGAGACCTCGCAGCGAAACGGCGAGGTCGTGAACCTGATCCTGGTCACGCCGACCGATCAGTTCATGTGCATCACGAACGGCGGACAGGTGATCCGCACCGAGGTCAGTCAGGTGCGCGAGACCGGTCGCAACACGCAGGGCGTGCGCGTCATGATGCTCGACGAGAGCGAGCGCGTGGTCGATGTGGCCAAGCTTGCGGAACAAGAGGACGAAGCGCGCGCGCTGCGCACAGCGGAGCCTGCGGGCGAGCCGGGCGCTGAGCCGGTCGAGGCCGCCGAAGGATCCGAGACCTCGGACGCTGTGGACACGACGCCCGAGCCCGAAGACTCCGAGAGCTGACGCGCGACGCTCTGGCGGTTGAGGCGCACCATGCAGGCACGTTACTGTGCCTGCATGGTGCGTCGTGACGACATACGGAGATCTCGCCCGAGAGGGCGAGATCTCCGTATGTCACGCTGCGCTTCTCCAGCGGGTGAGAGTCCCGTCCCGGTAAGCGCCGAAGCGCCGGGTAGCAG
>Ga0190269_10000491_pt1 | contig 19956 bp, 14 predicted proteins | sample Popmic249IS_FD_133749 | JGI IMG/M metagenome (GOLD analysis project Ga0190269, IMG submission 133749) | Populus adjacent soil microbial communities from riparian zone of Blue River, Arizona, USA - 249 IS | ecosystem: Environmental > Terrestrial > Soil > Riparian zone | place: USA: Arizona... | reverse complement strand
CCAACTTCCTGCTCGGCCAGTCGGTCTCCATCATCGGCTCGGGCGCCTACGACCGCGCCTTCCGCGTCAACGACCTCTCGGGCTTCGTGCAGGACGACTGGAAAGTCTCCGACCGCCTGACCTTAAACCTCGGCCTCCGCTACGACTTCTACGGGCTGCCGAAAGAGAAGTACGGCCGCCTGGTCAACTTCAGCCCGAGCCAGTTCCGGCAGGGCACGCTGGCGGCGCCCGCGGCGGGGCCGAACGGCTTCGTGCAGGCGGGCAACGCCGTGAACCCCCTGCCGGGCGTGCCGCTCGTCGAAGACACGCTCGTGCCGCAGGACAAGAACAACTTCGCGCCGCGCGTGGGCGCTGCGTACCGCCTGAACGACTCGGGCACGCTCGTCGCGCGCGGCGGCTACGGCATCTACTACGACCGCGTCTCGACGCGCTTCGCCAACACGCAGCTCTTCAACTTCCCTTACCTCGGCCTCGGCGTCGGCGTCTTCCGCCCGCTCGCCACGCCGTTCGCGCCCGTGCCCCTGCCCGGCGCCTTCCCCGTCAACGCGACCGTCCCGTCGCCGCTCGCGCCGCTCGGCATACTCATCAGCGGCGTCTACGTGGACGAGAAGCTGCGGACGCCGTACATCCAGCAGTACAACGCGAACGTGCAGTGGGAGTTCGCGCGCGACTACCTCCTCGAAGTCGGCTACGTCGGCTCGAAGGGCACGAAGCTTTTGCAACTGCTGACGCTCAACCAGCCCGTTCTGCGGCAGTTGGGCGCGACCTACAACCCCGCCACGGACGCCTTCGTCGCGCCCTTCGGCCCGTTCATCTCGGCGCAAAAGAATGCGACCGGCGGCCTACAAGCCGTCTCGACCGACTCGAACTCCAGCTACAACTCGCTCCAAGTGAGCGTCACGAAGCGCTTCAGCCGCGGCCTGCAGTTCCTCTCGGCCTACACGCTCGGCAAGTCAATCGACTACTACTCGGGCGGCACCGTCAACGAACTGGTCTCCACCCCCGGCGACCAGCGCAACTGGAAGACGAACCGCGGCCTCTCGGACTTCGACCGCCGCCACCGCTTCGTGACGAGCTTCGTCTACGAGCTGCCCGGCCTCGCCTCCAAAGACTCGGCCGCGCGCTGGCTCGTCAACAACTGGGCCTTGAACGGCATCCTCGTCCTACAGTCGGGCACGCCCTTCTCGGTCATACAGGTGCCCGACAACAACACCGTGCAGCGCGCGAACCTCGCGCCCGGCGCGACGAACCTCGAAGGCAGCGGGCGCACGCAGGACCGCCTGAACCAGTACTTCAACACGACGGCCTTCGTCACCTCCGTGCAGTGCGTGCCCGTGGCGGCGGCCCAGACGGCGGCCTGCGGCGGCGTGACGCGCGCGGGCTTCGCCCCGAACCCCTTCTTCGACCCGGCCGCGCCCTTCGGCAACTCGGGGCGCAACATCCTGACGGGTCCGGGCCAGAAGAACATGGACTTCTCGATCGTGAAGTTCATCCCGTTCACGGAGCGTTGGCGCGGCGAGTTCCGCACCGAATTCTTCAACCTTTTCAACTGGGCGAACTTCGCCAACCCGAACAGCAACATCTCGGTGCCGGCGACCTACGGGCGCATCACGCAGACGAGCGCCGGCCCCCGCGTCATACAGTTCGCCTTCAAGCTCAATTTCTGATAAACGATGAGCGATGAGCGATGAGTGATGAATAAAAGACAGTCTGCCTTTCATTCATCACTCATCGCTCATCATCTTTTCTATGCCTGAAGCCCAAATCAGAGGCGCGCGCCTTTACTACGAGACGCGCGGGGCGGGCGAGCCGCTGGTGCTCGTCCCCGGCTTCGGCAACGGGCTCTGGATTTGGTTCGGGCAGGTCGAAGAACTGGCGCGGAGCTTCCGCGTCATCACGTTCGACCCGCGCGGCGTGGCGCGCTCCGAGGGGCGCGACGAGCCTTTCACCACACTCGACCTCGCGGACGACGTGGCCGGGCTGCTCGACGCTCTGGAGGTTGAAGACGCGCACGTCCTCGGCGCTTCGTTCGGCGGCTTCGTCGCGCAGGAGTTCGCGCTGAAGTTTCCCGAAAGGACGCGCAGCCTCGTGCTCGCCTGCACGAGCTACGGCGGCGGCGGGCACGTCCCGCCGCCGGCCGAGACGCTCGCGGCCATCGCCTCGACCAAGGGGCTGAACACTGAGGAGCGCGTGCGCGAAAACCTCCTGCTCGCCTTCTCCCCCGGTTATCTCGCGAGCGAGGCGGCGGAGGTCGAACGCGTCATCAGGCTGCGCGCTGAAAACCCCGTGCCCGAGTACGTTTATCAAAGGCAGTTGCAGGCGGCCGTCCGCTTCGACGCCTCAACCCGCGTCGGCCGTGTGAAGGCGCCGACGCTCGTCGTCACGGGCGACGCCGACGTGATCGTCCCGCCCGAAAATTCTCGCAACCTCGCCGCCGCCATACCCGGCGCCGAACTGCGCGTAGTCGAAGGCGGCAGCCACACTTTCTTCATCGAGCGCGCCGCAGAGTTTAACCGGATAGTCGCAGACTTCATCGGGCGGACAAAGGCCAAACCGTAATGACCTACGCACGCATCGCCGGCACGGGCTCTTTCGCGCCGGACAAGGTAATCACCAACGCGGACCTCTCCCGAACGCTCTGCGAGGACGTGGACGAGTTCGTCTCGCAAGTGCTCGGCATACGCGAGCGGCGCGTCTGCGCCGAGGGCGAATCGACGGCCGACCTGGCCACCGAGGCCGCGCGCCGCGCGCTCGAAGCCGCGGGCGTCGCGGCCGAAGAGCTTGACCTGATAGTGCTCGCCACCGACACGCCCGAGTACCTTTCGCCGGCCACGTCGGTCGTCGTGCAGCACCGCCTCGGGGCGAAGAACGCAGGCACGTTCGACGTGAACTGCGCCTGCGCCGGCTTCGTCACCGCGCTCGACGCGGCCTCGAAATACGTCATCGCGGATTCCTCCTACCGCCGCGTCCTCGTCGTCGGCGCCTACGCCATGTCGAAGTATCTCGACTGGACGGAGAAGAAGACGGCGACCATCTTCGCAGACGGCGCGGGCGCGCTCGTCCTGAGCGCGGACGACGAGCGGCCCGGCTTCCTCGCGTCGAAGCTCGTCGCCGAGGGGAGCTTTCACGACCACATGGGCATCTACGCGGGCGGCACCCGCATGCCCGTGACGGAAGAGGTTCTGAAGGAAGGCGTCTGGACGAAGGTCCGCTTCGCGAAGAAGTACCCTTCGTCTGTCAACACGGAAGGCTGGCCCTCAATCGTCGGCGACGTGCTGAAGAAGGCGGGGCTGCGGACGGAAGACGTGGCGCTGTTCCTCTTCACGCAGGTCAACCTGAGCACCATCAAAGAGGTCATGGCGAACATGGGCCTGCCGATGGAGCGCACGCACACCGTCATGCAGAAGTGGGGCTACACGGGCTCGGCCTGCATCCCGATGGTCTTGGACGACGCCGTCCGCGAAGGGAAGCTCGCGCCGGGCGACGTGGTCGTGATGTGCGCCTCGGGCGGCGGCCTCAACATGGCCTGCGCGGCGTTTCGCTGGTGATGAGATACCCGAACATCTACGCGCTCTTCCGCGAGCGGGCGGAGCACTACCGCGAACGCGGCGACGTTTTCTACTTCCGGCGCGAGGGCCGCTGGCACGGCTTCTCGTGGGCGCGCTTCGGGGAGGAGGCGCACGCCTTCGCGGCGGCGCTCCTCGCGCGCGGCCTGACGCGGGGCGCGGCCGTCTGCGTGCTGATGGGGAACGTGCCCGAGTGGCCGGTCGCCGACGTGGGGACGATAGCCGCGGGCGGCGTCGGCGTCGGGCTCTACCCGACCAGCTCGCCCGAGCAGTGCCGCTACATCGTCGAGCACTCGGACGCGGAGTTCGTGCTCGTTGACACGGCCGCGCAGCTCTCGAAGATTCTGGGCGTCCTTGAAGGGCTGCCGAAGGTCCGCGCCGTCATCGCGCTCGACGCGGGGGCGGCGCGCGCGGCGGGCGTCGTCAGTTACGAAGAGTTTTTGAGCGAGGGGCGCGCGAAGCTCGAAAGCGTCAGGCCCGTTTTGCGCGAGCGCGCCGAGGGCGCGGCGGCCGACGACACGGCCGTGATGGTCTACACCTCCGGCACTACGGGGCAGCCGAAGGGCGCGTGCCTGAGCCACCGCTACATCATCAACAGCGTCGAGTCTCTGCGCGAGACGATTCCCGTTTACGACACCGACACGGCCTTCTCCTACCTGCCTTTCTGCCACGTCGCCGAGCGCATCTCCGGCCTCTATAACCGGCTGTACGCGGGCGCCCCTGCGCACTTCGTTGACGACCTCTCGAAGCTCGGCGAGTACATGCTCGAAGTGCGGCCGACGGTCTTCGCCTCGCTCCCGCGCTTCTTCGAGAAGATTCACGCGCGCGTCGTCTCGGACCTCGAACGGCTGCCCGACGATGAGAGGCGGCGTTTCGAAGACGCGCTCTCGGTCGGCCGCGAAGTCGTCCGGGCGGGGCAGGAGCGGAGGGAAGTGCCGGCCGAGTTGCGTTCGGAGTATGAGCAGAGGGCGCTGCCCTTGCTCTCGCGCGTCAAGGACTACTTCGGCGGGCGCATCAGGCTCGCGACCTCGGGCGGGGCGCCGCTGCCGAACGAGATCGCGGAGTTCTTCGCCGCCGCGGGGCTTCCCATCCTCCAGGCCTACGGGCTGACGGAAAACATCTGCGTCGCCTTCAACCGCGCCGACAACTACCGCTTCGGCACCGTCGGGCCGCCGATGCCCGGCTGCGAGGTGCGCATCGCGCCGGACGGCGAAATCCTCGTGCGCAGCGAGATGATGTTTTCGGGCTACTACAAGGAGCCTGAGAAGACGGCCGAGGTGTTGCGCGACGGGTGGCTTTTGACGGGCGACCTGGGCGAGACGGACGCGGACGGCTTCCTGAAGATTACGGGGCGCAAGAAGGAGTTGATAGTCCTCTCGACGGGCAAGAACGTGGCGCCGCTGCTCTTGGAGAATATGCTGAAGGAGCACCACCTCGTCAGCCAGGCCCTCGTCCACGGCGAGGGGCGCAGCTACCTCGTCGCGCTCATCACGCTCAACCCGGCGGAGGCGTTCGAGTACGCGCGCACGCGCGGGCTGGCGGGCTCGTCGCTCGCAGAGCTTGCGCAGGACGAGACGGTCGCCGCGCTCGTGCGGGGCATTGTCGAAGGCGTTAACCGCCGCGTCTCTTCGAGCGAACAGGTCAAACGTTTCCTCATCCTCCCGCGCGACTTCGAGGCCGAGCGCGAAGAGCTGACTCCGACGCTGAAGGTCAGGCGCGAGGTGGTGACGAAAAATTTCCGGGACGAGTTGCGGAAGCTTTACGAAGGAGCGGTCAAAGGAGCAGAGCAGTGATGAGAAAGAACAGACTTGAAACGGGCGCGGGCGCGATTCTCGCAACGTTGTTGCTGGCTGCGGTCTGCGGCGTCGGCGTCTCGGCGCAGGGCGCGCGCGGCGCGGTGCCGTTCACGCTCGGGCCGTCGGCGCAGGTGCCGGCGCAGGCGGCGGGCAAGGAAGTGACCGTCTTCGGGCAGAAGATTCATTACGTCGATGTGGGGAGCGGCCCCGTCGTGGTGCTTTTGCACGGGATGGGCGGCAACACCGCGAACTGGGCCTTCCAAATGCCTGCGCTCGCGCAGAAGTACCGCGTCATCGTGCCCGACATGGTGGGCTTCGGCCGCTCGGACAAGCCCTTCATCAACTACCGCATCGGGACGTACGCGGACTTCCTCGACAAGTTTCTGGACGAGCTGAAGGTCGAAAAGGCGTCGCTCGTCGGCAACTCGATGGGCGGGTGGATTTCCGCGCTCTACGCGCTGCAACGCCCGGCGCGCGTCGAGCGGCTCGTGCTCGTGGACGCGGCAGGCTTCCGCCCGCCGAAGGAGTTCGACCTCGCGGCCTTGAGCGGTCTCAACCCCTCGACGCGCGAAGGCGTGCGGCAACTCGCCCTGCTCATCTTCGCCAACAAACAGATTGCCGCGAACGACGCGGCCATCGACCAGATGCTGGCGCAGCGCATCTCGGCCGGCGACGGCCACGTCATCCGCGCCCTCACCGAGTCTATCCACCGCGGCGAAGACATGCTCGACGGCCGGCTCGGCGCCATCAAGCACCCGACGCTCATCGTCTGGGGCCGCGACGACGGGCTCACGCCGCTCGCGCGCGAGGGCGAGAGATTTAAACGGGAGATTGCCGGCTCGCAACTCGTCGTCTTCGACAACTGCGGCCACATCCCGCAGGTCGAGAAGGCGGCGGAGTTTAACGCCGCCGTGCTGAAGTTCCTCGCGGGCGAGGCGCAGTAGGGAGGGCGACGGGATGAGCTACAAGGTGGGAGACGCGGCGACGCGCTCGAAGACGATTACCGACGAAGACATCCGCGCCTTCGCGGAGCTGTCGGGCGACCGAAACCCCGTGCACCTCGACGACGACTACGCCGCCGGGACTCGTTTCGGCCGGCGCATCGCGCACGGGATGCTCGCCGCGTCGCTCATCTCCGCGACGCTGGCGAACGAGCTGCCCGGCCGCGGCACCGTGTACCTCAGCCAGTCGCTTCGCTTCGTCGCGCCCGTGCTGCCCGGCGACACGGTGACGGCGCGCGTCGAGGTGACGAAGGTCCGCGAGGACAAGCCCGTCCTGACGCTCGAAACCGTCTGCACGAACCAGCGCGGCGAGAAGCTGATAGAGGGCGAGGCGGTCGTGCTGCTGACGGCCGTCTGAGGGGAGGGAATATGCCGACGACAAACGACGCGGCGCGGGCCGGCGGCGCGGCCGAGGCGAAAGAGAAAATCTCGGGCGCGGCCCTCTACGCGCTCGCCGTGCTGACGCTCGTCTACGTCCTCAACTTCCTCGACCGCACGCTCATCTACATCCTCTTCGCGCCCATCAAGGCCGAGATGCAGTTCAGCGACCTGCAACTCGCGCTGCTCGGCACGACCTCTTTCGTCATCTTCTACACGCTGCTCGGCGTCCCCTTCGGGCGGCTGGCCGACAGGACGGTCCGCAAAAACTTAATCGCCGCGGGGCTCGCCGTCTGGAGCCTCTTCTCTGGGCTGACGGGCTTCGCCGAAGGCTTCTGGTCGATCTTCTTCTGCCGGGTGATGGTCGGCGTGGGCGAGGCGACGCTCGGGCCGGCCGCGCTCTCACTGCTCTCGGACCACTTCCCGCCGCGCGTGCGCGCGACCGTGCAGGCCGTCTACTCTTCGGGCATCGCCTTCGGCGCGGCGGCCGCGTCGTTCCTCGGCGGCTGGCTCGGACAGACGTGGGGTTGGCGCTGGACCTTCTTCGTCGTGGGCTTCCCCGGCCTGGCGGTGGCGCTGCTCGTGCTGGGCGTGAAAGAAGAGAGGCGCGGCCGGACCGAGACGGCCCCGGCGCGGCACGGGGCGGGCGACTGGAAGGTCCTTTTGAAATCGGCGCCGCTGCGCTACCTCTACGCGGGCTACGCGCTCTTCGGGCTCGCCGCCAACAGCCTCTCGATTTGGGGCGCCACGTACTTCTTCCGCGTCCACGGCCTCAGCCTCGCCGTCATCGGCACCGTCGGCGGCGTGCTGTCGCTCGCGGCGGGCGTGCCGGGGACCATCCTGGGAGGCGCTTTGGCCGACCGTTTCAGCCGGCGGTTCGGGCGCGGAGGGAGGATGCTGTTCGGCGCGGCAGGCGCGCTGGCCTCGATTCCGCTCTGGCTTCTGCTGCTGTTCTCGGAGAGCCCCTGGGCTCTGCTCTTCGCGTGCTTCATGCTGCTGGCGTTGTCGCTCGTGTGGCTCGGGCCGGCGGCGGCCGACGTGCACGACATCGCCGGGCCGAAGCTGCGCGGCTTAGGGATCGGCATCTACTTCTTCGCCGTTAACCTGACGGCCTACGGCGTCGGCGCCCCGCTCATCGGCAAGATAAACGACGCGCTCGGGGCCGCGAACGACCCGTCGGCGATGCGCTACGGCCTGCTCCTCTGCCCCGCGTCATGCCTGCTGAGTGCCGTACTCCTCTGGCTCGGCAGTCGCAGGATGAGCCGGGAGCTGGACGCGCAGGGCGGCTGACCGTTCCCGCCCTCCACGAATCATAAAAATCTGCCCCGGGGCCGCCGTAACTTGATTTCTCGCGGCTTTTAGCGTAAGTTGCGGGCTCGAACAAAGTAGGGGCTGGCTGCCAAAGTCTGCGTTCGCCCGCGTTCTTCCGTCCCAGCCACGTCGCGCCATTTACAACTAAAATTGCTTGCCGACTTCGCACGCCCCCGATGGGCGGCCGGGTCCACCTCAAGGAGTTCCGCATGTCGTTCCCCAAACATCTGCGCCTGCGTGTGTCGCTCGCGCTTCTCGGCCTCGCGGCCTGCGCGCTGCTGCTGCCCTCCGGCCTCCCGACGGCCGACGCGTCGCACACGCCCAACCCTTCGAGCGTCACCCTCGCCGGCAGTCTCCAGAGCGAGCTGGGCTGCCCCGGCGACTGGCAGCCCGAATGCGGCGCGACGCACTTAAACTACGACGCTCAGGACGACGTGTGGCAGCGCGCCTTCAACGTGCCGGCCGGCGACTGGGAATACAAAGCGCCCGTCAACGACAACTGGGGCGAGAACTACGGCCGCTTCGCGCAACAGAACGGGCCGAACATCCCGCTCAACTTAGGCGCGGGCGCGAATGTTAAATTCTATTACGACCATAAGACTCACTGGATAACGAGCAACAGGAACGCGGTCATCGCGGTCGCGCCCGGCAGCTTCCAGTCGGAACTCGGCTGCGCGGGCGATTGGGACCCGAGTTGCCTGCGCTCCTGGCTGCAAGACCCGGACGAAGACGGCGTATACCGCTTCGAGACGACGGCGCTGCCCGCCGGAAACTATTTTACGAAGGTCGCCATTAACGAAAGCTGGGACGAGAATTACGGCGCGGGCGGCGCGCAGAACGGCTCGGACATACAGTTCAACGTCCCCGCGAACAACGCGCTGGTGAAGTTCGCCTACAACGCCTCGACGCACGTCCTCACAATCGAGTCGGGCGACGCGCCGCCGCCCGCGGGCGACGTGTCCTGGGACGGCCTGCGCCACGACACCTTCGACGCCTACTACCGCAGCCCCTTCGGCGCCGTGCCCGCCGGCTCTCCCGTCACGCTCCGCTTCCGCACCGCCCACTTCGACGTGACGGGCGTCCACGTCCGCGTCTACACCTTCGACCCTTCGACGGGCCAGACGGCCGGCCCCGTCGATCACCCGATGACGTTCCTTGAGAATCGCAACGAGGGCGGCACCGAGTACGACATCTGGACGCACACGCTCCAGACCCCTTCGTCGCCCTCGATTCTTTACTACAAGTTCCGCGTCACGGATCAGGCCGACGAGGACTTCTACAGCGATTCTTACACGGACGACCACGACAACCTGAATCAAGGCGGCGCGGGCGCCGCGGCGGACGGCGAGCCCTTCCCGGCCTTCCAGATTACGGCCTACGACCCGGGCTTCCAGACCCCTTCGTGGCTGCACAGCGCGAACGTCTACCAGATTTTCCCCGACCGCTTCCGCAACGGCGACCCGTCGAACGACTACTGCCGGCCGGGCTCGACCGCCGGCTGCCCCACGTTCTACGGCGACCAGACGCCGCTGCTGCGCGAGCCCTGGAACGTCCAAATCGGCGACCCGCGCGCGCCCGGACAGTTCAACGGCCAGTACGGCACGCAGTTCTACGGCGGCGACCTGAAAGGCATCGAGCAGCGGCTCGACTACCTGCAATCAATCGGCGTTGACACGCTTTATCTCAACCCGATTTTCAAGGCGGTTTCAAATCACCGTTACGACACGGACAACTTCATGGAAGTTGACCCGGCGCTCGGCGGCGACGCGGCGCTGGCCTCGCTCAAGACCGAGTTGGAGCGCCGAGGGATGCGCCTCATCCTCGACGGCGTCTTCAACCACTCGTCTTCAGACAGCGTCTACTTCGACCTTTACCACCGCTACGCGAGCGAGGGCGGCTGCGAGAACGCCGCCTCGCCCTTCCGCGGCTGGTACAGCTTCTTCAACTCGAACGCGCCGTGCGCCTTCGGCGACTACGAGGCCTGGTTCGGCTTCGGCAGCCTGCCCGTCTTCAAAGACGACTCGGCGGCCGTGCGCGACTTCTTCTACCGCGCTCCGGGCGCCAACGTCACGCAGCACTGGTACGAGCGCGGCGCCTCGGGCTGGCGCTTCGACGTGGCGAACGAGATTTCGCACGACTGGTGGAACGAGTACCGCCCCTTCGCGAAGGCTTACAAGGCGGACGGCCCGCTCGTCGGCGAAATCTGGCAGGACGCCAGCCAGTGGCTCGCGGGCGACCAGCTCGACTCGGTCATGAACTACCGCTTCCGCAAGAACGTCCTCGGCTTCGCGCGCGGGCAGTTCAACTGGAGCGACAACGACAACTTCGGCGGCAACCAGATAGTCGCGCTTAGCCCCAGCCAGTTCGACCGCGCCCTGCGCTCCGTGCGCGAGGACTACCCGGCCGAGGCGACCGCCGCGATGCTCAACCTCGTCGGCTCGCACGACACCAACCGCTCGCTCTACGTCCTGACCGTCGGCGGCGACAGCGGGCTCGCCCAGGCGAAAGAACGCCTCAAGCTCTCGGCGCTCTTCCAGTTCACCTACATGGGCGCGCCGATGGTCTACTACGGCGACGAGGCGGGCATGAACGCGCCCTCGCTCGCCAACGGCGTTAACGGCCCCGAGGACGACCCCTACAACCGCGCGCCCTACCCCTGGGCCGACGAAGCGGGCGACGCGGGCGCCTACGGCCCCGCCGACCAGTCGCTCGTCAACTTCTTCGCCACGCTCGCGCACATGCGTAAGCAGCACGCCGCGCTCCGCACGGGCTCCTTCGAGACGCTGCTCGTGGGCGACACGAACGGCTCGACGACCGACGACAACACCTACGCCTTCGCGCGCACGGGCGGCGGCGAGACGGCCGTCGTCGCGCTCAACAACGGCGCCGGCCCCAACACCGCGAGCCTGCCCGTCGCCGCCTACTTCGCCGACGGGACGCAACTCCGCGACGCCTTGAGCGGCGCGACCTACGCCGTCGGCGGCGGCCACGTCCAAATCACGCTCGCCGCGCGCGGCGGCGCCGTGCTCTTCGACGCTTCGGCGGCGAACGTCGATACGACCGCCCCCGCAGCCTCCGCCAGCGTCAGCCCGGCCCCGAACGCCGACGGCTGGCACAACTCCGCGCCCGTGACCGTTCAACTCTCGGCGACCGACTCCGGCAGCGGCGTCAAAGAGCTTCGTTACTGGGTGAACGACGGGCCGGTCAACGTCGTCGCGGGCGACGCCGCGAGCATTCAGGTCAGCGCCGAGGGCACGACGACCGTCGGCGTGCGCGCCATCGACAACGCGGGTAACGCCAGCGCGGTCGCGACCCGCGTCGTCAAGCTCGACCTGACGGCACCGTCCGTCGGCGGCGCCTCCGCCAACCCGTCGGTGCTCACGTCGCCCAACCACAAGATGCGCGACGTGACCGTCAGCTACAACGCCTCGGACAACTTCGGCCCCGCCATCTGCACGCTCGGCGTCGCGAGCAACGAGCCCGCCGACGGCACGGGCGACGGCGACACCGCGCCCGACTGGGAGGTGCTCGACGCGCACCGCTTGCGGCTCCGCGCCGAACGCTCTGCCGCCGGCACGGGCCGCGTCTACACCGTCACGATCACCTGCACGGACGCCGCCGGCAACGCGTCGAGCCGCGCCGTCACGGTCGTTGTCCCGAAGGGCTCTCGCTAGAGACAAAGGCACGCGCCGAATAACAATCGGTGAAAGCGCGAAGGGCTCTGACTCCGGACGAGTCAGAGCCCTTCACGCTTCACGGGCGCTTATAACGAACTTGTCTGCGGGGGGCGGGCTCGCTCGTCAGGTCGGGATTCTTAAAACATAAAGCGCGTGCCGGCCGGCTCAGGCGGTCGCGGCAAAGGTCTCGGCGAGCCGGCGTTCGACGGCGACGCGCACCTGCGCGCCGAGTTCGGCGTGTCGGTGCATGAGGCTCTGGAGTTGCTCGCGCTGTAGGACGAGGAAGGTGCAGGGCGTCAGGGCCTCGACCGTGGCGGTCGTCGGCGAGCCCGTGAGCAGCGCGATTTCGCCGAAGAAGTCGCCGTCCTCAAGCACCGCGACGTGGAGCGGGCCGCCGTCCGCGCCCTTCGCGCTGACGGCCAACTTGCCGCGCGCGACGATGTAGAAACGGCTGCCCTCCTCGCCTTCCTTAATGACCGTGTGGCCCGCAGGGACGCGCTCGGTCGTGAACGTTCTGGAGATGTCCTGCAAGTACTCCTGCTCAAGCTCTCTGAAGAGCGGCACGTCGCGCAGAATGTTCGGGTCGGTGACGAACGGCTCGCCGGCGGACGTGAGCGACGTGCCCGCCTGCCGCCGCCACATCGCCGCGTACGTCCCCCCGCGCGCGAGGAGCGCGGCGTGCGTGCCCTGCTCGACGAGCCGGCCCTCCTGGAAGACGAAGATGTGTTCGTAGCCCACGACCGAGGCGAGCCTGTGCGTGACGGAGACGACCGTGCGGCCCCCGGAGACGCGCCCGAGCGTCTCGTTGATGGCGGCCTCGGAGGCGGGGTCGAGCGCCGACGTCGCCTCGTCCAGGATGAGCAGCGCGGGGTCGCGGACGAGCGCCCGCGCGATGGCCACGCGCTGCCGCTGGCCGCCCGAGAGTAGGCCGCCGCGCTCGCCGACCGAAGTCTCGTAGCCTTCGGGCATCCGCGCGATGAAGTCGTGAATCTCGGCGGCGCGGGCCGCCTCTTCGACCTCTTCGTCGGTGGCGCCGGGCTTGCCGAGCCTGATGTTTTCGCGGACGGTCGTGTTGAAAAGGAAGCTCTCCTGAAAGACGACGCCCGTCTGCCCGTAAAGCGAGTCGAGCCGTGCCGCGCGCAGGTCAACGCCGTCGAAAGTGACGCGGCCCTCCTGCGGGTCGTAGAAGCGCATGAGGAGGCTGAGCGCCGTGCTCTTGCCGCTGCCGCTGTGGCCGACGAAGGCGACGCGCGCGCCCGCGGGCAGTTCCATATCGACGTCCCGGAGGTTCGGGCGCCCGTGCGCGTAGCCGAACGTCACGCCCTCGAAGCGGACGCCGGAACGCAGGGCGGGCAGGGCGCGCGCCTCCTCGCTTTCGAGCACGGTCGGCCGCTCGCTTAAAAGCTCCTGCACGCGCTGCATCCCGCCCGTCGCCTGCAGGAGCGAAGGCGTCACGGCCGTCAGGCCCATGACCGCCGTGCTCACCATGTAAAAGAGCGCGTTGAAGGAGACGAGCGACCCGACCGAGAGCGAGCCCCTGAAGGCGAGGTACGAGCCGCCCGCGACGAGCAGCACGTTAAAGAGCATCATGGCGATGTTCGGGCTGCGCTCGCTGACGTAGCTGAGGAAGTTGAAGCGGACGGCGAGGCCCGTCACCTTCGACGCCTGCGCCTCGAAGCTTTCGAGAATCGCGCGCCGGAGGCCGAAGGCCCTGACGACCTGCTGCGCGCCCAAAGTCTCGTGCACGACGTTCGTCAGAGACGCCTGCTCGACCCGCAGGAGGTAGCCGGCGCGCAAGGCCCGCGGCGCCAGAAGCCTCGGGCCGACGACGCACAAAGGCAGCCCCGCCGCCGCGACGAGCGCCAGACGCCAGTCGAGCGCGAACAGCACGCACGCGCTAAAGACGATGTTGATGACGCAGAGCAGCGCGCCCGGGATGCCGAGCACGACGGCGTTCTCGATGGCGTTCAGGTCCGACGAGAAGCGCGCCGACAGATCGCCCACGCGCGAGCGCGCGTAGAAGCCCGGCGAGAGTTGTTGCAGGTGCCGGAACATCTCCGCGCGGATGCGGCCAATGACCTGCGAGCCGAGCCACGCGTAGAGGTAGTCGCGCGCCACCTGCGACGCCGCCGTCAGGAGCGAGCCGGCCAGGAGCGAGCCGATGATGAGCGTGAGGACGCCCGCGTCGCGCGGCGTGATGGCGAAGTCGATGATGAACTTGAGGCTCAGCGCCAGCAGGACGTTGAAGGCGCCTTCGACCAGAAGCGTCAGGACCAGCAGCGCCGCCCGCGGCGCGTACGGCCTCAAGTGGCCCGACAAGATTCTCAGGAGGCGGCCCGGCCCCAACAACGGCGCCGGGCCGCCCGCGTTCCCTTCAACCCCCTTCGACATCAAGGCCCTCGATGTTCCCGAGATTGGTTAGAACTTTTAAGGCGCGTCGGGTCGGCGAAAACTACCAGAGCGGAAGGATTAAAACAACCGCTGCGTCGGCGTCGAAGAAGATGCGGCGATCATTTTTTCCAGACAATCGAATAACGACAGAAGAGGTGCCTTCGCACCTTCGCGCCCGGCATGAGACCGGCGCAGACCCGCTCGACCTGCGGCAGAGTGAGGTACGAGTCCGTCTTCCCGTGCTCCGCGAAAGCTTCGCGCGCTTCCTTCGGCGGCCTCAGCCTGCCGTTCTTTAGCAGCCTGAGCATGGCGCTGGCCGGTAAAGCGACGCCGTCGAAGAGCAGGTCCGCCGCGCTTGAGCGTTGGTACAGGTCGAGGCAGACGAAGACCCCGCCGGGCTTCAAAGCCTCTCTTATTTTCCCGAGGATGCTTTCGGCGGACAGGTGATGGAGCGTCGTCACCGTCGCGACGCAATCGAACTGATTCTCGCCGAGGTGAAAAGTCTCAACGTCCGCGTTGACGAACTCGACGTTCGGATAAGCCGCCGAGCGTTCGCGGGCCAGTCGCACCATCTGCGGAGACAGGTCGAGCGCGAGAACCCTTTCGGCGCGTCCGGCGAGCAGCCTTGAGAACCGGCCCGTGCCGCAGCCTATCTCAAGAGCGCGCCGGCAACGTTCGGGCACCTGGGCCAGCAGGAATTCGTGATAATGCGCGCTATGATTCCAGCCCTCTTCGGAGAGCAGCGCGATGCGGTCGAAGTCTGACCGAATAGACTCCGGCGTCTGTCCCGAACGGCTCACAGGCCCTCCGCCCTCCCGCCGTCCCCCGGCCACTCCATCAGGATGTGTGTGTCGGTCCTCTCGTACTCGCGGAAGCCGAGCCTGCGGTAGAGGCCCGCGGCGCGATTCAGACGATGTGTCCCGAGCCGCACGGGAACTTTGCGAGCCCTCGCGTCCTCGAACAACTCCTGAAGGATTCGGGTGCCGACGCCCCTGCCCTGAAACTCCGGGTCGATCACAAGCTCGCGGACGTGTATGTCGCCCTCGCGTTGCTCGACGCAGGCGTAGCCGCACGGCGTCCCGTCGCACAGGATTATTTCGTGCGGCGCCCCCGCCCAGCCGTCGGCGAAAAACTCGTCCTGCGCCTTCTCGTCCCAAGGCCCGTACTGCCGCTCCGACACTTCCCTGTAGGCACGATGATGCACGGAGCGTGCGAAGTCCGTGTCCCCCGCAGAAGCAAGGCGTTTGGTGATACGCATCGGCGGCATTATCTCATGACTGCCCACGGCGGGAAGCGACGTCAGCCGCTTAAATCCTCTGGTTAACTTCTGGGAATTTATTCCGAAAGGCATTATAAGTAATCATATCAACAACACGGCGGGTGACTTCCTCTGGCGAATACAAGCTCTGAAAAATTGAAGGGGCTCGCGGCTCTCGGCCCTGACGCGGGGGCGCGGCATCGGTGCGAGGTGGCGAGGGAGTTCGAGGAGGCGGGTGGAGCACGGGGGCAACTTCGTCGGCGCCGAGATGGTGAAAGCCTTCATCTCGTCGGACGAGTGCGGGCGGCGCTTCGGCCTTTAAACTTCGAGGGGTCAAAGATGAAAATCCGTTGGCACGTCTGCTTAATTCTCGTGCTTTGCTCGGCGGCGTCGGCGTCGGCGCAGGGCAAGAAAGAGAAGAACCCGGACCACTCTCTGCGGGGCGGAGAGTACGCGATTCTGAACAACCTTTTGATGCCGGACATCAGGGAGGTCGAGTACGTCGGCCGGGCGCAGGTCGAGGTCTACGGCAAGGTTTACGAGGCGTCGAAGTTCCGCCTGCCAGACGTTTCCGTGCGCGTCACCCTTTCGGGCTCAATCGACTGCCACCCCGACAACGCGCCCTTGCAGCCGTGCGAGGCGACGACGAGCGCCGAGATAGAAATCCTCGTCGGGCGCGACGAGACTGGCGAGATTCACGACGAAATGCTGCGGCGCGTCCGCGCCTACTGGGCGGCGAACAGGCCCGGCCGCGGGAAGGACGCGAAGACCGAAGAGCACCTCAACTATCAGGACGGCGAGTACTTCATGTTCCGCGAGACGCGCAGCGTCCGCGACAGCTCCTGGCGCGCGAAGCGGCTCTTCTGGGTTGACGGCAAGTTCGTCAAACTCAACCTCAAGCGGTACTTCCCCTTGGAAAAGAAGAACGACATCGGCGAGTCGCCCATCAGCAAGGACGAGGGGCTGGACCACTTCGTCACGAAGGGGCTCTACCTGCGCCCGCGCGCCGCGCGGATGCGCGCGAAGCGGATGAAGGGCGCGTTCCGCGAAGAGTTTCTAAGCCTCTACGACAGAGGGGTCTTCGGGCGCCCGGCCCCTCACCAGAACGCCGCGGGCGGGGGCGAGAAGTACCTCCCCGAACTGCCGAACTTGACCGAGTAGTCGCCGCCGTAGGGCGAGCCGAAGCTCCAACGGCCGGGGACGAAGGTGTACTCGCCCGACGTTTCCTCAAGGTACCAGAGCCCGACGTTGTGATGGCGCCGGAGCTTGAAGGTGAGCAGCAGGGCGCGCGCGAACTTGTTCTCGGCTATCGTCAAAGTGCCCCGCCTCTCGCTCCACACGTCGAAGCCGTCGCGGGCGCCCTTGTCGATGGGCGAGACGGCGGCGGGCTGAGTGCCGCGCGCGGAGCCCTTCCTGCCCTCCTTTATCTCGCCGCCCTCGAACCTCGCCGCGCCCTCGTAGACGAGCAACTCCGAGCCGCCCCCCCGCGAGACGTTGAGGCGGTAGACGCCGCGCCTGACGAGTTCGTAGCGCGCGCCGTCGGCGGCGAGCGTGACGAGCCCCTCGCTGCCTTTGCCGAGCTTCGAGCCGACGACGGCCGAGCCCTTCAGGAGTTTCACCAGCACGCCGCCGCCCGCGCCTTCGAGGTAGACGGCCTCCGAGCCGGCCGACAGGTGCAGGTAGCATTCGGGGTAAAGCAGTATCTCGGCGCGGCCCGCCTCGCCCGTGCGGACGGTGTCGCCGAAGGCCAGCGCCTCGCCCTCCCTGAGCGCCTGCCACGCCGCCTCGCCTCGTTTGTAGGCCGTGCCCTCGTCGGCGAAGCCCACCAGCCCGCCGAGCGCCGAGACGGTGTAAACCTCTTTCATCTGCCCCGGCCGCTCCGGGTCGTCGATGAAGAAATAACTCCGCGGGGTGTCGCGCAGGTGCTTGTACCAAGCCGCCCGGCCCGCGGACTTGTTGGCGCCGACGAGCCGCGCCGCGCGCCCGCGGCTCCAGGCGTCGAAATCGTCTTCGGCGCCCGCGCGCGGCTTCGACACCTCGACCGACGCGCCGCCCACCTTCGCCGTCTCGCCGCCCTCGACCTCTTTACCGGCGACGACGGCCGCGCCCTTCAAGACCTTCAGTTCCGACGCGCCGCCCTCCGGGACGTCGATCCTGTAGGCGCCGCCCCGCGTCAGCGCGAACTCGCCCGAAGGCGTGATGACCGTCACAAGGTCGTAGATGCCGCGCATCACCTCTTCGGGGAAGTAGCCCATGCGGCCCTTCGACTTGTTGACGGAGACTTCGACGATGGCCGAGCCCTTCGACACCTTCAGCTTCAGGTTGTCGGACGCGAGGTCGAGCAGCGTGGCCTCCGTGTCGCCGGAGAGGCGCAGGTAGTAGCCGGGCACGAGCAGAATCTCCGCGCGGGCGCCGCGGCCGGTCCTGACCGTGTCGCCGTTCGCCAGCTCCTGCCGCGGCCGGAGCCTTCGCGCCTCCTGCGCGCGGCAGGCGCAGGCCGCCTGCCCCTCCACGACGTTCACCACGCCGCCCGTCAGCCGGAACCCTTTGAGGTTGATCCTGCTCTCGTAAGGAACGGGCGTCTTCTTCGGCGCCTGTGCGGAGGCCGCGCCGACAAGCGACAGCAGGATTATGAGCGCGGACGAAGAGAGCCTTGTCACCCGCATAAGAGGACCTTTCCCGAACCTTTATTTCGTGAACAGAAGCCTCACGAGGGCCATGCAGAACGCGAAGACGAACGCGTAACCGAACCTGTCGAGCCGCAAAAGCCTCTCGCCGCGCCGCCTCCGCCACGCGCCCAGCAACGACATCGCCCCGCCCGCAAGCAGGGGCGTCAAGAGCAGGCTGATGCCGTGCAGGCTCGTGCCGCGCAGCAGCGCGCGCGGGAAGAAGATGAGACTGAGTCCGCCGGCAAACACCCCGAGCACCGCGTAGCCCAACCCGGCCAGCAGGGGGTTGCGCGCCTCCCTGTCCGAGAAGGGCTCCGCGACGCTGCGCAGCCCCAGCTCGACGAGCAGCTCCCCGAAGATTTGGAGGAGGAACTCGAAGACGACTTGGAAGAGGAACTCGAAGAGGACTTCAAGCATCGTACGCGGGGCCGGCGCGGGACGCACCGACAGAAGGGCTTACGCCAACAGGTCGTCAACCGCCATCGTCCAGCCGGGGAGGGCGGGCTCTGCCTCCGCCTCCTCGCCGACGCCGTACACCTTCGGGCTCGTCGGGTCGTCGGCCCTGTAGACACGCACGACCTTTTCCTGTAGCACGTCAACGTCCCAGACGACGAGCGTCCCGGCGGCGAAGTAGTCCGCGCGCTTGGCGGCCATCTCGCGCTCGGCCTGTGGCCCGTAGTCGCCCTCGCTCCTGACCTCGGCGGCGAAGACGGGCGCGCCTTCGAGGAACTGCCCGCCCTTCAACTCGCCGACGTGGAAGGCCGCGTCGGGGCTGAACGAGCGGCGGTGCGGAAGGTTGACGAGGAAGCCGACGTTGTCCGGGAACGCGTAGCCGCTCTTCGTCCGCCGCTCGTAGGCGCGCAGGCTCACGTAGATTTCGCCGCCCGCCCTGCCGGGCACGCCTCCGGTCGGTGACATCAGCACCAATTCTCCGTTCACGATCTCGGCCTTGCCGTCGCCCGGCACCCTGTACAGGTCTTCGATAAAGGCCCCCGTCTTGGTGCTCATAAATCAACAGCCTCCGCCCGCCATTTTACTCTCCGAAACGTCCGATAAGGAAGGCAGTCAACCCCAAGCCCGGCGTTATCGGACGGTGCAGATGCGGTGCTCGTCTCAAGCATCCGTGCCGGCCCGGGCGGCGAGGTCCACGACCGCCGCGAGCAGCGCCTCTGAATCGACGGGCTTGATGACGTGTGCCTGAAAGCCCGCACGCGCGGCGCGCACGCGGTCGGCGTCTGTGGCGTAGGCCGTTAAGGCGATGGCGGGCGTTCGGCCTCCGGCGTCGGCCGGGAGCGCGCGGACGAGGCGCATGAGTTGGTAGCCGTCAACGACCGGCATGCCGATGTCGCTGATGATCACGTCGTGCGGCGTGCGCGCGAGGGCTTCGAGCGCGGCCTTGGCCGAAGTGACGGCCGAAACTTGCGCGCCGTGCCCCTTGAGGAAGACCTTCAGAAGCTCCAGCGTGTCCGCGTCGTCGTCGATGAGCAGCACCTTGACGCCGAAGAGCGCGGGCGCCGTCTCGCCGCCGGGAGGTTTAGTTTCCGCGACGCCCCGGTCTGGCGTCTGCGCCTCGCCCGCGCCGGCGCCCGCGCGCGCGGGCGGCCGGGCGCCGGCCGGCAGAGGCAGTTGGACGGTGAAGGATGCGCCCTGCCCCGGCCCCGCGCTGTAGGCGTGGACCGAGCCGCCGTGCGCTTCGACGAGGTGGCGGACGATGGAGAGCCCGAGGCCGAGCCCGCCGTAGACGCGCGTCGTCGACTGGTCGCCCTGCCGGAAGCGGTCGAAGACGTGCGGCAGGAACTCGGGGCGGATGCCCGCGCCGTTGTCCGAGACGGTGAGCCGCGCGTGCGCGCCCGCGCGGCCGACGAGCGCGCGCACCTCGCCGCCGATGGGCGTGAACTTGACCGCGTTG
>Ga0190269_10000490_pt1 | contig 19960 bp, 13 predicted proteins | sample Popmic249IS_FD_133749 | JGI IMG/M metagenome (GOLD analysis project Ga0190269, IMG submission 133749) | Populus adjacent soil microbial communities from riparian zone of Blue River, Arizona, USA - 249 IS | ecosystem: Environmental > Terrestrial > Soil > Riparian zone | place: USA: Arizona... | reverse complement strand
CCGCGACCCCATCGCCGTCGCGCGGGAGTGGCGCGAGCGCGCGGCCGCCGGCAAGCTCTCCATCCGCGACCTCGTCATCGAGGTCACCGGGCGGCAGACCTTCGTCGGCTCCGCCGCCACCGTCGCGGCCACCCTGAACGACCTCGTCCAGCAGGACGCGAGCGACGGCTTCGTGCTCGTGCCGCACGTGACCCCCGACGGCCTCGACGAGTTCGCCGACACGGTCGTGCCGCTGCTGCAGGAGCGCGGGGTCTTCCGCACCGGCTACACCGGGCCGACCCTGCGCGACCACCTCGGGCTGAGCAGCCGTCAGCACGCCCGGTAGACGAGGCGGTACGTGCTCGCGACCGCGGCGTCGGTGGAGTCCATCGTGATCAGGCTGGTCGGGGCGTCCGCCCGGTCGGCGCGTACGCGCAGCTCGGTGTCGATGTCGACCTTGCTGTCCCGGCCGCACGGGCTGAACACCGCGCCGCCGCCCGCGTCGTCGGTCACCTGCCACGAGTCGTCGAAGGGGCCCGCGAACGGGTGCGCCGTGTACGCCGGCGCGCCCGAGCCCTGGAAGTGGTAGCGCGCCGACAGCGTGGCGGACGCGAGGGGTTCGAGGTGGGCGTACCCGCGGTGGTCGACGGCGGAGATCGCGTACGCGGTGGCCGCCGGCACGACGAGCCGGACGGTGATGCCGCAGGTGCGGCGCTCGTCCTTGGTCTTGCTCCCCACGCCCGCCTGCGCGAGGTAGTCGCTGTAGATCACGGTGAACGCGGTCGCGTCCGGCGACACGGCGACCGCCACCGTGTCCGGGCGGCAGCCGGTGCCGTTGACTTTCAGCTTCTCGATCGTGACCCGCGGAACGTCGCGCGGCGTCGGCGCCGCGGCGATCGCGGGCGTGAGCAGGGCGACGATCATCAGGATGCTGGTGCTGGGGGACACCCGGTCTCCTCCCGGTCGGCCGGTAGTGGGCCCGGGGCGGTGGTTTGGTTGCCCGGCCCGGGCGAATTAAGGATCATTTCAGGAAGTTTTGCCTGCTCAGGCCCGCGGTCGCTAGAGTCGCCCCGACCGTGGGAGCGTTCCCAGCCCGGCTCCCGCCCCGACCTGCCCGGAGCCCCCTCATGCGCAAGACCAGACTCAGAATTCTCGTAGCCGGCGCGGTGGCCGCCGCGGCGTCGGCGGTGGCGCTGATCGCCCTGCCGGCCTCCGCGGAGACCGCCGCGTTCACCGTGACGAACTCCTGGAGCACCGGCTACCAGGCGAGCGTGGTGGTCAAGAACGACACCTCCTCGGCGCTGCGGACCTGGCGGGTGGAGCTCACCTTCCCCGCCGGAACGACGGTCGTCAATTCCTGGAATGCGGCGCAGGCCGGCTCGGCGGGCTCGTACACGTTCACGCCGGCCGGGTGGAACGCCACCGTGGCCGCGGGCGCCACGGCCGAGTTCGGCATGGTCGTCGCCGGGTCCGGCCGCCCCACGAGCTGTACGGTCAACGGCGCGGCCTGCGGCATCACCACCGCGCCGACCACGATCGCGCCGACCTCCGCGCCGGCCTCGCCGTCCGCGTCCGTGCGCCCCTCGACGGCCACCCCGTCGCCGTCGCGCACCACCACTCCGACGCCGACACCGACCACCCCGCCGGCCGGCGCCACCGGCACGCCGGTCGGCATCAACGGCCAGCTGCGCGTCTGCGGCGTCAACCTCTGCAACAAGCACGGCCGCCCGATCCAGTTGCGCGGCATGAGCACGCACGGCCTGCAGTGGTTCGCCAACTGCTACAACGACGCCTCCCTCGACGCGCTGGCCACCGACTGGAAGGCCGACCTGTTCCGCATCGCGATGTACGTGCAGGAGGGCGGCTACGAGACCAACCCGTCCGGCTTCACGAGCCGGGTCAACTCCCTGGTCGACATGGCCGAGGCCCGGGGCATGTACGCGCTGATCGACTTCCACACGCTCACGCCCGGCGACCCCAACCACAACCTGGAGCGCGCCAAGACCTTCTTCGCCGCCGTGTCCGCCCGCAACGCCGCGAAGACCAACGTCGTCTACGAGATCGCCAACGAGCCCAACGGGGTCGGCTGGGCCGGCATCAAGAGCTACGCCGAGCAGGTCATCCCGGTGATCCGCGCCAACGACCCGGACGCCGTGGTCATCGTCGGCACCCGCGGCTGGTCCTCGCTGGGCGTCTCGGACGGCGCCTCCTCGGCCGAGGTCATCGCCAACCCGGTCAGGGCCACCAACATCATGTACGCCTTCCACTTCTACGCGGCGTCGCACAAGGACAACTACCGCGCGGAGCTGGAGAAGGCAGCCGCGTCGCTGCCGCTGTTCGTGACGGAGTTCGGCACGGTCAGCGCCAACGGCGGCGGAGCGGTCGACACGGCGAGCACCGTGGCCTGGCTGGACCTGCTCGACCGCCTGAAGATCAGCTACGCCAACTGGACGTACTCGGACGCCGGGGAGGGCAGCGCCGCCTTCCGGGCCGGCGCCTGCGCCGCGGGCACGTACACGGGCGCCGGGGTGCTCTCGGAGTCGGGCACGCTGCTGCGCAACCGGATCCGGACGGCGGACAGCTTCCCGACGTCCTGACCCCTGGACCGCGGCGCCGGCCGGCTCTCGGCCGGCGCCGCCTTCATCGATCGACATCTCTTGACGGCCGGCGGAGAGCGTCCGTAGCGTGGCAGGTGAGGCCCATTGAAAGGTTTCACTGCCGTGTCTTCTCGCCACCTCGCCGCCGTAGCGGCATCCTGCCTGCTCACCATCGGCTTCGCGGCGCCGGCGACCGCGTCCGGGCGCGTCGCCCACGCGCCCGAGGCCCCCGCCCAGCTGACCGTCAACGACCTGGCTCGCCCGCTCGCCGTCGAGGGCGTCCCGCTCTTCGGCTGGCAACCGCGCGACCGTGACCCGGGCGAGCGGCAGACCGCCTACCAGCTCCGCGTCGCCGATGCGGCCGGCGGCGAGCAGTGGGACTCCGGCGCCGTCCGGTCCGGCGAGCAGTCGCACGTCCGCTACGGCGGTCCCATCCCCCTGCCAGGACGGTCGTACACCTGGTCGGTCCGGACATGGGACGCCACCGGACGGCCGTCGCCCTGGGCGAGGGGCGCCTTCGAGACGGGAATCGGGGACGACGACTGGTCCGGCGCGCGGTGGATCCAGCGGGCGGCGCCGGAGCGGCGCGCCGACGACTGGTCGCTGCTGCGGACCGAGGCGCCGCTGCGGGACGGGCGGATCACCCGGGCGCGGGCGTACGTCGCCGGCAGCCACACCTGGGAGCTGTGGGTGAACGGGAAGCGCGCGGACCGGGGCAGCTCGTTCGCGTACCCGGGGGAGGGCTTCTACCAGGTCGCCGACGTGACCCGGCTGGTGCGCGGCGCGGACAGCCTGACGCTGGGCGCTCTGCTGCACTGGTACGGCCCCGGCCAGGGACGGGCGGCGGGCGTGCCGGGGCTGCTGGTCAAGGTGGCCGTCGAATATGCCGACGGCGCCACCCGTACGGTCGTCAGCGACGGCTCGTGGCGCGCGCTCGAGGGCCCGTACCGGGAAGGCGGCGTGCGCAACGGCGAGGGTGAGCGGATCGAACACGCCGACGCGCAACGCGCGGAGGCCGTGCGGGGATGGCAGCAGCCCGGATACGACGACTCGGCCTGGACCGCCCCGGCCGTGCTCGGCGCCCACCCGGTCGCGCCGTTCACCCACCTGACCGGCCTCGACGCGCGGGTCGCCGAGACGGTCGTGCCCGCCGTGCGCATCCTGACCGCCGGGGACGGCACGCCCGTCGCCGACTTCGGCCGCGTCATCCCGGCGCGCCCGGTGGTCGACTTCCACGCCGGCGTGCCGGGCCGGACGCTGACCCTGCGCGCGGGCTACGAGCTGGCGGCCGGCGGCCGGGTCGCCACGAACGGCGAAGCCACCCAGAGCACCGACATGTCGTACCCCTACACCCAGACCGGCGGCGCGCAGACCTTCGCGGCCTTCACCCACCTGGCCTTCCGCTACCTGGAGATCCCGGGCGCCGGGGAGGACATCACCGCCTCGGATGTACGGGCGGTGCTCGTGCACGCCGAGACGGAGGGCCCGCCGGCGACCTTCAGCAGCAGCGACGCCACGCTGAACCGGGTGTGGGACCTGATGCAGCGGTCCGCGCTGTCCTCGATCCAGGAGCAGTTCGTCGACACCCCGACCCGGGAGAAAGGCCAGTTCCTCGCCGACGCCGCCGCCATCTCGTACGCGACCATGCAGGGCTACGGCGAGCGCGCCGCCACCCGCAAGGCGATCCGCGAGTTCCTGGCCTCCCACCGGCGCTACTGGTCCACCGGCGCCGACGCCGGCCGGTACAACGCGGTGTACCCCAACGGCGACGGCAAGCGGGACATCCCCGACTTCACCGAGCTGTTCGTCGACTGGGTGTGGCGCTGGTACGAGGTCACCGGCGACGAGACCCTGCTGGAGGAGGCGTACCCGGCGATTCTCGGCACGGCCGGCTACGTGCGCCGGCACATCCCGGCCGACGGCCCGACCGCGGGCCTGGTGACCAACCTGAGCGGCGGCAGCGGCCAGTACCGGTACGGCATCATCGACTGGCCGGCGCCGGGACGCTTCGGCTACGACATGGACACCGCTGCGCGTACGGTCGTCAACGCGCTGGGCGTCGAGGTGCTGCGCCGCGCCGCGGACATGGCCGGGGTGCTGGGCCGCCCCGCGGCGGAGGCGGCCGGGCTGCGGCAGGCCGAGCGGGACCTGATCACCGCGATGAACCAGCGGCTGCGCGGCCCGGACGGCGGCTACGTCGACGGGCTGCTCGCCGACGGGACCCCGTCCGCGCACGCCGGCCAGCACGCGACCTCGTACGCGATCGCCTTCGGGGTGGCGCCCGCCGCGGACCTTCCCGCGCTGGCCGGCCGGCTCGCGGCCGGCGGCATGCGTCAGGGGCCGATGACCGCGCACTGGCTGCTGCGCGCGCTCGCCGACGCCGGCCGGCCCGACGCGGTGCTGCGCCTGCTCACCGACCCGGGCGACCTGGGCTGGGCCCGCATCCTGGCCGAGGGCGGCACCTTCACGTGGGAGGCGTGGGCGATGGAGCCGGGCGCCAACTACAGCCAGTCGCACGGCTGGGGCGCGCAGGCCGCCGTCGACGTCGTCGAGACGATGCTCGGCATCCGGCTGGGCGCGCCCGGCGCGCGGACCGTCGTGCTCAGCCCGCCGGCGACCGGCCTGCGGCACGCCACGGGCTCCGTGCCGACCCAGCGCGGCGAGGTGACTCTCGCCTGGCGCCGCACGGACAAGGGCATGAGCGTACGGGCGACGATCCCGGTGAACGTGACCGCCCGGGTGGAGCTGCCCACATCGGACGGCTACACGTACCGAGCGATCGGCGGGAGCGCCCGGCTCGTGAGCAGCGGTAGCGGGGTGACGGTTTTCCAGGCCGGGTCGGGGACGGTGCGGTTCGTGCCCGTACGCATCCGGGGCTTATCCGTTGCGTAGCTCGAGCACGTACGCGCCCTGCGCGCCGCCGAGGACGAGACGGCCGGCGGTCCACAGCACGCCGGTGAGCGCCCCGTCGACCCGCATCGAGGCGACGGCGGTGCCGGTTGCGGGCTCCCAGACGCGTACGGTCGCGTCCCTGCCGACGGAGGCGAGGTAGCGACCCGTCGGATCAGCCGTGAGGGCGGCCGGCGGCACGTCGTGGCCGGCAAGCGTGCGATGCCCGCTCCCGGCGCCGAGGTCCCAGATGCGGATCGTGGCGTCCCCACCGGCCGAGGCGAACCAGTCGCCCCGAGGGCTCATGGCGAGAATCCGAGCCGGCTCCAGCGCGTCGAGCGTGAGCGTCGAGTCGTCCGCCATGGTCCGTACCCGGATCGTGGCGTCCTCACCGTACGACACGAGGTGGGTGCCGGCGGGGTGGATCGCGACCCCGTGCACCGCGCCCTCGTGGCCGGCGAGGACCCGGTGCGGCCGGGCCCCGTCCGGGCGCCAGAGCCGTACGGCCCCGTCGGCCGCGGCCGAGGCGAGCCACGTTCCCGACGGGTCGATCGCCACGCCGTTGACGGCGCCACCGGCCGCCCACAAGGTGTTGAGCCTCTCGCCGGTGGCCGGCGACCAGATCCAGATCTTCGGACCCGTCCCGTAGCAGGCCAGCCATCGGCCATCGGGGGCAGCGGCCAGGCGCGTGGTGATCTCCTTGTTCTCCGGGTGGGAACGGCCGGTGAGCAGGTAGCGCTCGGACCCGTCGTGCGGATCCCAGATTCTGATGGCGCCGTCCCGTCCCGCCGATGCCAGCCAGGCGCCGCGGGGGTCGGCCTGCAAGGCTGTCACAGCGTCGTCGCGGTGCGACTCGTGCGAAGCAGATGTCCTCCGGGCGCGCCGGCCGTCTCCGTCGCGGATCGTGATGCCGCCGTCGTTGCCCTGTGCGTAGGCGTGCCACGAGCCGCTCGGATCGGCGGCGAGCGCCGTCACGGAGCCGAGGGGCGCGTCGACCGGATGGCGAGGCGTCGACCGCTCGTCGGGATCCCAGATCCGAACGGTTCCGTCGTCGCTTCCCGAAGCGAGCCAGCGACCGCTGCGACCGACGATCAGCTCACCGATCTCCCGGGTGTGCCCGGTGAAGCAATGACGTGGAGCACCCGTACGCACGTCCCAGGTGCGTACGGTCCGGTCGCTGCCTGCCGATGCGAGCCACCCGCCATCGGGTGCGACCGCCAGTGCGCGGACCCCGTCGAAGAACCCGCCCCGATGTCCGGCAAGGACGGGTCCTTTCCCGCCGGATGCCGCTGACCAGATGCGAACGGCGCCGTCATGGCCGCCCGTTGCCAGCCAGCTGCCCGCTGGGTCGGTCGCGAGACACCGGACCCGCTTGTCCGGGACCCTCGCGCGGTTCGTGATGTCGCGCTTCGGTTCCCCGTCCGGCATCGGCCAGACCCGTACCGTCGGGCGGTCGGCGGCGCAGCACAACCAATCGCCTCGCGGGCTCACCGCCAGGGCCGAGACGTAGCCGGGGGCCGTGAAGTCATGCAGGCGTTCGGCGGTCGTGACATCCCAGACGCGTACCGTGCTGCCGCTTCCGATGGCGAGCCACCTGCCTGCCGGGTCGGCGACCATGACGCCGGCGCCGGTGTACTTCTCCAGCAAGGGCGTCCCGGACGGCATGGACCACACATGGAGAACGCCGAGGGAGTCGAGGGCTGCGAGCCAGGCTCCCTGAGGCTGCGCCGCCAGAGCGCTGATGCCGCCGGCAGCGACCGGGAACGTGTGCAGCTCGGCGCCGCCGATCGGGTCCCGGACGTCGACGAATCCCTCGGGGCCACCCGCCGCCAGCCACGCACCACCCGGATCGGCGACGAGCACCCGGCGGCTGCCGCCCGCACCCGCCGCCGGCCGGGCCCACGTGTGCCGAAGGGATCCGGCCGGGAGGTTCCAGACGCGAAGCGTGCCGCTGCGGGTCAGCGACGCCAGCCAGCGTCCTGCCGGGTCGGCGGCGAGCGCCTCGATTCCGGAACCGATGCCGTTCTCCGGGCCGGGCGAGGGCGACGCGGCGCGCAGGGCCCGCACGAGCCCGGCCGGCGGCAGGTCGGGCATGACGGCGACGGCTGCAAGCCAGGGCGCCTGCAGCATCGTCGTCAGCCCGGCACGGAGCCCGCCGATTGTCTCGTCGTCGTCGAGGCGTGCGACCAGCGTCGCGGCCAGCGAGACCGCGCTGTCCAGCGGCGCGAGCAGATGAGCGTGGCGGCGCACCGCGTGTGCCCATCGCCGGCGCCGGGGATTCCGGTCGGAGGTCAGCTTGCCCATGACGGAGTCCGGACCGTGCTTCTGCAGCGCATGAGCCAGGGACGCCGGGCTGTCGATCTCGACGTCCGGTTCGGTGACCTGCGGGGCAGCCGCCGGCTCGTGGCGGGGTACCGCACCCGTCTCGGTGCGTCGATGCAGCGGGCCGGTGTCCGGGGGCGCCGGCGGCCGGGCCTCCGCCGGCCCGATGGCTGCGTTCGGCGGTTCGGGAGCCCCGTCCGGCGAGGGCAGATTCCTGCTCAGGAGCCGGCGGTTGTTGACCGGCCGGCTCCGGCCGCCCGCCGACGCCAGCGCATCGAGGAGGGCCGCCGGTGACGTCGGCCAGGCGATGAGGGCTGCATAGCCGCTGAGGAGGTTGTCCAGCAGGCGTGCCGGCAGCGTGGCGCCGGTGGCCGCCATGAGCTCCTCGGAGAGGGCGCGGGAGCGCTGGAGGATTGTCGTGACGGGCTCATCGGGATCGACATCCAGCTGGGGTGTCACCTGCGCTCCGAGCGAGGCCATCTCCGGCAGGAGAACCCCCACCACCGGTCTCGGCGAGCCTTCTCCGTCGGCGGTCAGCGCGGCATGGATCTCCCGGTCGACCCAGTGCCGGGTGTACGTCTCCCGGCCGACGAGGACCACGAGGAAGTCGCAGCTGACGATGCGGCGGCGGATCTCCTGCCGCACCTCCCGGTCCCGGCTGATCTCGCCGGGATAGATGGACACGCTCCGGACCACGGCGCCGTTCTCACGCTCGAAGCGCGCCCGGGCGTCGGCGTCGCGACCATGGTGGTAGCTGACGAACACGGCTGAGCCGGCCTGCTCCCCGGTTTCCGTCTGCCCATCGCGCCCCCGCACACCGCTGGGGTCGAAGACCGGCACGGTGGTCGCCTCAGGACCCCTCGTCGCGCCCCGGCGTTGGGTGATGGTTTCGCCCCGGAGGTCCAGCAGCAGCTGGGTCAGCGGCAGGCCCGCCAGGTACGCGTCCAGTGCGGACTCGAACTCCTCGTCGTATCGGGGGTCAGTGCTCGCATACTTCGTGCTGGTCACGGTGTATGTCGTGCTCAGCTGACCCAGCTGCAGCGTGCTCTCCCCGACCTCCGTGGCTTGTTGCAGGTCGGGATGTCCCCAGCCGAGGAGGATCACGAGGTCCGGGCCGGAGGTGAGCCGGATGATGCGGCTCAGCTTCGCCCTTCTCGGTAAGTACCGGACGACGACGGCATCGAGGTACTGGGCGTACGGACGGCGCTCCACCCGAGCCCGCTCGGCCTCGATCCTGCGGTAGCCGAACATGCCGCCGACATACAGCGTCACCCGGCGGTCTCCGACGTTCTCCAACTCGATCGGGCGATGCGCGCGGGCCTGTGACGGCGGCCGTGGCGGGGGTGGTGGGGGTGTCCAAGGCAGTTCCAGCTCACGCTCGAGCCAAGCAGCGATCTCCTGGGCGTTCGCGGGACTCACGCCGCAATACCCGGCCCAGCCGACCGAGGACCACCCGCTGCTCGGACGCCGGAACTGGCGGGCATGGGACCGGCCGAGGAAGGTGGCGTCGGCCGGCCGCTCGCCCTCGGCCGCCGGCCCGTAGAACTCGACCGCGGGCTCGTCGTCGTCCCAGATGAGCTGATGATGCGATCCGTAGCGCTCGCCCTTGCGCAGCAGCCGGACACGGAACGCGCCCGTCTCGGCGTTGCTCACCTCGAGAACGTTCACGGACCTCCCTCTGGCCTGGCGGGGTCACGCACACTGTCGCACATCGCCGCGGGCCATCCGGCCACACTCGTGAACAACGCCGGGCGCACCGCCACGGCCGTGCCGGCGTCCTCAAGCGACCGTGAGCACGATCTTGCCTCGGGGATCTTCGAGGCCGGATCGGGCGCCGTGCACTTCGTGCCGGTACGCACAACTAGTGCCACAGCTTGAAGTCCACCGTCTGGACCTCGGGCTCGATGTAGTCGACGTCGTACAGCACCAGGTAGCGGGCATTGTCGGGCACGTTGCGCGCGAGCACTGTGCGGTGGGCGCCGCACGCGGTCACCGGGTCCGTGTAGGTGAGGGAGCCGTCGACCAGCGGCCAGAAGCCGACCCGGAACGTCTGGCACCGGTCGGCCGGGTTCGCCCGGTCCACGACGTGCGAGACGCTGATCGTCGTGCAGCGCGAGGCCGGCGTCGTCAGCTCCTCGGTGGCGACCCGGCCGGCCTCGTAGAAGCCCCGGCCGGGCCGGAAGGGAACGCAGCCCCGGTGCGCGGCCGAGCGCGGCGCGACGGTCAGCGTACGCACCGCCTTGTCCACAACCCTGCGCCAGGCGGCGTAGCGGGGCTCGCCCGGCGCGGCGGTGCTGTGGACCGAGATGAGGCCGTGCCCCAGCCGCAGCACGTACCCGTATCGCCGGGTGCCCGCCTCGTCCAGGCCCGCGCCGGTGCTGGAGGTCTCGAACCGGATGGCCCGCCGTGCGCCCACGGTCGTGCGCTCCCACAGCAGCGTGCGCTCGAATTCGGTGTCCGTCCGGCTCGGCGGCGCCGGCACCCGCCTGACGTTCAGGGCGGTGAGCGGGTATTCGCTCTCCGGCGGGATGGTGAACGGGGTCGGGTGGAACTGGGCGCAGACCTCCTCCGGCCGGATCTGGGTGGTGTGCCACGTTCCCGGATAGCCGATGGAGTAGTTCTCGAAGCCGTTCACACACCGCTTCCAGCCACGCGGCACGCTTGGATGGGCGGAATGCGCCGTGCTCGACACGGTGGCCGGCGTCCGGCTCTCAACTGCTCCGGCCGCGGCCGGCCCGCTGCCCGCGCCGATGCCGAGCGCGCCCGCGCCCATCACGGCGAGCAGCAACCAGGACCGGGCAACCTTCGGACGATGCGTACGCATGGCATGTCTCCCTCTTCGTGTGGACCCGTCACCTGGATGGTCACACCGCCGCGCCCGGCCGTTCGCCGGAAAATCTGTCGGATTCCCGCGATCCGGCCCGGCTCGCGAACGGCGCCGAAAAAGTGTCGGTCCCCATCGCTACGGTCTCTGCGATCGATGCGCCGCGATCTCGTGGCGCTCCCTTCGCCGTGCCCGAAAGGTGGCCCGATGCCCGCCGAGACCACGTACCTCGAGCTGTCCGAGGACAGCGGCAGCGCCCACAAGTTCTACGAGGTCACCGTCGACGGCCCCGAGCTGACGATCCGCTACGGCCGGATCGGTGAGCGCGGGCAGCTCAAGCAGTCGTCGTTCGCCAGCGGCGACAAGGCGCGGGCCGAGGCGTCGAAGAAGATCGGGGAGAAGGTCCGCAAGGGGTACGCGCCCGCGGTGCCCGGCGCCCGGAAGAAGCGCGCGGTGTCGCGGCGGCCGATCGTGAGCACGCAGTCGACAGCGACGGGCGCGCCGGTGCTGTGGCGGTATGCGTCCGGCAGCCCGGCCTTCGGGATCTTCGTGGACGGCGACGTGTGCATGGTGGGCAACGAGAGCGGTTTGATCACCACGCTCGGCCACGACGCCGCCGTGCGGGGGCAGTTCCAGTTGCCCGACGGGGTGAAGTGCATCGTCGCCGACGACGGGTGGATCTACGCCGGGTGCGACGACGGCAACGTGTACGACCTGTCCGGCAAGGTCCCGCGGCTGGCGTACCGTATCGCCCCCGAGATCGACATCTACTGGCTGGACATCCACGACGGGGTCCTCGGCGTGTCCGACGCGCGGGGCGGCATCTCGGCGATCGACCACGAGGACGAGTTCCTGTGGCAGCGGCCGGGCCGGGGCGCCTCGGCCTGGATGGTGCGCTGCGACACCGACGCCGTGCACCTCGGCCACTCCAACGGCGTGACCAGCTACGACTGGCGAACCGGTCAGGAGCTGTGGCACACCCAGACCGGCCCGGTCCTGTTCGGCTGGCAGGAGCGCCACACCTTGTTCGCGGGCACCGCCCGCCGCACGGTCGTGGAGCTGGGCAAGAACGGCTCGGTCCGGCAGACGTACGACTGCGACGCCGCGGTCTTCTCCTGCGCGGCAGCCGCGGACGGGCGCTACGTCTTCGCCGGCGACAGCGCCTCGTCGATCTACTGCTTCGCCCCCGACGGCACCCGGCTGTGGAAGCTGGCCACCGGCTGCGGATCGGCCTACTCGATGCAGTACAGCGACGAGCGGCTCTACATCGTCACCACGAACGGCTCGCTGGCGTGCATCGACGCCTCGGAGGCCGCGATCCGGTCGGCGGTGGCGGGCACGGTGCCGCAGCCCGTCGACGTCAAGGCCCCGCCGCGGATGCCGGCGCTCGCCCCCTCCACCACCGTCGACATCGTGCACGACGTGGCCGGTGGCGTGGTCGTCGAGTGCGTGGAGGAGGGCGGCCGGCTGCGGATCCGCGTGGTGTCGCCCGGCTACCACCCCGGCTGGCAGGTGCAGTTCCCGAAGGGCATCCGGGAACGGGGCAGCCGCTATGTGGTCGGCGGGGTGCGCGAGGCGGGCCGGGGCGGCTTCTACCGGGCGTACGGCGACATCCGGCGCCTGATGTGATGCCGGCCGGGATCGGCGGTTGCGCGGCCCGGCGGATCGGCGGTTGCGCGGCCCGGCGGATCAGCGGTTGCGCGGCATCCGCCCGGTCACGCGCTGCCAGAGCCATCCGGAGGGGACCGTCCGGCCGGTCAGGACGTACTCGCCGGCGGCGTGGTGGCTCATGGTGTCCAGCAGGGACCGGTGCGCCCACGGCCGGCCCGCGAAGAGAATCTGGTCGCCGGGTGCGAGGGTGACGTCGTCGTCCGGCCCGAGGATGTTCTCGGCGCCCCGTTGCAGCAGCAGCGGCACGGCCGCGATGGGCCGGTCCCGGTTGTCCGGGCTCCTGAGGAGATCGCCGACGGTGGCCTCGCCCGCGCGCACGTAGGGCTCGAGGGCGGGGGCGTCACCACTCGTCAGCGCGATCTTCCACAGGGCGCCCAGGCGGTGGCCGCAGTGCCGGGTGAGGCGCTCGATCATCGCCGCCGCCCAGTCGTCGCCGCGAGCCGGCATGTCCCGCAGGAAGCGCCACAGCAGCGGGGTGCTCAGCTGGGCGTAGATCTCGCGGGCCACCGTCTCCGTGGGCACCAGCAGGCGGTCGACCTTCATCGCGGCGAAGAGCGGCGCGCTGGTGGGCCGGTTCTGCCGGGAGGCGACGAACAGGGCGGGGTTGAGGCTGCGGGCGGCGGCGATCAGCGACAGGTTCGTCGTGTCGTTGTCGGTGCCGGCGACGAATCCCACGGCGTCGCCCAGCTCGGCGCGGGCCATGACGGCCGGTTCGGACGCGTCCCCCACGAGGACCTCGGGGCCGGGCGCCGCGTCCGCTCGCGGGTCGATGACGACCACCTGGAGCCCTTCCGCGCGCAGGTCCGCGGCGAGCATCTTGCCGAAGCGGCCGTAGCCGCAGACGACCCAGCGCCCGCCGGCCGGCGGACGGCCGCCGTCCGGCAGCCTCGCGCCCGGGCCGTCCTCCAGCCAGGACATCAGCCGGTACGACGCCGGCGAGCGCAGGGCGAGCCGGAGGTGGTCGCCGAACCGGTCGAACGGGTTGACGACGGCGGGGGAGCCGAAGGCCCGCATCCGCCGCTCGATCGCCGGCGAGGCGGTTCGGGCGATGACCGGGAGGTTCGGCCGCAGCAGCGCCGCCGTCATGGCCACGACCAGGTTGACCTCGTCGTCGTCGGTCAGCGCGAGCACGCCCTCGCACCGGGGGTGCTCGAGCCCGGCGACGGTCAGGGCGCGCGGATCGCCGGCGTCGGCGGCCAGGCCCGGGACGTCGGCGTGGTACGGGTCGACGTCGAGCATGTCGACGCGCTCCCCGGAGACGTCCAGCACGACGAAGCGCCGGCCCAGGGCGTCCAGCGAGCGGCCGAGCAGCTGTCCGGTCTGCCCGTACCCGACGATCAGCAGGAACGGCTCCCGCAGCCGGGCCACCGTACGGGTGAAGCGCTGCAGCCCCAGCGCGTGCCGGAACGCGCGATCCTGCAGCAGGGTCAGCAGGGAGCCGATCGCGTACGCCCAGCCGACGACCGTCAGATAGATCGTCGCCATCACCCAGAGCCGCTGCGCGCCGGTGAACGGCTGGGGGATCTCGCCGTACCCGATGGTGGTGGCCGTGTAGCTCATGAAGTAGAACGCGTCGAAGAAACCCATCCGCGTCGTCTGCCCGGCCTCGTCGCGGCCGGGGATGAGCGTCAGGCCGAGCACGCTGACGGCGAAGATCGCGATCAGGACGATCAGCGGCGCCCGCATCCGGCGCAGGATGAGGAAGATCGTCGACGACGTCTCCGCCGAGCGCGCGAAGCTCACCCGGCCCCGGGGCCGCGCAGCACGTTGGCTTCCCCGCCGAGTGGCCTGGTCATCGCCCCGGACGAGGCGCCGCCACGCCCGCAGTGCCGAACCGGCCACGGCCCCTCCCTGTCACCGGCGGTGGAAGGACACGGTCTCGATCACGAGCAGCACGACGGAGACGAGGTTGGCCAGCAGGGCGCCGCCGGACAACGACACCACGCTGGCCATCTCGGCCCCGTCCATGCCGCCCGACGAGATCTGGGTGGCGTACGCCCACACCAGCGCGGCGGCGATGAGCTGCAGGTCCGCGACCAGGCTGGTGGCGAGGTGCACCGCGCCGATCTGGGTACGGTCGCCGAACTTCAGCACGGTGGCGATGAGGCTGACCACCACCGCGGCGAACAGCTCGTACACGTTGTGCAGCGAGGGGTCGGACATGTCACCGATGAAGAAGCCGAAGTTCAGCGTCGCCGCCAACAGCACGAAGAAGCCGAAGATGACTTTCTCGAGGCTCATGCATAGCTCCCCACGTCGGACCCACGCTAATGCCGGCCAGGTCGCCCGTCCATCCGAGATCCGGCGTCGCTCATCCCGGGGCGTGCCGCGGCGCAGGCGTCCTCAGGCGACGGTCAGCACGATCTTGCCCCGGAGGTGGCCGCGGGCGGCTCGCTCGTGGGCGGCGCGGGCCTCCGCGAGCGGGAACGTGCTGTCGATGGCGACCCGCACGCTGCCGTCGTCGAGGAGCCGGCCGAGCTCGGCTAGCTGCGGGCCGTTCGAGCGGACCTGCCCCATGGAGACCGTGACGCCCAGCCGCTCCACTTCGCCGGCGTCGAACTCGCCGAAGAAGACCGGGAACAGGGCGCCACCCCGCTTCAGCGTACGCAGAAAGCGGCGGCTGCCCGGCCCGCCGACGGTGTCCAGCACCAGGTCCAGGTCGCGGGCGACCTCCTCCGGGCGGGTCCGGGTGTAGTCGATGACCTCGTCGGCGCCGAGCTCGCGCAGGAACGGCTCGTGCCGGCCCGATGCCACCGCGACGACGCGCGCGCCCTTCGCCTTGGCGAGCTGCACGCCGAAGTGGCCCACGCCGCCCGCGGCCCCGTTGACGAGCACCGTCGTGCCCGGGCCGAGGGGGACCGGGCGGTGCGGCTCCGGCTGGAACGGCGACGGGTGGTCGTGGCCGACGTCGATGAGGAGCTGCCACGCGGTCAGTCCCGCCATCGGCGCCCCCGCGGCGTGCACGTGATCGATGCCGGCCGGCTTGCGGGCCAGGTCCGACGCGGGCGCGGCGACGTACTCGGCGTACGTGCTGCCGTCGAAGCCGGGGAAGCGCAGCATGCCGAACACCTCGTCGCCGGGGGAGAAGTCGCGCACGTCCCCGGCGACGGCCTCGACCACGCCCGACATGTCCGTCCCGGGCGTCACGGGCAGGCGGAGCCGGGGCCGCATCGCCTCGGGCATCACGGTCAGCCCGTCCCGCAGATACCAGTCCGGGGGGTTGACGCCCACCGCGTGCACCCGGACGAGCACCTCGCCCGGCTGAAGCCCGGGAACAGGGGCCTCCTCGTAGCGCAGAACCTCGGGGCCACCCCACTCGTGCAAGCGCACGGCCTTCATCGTCGCGTCCTCTCCCTCGTGGCGATCTCCGCCCACGAGTCAAGCCCCGGGCCGGTCCGGACGTCCAAGACCTGGTCGGCACCCCGCCATACCGAAACCGCATGACCGCAGTACGGTGGGGCCGGTGAACGACCTGGGCGAGGACCTCGACCTGCGGCTGGTGCGCTACTTCACCGTGGTGGCCGAGCACCGCAACTTCGGCCGGGCGGCCGCCGAGCTGCACCTGGCGCAGCCGTCGCTGAGCCGCCAGATCCAGCGGCTGGAGCAGCGCCTCGGGGTCCGGCTGCTGGACCGTACGCCGCAGGGCAGCCTCCTCACCGAGGCGGGCAAGGCATTCCTCCCCCAGGCACAGCAGCTGCTGCGTGCCGCCCACCTGGCGACGGCCACCGCCCGCGCGTACGCCCCCGTGCCCCGCATCGTCATCGGCTACGTCGAGGACCTGATCATCACCCCGGCCGTCCACGACCTGCGCCGCCGCCACCCCGGAGCCCGGATCGACACCCGCCACCTCGACTGCCAGGAGATGGCGGTGCTCACCGAGGGACGCGTGGACGTGCTGGTCGCCCGCGCGCCGCTCCCGTTCGGGGCCGGCGCCGTCCGCACGACCCTGCTGCGGGAGGAGCCCCGGGTGCTCGTCGTGCCGGCCGGTCACCGCCTGGCCGGGCGAACCTCGGCGGCCATGGCGGACCTGGCCGGCCACCCGCCGTACCCCTGCTCGGCCGACGCGCCCGCCTGGAGCGTCCACCGGCTGCCCGGCGCGGACCCGCTGCCGGACGGCCCGCCGCTGGAGACCTTCGAGGACAAGCTCGAGCTCGTCGCGGCCGGCCAGGCGGTGGCCGTGGTGCCGGACGGCGACCGGCGCCGCATGCTCCGCCCGGAGCTGGCGGTCGTGCCGCTGCGCGACGCGCCGCCGAGCCGGGTTCTGCTGGCGACTCGCGCTGGCGACCCCAACCCGCTGATCCGAGACTTCCGGACCGCGGCCCGAGCCCACTTCGGCGGCGCGGCGACCCCGTCCGAGGGGCCGCGGCGGGTCGGCGCCGGCTGAGGACGTGCCCACGCCGCCGGTAGGTTGGCGCGCATGCAGCGTCCCCCTTCCGCGACCGGCCACGGCGAGTCCGGCCGGGTCGGCGGCCGGCTTCCCATGAGTGACCGGCCGGCGACGGTGACGATCCGGTGTGACGCCTGCGGTGGGTCGGATGCCGCCACGATCTCCGAGAGCGTCGTCGGCGGCCGGCTGCTCTGGGTGCTGTCGCAGGACTGCCCGGCCGGGGCGACGGAAGCGACGGGATGGGACAGGACGCCTGATGAATGGCGCCGGCACATCCTCGAGCAGTGCGGAGGGTGGCGTCTTCGCGTTCCCGGCGGCGCCATCGGGACGAGCGTCGCCGTGATGAAGGTCTTGCGCGATCTGGGTGTCCCCCTCGCCGGCGTCAAGGCGGCGACCCGGGCCCTGGCGGAGGAGGGCTGGCCCGGGACCGAAGCCGAGTTGGTGATCCTGGCGGACCGTTTGAGGCTCACAGGTGTGGCCGCCTCGATCAGCCGCGAGCGGTGATGCCCTCCCGGAGCCGGCTGTGTCAGGTGCGCTGGCGTGCCATCCATTGCCAGATGTGGGTGCCGTTGAGGCTCGGGTCGTTGCGGGCCACGTAGATCCATGACCAGTGGCCGGGGAACTGGTGGCCGTTCCAGATGACGTGGTCGTAGAGCGACAGCAGCGATCCCGGGATGAGCTCGTGCGCGTGGACGGTGTTGGGCTCCGGGGGCACGGTGTCGTCGTCGCGGGAGGTCACCAGCCAGGTCGGGGTGGTGATGTGCCGCAGCTCGGCGTCGGTGATCATGGGTGGGCCGCCGGGCTGCCGGGCCGCGACGACCCCGCAGATGGGTACGGAGGACGCGAACAGGTCCGGGTAGACCGTGGTCATCTTCAAGCTCATGTAGCCGCCGTTGCTGGCGCCCACGACGTGGATGCGGTCGCGGTCGATGGGGTGCCGGCGGACGAGGTCGCGGATGATCTCGTGGATCAGCGGGGCGAAGCGGTCGCCGTCCTCGAGCCAGAAGGATGTGCTCTGCGGGGCCACCACGTACGCGCCGGAGAAGATGTCCTGCGCTTCCGGGGTGGCGAAGCCCAGCGCCCCGCGGTTGGCCCGCAGCGTGGTCTCGTTGTCGTAGTAGCCGTCCGGGAGCGACGCGCCCTCGCCGCCGCCGTGCAGCCAGACGACGAGCGGGTGGCCGCGGCGTCCGGCGGCGCGCCGGTGCGGCGAGTACAGGCGGTACTTCATGCCGGAGCGGGAGGTGTGGTAGCTGAACGCGTCGACCTCGGGGTTCGACAGCCGGCCCTGGACGAACTCGGTGATGGTGACCGGGCGCTGTCCCCGTACGAGAAGCGGGGTGTTCTGGGTGATGGTGTAGTCGAGGTCGAGCCGCACGTTGCGGCCCCGGCTCGCGATGTAGCCGAGGGTGCCGCCGCCGAGCTGACCCTCGCCGTGCGCCAGCTCGAGCACGATGGCGCCGTGGCGGTCGAGCCGGGCGGCCGTCACCGCGCGGTCGAGGTCGTACTCGCTGAAGATCTGGTCGCCGGGGGCGAGCGGGATCGGGCTGGTGGCCCGGGCGTGCACGCGGAACGTGCCGGTCGTCAGGCTCGCCGGGTCGATCCGGCCGAGGCCGCCGGTGTGCAGCGTGAGCGACGTGACCTGTTCGCCGCCGTCGAGCGTCTCGGCGTTGAGGGTGAACCGCACCCGCCTGCCGGCGCCGGGGGGACCGCCGGCCTGAGCGGCGACGCCCGGCAGGGCCAGTCCGGCGGCGGCGCCGGCGCCGGCGGCCAGGACGGAGCGGCGGCTGATCGGCGTGGCCATGCGGCCTCCTCATGTCGACGACGGTGAATTTAACCCACCGTCGCCGGTCTATCACACAGAGCCCGGCCAGTGGAAGGGCGCGGACCGCCGCCACCGCCCGGGCCGGACGGTGGCGGCGATCGGCGCGCCGGTGCTACTCCACGATCCAGATGCCGTAGTCGCGGGTGGCGGTGCCGAAGTCCTGGAAGCCCAGGATCGTGTTGTTGCCGACGTACGTGTAGTTGTTGATGCCCTTGGCGATCACGCCGCCGGAGCCGGGCCCGTAGACCGGGCCGCCGCTGTCGCCGCCGCGGACCGCGGGCCGGCCGTCGACCTGGCGTGCCTCGACCGCGTCACCCGGGTCGGTGTTGAACTTCTCGACCCGCAGGCCGCAGACCGGGCCGCCGGTGTCGCGGGCCGACGAGCCGCCGGACTGGCAGAGGTACTCGCCCGGGAACACCCAGTCCCAGCCGACGACGGTCGTGACGAGGTTGCTGTCCAGGCCGCCGACGTACATGACGTTGTCCACGTTGCCCGGCGTGCTGATCAGGGCGATGTCGTGGCCGTCGTTGTCCGCGGTGAACGTGCCCATGAACTCGCCGACGCCGTCGCGGATCTGGTTGCCGTTGCTGCCGCAGTGGCCGGCGGTCAGGATGAACCGTTCGTTGTTGCCGTTGCGCACGGGGAAGCCGGTCGTGCAGCGCGAATTGCCGTTGATCTGGTCGGCGCCGCTCTTCCAGGGGGCCCAGTCGTCGCGCCTGCTGGTCAGCACCTTCGCGCCCTGGTCGACGACTTCGACCGGTACCCCGACCTCCGGGGCCAGCCGGGTGACGCCCGTCCGCGCGCTCGTGGCGACGACGATTTTGCTGCCGTCCACGGCGTACTTGATCCGTGGCTGCTGCGCGGCGTACGCCGAGCGCAGTCTGGCGCCGGCGGCCCGCAGCTCCTTCAGGGAATGCTCGGCCGCGCCGACTCGGACGGGGGCGATCGAGCGGGAGGTGGCGATCGTCTGCTTGATCCGGGTGGGCAGTGCGCCCTTCCACCACACGACGACCTGCTTGTCCTCAAGTTCGATTCCGGCGTATCCGGAGTAGGCGTTGCGCTCGATTTCCTGACGGATGGCGCTGGCTGCCTGAACGAGCGGAATCTGCCGGCGGGCGTTCTCGGGGAACTGGAAGGTGGTGGGGGAGGAGGCGGCGGCGGGGGCGGATGCGAGGACGGTGGCCGCCAGAACGGCGACGCTGACAGCTGCGCCGAGGCGCTTGCTACGTGTCATCCGAGTGCCTTTCGCTGGGCACGCGTGCGGAACGCGCACCGGTGGGGATGGTGACGCCAAGGGGTCTGCGTCGACAGCGCTGGGAAGACACCTCCTCTTGTCGACCGATGGGGGAATCGGATGTGAATGACCGGACCGTGCGTGCGGTGAAGGCGGCGAGAAGCGCTGTCGGGCTGGGCGCCGCTTACCGCGCTTCATCGACTGACATCGTTGTCAACGGTAGAGCGTCGACGTG
>Ga0190269_10000489_pt1 | contig 19973 bp, 12 predicted proteins | sample Popmic249IS_FD_133749 | JGI IMG/M metagenome (GOLD analysis project Ga0190269, IMG submission 133749) | Populus adjacent soil microbial communities from riparian zone of Blue River, Arizona, USA - 249 IS | ecosystem: Environmental > Terrestrial > Soil > Riparian zone | place: USA: Arizona... | reverse complement strand
GCCGACGTACGGCTGCAGGTCGCGGACGCGGCGCATCTCCACCAGCGAGGCGGGGAGGAAGCCACGGAGGCCGATGTCCAGGATGAGACCACCCTTGACGACCTCGATGACGGTGCCGGTGACGACGCCGTCCTCGTCCTTGATCTTCTCGATCGTTCCCCAGGCCCGCTCGTACTGCGCGCGCTTCTTGGAGAGGATCAGGCGGCCTTCCTTGTCCTCCTTCTGGAGGACGAGGGCCTCGACGTGGTCACCCACGGAGACGACCTCGGCCGGATCGACGTCGTGCTTGATCGACAACTCGCGCGAGGGAATGACGCCCTCGGTCTTGTAGCCGATGTCGAGCAGGACCTCGTCGCGGTCGACCTTGACGATCGTGCCCTCGACGATGTCGCCGTCGTTGAAGTACTTGATGGTCTCGTCGATCGCGGCGAGGAAGGCCTCTTCCGAACCGATGTCGTTGACCGCTACCTGCGGGGTGGTCGGCTGGGCCTCGGTGCTGCTCGTCATGTGGGCGGTTGCTCCTGATTGGGACAATGGGTCGTACCGTGCGTCAAGGGCCCGCCGCGGACGCGAGCTGAAACACTCCAGTCACACCCCGATGCCAACGGGCGCGACTCGGGCGCACTCAGACCCGATCACGCATACGGCTGCGAGCCTGCTCCCTACTGAGGCACGGTCAGCCCATAACGCGTTCTCAAGCCTACCGTGCAGGCGGCCTTAAGGTCCAACGCGAGCTGTCCTCTACCGCCAACCGCAGGCAGACGAGGGGTCAACGCTCGGCCGACCCGCGAAATTTCCACCCGCGTAACCGGAATCACCGGCTATCGCGACGCAGCCACGCCGCCGCCGGACCGACGCGGCGCGTCGATCCGGTACCACCGCCCGGGGCTCGGGGAAGGTCGCGCCCTCGGCACACTGGGAACCGTGCAGACTTCAACTGAGACGGACGACGGCGCCGGTCGGTTCAGCGCGGTCGAGACGCTCGGCACGACGGGCATCTCCACGCATCGGCCCGTCGGCCCGGCGGAGAGCCGGTCGGCCAGCCGGCTCTGGTGGGACGCGGACGCGGACGACTACCAGGCCGCCCACGGGGACTTCCTGGGCGACGTCCGGTTCCGCTGGTGCCCGGAGGGGCTGATCGAGGCCGAAGCGGGGCTGCTGGGCCCGGTCGCCGGCCGGGACGTCCTCGAGGTGGGCTGCGGCGCGGCGTCGTGCTCGCGCTGGCTGGCCACGCAGGGCGCCCGGCCGGTCGCGCTCGATCTGTCCGCCGGAATGCTGCGGCACGCCAGGGACGCCAACGAGCGGTCGGGCGTCGACGTGCCGCTCGTGCTCGCCGACGCCGGCGCGCTGCCGTTCCCCGACGCCAGCTTCGACGTCGCCTGCTCGGCGTTCGGCGCGGTGCCGTTCGTCGCCGACTCCGCCGGCGTGATGCGGGAGGTCCACCGCGTGCTCCGCCCCGGCGGACGCTGGGTCTTCGCCACCACGCACCCGCTGCGGTGGGCGTTCCCCGACGATCCCGGCCCGGACGGCCTCACCGTCTACCACTCGTACTTCGACCGCACCCCGTACGCGGAGTTCGACGACGACGGGCGGGTCACGTACGTCGAGCACCACCGGACCCTCGGCGACCGCGTGCGCGAGCTGGTCGGGGCCGGCTTCGAGCTGGTCGACCTGATCGAGCCGGAGTGGCCGGAGGGGCACCAGGAGGTCTGGGGCCAGTGGAGCCCACTGCGCGGCGCGCTGGTGCCGGGCACCTCGATCTACGTCTGCCGCCGGGGCTGAAAACGGCCGAAATCGAATAGTGCCGCCCCCCTCGGGGGGCGGCACTATTTTGTCAAGGTTGTACCGATGCGCCGGTACGTATCCGTACCTAGACGACTAGGACTTCACCGGCGTCCGGGTGTCGGACGGCTTCTCCGAACGAAAGGACGATTCCTGCGCGCCACCGCGGCGCAGCGCGAGGAAAAGGCCGACGACGATCAGGATCACGCCGACCACGCCGATGACGAGCGGCGCCACGGTGCTCACCAGGTTGATCTGCGAGATCGAGTCCTTGGCCAGGCTGACCGCCTCGTTGACGGTCTGCTCGTCGAAGGTCAGCGTGGCCGCGAACAGCGTCACCTTGTCGGCACCGGCGGCGTCGCGCAGCGTCTGCGACTGGTTCTCCTGGCCCTTGAGGATGACGCCGGTCTTCGGCTCGACCCACACCGTGCGGGTGTTGGTGTAGTAGCGGTCCGCCTTCACGGCCGGCTCGGCGCTGCCGACCAGCTCGCCCGGCACCTCGAGCTCACCGATCTTGGTGGCCGGGATCTCCATCTCGTACTTGTACGCCTCGAGGCCGTTGACGTCCTCGCTGGTCACGTACTTCGCGTCGTACGTCTTGGCGGTGGTGGTGTCGAAGTACTCGTACGTCTTCTTCTCCGCACCGAACGGCCACTTGTAGATCAGGCCCCGGTGGTCGGTCGGCTTGTCGTCCACCGCGGCGTCGAAGCCCTTCCGGGCCTCCGCGGTGCGCCGGTCGAGCCCCACCCGGTCGCTCGTGAACGTGATCTGCTTTTCGTTCCTGGCGTCCTCGACCACGAGGAACGCGTCGAAGACCACGACGTCGTCGGTGCTCTTCTCGGGATCGGCCCGGACCGTCCGCGTCGCCTCGACCGGCACGTTCTGCTGCACGGTGAGCGTGGAGACGTCGAATACGGTTGCGTTGTCGGACGTGGCGACACTGACCGTGTACTGATCGAGTGGTGTTTTCACCAGATTCGACGCCACGTAGGTGGGCAGCAGAACCGCTGCGACCACCAAGAAGCTTCCGAGTGCCAAAACCACGGCACCCACGAGACGACGCATGAGGTTCCTCCCAGGAGACCTGCACTTCAACGCTGTTTTCCCCGAGCGATCCCGGAGAGGTTACCAGTGAGTAAACTCAGCGGGGGTGCATTCGCGGGGTTCCTTCGAAGCAGTTTTTCGAGAAGTATCTGCGCAGGTCGACGGCGGCTCATCCGGTCCGGACAGGATTGACTGCGCCCGGCCGCGAAGGCGTGAATGAACGAGTTCGAACCCGGCGACGAGGACGGTGTGAGGACAACATGACGACGTACGTGCCGACGGCGCCGCCACGCGGTCAGACGGGGCGGCGCACGGGCGGAGCCGGGGCGCTCCAGCCGTACGCCCTCGTCGCGGGCGCGATCGCCGCGGTGCAGGGCGTCGTCATCGGTGCGCTGGGGCTGGCCGGGTACTTCTACCTCGACGACATCGACATGAGCGCGGAGGCCGCGAAGCACCCGTACGGGTGGGACTACGTCACGCTGCCGCTCAACGACCACCTGACCCCCGGCTTACGCACGTTCTTCTGGCTCAGTGCCCACTTCGCGCCGTACGACAACGAAGCCACGGTGCTCGCCCGCGTGCTCCTGCAGGTCGCCGCCACGCTGCTCATGGCCTACCTGCTCGGCCAGTTGATCGGGCCGGGTCGCGCGGCCCTGCTCGGCCTCGGCCTGTACGCGTTCTCCCCGCTGCTGGTGCCCTCGCTGCTCTCCCTGTCCAGCGGCGTCAACTTGGTGCCGACGCACATCGGCGTCCTGCTGCTGCTGGTGATGCACGTCCGGTACGAGGCCACCCGGGAGCTGCGCTACGCGGTGTTCGGGGCGCTCGGTCTGCTGCTGGCCCTGCTGTTCTGGGAGAAGGCCGTGCTCAGCCTGGCGATCGCGCCGCTGCTGACCCTGCTCTACCTGAGCAGCGGCGGCATCCGGGCGCGTGTGGCCGCACTGCTGCGGTCGTGGCCGGCCGGCGTGGTGTACGCGGCGCCGGTCGCGCTCTTCTTCGGTTACTTCCTCACGAGCGGGAACTACGCGAAGTCCGGATCGGATCCCTCCGTCGGCGCGGTCTGGGACATCATCTGGCACGGCTGGCTGCACTCGCTCGCCCCCACGCTGGTCGGCGGCCCGTGGAGCTGGTTCACCACCGAGACCGTCTACTACAGCGCCGCCGACCCCGGGCCGATCGCCACCGTCGCCGGCCAGCTGGCCGCGCTGGTGCTCAGCGTCCTCGCGGTCCGGCGGAACGGCTGGTGGGCGCTGCGGGCCTGGCTCCTGCCCGCGACCGTGCTCGTCGGGAGCGCGGTGCTGCTCGCCGCCGGCCGGTTCGAGTACATCGGCGTGCTACTGGCCCGCAATTTCCACTACTTCTCCGAACTCGCGATCCCGCTGGTGCTCGCCGCCGTGCTGCTGCTCGTCGTCCCCGCTCCCGCGGCGGTCATCGCCCGGGGCCGGTACGGCCTCTGGACCGACTCCACGCCGGAGGGCGCGGGCGAGGACGCGACGTCTCCGGCGAGCACGGAGTCGATCGCGCGTCCGGTCGGCATCGGACTCGTGGTCGTCGTCGTGGCCTACGCCTCGAGCTACGCCGCGACGGTCGGTGCGTTCGAGAAGCGCTGGGTGGGTAACCCCGTCCGCGACTACATGACGACGGCGATCCGCGACCTCGAGACGAACACCGCCAAGGGGCCCATCACGATCTACGACACCACCGTGCCGGTCTCGGTCTCCCCGATCATCAACGCCAACCGGCGCGCCTCGGACGTTTTCCGCCCCATCGAACGGCACCTACCGGCCGCCGTGCGATGGGACGATGCAACGCGACCCCTGTACATGTTCGACCAGGGAGGCCACCTGCTCCGGGCCCGCTTCGTGGAGGAGGCCACCAGTGCTGATCAGCCAGGTGCGTTCTGCCCGCACCCGTTACGCGGCGTCGGGTCGGTGACCGTGACGCTGAGCAAACGGATGACCAGACCCGACTCGTTCGTCCGGCTGGACTACCTGTCCCAGACGCACGCCACGGTCTCGGTGCGACTCGCCGACGGTGCGCGGACGTTCGCTCCCCGCCGCTCCGCCGAGCCGACGCTGGTCGCGGGCGCGTACTCCTCGCTGCTGCTCGGCACCCCCGACAAGGCCTACGACCGGGTCGTGGTGAGCAGCACCGACCCGGAGGCGATCGTCTGCGTCTCGGCGAAGGCCGGTAACCCGGAGCCGACGCTGTGACCGCCGTGACGCCCGTCGCCACGAAGGCCGGCGGCCACCTGGACGTGCTCGACGGGGTCCGGGCGCTGGCTGCCTTCGCGGTCGTCGGCACCCACGTCGGCTTCCAGACCGGGCGTGCGGTCGACGGCTTCTTCGCCCCGTTCCTGGCCCGGCTCGACTTCGGCGTGACGCTCTTCTTCCTGCTCTCGGGCTTCCTGCTCTACCGGCCGTTCGTGGAGGCCGCGGTCGACCTGCGTCCCCGGCCCGAGAGCAAGGCGTTCCTGTTACGCCGGTTCGCGCGCATCTTCCCGGCCTACTGGGCGCTGCTCGCGGTGACGATGCTCGTCCGCCCCTGGGAGCACCCGGTCGGCTTCGGCATCCAGGAGACGACCTGGACCGACTGGCTCGAGTACGCCACGCTCACCCACATCTACTTCGGCGACAACCCGCACCAGGCGCTCACCCACATCTGGAGCCTGGTCGTCGAGATGTCCTTCTACCTCGCGCTGCCGTTCATCGCGGCGGTGTCGCTGAAGGGCCGCCGCCCGCGCCGCATCATGCGCAGGCAGACGGTGGCGCTCGCCGTGCTGTTCGCGATCGGGCCGCTGTGGGGGCTGGTCATGCACCAGATCCCGACGCTGCGCGACCAGCTGGCCCTGCAGTGGCTGCCGGCCTATCTGGACTGGTTCGCGCTCGGGATGATCCTCGCCTGCCTGCCATCGGCCGCCTCGGTCGACGCGTGGCCCCGGCTGCGCAAGCTCGCCGAAGAGCTGGCCACCGCGCCCGGCACCTGCTGGATCATCGCCGGGATCCTGTTCGCGCTCTCGATGACGCCGGTGGCGGGTCCCTACTCGCTGGAGGCCGCCACCACGTCGCAGTGGCTGGCCAAGCACCTGCTCTACGGCGCCACCGCGTTCTTCATGCTGCTACCGCTGGTGTCGCCGGCGCCGGACGGTGCCCGCACGCACCCGCTGCGCGCCGTGCTCACCGACAAGCGGATGCGGTGGCTCGGCGAGATCAGCTACGGCGTCTTCCTGTTCCACCTCGTCATCATGTTCTCGCTGGTCGACGCGTTGAACCTACAGCTGTTCCGTGGCGGCTTCAGCACGTTGTTCCCCCTCACGGTGCTGGCTGCGATCGTCGCCGCGGCGCTCAGCTACCGGCTGCTGGAGCGTCCGGCACAGAACTACGTCCGACGCCGCACCCGCCGCGGAGCGGCCGACATCCAGGCCAAGGACGCTGCTCTCCCGGTGTCGCCGGCCGCACCGGCTCCGGCCGGCTCCGACTCCGCCCCACCCACGCCCGGCCCGGCCGCGGCGGGGGCCGCCGCACCCGAGCCGGCCGCCGTGCAGTCGGCGGGCTCGGCCGCGCTACCGGCGCCTCCGGAGGCCGCGCTGCCGGCGCCTCCGGAGCCGACCGTCCCGTGGGAGTACGAGCACCCGGTGCAGCTCGGCCCCTGGGTGCCGCCGGAGCAGTCGCCGGATCCGGAGTCCGAACGGGCCACGGAGCCGATCCCGCTGCTTCCTCCGCCGCCGGAGTGGCTGGTCAACCCCCCGGCACCGCGCCGCCCCGTCGACTGAGCCGATCGGGCCGCCCGCGAGCGGGCGGCCCGATCAGGCCTTGTCGTCCTCGGTGAGCTCCGGCGCGTCCTCCGACGACGTCGGGTGCACGGCGACGACCGCCACCACCACGACGGCCACCAGGCAGAGCGCCTGAACCGGCCAGGTGTCGGCCCACGGCTGCTGCGGACCGGCGTACGGCCGGTAGGCGCCCGCAATACCGGCGGCCACCAGCGCGGTGGCGCCCACCAGCGGGAGCCAGCGCACCAGCGCACCGCCCCACCGCAGGCGGCGCACCAGCGCCCAGAGCACGACGGTTCCGAGCAGCCCTGGGAGTCCGCCGATCACAGCGGGGAGGAACAGCGGCAGCCGCCGGGCGAACGGTGTCCGCCCCGCCTCCACCGGGGGCTGAGCCTCCGGTGTACCGGGCTCGGCCGTGGCGGGCGTGGTCCGGCCGATCGGCCGCCCGAGGCGGGCCAGGGCCACCAGCGCCAGCACGGCCAGGAAGCCGAGCAGCAGACCGCCCCAGTAGATCCACTTCGGGCGGTAGCTGAGCTGGACCGTGCCGCCGTCGCCGGCCGGGACGATCCACGCCTGCTGCCATCCGTCGACCCGGATCGGTACCAGCTTCTCCCCGGCGAGCTTCGCGACCCAGCCCTCGTTGGAGTTCTCCGGCACGACCAGGACGCTCGGCTGGTCGGACGGGCCCAGGTCGACGCTGCGCGAGGTCGACCCCCACTCGCGGACGTCGGCGGTGCGCTGCGCCGAGCGGATACCGGTGGCGCCGAGCGGGGCCAGCATCACCGAGACCGGCCGGATCGTCTCGCTCCCGATCAGCTGCATCCGGTGTTCGCCCGCGGTCAGCTGGAGGTCGGCGACCGGCCGGTCACTCTGCGTCGGCTGTCCGTCTGCCGCGCACGGCTCGATCGTCACCGGACGCTCCTCGAGCAGGTCCCCGACCGTGAGGACGCGCTGCGCCGACCCACCGTCGGCGTCGGCGGTGACGCTGGTCGCCGGGCCGACCACCCGGGTCTGCACGGTGCGGCCGTCGATCGAGAGCGCCGGGCCGGCGCCGCAGGGCAGGTCGACGGCGGTTGCGGTGGGTACCGGCACGACCGTGTCTTCGGCTCCGGCCAGGCGGAGCTCGGCGATGCCCGGCGGCAGCAACTCGGTGCGGCCGCTGGCTGCGTCCGTCGTCACCGCCGCGGACGTCTCCAGGACCGTGATGTCGAAGACGGTTCCGGTGAGCGGCTGCGCGAACCGCACGACGTTGACGTCACCGTTGGGCAGGACGGCCGCGACCTGGGTGCGTCCGGTCTCGGTCGTGACCCGCACGGTCTTCGGCGGCGCCGCGCTCGCGGTGCCCTCGAGCCGGAGCGTCATCCCGGTGATCTTCCGGCTCTTGGGCAGCGTCACGGTGAGCGTCGGCTCCCGGACGCCTGGCGCCGCGATCCACACGGTGTCCGGGTCGTCGTCGAACACCGCCTGCGGACGCGTCCTGGGGTCGTTGTAGCCGGTGTCGTCGCTGGTAGCGATCGCGGCGTCCGCGTCCTTCGGCGCGAGCAGCTTGTCCATCGCGTCGCCGGAGACCGGTAGGCCGGCGATCGTCACCGCGTAGGAGGCCGCGGCCGGGAGCGTGAACGTGCGGTCGAGCCCGGTCGGCTCCTCCGCCGGCGTGGCGAGGCCGGGCACGCAGATCGGGCGGTCGGCGTACGTGAGGCAGTCGCCGTGCCCGCTGGTGGCCGCCCGGAAGACGACGATCGCCGGGTCGGTGCCGCTCGCGCGCGGGGTGACGAGCGTCCGCGTCGGCTTGACGCCGGGCACCCCGATCTCGGCGATCGCGACGCCACCGGCCTTCGCGGCGTCACCGTCGACGGCCCGCACGGTCAGCCGCAGCTTCCGCGTGGAGCCGGTCGGCGTCGGGATCCGTTGCCGGTCCCCGTTCGGCGTCACCGCCACCGTGCGGGTGCCCCGGTCGGTGCTCACGTCGAGCCTCGTCGGCATCGGACCCAGCTTCAGCGCCTCGTCGAACTGCAGCGAGATCGAGCTCAGCGCGACGTCGTGGTCGAACTCCAGCTCCAGCCACTGGCCGACCGCACCCGGCGAGCCCGTGGCCCAGCTGCTCTTCGGGTCGCCGTCCACCGCGAACCACGGGGCGTGCGCGGCGTCGTGGGAGACCGCCGCGTCGACGTCGGACCCGGACGAGGAAGCCCGGAACGCCGAGACGCCGGTGTACCGCGCGACGGTGAGCAACGCGGGATCGTCGCTGTTGAGGTAGTCGTACGCGGACCGGTCGGCCACGAACGGCTCGTCCTTCGTCAGCGTCGCCGAGACGTTGTGCCGTACCTCGCCGAAGTTGACCTCGCGTCGGCGGAGGGTGTCGGTGACCACCGGGGTGCCGACGGTGTCGCCGAGCAGCCGGTCGTCGCCGGCCAGCACGGTCGGCCGGCCGACCTGCAGTCCCTGCTCGGCGAGCGACAGCGTCGCCTCCGGCCCGCCCGCCATGCGCAGGACGTTGTCCAGCGGCACGCTGCGGACGGTGGCCGGGGCGTCCTTGACCTGGTAGATCTCCACGGCGCGGTAGGCGGCCATCTTGGGGTCGTAGAGCTGCGGGTCGACCAGGTCGCCCGCCGCGGTCAGATCGGGCCCGAACGTCTTGACCCGCTCGAGGCCGGGTGAGCCGTCGAGCGCTTCGTGCACGAGCTCCGGCCGGGTGGCGCGTCCCCGGCGCCAGTCCAGGTCGTTACGGACGACGACGTAGCCGATGCCGGCGCCGGCGAGCGCGGTGGCCAGCCCCGCGGACGGTTGCCCGTCGGCGAGCAGCTGGTCGAACGCGTCGAGCAGCCGGATGTTGCCCGCGGAGCTCAGCGGCACGCCGTCGCGCACCAGCCAGCCGCTCTGCGCCAGCGGCTGCAGGACGTCGTCGTTCGTCCGGCCCCAGTAGTAGAGGCCGAACGGCGCTCCGGGAACGACCAGACCACGGCTCTCCCCCGCGTTGTCGGCGAGCCAGTCGGCGGCATCCGCCCAGTACGTGGGGTACTCCGTCGGCCGCGACCGGTTCACCAGGTCGCCGCTGAACGCGGGCACTGCGCTCACCAGCAGCGTGGCGGCCACAGCGACCCGGACCAGCGTCGCGACCGGCAGGTCACGCAGGCGCATGCCGCGCAGCGGCCGGATCGCGGCGAGCAGGTGCGCCAGCCCGAGCGCGAGCACGAGCCGGATCACCGGGTCGAACTTGTGGATGTTGCGGAACGGGCTGAGCGGGCCGTCGAGCAGGTCCTGGGCGAACGGCGCCCACGGCGGGGCGAGCGGGCCGGTGTGGCCGAACGTGATCAGCGCCAGGCCGATCACCAGGCCGCCGCCGAGGAACAGCCGGTGGGGATTGCTGCGCTGGACGGCGCCGACGAGCCCGACCGCCGCCACCAGGACCGTGGCGATGATCGCGGCGGGCGCGGTGAGCAGCACCCAGCCGGCGGTCCACTCCGGCCCGTCCGGGCCGGCGATCCGGGCCACCCACTGGGTGGTGCCGCGGAAGGAATCGAGCAGGTCGGTGGCGGACGTGGTGAACGCGCTCGACTCGATCCAGTCGAGGAACGGCGGGCTGTAGCGGCCGAGCACCAGCAGGGGCACGGCCCACCAGAGCGACGCGAGCGAGATCGCGAGCAGCCACCAGCGGATCAGCTGGTTCTTCCGGGGGCCTTTCTCCCGGGTGAGCAGCCACCAGGCCGGTAGCGGCAGGATCGCGACCGCGGCGGCGGCGTTGATGCCGCCGGCGAACAGGAACGCGACGCCGGACGCGGCGGCGGCCCGCCGCGGTGAGCCGCGGCGGGCGCCGAGCACCAGCGGGGTGAGCACCCAGGGCGCGACCGCGAACGGGATCACCTCGGAGGAGACGCCGCCCAGCTCGGTGAGCATCCGGGGCGCCAGCGCGTAGGTGAGCGCGGCGATCACGCGGACCGTCGGGGTGCCGATGCGCAAGGCGTTGAGCAGCCGATAGGTACCGCCCCAGGCGCCGACGAGCAGCGCGGCGAACCAGAGCCGCTGCACCATCCAGGCGTCGATCTGCAGGAGGTGACCGAGCGAGAAGAACGGCCCCATCGGGAACAGGTAGCCGTAGGCCTGGTTCTGCAGCTGCCCGGCGTACCCGGTCGGGTCCCAGAGTCCGACGGCCCGGCCGAGGAAGCCGAGCGGATCGACGACGAGGTCCAGCTTGGTGTCGGCGGCGATGTCGCCGGGCTTCTGCAGGAACGCCAGCACGACCAGCGCGAGCGCGACCCCGATCAGCCGGAGGCGTCGGACGGTCGGTGACGTCGGCGGGGCGTTCCGGCGCGGCGGAGTGCTCTCTTCGGACGTGTCGTCGGGGCCGGTGACCGCAGTGGCAGTCACCGAACCCTCAGCACGAGCACCAGGTTCCACGTCACGATCTCCCGTACACCAGGCACGTGAACCACCCACTTACCGAAGTTGGGGTGGTAGCGCGGGACGACGTCGAGGATCTCGACCCTACCGGCGTCACGGCGCTGTTTGGCCCAGCGGATCATCCTGCCCGCGGTGATCCGGAAAAGGCTCTCACCGAAGACGTTCTTGGGCGGATGACCCTGTTTCCGGGCGTACCGCCGCGCGGCGTAGTGCCCCCCGGCGTAATGCCACGGCGACGTCTCGTGGCCGCCGTGCGGGCCCCACCAGAGCATGTAGGAGAGGAAGACGGTGCCGCCCGGCTTGGTGACCCGCACCATCTCGTCCGCCATCGCCTCGGGACGGTCGACGTGCTCGAGCACGTTGGACGAGTAGCAGACGTCGATCACGCCGGTGCGGATCGGCAGCTCCATGCCGCTGCCGAGTACCGTGCCGGGGCCCGGGTCGGTGCGGGCGGCGAGTTCACCCAGGTCCGCGTCGATTCCCACGTACCGCGCGCCGACCTTGCGGAACGCGTCCGCGAAGTAGCCGGGGCCGCCGCCGACGTCCAGCACCGTCTTGTCGGCCAGGTCGGTGTAGGCCGCTACCTGGCGGGCCGAGTCGGCCGCGAGCATGCCGTAGAAGTAATCGGGGTCGGTCTGCTCCACCCGGAACGCGCGGAAGAGCGCGAGCGAGCGGCGGAGCGTGCCCAGCGGCGGTACGACCAGCTGGCGCCCGTCGGCGGCGGTGCCGGTCGAGCTCCCTGAAACGTCGATCAACGCGATTCGTCCCTCCGGACGGGCCAAGTGTCGTACGGTGTCGCGGCAGCAAGGTTACTGATTGGTAGGGAGACGCGTGGTGGAAACCGCTGCTCTACCCGCCGTACTCATTTTGAACTGGCGGGATCTACGCAATCCCGAAGGCGGCGGCTCCGAACTGTACGCGGAGCAGGTGGCAGCATCGCTGGCCAGAAGGGGTCACGCGGTCACGATCCTGTGCGCGGCGCACGCGCACGGCGAGCCCGAGGAGACCACTTCGGACGGTGTCCGCATCGTCCGGCGCGGCGGCCGTCACACCGTGTATGCGCGTGCTGCCTGGGAGTATCTGCGCGGGCGTTTGGGTCGCCCGAGCGTGGTGGTCGACGTCCAGAACGGCCTGCCGTTCCTCTCCCGGCTCTACGCCCGCACGCCGGTGGTCCTGCTCGTCCACCACGTGCACCGGGAACAGTGGCGGGTCGTGCTCGGACCGCTGGCCGCCCGCTTCGGCTGGTGGGTCGAGTCCTGGCTGTCGCCCCGGGTGCACCGCGGCTGCCGGTACGTCGCCGTCTCCGAGTCGACGCGCGACGAGCTGACCGAGCTGGGTGTCGACGCCGACCGGATCACGATCATCCACAACGGGACACCGCCGCCCGACCAGCGCCCGCGGCGACGCTCCTCGACGCCGAGCCTGCTGGTGCTCGGTCGGCTGGTGCCGCACAAGCGCGTCGAGGTCGCGTTACGCGCGGTGCAGCGGCTCGCGGCCGACCACCCCGACATCCGGCTCACCGTCGCCGGGCAGGGCTGGTGGCTCGACCCGTTACGCGAGGAGGCGGCGCGGCTCGGCGTCAGCGACCGGGTGCGGTTCGCCGGCTTCGTCGACGAGGACGAGAAGCAGCAACTGCTCGCGGAGTCGTGGGCGATGCTCGTGCCGTCGATCAAAGAAGGCTGGGGCCTCTCGGTCATCGAGGCCGCCGCGCACGGAACTCCGGCGGTCGCGTTCCGCAACGCGGGCGGTGTGGCGGAGTCGGTCGTCGACGGCGAGACCGGCTTCCTCGCCGACGACGAGGAGGAGTTCCTCGAGCACTGCGCCCGGCTCGTCGGCGACAACGCGTTACGCGTCGCCATGGGCGAGGCGGCACGCGCGCACGCCGGCCGTTTCACCTGGGACGAGACCGGCAAGCGATTCGCCGCGCTGGTGGACGAGATCACCGGCTGACGCCGCCCCGCGGCTACCGCGAGTACGCCGTGGGACCGCGCGGTACCAACCGTGCGTACCGTTGATTACGTGCGGTTATCCGGCGTGTACCGGCGGCATTTCTTCGCCGCGGAGCGCCGGAACGGAAATACCCGTACCCCACTAGTCGCGGAGTGGAGTAATCGGCACGAGCGAATTGTCATCGCCCGGACAAGAATTGCCGCGGCGCGGAGCGGGCCGGCGGATAGCCCGACATCTCGGAACGGGGCACCCAGGAGCGACCCAATCGGTCAGGCCGCGGGCCCGGCCGCACCTACGGGGTCCGAAACGGACGAAGGCCGACGCCCCCGCAGTCCCACAGACCACGGCGACGCCGACCTCGACGTGCGAAACTACTGGTCAGCTACCGACCCCGACCGGCGGCACGACCCTTGCAACCTCAGCGGTGCCCGTACTGGACCAGCGGCTTGCTCACCGCCGGGGTGTTCTCGGGCGACTGCTTGCTGACGCTCACGATCCCGATGGTGGTCGCCACCGCGAGTACGACGCCGATCACAGCAGCGACGATGATCGAGAGAAACGAGCTCATTATGGCTCCCTCCACATATGAAGCGCTGGTGACGTTACCAAGCAGTAGCTCGGCACGGGAAGTCTTGTGACTATTGCCGTTCCGGATGTTCGGTAATCGTGTCCGAATGCCTCCGGGACCGGGTGAGCGCCCATGATGCCAAGGTGCCGAGCAGAACGCCAACGGGAACGGCGTATCCGGCCAGCACGACGGTCACCCGTACCGTTTCAGACCCCCGCGCGGGTGCCTCGGCCGACTCGGCGCGGTAGAGCGCCAGGTCCGAGCCGCTCCATACCGGGCGGTACCCGGCCAGCGCCGTCTCCGGAACCGCCCCGGGCGTCCCGCGCTCGACCAGCACCCAGCGGACGCCGGCCGTCGTGAGCGACCGCCCGTCGGCCAGCGCGGCCCGCACCTGCGCCGCGCGGGGGCTCTCGCCGCTCACCACCCCGTCGCCGCCGCCGATGTCCACCGGCAGCGCGTCCTCGACGACGACGTCCACCGGGAAGTACCGGGGTGCCGGGTCGAGCACCGTGCGGCCCCCGGTCCAGTCGAAGGCGCGGAAGGTCGAGAACGGCAGGACGGCCAGCTCGCCCCGTGGATCGGCGGCGAGCACGGTGGCGACCCGGTCCCAGTCGGTCGGGTAGCGCACCGAAACCAGGCGGCCCGCTCCGCCCCACGCGAGGTCGGGCATCGCCGCCAGGGGGAACAGCAGCGCCGCCACGGCGACCGCGGCGGCGGCCGGGCGGGCACCGCGGGTGCGCAGCGCGTCCGCGATCCGGTCGGCGCCGAGCGCGAAGCAGAGCGCCAGCACCAGCGCGTACGGAGGCAGGAACTTCTGCCCGTCCCGGAGCAGCCCCGCGCCGGGCACGTGCGCGACCAGGGCTCCCAGCACCCACTCACCCCCCGGCACCACCGCCGCGAGCGCGAGCGTCACCGCCCCGGCCGCGACCACGAGGAGCACCCCGGCGCCGGGCCTGGCCCGCAGCAGCGGGCGGACGCCGAGCGCGGCGACGACGAGCAGGAGGGCCGTGAGCAGGGGCGCGAGCACGACCGTGCGGCTGGCCGGTACGACCTCGGCGTTCCAGATACCGCCGAGGCCGGCGACGGCGCCGAGCGTCCCCGACCAGTTCTCCGCGCGGGCCGCGAACGCCGCGACGCCGTCCGGATCGGAGACCGCGCTCACGCGCGCGACGGCACCGGCGAACACCCACGGGGCGTTGAGCGCCAGCACCGCCGCGGCGACTCCGGGCCGCCGCCGGGCGTCGGCATCCCTAGGGAAGGGCGCGCAGAGCACCGCGGACGCGGTGACCGCGGCGAGCACCCCACCGGTCGGAGTGAGCGCCGCCAGCGCCGACCAGGCCACCACCGGAGCCGGATGCGCTCCGGTGCGCGCCGACTGCGCGGCCCGCACGATCCACGGAAGCGCCGCGTAACCGAGCAGCAACCCCCAGTGTCCGATCAGGAGACGCTCGGCGACGAACGCGTTCCAGCCATAGGCCGCACCGGCCACCAGCCGGACGACGAGACGCTCGCTCGGGACCAGCCGCGCGGCACCGACCACCGCCAGCCACCCGACCGCGACCAGCGCCACCACCTGCACCAGCCAGCCCGGCAGCACGGTCGTGAGCACGGCGAGCACGGCGTCCTGAGGAACGGCGCGCGGGAGCCCGTCACCCCAGCCCAGCGTCGCCGGGGTGAACGGCACGCGTGGAGTGGCCACCATGTCGTAGCTGAGCACGTAGCCGGGGCGCAGCACCGGCGCCAGCATCAACAGCGCGAGGACGGCGGCGAGCCCGTGCTCGGCAGCACGGCGTCGTGCCACTCGGTTCGCCCCCTAATCTGGTCGCACCCGACCGGAACCTACCGATGAGTAGCTAGGCTGGTCCCTTCCGGGCGCGCCCTGTCCCGGAGGCCACCGTAATCGGTGAGCGAGTGTGCAAGGAGGCACATGTCCGAGCCGCAACCGACCGGCGTCACCGCGGCGCGTTTCGCCGCCGGGGCTTCGCTGGTCGCGGTCGCCGCGATGGCCGCCAACGTACTCGCCTACGGCCTGCGGCTGAGCGGGAACTGGCTGCTGGAGTCCGACGAGAACGGCGCGCTGGGGGCTTTGATCGCGCTGCTCACGGTCGCGACCGTGCTGCAGATCGGCACCCAGACCGTGGCCGCGGTCCGCACCGCGCGGGGCAACGCCGACCCCGCCCGGATGGTCGCGATCGGGATCCGCCTCTCGGTGGCGACCTCCGCGGTGCTCGTGCTGGCCTCTCCCCTGCTCACCGCCGTGCTGCACCTGCCGAGCGTCTGGCCTGCGGTAGCGCTGGCCGCCGCCGTGGGCCCGCTGAACGCGATCGGCATCCACTTCGGGCTGCTGCAGGGCGCGGAGCGGTTCGGCCGGCTCGCGGTGCTCACCGCGGTCGCGGCGATCGGACGCTCAGTCGGTGGGCTGATCGGGCTGCTGATCGGGCGGAACGCGTTCACGACGCTGCTGGGCGTCGCCGTCGGTGGCGCGCTCGCGCTGGCGGCCGCGTACGCGCTCTCCCGCCCCGTGCGGCACGTGCCGGGTACGAACGTGCCCGGCATCCGCGAGGTGCTCGGGGCGTGCAGCGCGATGCTCGCCATGCTCGCGCTCGTCAACGCGGATCTGCTGCTGGCCAGGGCGGTGCTGCCGGCGGACGTCAGCGGGGAGTACGCGGTCGGCGCGATCCTCACCAACGCGGCGTACTGGGCACCTCAGGTGGTGGCGGTGGTCGCGCTGCCCCGGCTCGCCCAGGGGCAGCGACGCGCGCTCGTGGTGAGCGTGCTCGTCGTCGGCGTGACCGGACTGGTCGGGGTGGTGGCGACCGTGGTCGCCGGAGATCTCGCGGTGCGGCTGGCGGGCAAGGGCGCCTACGCCGGGCTGGCCGACGAGGTGTGGCTGTTCGCCGCGGCCGGAGCCGGGTGGGCCCTGGTCAACCTGTTCCTGACCGCACGGATCGCGGCCGGTTCCCGGTGGGTGGCGGCGCCACTCTGGATCGCGGCGGCGCTCGAAGCGCTGGGCGTGCTGGCGTGGCGCCCGTACTCGCTGACGCACACCGCGGTCGTGGCGCTCCTGACCGCGGCCGGGAGCGTCCTGGTGGCACTCGTCCTGCTCCGCGCGCCGACGCCCCGGCGCGGCAGCGTGCCGGAGACCGCCCCGACCGTCGCGGGGCGCGCGGTCTGAGGCGGGCCCGGGCCGGGCCAGGGAAGGCCGGGCCCCGGGCGGGCCGGATCGGATCGGGCCGGGCCGGGCCGGATCGGATCGGGCCGGGGTCGGCGGGTCAGCCGGCGTCGGCGGGCCATGGGCCCGGGACGAACAGCGGGTCGAAGCCGGTCGCCTTCGACGTTCCCCGCATCGACACGCCCAGATCGGCGAGCGACGGCCGGGCTCCGGTGCGGACCCAGCGGTTCAGGCTGCTCACCGCGCCGACCCGCTCGTCGGTGGTGAAGTTGCAGTGCCCGGCCCCGTACGGTGCGCCGGAGCCGGTGTACCTCGCCGGTGGGGTCGTGAAGACCTGGAGCAGGTCGCCGGTGCGGCCGGTCGTCCGCAGCGCCCGGTTGCCGAAGACGGTCTCGTTCTGGACGATCGCTGTCGCGTCGTAGCCGGTGTGCACGGTCAGCGTCGGCACGCGGAGTCTCCCGGTCGGATCACCCAGCAGGTCCGCCCGCCCGCGGGCGGCCGGGTCGGCCGCGATCCGGGGTGCCCGGTCCAGCGCGGCCAGGTGGCCCGCGAGCCCGCCCGGGTCGATGAAGTCCATCTCCTGCTTCTCCTTGGCGGAGATGCGCCGGCCGTACCGGGCTCCCACGTTCGTCGACGGATTGCCGCCGACCCGCTGCTCCAGGTCGTACCGGACGATCGTGGCGTAACCCATGACCTCGAACAGGATGTCCATGCCCGCCTGGGTGCGGGACCCGACCGTCGCGTCGTCGTGGTCGCGGGACTTCCACACCTGGTTGCCCAGGGCGCTGATCAGCATCAGCCGGCCTGCCCGGTCGGGGCCGCCGGAGAGAGCCGCGGCGGCCCGGCGTCGCATCTCCTGCCAGGTCGCCCGCGCCTCGGCGTAGCCGGTGAAGCCGGCCAGCTTCATCTCCGGGTAGAGCAGGGTCTTGAACGCGAACGCGACGTCCAGCGCCAGGTCGAAATTCAGGTTGGTGCCGGCGAGCGTCGCGCACATCGGCAGGGCGCCGTCGACCCAGTCCTCCCGCTCGGCGAGGAGCTCGGTGACGACGCCGCCGAGCGACTCACCCCAGGCGTAGGTGCGGTCGGGCCTTGCGACGTGGTCCCGGAAGTAGGCGTGGAGCCGCCGCCCGGCCTCCACGCCCTCGCGCAGTGCGTAGCCGTTGCGGGACCACGCCGACCCGGCGAGCGCGTAGCCGGCTTCCAGCAGGCGTTCGGCCGTCTCGTCGTCACCGGCGACCGGGGCGTCGGTACGCGGCTCGGAGAACGCGGGCGGGAACGGGTGGGCCGACCGGAACTCGTGCGAGTACAGCAGGAGCGTGCCGTTCCAGACCCGGGGCAACCGGATCCGGTAGCGGACGCCGTCGATCTCACCGCTGCAGGCGATCTCCTCACACCCGCGGAAGGCGCGGGGCGCCGAGGCGTCGTCGGTCACGGTCGCGTCGCCGGTGGCGGTCGTGCATCCCGCTGTCGCGAACAGCATCACCAGCGTCAGCAGCGACATCTTACGCGCCAGTAAGGACATGGCGGTGAGTGTGGCACGGCAGCGCGGTTCAGGCTGACGGCGTGGGGTACTTGGCCGGTGGGACGCGGTGTCCGCCGCGTCCACGGGTTCTGTCCGGGAGTACGAAATGACCATCCCCGTCGGGCCGCCGACCGGTTCACCCGCCTCCGCGAGTGACATCGATCGGACGCTGCTCGCCAGTTACGGTGACTACCTCTCCGCTCAGCGTGCGGTCGACTACCTGTCCGACCAGAAGTTCCCGGTGGAGCACACGACGATCATCGGTAGCGACCTGCGCCTGGTGGAGCAGGTGATCGGGCGGATGACGTTGGGCAAGGCAGCTGCGGCGGGCGCCGGCTCCGGTGCCTGGTTCGGGCTGTTCTTCGGCCTGCTGCTGGGGCTGTTCAGCGACAACAGCTTCGGTGGCTGGATCGCGCTGATCCTCACGGCCGTCGTCATCGGAGCGATCTGGGGTGCGATCTTCGGCCTGGTGGCCCACTCCCTCACCGGAGGGCAGCGGGACTTCGCGTCCCGCAGCAGCCTGGCCGCCGGGCGCTACGACGTCCTGGTGAGCAGCGCCCGCCTGGGCGACGCCCAGCGTCTCCTCGAGGGGCTCACGCCCCGCTGACGCGCGTGGGGCCGCCGGTTGCGGCCCCACCGCCCGCCCCGCGCCGCCGGCCCGCCGCGCACAGGCCACGGGACCCCGGCACCGCATGCCCGGCGAGGCCCCAAGCCGCGCACCACCCGGCACGGGAACCGGCCGAACACCCGAAAACCACGCACCACCCCGACAGGGGAACCAACCGAGCGCGCCGAAGGCCGCGCACCGCTGTGACCTGGAGCCCGTCCAGGGCGGCGCTGGCATCCGCGCGTAAGGCCGCCGCGACCTTGCCGGTGGTCTCAAGGCCTTGCGCGCGGCTGTCAGCGTCGTCCTGGGCGGGCCGCCCCCTAATGAGCGGCGTCGTCCCAGGTACGACCGGCACCGACGCTCACGTCGAGCGGCAGGTCCAGCGGGAACGCCGCACCCATCGCGTCGCGCACCAACGCCTCGAGCGCCTCGCGCTCGCCCGCCGCGGTCTCGAACACCAACTCGTCGTGCACCTGGAGCAGCAGCCGCGACCGCAGTCCTTCCTCGCGGAGCCGCTGATCGACCGCGAGCATTGCGACCTTGATGATGTCGGCGGCCGAGCCCTGGATCGGCGCGTTGAGCGCCATCCGCTCCGCCATCTCGCGCCGCTGCCGGTTGTCGCTGGTGAGGTCGGGCAGGTAGCGGCGACGACCCATGATCGTCTCGGTGTAGCCCTCGCCCCGCGCCTTGGCGACGACATCGGACAGGTAGTCGCGCACGCCGCCGAACTGTTCGAAGTAGTCGGTCATGAGCGCCCTGGCCTCTTCGGTGGTGATGCCGAGCTGCTGGGAGAGCCCGTACGCCGACAGCCCGTACGCCAGCCCGTAGTTCATCGCCTTGATCTTCGAGCGCTGCTCGCCGGTGACCGCGGCCGGTTCGACCCCGAACACGCTGGCGGCCGTGGTGGCGTGGAAGTCGTGCCCGGAGTTGAACGCCTCGATCAGCGTCGGGTCGGCCGACAGGTGCGACATGATGCGCATCTCGATCTGGCTGTAGTCGGCCGTGAGCAGGGTTTCGTAACCCTCCCCCACGACGAACGCGCGCCGGATGCGCCGCCCCTCCTCGGTGCGGACGGGAATGTTCTGCAGGTTCGGGTCGGTGGACGAGAGCCGCCCGGTGGCCGCGATCGTCTGGTTGTACGTCGTGTGGATGCGCCCGTCG
>Ga0190269_10000488_pt1 | contig 20025 bp, 17 predicted proteins | sample Popmic249IS_FD_133749 | JGI IMG/M metagenome (GOLD analysis project Ga0190269, IMG submission 133749) | Populus adjacent soil microbial communities from riparian zone of Blue River, Arizona, USA - 249 IS | ecosystem: Environmental > Terrestrial > Soil > Riparian zone | place: USA: Arizona... | reverse complement strand
TGAGGTCCACCGCCGGAATGCCGGCCGCCTCGTAGCGCGGGGCGTTGAGCCGGTGCACGGAGGCCGACGTCGCCTCGAACACCAGATCCGGGCGCTCGTCCTGGGCCAGCAGCCAGTCGACGCCCTCGGCGCTGACCTCCAGACCGGCCTCGGCCGCCAGCCGGAGTCCCTCGCTGGCCGGGTCGATGCCGATCATCCAGCGCGGCTCGACGTGCTCGGAGCGCAGGAGTTTGTACATCAGGTCGGTGCCGATGTTGCCGGAGCCGACGATCGCCGCTCGTGCGATGGTCACGCGTCACCTCGCTGGGTAGTCACGGTTGCCGCGGTGCCCGTTCGCGCACCGTCGGCAGGAGGGTCGAAGGCGAGCCGGACCGCTCCGAGCACCCCGAACTCGGCGCGGAACACGTCGCCGGGGCGGGCGTCGACCGCGCGGGTGCACGACCCCGGCAGCACGACGTGCCCGGCGCGCAGGCGGACACCGAACCGGGCGACGGTGCGGGCCAGCCACGCCACCGCCACCAGCGGGTTGCCCAGCACGGCCGCGGACGTGCCCGCGCCGACCTGCTCGTCGTTGCGGTGGAGGAGCACGGGCAGCGCCGTGAGGTCGACGCTGCGCGGGTCGAGCCGGGTCTGCCCCAGGACGAACCCCGCGGAGGACGCGTTGTCGGCGATCGTGTCGGGCAGCGCGATCTTCCAGTCGACGATGCGGCTGTCGATGAGCTCCAGAGCGGGGGCGATCGCCTCGGTCGCGGCGAGCGCGTCCGCCTCCGTGCAGTCTTCCGGCAGATCGTCGCCGAGGACGAACCCGACCTCGGGCTCAACCCGGGGCAGCAGGTACCGGCCGGTGTCGACCGGCTCGGACTCCGCGCAGGCCATGTCGGCCAGCAGATGGCCGTAGTCCGGTTCGTCGACGCCCATCATCTGCTGCATGGCGTCGGAGCTCAGGCCCACCTTGTGGCCCACCACCGCAGCGCTCCGCCGCTCGATGTTCAGCAACTGGATGCGGTAGGCGTCGGCGGCGTCGATACCGGGGTACGTGCTGATCAGCGGGGGGATCGGCACGCGGTCGCGCTCGGCGGCGCGTAGTGCGTCGGCGGCGGACCGCAGCTGCGCCTCGTCGAGCACGGGCGCTCCTTCGCTCTAGAACGCGTTCTGATTCGGGCTTGCTAACACCATAGCGGTGCGGTCCGATCTTTCTATAACGTGTTACAGATCTGCCGCACTGACGAGGAGCGTCGATGTCCGCTGCCCAGAAGTTCGACCTGGTGGTGGTGGGTGCCGGGGGTGCGGGCATGGCCACGGCGCTCACCGCGGCCGCGTCGGGTCTGCGTGCGCTCGTGGTGGAGAAGGCACCCCGGTTCGGCGGGTCGACCGCCCGATCCGGTGGCGGTGTCTGGATTCCCGGCAACCACGTGCTGCGCCGCGACGGCGTCGTCGACGACCCGGAGGCGGCCCGCAGCTACCTGGCGCACATCGTCGCGGCCGCCGCGCGCCCCGGCGACGCCGACGGCGCCGCGCTGCGGGCGGCGTTCCTCCGCCACGGACCGGACATGCTGGAGCTGGTCGAGCGCGAGACGCCGCTGCGCTTCGGCTGGGTGCGCGGGTACTCCGACTACTACCCGGAAGCGCCGGGCGGCCGGCCCACCGGCCGGTCGATCGAGCCGCGCCCGCTGCCCTCGTCCGTGCTGGGGCCGCTGCGCTCGACGCTCGAGCCGCCGTACCTGGGGGCGGAGTCCGGACTGGCGATCACCCAGGCGGAGTTCCGCTGGCTCAACCTGGTGGCCAGACATCCGCGCGGGGTGATGACGGCCGCGCGGGTCGGTGCCCGTGCGGTGGTGAGCCGGGTCCGCCGCCGGGAGCTGCTGACGATGGGGCAGGCCCTCGCGGCCGGGCTGCGCGCCGGGCTGGCGCGCCACGACGTGCCGGTGCGGCTCTCGACGCCGCTGCTGGAGCTCGTGGTCTCCGACGGCCGGGTGGTCGGCGTCCGGATCGCGACGCACGGCGGCGAGCCGGAGGTGGTGCCAGCCTCGCGGGGCGTCGTGCTCACGGCCGGCGGGTTCGAGCGGGACGAGACGCTGCGCAAGCGGTACCAGCGGCAGCCGATCGGCACCGAGTGGACGGTGGGCGCCGAGGCGAACACCGGCGACGGCATCCGGGCCGCCCAGGAGCTCGGGGCCGCGGTGCGGCTGATGGACGACGCCTGGTGGGGCCCGTCGGTGCCGCTGCCCCGCGGCCCGTACTTCCTGCTCGCCGAGCGGACGCTGCCGGGGTGCGTGCTGGTCGACGTGCACGGGAACCGGTTCGTCAACGAGGCAGCGCCCTACGTCGACGCCGTCCACGCGATCTACGAGGGCGACGAGCCGCGGGTACCGGCTTGGCTCGTGTTCGACCAGCGGTACCGCGACCGGTACCTGTTCACCGCGAAGGGGCCACGCCAGTCGCTGCCCGGCTCCTGGTACCGCGCCGGGGTGGCGGCGAAGTCGCCGACGCTCGCCGGGCTGGCGGCGACGATCGGGGTCCCGGCGTCGGCGCTGGAGGCGACGGTCGCGCGGTTCAACGGCTTCGCGGCGACCGGCAAGGACCTGGACTTCGCCCGCGGCGAGTCCGCCTACGACCGGTACTACGGCGACCCGCGGGTGCGGCCGAACCCCTCGCTGGCCGCGCTGGTGAAGCCGCCGTTCCACGCCGTGAAGATCGTCCCCGGTGACCTCGGGACGAAGGGCGGGCTGGTCACCGACGAGCGGTCGCGGGTGCTGCGGGAGTCCGACGGCGCGGTGATCCCCGGTCTGTACGCGGCAGGCAACACCAGCGCGCACGTGATGGGCCGCACGTACGCGGGCCCGGGAGCGACGCTGGGCCCGGCGATGACGTCCGGGTACCTGGCGGCGCTGGACGCGGCCGGTGCGCTGTAGGCGACCCGCCGGTGGCGCCCGCATCGGGCGGCGGCACGCGCCACGGCCCGCCGGTGGCGTGCGTGTCGGGCGGCGGCACGCGCCGCGCCCCGCCGAGCCGGCTCGGCGGGGCGCTCAGGCGTCGTAGGTGACGCGGAACGGCCCGCTCCGCGGCAGCGACTGGCAGGCGAGCACGTACCCGTCGGCCAGGTCGGTGGCGTCGAGCACCTCGTTGTTCACCATCTGCACGTCGCCCTCGACCAGCAGGCAGGTGCACGCACCGCAGCGGCCCTCGCGGCACGAGGAGGGTGCGGCCAGCCCGTGGTCGACGAGGACGTCGAGCATCCGCCGCCCCTCCGGCCAGGCCAGCGTGTGCGTCGCCCCGTCGATCTCCACCTCGAGCGGCTCCCCGTCGGCGCCGGGGGTGGCCGGTGGGGCGACCGGCGCGGAGAACGGGTCGTCGGCCAGCGACTGGAACCGCTCCACGTGCACCCGGGCGACGTCCAGCCGCCGCAGCGCCTCGTCCGCGGCCGCCATGAACGCGGTGGGGCCGCACAGGAACACCTCCGCGCCCGACGCCCACGGCGCCAGCAGCGGCTCCAGCGACGCCGGCGTCGGCAGCCCGCTCACCGACTCCAGCCAGTGCACCACGGTGAGCCGGTCGGGGTACTTGGCGACCAGCCGCCGCAGCTCCCCGGCGAAGATGACGGAGGAGTCGTCGCGGTTGGCGTAGAACAGCGTGATCCGCCCGTTGCCGGTGGCGAGCACCGTGCGCAGGATGCCGAGCACGGGAGTGCTGCCGCTACCGGCCGCCACCAGCAGGAACGGGCCGTCGAGCGAGCGCGGCGTGAACCGTCCGGCGGGCGGCAGCACCTCCAGGGTGTCCCCGGCGGCCACCGAGGAGACGAGCCACGTCGACCCGTACCCGTCCGCGGTGCGCTTGACGGTGATCGTCAGCGGGTCACCCGGTGCGTTGCAGAGCGAGTAGCACCGCGCCACCGGCGGCGACACCGGCACCCGCACGGTCAGGAACTGGCCCGGCTCGTGCGCGAACACGTCGGCGAGCTCCGGCGGCACGTCGAGGACGAACGAGCGCGCATCGCCGGTCTCCGGAACCACCTCGGCCACCCGCAAGTGGTACGACGTCACGAACGCTCCGCAGCCCGGATCGCCGCGTCGAGCCGCCCGCACGCCCGGACCGGCTCACCCGAGGGCGGGCGGTCGAGCAGCTCGGGGCAGGCCGCGTCGGCCGGCCACTGGATCGACGTCTGCTTCGCGCTCGCGTGGCGCACCAGCACGGTCGTCGTGCACGCGCCGCAGGCCACCGGGTGGTAGCCGCCGTGCAGCTGCTCCTCCCGGTGGGCGTCGCGCTCGAGTGCCCTGGTCACGACTCCTCCGCGGAGGTGCGGGCGAGGTTGGCCGCGACCTCCTGCTCCCACGCCTCCACCGCCCGCGTGGTGTCGACCTCGAACTCGTAGCGGGCCACCATGTCGCCGGCCACGTCGGCGACGTCGGTGTAGAACTGGTCGTACCAGCGGCGTAGCTGGTAGACCGGCCCGTCCTCCTCGCAGAGCAGCGGGTTCTCGATCGGGGTCTTGTTGCGCCAGATCTCGACGTCCTGCTCGAACCCGACGCCGTAGCTGCGGGAGAGCTTGCGCGCGATCTTGTCCGACGTCGCGTCGTCGACACCCGGGATCTTCTTGACCATGACGCCCCACTGCAGCACGAACGACGTCGGCGACACCGGGTAGTGGCAGTTGATCAGGACGGTCTCGAGCGTGAAGCCGTTGGCCATCTCGTTCCACAGGTAGTCGATCATGTACGACGGCCCGTAGTACGACGCCTCGGAGCGGAGCAGATCGCCCGGGTCGCTGTCGGCGCCGAGCCCGGTGTCGGGGCGCGCCCGCGAGTGCAGGTACTGGCTGGCGATGTGGCCCTCGAACACGTTCTTGAAGTACACCGGGAACGCGTGGTGGATGTAGAAGAAGTGGGCCATGTCGACCATGTTGTCGATGATTTCCCGGCAGTTGGAGCCCTCGACCAGGAGCGTGTCCCAGGTCCAGGAGCTGTACTGGTCGCGGTCGGCGATCTCCGGGATATCGACGCCGGGCGGCGGCGGATTGCCCTCCGGGTCGTTGTAGACGAACAGCTGGTCGTTGCGCTCGAGCGTCAGCCACGACCGGGTGCGCGCCCGCGGCGGTACGCGACGGGCGTACGGGATCGCCGCGCAGCGGCCGTTGCCCGACCACCGCCAATCGTGGAACGGGCAGGCGACCTCGTCGCCCTTGACCGTGCCCTGGGTGAGGTCACCGCCCATGTGCCGGCAGTACCCGTCGAGCACGTGCAGCGCGCCGGTGGTGTCGGCGAACACGACGAGCTTGGTGCCGAACGCCTGCACCGCGTGGGGTGTGCCGTCCCGGAACCGCTCGGCCAACCCCAGGCAGTGCCAGCCGCGTGCGTAGCGAGCCTGCGGGGTGCCCGCATCGATCGCCCGTACCTCGCCGTCGGAGCTCGTCAGCGTCATGCTGAACCTCCCGATCTATCGGGCCCTGACGTAGAACAGGTTATAGTTTGATGCACGAGGAGCGCTACCCGGCCCTGACGTGCGGCTCCTCGACACAAAAAAGAACGTGTTCTAGGCTACTGCGACACACCGAGGGACGGAGAGCGCAGTCATGGCCCACCCGACGGAGCAGAGCATCGATCCCAGCGGCGAGAAGGTGCTGGACGCGGTGCGCGACCTCCTCCCGGTACTCCGCGAGCGGGCGTCCGAGGCGGAGGCCGAGCGCAGGGTTCCCGCGGCCTCGATCCAGGCACTGCAGGAGACCGGCGTCCTGCGTCTGCTGCAGCCACGCCACTTCGGCGGCTACGAGACGCATCCGGTGGCGTTCTACCGTGCCGTCCGGCTGATCGCGAGTGCCTGCGGATCGACCGGCTGGGTCACGTCGGTGCTCGGCGTCCACCCCTGGCACGTCGGCCTGTTCGCCGAGGAGGCCCAGAGCGAGGTCTGGGCCGAGGACCTGGACGTGCGGATCTCCTCCTCCTACGCCCCGCAGGGGAAGGCGACCCCGGCCGACGGCGGCTTCCGCTTCAGCGGCCGGTGGAGCTTCTCGTCCGGCTCCGACCACGCGACGTGGGTGCTGCTCGGCGGACTCGTGCTCGGCCCCGACGGCCGCCCGACCGACTTCCGGACGTTCCTCGTGCCCCGCACCGACTACACGGTGAACGACGTCTGGGACACGGTCGGGCTCCGCGGAACCGGCAGCAACGACATCCTGATCGACGACGTCTTCGTGCCGGAGCACCGCACGCTCTCGTTCCAGCACACCGCCAAGGTCAGCTGCCCGGGGCAGGCGCTCAACGACGGCCCGCTGTTCCGGATGCCCTACGGCACGATCCACCCGTTCGCGATCACCGCGCCGCTGATCGGCATGGCCGACGGCGCCTACGAGGCCTACGCCGGGCACACCAAGGCCCGCGTCCGCGCGTCCTACCTGGGGGAGAAGGCCAAGGACGACCCGTTCGCCCAGGTCCGGGTCGCCCGGGCCGCGGCCGAGATCGACGCGGCCTGGCTCCAGCTCGAGCGCGACGTGAACGAGGAGTACGCGCTGGCCGCCGCGCACACGCGCATCCCGATCGAGATGCGGTTACGCGCCCGGCGCGACCAGGTCCTCGGCAGCGCCAGGGCGATCGACGCGACCGACAGCCTCTACGAGAGCGCCGGCGGCAAGGCGATCAACGCCCCGTCGGTGATCTCCCGGTTCTGGCGCGACGCCCACGCGGCGCGGGTGCACGCCGCGAACGACGTCGAGCGCGCGCTGGTGATGTACGGGCGGTGCGAGCTCGGCCTCCCGGTCACCGACGGGATGTTCTGATGAGCGTCCCCACGCTGGAGAGCACCAGCCACACGCTGACCGTCGCGTCCGGACTCGACGTGCACTACCACGACGCCGGCGAGGCCGCGGCCGACCGGCCGCCGGTCGTGCTCCTGCACGGCGGCGGGCCGGGGGCCACCGCCTGGAGCAACTTCGGAAGGAACGTCGCGGTCCTGTCCAGGTCCGCTCGGGTCCTCGCCGTGGACATGCCGGGGTTCGGACGCTCCACGAAGCGCACCGAGCACCCCCAGTACTTCACCTACGCGGCCGGCGTACTGGCCGAGCTGCTCGACGCTCTGGGCGTGGACACCGTCGACCTGGTGGGCAACTCGCTCGGCGGGGGAGTAGCGACCCGGTTCGCGCTCGGCCACCCCGAGCGGGCCCGGCGCCTGGTGCTGATGGCGCCCGGCGGCCTGGGGCTGAACGTCTTCGCGCCGGACCCGACCGAGGGCGTCACCCGGCTCGGCAAGTTCGGAGCGCCGCCCGGCCCCAGCCCGGAGAAGCTGAAGGCGTTCCTGCGCACGCTCGTGTACGACCAGAAACTGATCACCGACGAGCTGGTCGCGGAGCGCTTCGCGGCCGCGAGCGCTCCGGAGTCCCTCCGCGCCATGGTCGCGATGGGCATGTCGTTCTTCCAGCACCCGGAGGAGAGCCAGCTCTGGCGCGAGGCCCACCGCGTGACGCAGCCGACGCTGCTGATCTGGGGCCGCGAGGACCGCGTCAACCCGCTCGACGGTGCCCTGGTCGCGCTCAAGCAGCTGCCCGACGTCCAGCTGCACGTCTTCAGCCGCTGCGGGCACTGGGCCCAGGTGGAGAAGTTCGACGAGTTCAACCGCCTGACCGAGGCGTTCCTAGGAGGTGCCGGATGATCAGGTCACTGGGCTATCTGCGGATCGAGTGCACCGACTTGGAGGCCTGGCGGACGTTCGGGCTCAAGGTGCTGGGCATGGTGGAGGGCAAGGGCGCTCCGCCCGGCGAGCTGCACCTGCGGATGGACGACTTCCCGGCACGGCTGGTGATCGTCGAAGGCGAGGCCGACCGGCTCTCCGCGACCGGCTGGGAGGCCGCGAACGACGAGGGCCTGCGCGACGTCACGGCCCGGCTCGACGCCGCCGGGGTGCCGTGGAAAGAGGGGACGGCGGAGCAGAAGGCCTCCCGGAAGGTGACCGGGCTGGTGCTGTTCGAGGACCCGTCGGGCAACACCCAGGAGGTGTTCTCCGGGGTCGCGTTGCAGCACCGCCGGGTCGTCAGCCCGTACGGGCACCGGTTCGTCACCGGTGAGCAGGGCCTCGGGCACGTCGTGCTCTCCACCCGGGACGACGCCGAGTCGCTGCACTTCTACCGCGACGTGCTCGGCTTCAAGCTGCGGGACTCGATGCGGCTGCCCGCCGTCGCGCTCGGACGCCCGGCGGACGGTCCCGACGCCTGGCTGCGGTTCTTCGGCTGCAACCCGCGCCACCACAGCCTGGCGTTCCTGCCGATGCCGACCGCGTCGGGCATCGTGCACCTGATGGTCGAGGTGGAGGACACCGACGACGTCGGCCTCGCCCTCGACCGGGCGCGCCGCTACCAAGTGCCGATGTCCGCGACGCTGGGACGGCACGTCAACGACCTGATGCTGTCGTTCTACATGAAGACGCCCGGCGGCTTCGACGTCGAGTTCGGCACCGACGGGCGGCAGGTCGACGACGCCGACTGGGTGGCGCGGGAGAGCACCGCCGTGAGCCTCTGGGGGCATGACTTCAGTGTCGGCGCCTCGTAGCTCCGTCGACGCCTCGGCGTTCCGTGCCGTCCTGGGGCAGTTCTGCACCGGGGTCACGGTCGTCACCGCCAGCCTGGACGGTGAGCCGGTCGGGTTCGCCTGCCAGTCGTTCTCGGCGCTCTCGCTCGACCCGCCGCTCGTCGTGTTCTGCCCGAGCGCGACCTCGCGCAGCTGGCCGGTGATCGCCAGAGCCGGATCGTTCTGCGTCAACGTGCTCGCCGCCGACCAGGCGGAGGTGAGCGCCGTGTTCGGGGCCCGCCGCACCGACAAGTTCGACGTCGTGACGTGGGGCTGGTCGCCGGGCGGCGCACCCGTGCTCGACGGCGTGCTGGCCTGGGTCGACTGCACGGTCGACGCGGTGTACCCGGGCGGTGACCACCACATCGTGGTCGGGCGCGTGGACGAGCTCGACGCGCCGGCCGCAGGCCGTCCGCCGCTGCTGTTCCACCGCGGCCGGTACACCGCGACGTCCGACCCCGAGCCCTGGTTCGGCTGGTCGCGCCCCGACGACTGGATCTAGCCGCTGCGGGGCGGGCCCGTTGTGAGGCGGGCGGCCTGGTACGGGCGGGCCCGCTGTGGGCGGGCCCGCGCGGTCGCTCGGGCGTCACACCCGGGCGAGCACGGTGGCGGTGGCCAGTGCGCCGCCGGCGCACATCGTCACCAGCGCGGTCTCGGCGTCCCGGCGCTCGAGCTCGTGGAGTGCGGTGGTCAGGAGGCGGGCGCCCGTCGACCCGACCGGGTGCCCGAGCGCGATGGCCCCGCCGTTGACGTTGACCCGATCGGCGTCCGGCCCGTGCACGGCCATCCACGACAGCGGGATCGAGGCGAACGCTTCGTTGACCTCGAACACGTCGATGTCGCCGATCTTCATCCCGGCGTTGGCCAGCACCTTCGCGGTGGCCTGGACGGGCCCGTCGAGGTGGTAGAACGTCTCGGCGCCGACGAGGCACTGCGCGACGATCCGCGCGCGCGGCTGCAGCCCGCGCTCGGCCGCCGCCGACGCGTCCATCAGCAGCAGCGCCGCCGCACCGTCGGAGATCTGCGACGACGTCCCGGCCGTGTGCACGCCGCCGTCCAGCACGGGCTCGAGCGCGCCGAGGCCCTCGAGCGTCGTCTCGCGCAGGCCGCCGTCGGTGCGGACCACCGTGCCGTCGGGCAGCTCGACCGGCACGATCTCCCGGTCGAAGCGGCCCTCCGCCCACGCCGCCGCGGCGAGTTTCTGCGAGCGGACGCCGAACGCGTCGGTGTCGGCGCGGGTCAGACCGCGGCGGACCGCGATGCGCTCGGCCGCGCCGTACTGGTTCGGCAGGTCGATGCTCCAGCTGTCGGGCTTGGGCCGCCGGTCCTCGGAGACGTTGCTGCCCAGCGGCTGCCGCGACATGGCCTCGACGCCGCAGCCGATGCCTGCCGTGATCGCGTCCGCGGCGATGAGCGCGGCGATCAGGTGCGTGGCCTGCTGCGCCGAGCCGCACTGGGCGTCGATCGTCGTCGCTCCGGTGCTCTCGGGCAGGCCGGCGTGCAGCCAGGCGGCGCGGGTGACGTTCCCGGCCTGCTCGCCGGCTTGCGTCACGCAGCCGCCGATCACCTGTTCGACCTCGTCGGCGCGCAGACCGGCGCGGTCGACCGCGGCGCGCTGCGCGACCCCGAGCAGCTCCACCGGGTGCAGCCCGGAGAGTTGCCCGCGACGACGCCCGATCGGCGTCCGGACCGCCGAGACGATCACCGGGCTGCCCATGCGCACTCCTTCGGTCGGGGGTATCCGGCCAATACTAGAACAGGTTTCAGTTGACGGTGCGCTGAACCTTTCGAGCGGCATCAGGCTGTGCTTGAATCCGATGAAACGTGTTCCACACGGATCTTCTCTCGGAGGACGTCGTCATGACCGCTCCCGACATCCCCGCCGGCATCGACTTCACCGATCCCGACCTGTACATGCGGGAAGGGGTCCCGCTGGAGAAGTTCGCCGAGCTGCGGCGCACCGCGCCGGTCTGGTGGAACCCGCAGCCGCACAACGTCGCGGGCTTCGGAGACGACGGGTACTGGGTGGTCACCCGCCACGCCGACATCGTCGACATCTCGCGGAACCCGTCGGTGTTCTCCAGCACGACGAACACCGCGATCGTCCGGTTCGGCCCGGACATGACGCGGGAGGCGATCGACATGCAGTCGCTGATCCTGCTGAACATGGATCCGCCGAAGCACACGTCGCAGCGGTCGATCGTCTCCCGGATGTTCACGCCGCGGGCGGTGAACAGCCTGCGGGACGAGCTCGCCTCCCGGGCTCGCAAGATCGTCGACGACGCCGCCGGGAAGGGTGAGGGCGACTTCGTCAGCGACGTCGCGGTCGAGCTGCCGCTGCAGGCGATCGCGAACCTGCTCGGCGTCCCGCAGGAGGACCGGCACAAGGTCTTCGAGTGGTCGAACCAGATGATCGGTTCCGACGACGACGAGCTGGCCACGGAGGCGTCCAACCAGGCGTCGGCGAACATGCTCGGATACGCGATGGGCATGGCCGAGGAGCGCCGCAAGTGCCCGGCCGACGACCTGGTGACCACGCTGCTCAACGCCCAGTCGGGCGAGGCCGGGCTGAGCGACGACGAGTTCGGGTTCTTCGTCCTCATCCTGGCCGTCGCGGGGAACGAGACGACGCGCAACGCGATCACCCACGGGATGAACGCGTTCCTCGACCACCCCGACCAGTGGGAGCTCTACAAGAGGGAGCGGCCGAAGACCGCACCGGACGAGATCGTCCGCTGGGCGACGCCGATCATCGCGTTCCAGCGCACCGCCACCCAGGACACGCGGCTCGGGGGCCAGGACATCAAGAAGGGCCAGCGGGTCGTGATGTTCTACAGCTCGGCGAACAACGACACCGAGGTGTTCGACCACCCGGAGCGGTTCGACATCCTGCGCAGCCCCAATCCGCACCTGGGCTTCGGCGGCAGCGGCACGCACTACTGCATCGGCGCGAACCTGGCCCGCCTGGAGATCGACCTGATCTTCAACGCGATCGCCGACCACATGCCGGACATCCAGAAGGTGGCCGAGCCCGCCCGCCTGCGCTCCGGGTGGATCAACGGCATCAAACACCTTCCTGTCCGGTATGCGGCCCGCCCAGAACGACGCTGACAGGCGAGCTTGGCTATACGAGGCGGTCCCGCGGCTCGACTGCCAGCGCCGCCCTGGGCGGGCTCCAGGTCAGAACAGTTGCTGAGCGGGCTCCCAGGTCAGAACAGCTCGCGCCGGGCGGCGCTCGACGAGCACGGAGGATCGCATGCGGGTCGGGTTGCAGCTGGGGTACTGGGGGGCTTCGCCGCCTGCCGACGCGCCTGCGCTGGTCGCCGCGGCCGAGGAGGCCGGGTTCGCCGCGGTGTATACCGCGGAGGCGTGGGGGTCCGACGCGTTCACCCCACTGGCGTGGTGGGGAGCCGCCACGTCGCGAGTCACCCTGGGCACCGCGGTCGTGCAGATCTCGGCCCGGACGCCGGCCGCCTGCGCGATGCACGCGCTCACCCTCGACCACCTCTCCGGCGGCCGGTTCTCGCTCGGCCTGGGAGTGTCCGGGCCCCAGGTCGTCGAGGGCTGGTACGGCGAGCCGTTCGCCAAGCCGCTGGCCCGCACCCGGGAGTACGTCCGGATCGTGCGGGACGTGCTCGCCCGCGAGGCACCGGTCACCAACGACGGGCCGCACTACCCGGTGCCCTACGACGGTCCGGGGGCGCTCGGCCTCGGCAAGCCGCTGAAGCCCATCACGCATCCGCTCCGCGCCGACCTGCCGATCCTGCTCGGCTCGGAAGGCCCGAGGAACGTCGCGCTGACCGGGGAGATCGCCGACGGCTGGATCTCGGTGTTCTACTCGCCCCGGCTCGGCGGCGTCTACGAGGAGTGGCTCGGCGAAGGCCTGGCGCGCCCCGGCGCCCGGCGGAGCCGGGAGGAGTTCGAGGTCGTCGCGAACTGCCAGATCGTTCTCACCGACGACCGGCGGCCCGGGCTCGACGCGCAGAAGCCCGCGCTGGCGCACTACATCGGCGGCATGGGTGCGCCCGGCATGAACTTCCACGCGGACCTGTTCGTCCGGGCGGGGTTCAAGGAGGCCGTCGAGGACGTCACCGCGCTGTTCGCGGCGGGCAAGCGGGCCGAGGCGGTGGCCGCGGTGCCGGACGAGATGGTCGACGAGATCTCGATCGTCGGCGACGCCGAGCACGTACGGCGCGAGATCGCCCGCCGCGAGGCGGCGGGCGTCTCGATGCTGCTGACCGGCTGCCGCACGGTGGCCGATGTCCGTGCGCTCGGTGCGGTGCTGTCCGCGGGTGACCGGGTCCCCGCGCGTTCCGTGCCCGGTGACGAGTAGGCAACCCCTCGCGCTCCTCGGAACGGGTGACTACTCGGCAATCGGGGAGTCGCCGAAGGAGCGGCGGAGCTCCCGCTTGAGCACCTTGCCGGTCGGGCCGAGCGGGAGCGCTTCGACGAGCTCCACCGACTTGGGCAGCTTGTACCCGGCCAGCCGCTCCCGGCCGAACGCGATCAGGTCGGCCGGGTCGAGTGCGGCGCCGTCGCGGGGCACCACCACGGCGACGACCGCCTCACCCCAGGTCGGGTCCGGCCGGCCGACGACCGCGACCCCGGCGACGTCCGGGTGGTCGGCGAGCACGGCCTCCACCTCGGCGGGGTACACGTTCTCCCCGCCGGTGATGATCATGTCCTTGAGCCGGTCGCTGATCGTCAGGTAGCCCTCCTCGTCCAGGGTGCCGATGTCGCCGGTGTGCAGCCAGCCGTCGGCGTCGAGCAGCGCGGCGGTGGTCTCCGGCTGGTTGTGGTAGCCGGGCGTGTTGACGACGCTGCGGACGAGGATCTCGCCCGGCGTCCCGGTTGGCGCGGGACCGCCGGTGGCCGGGTCGACGATCCGCAGCTCCACCCACGGGTACGGCTTGCCTGCGGCGCGGAGCAGATGAGACCGGGGACCGTCCGGGTCGTGGTCCTCGGCGTCGAGCTGGACGATCGCGCCCTGCGTCTCGGTGAGCCCGTAGAGCTGGAACAGCGGGCGGCCGAACGTCGCCAGGGCCTGCCGCAGGAGCGCGGGGGTGATCGGTGAGGCGCCGTAGGCGATCGACCGCAGCGCCGAGTAGTCACGGTCGGCCGCGCCGGGCAGGGCGACCAGCATGCCGATCACCGACGGGACCAGGAACGTGTTCGTGACGCGCTTCTCCACGATGAGGTCGAGCAGCTTTTGCGGCACCAGCTCCCGGATGATGATGCTATGGGCGCCGAATAGGAGGCCCACCAGCGCGAAGCCGAGCCCGCCGATGTGGAACATCGGCATCGCGACGAGCGTGATGGAGTCGCCGTCGATGCCCCAGGAGCGGGCCGCGCCCTCCTCGCCGACGCTGAGCGACCGGTTCGTGGTCAGGACGCCCTTCGGGCGGCCGGTGGTCCCGGAGGTGTAGAGCTGGAACACCACCGTGTCCGGGTCACCGCGGAAATCGGTGTCGTCCGTGGACGCCGCGGCGAGCCACTTCTCGTAGTCCCCGCCTCCGGGAGCAGAGCCCAGCCCGACCGTCTTGACGACCGAGCCGGCCGAGACCGCCGCGCGCTCGGCCGCCTCGGCGAACTCGGGGTGGGCGAAGAGCATCGTGGCGCCGGCGTCCGACAGCACGGCGGCGATCTCCGGGGCGGCCAGGCGCCAGTTGAGCGGGACCAGCACGGCGCCGATCTTCCAGGCTCCGGCCAGCAGCTCGACCGTCTCGATCGAGTTCTTGTCGAGTACCGCGCCGCGGTCGCCGGGCCGGACGCCGTCCGCCCGTAAGGCGTTCGCGACGCGGACGGCGCGGGCCTCGAACTCGGCGTAGGTGAGGGTGCGGTCGCCGGCGCTGACGGCGGGACGATCGCCCCGCTCGCGGGCGTGTCGTCGGGAGAGATCGGCTACTCGGAAATCGGCGTCCATCGGGCCACCTCGCTGTCGCCACGGCTGGGGGTCCCACGGTACTGGAATCACGGTTCACTTCGCCCGATCGAGCATTGTCACGAACGATAACCTGTTCTAATTTGACTCCATGGTCCTCACCGTGGCAGACCTCGTGGAACATGCCGTCGATCTCGTGCCCGACCGCGACGCCCTGGTCTTCGGGGGCCGCCGCACCACCTACGCCCAGTTCGAGGCACGGGCCAACCAACTAGCCCACCACCTGGCCCGACACGGTGTCGGCCCGGGTGATCACGTGGCCCTCTACGCCTCGAACGCCGTGGAGGCCTGCGAGACGATGTTCGCGGTCTGCAAGCTGCGGGCCGCGACGATCAACGTCAACTTCCGCAGCACCGAGAACGAGTTACGGTACGTACTCCGTGACTCCGACGCCGTCGCGCTCGTGCACGGCGGCGATCTCAGTGACCGGGTGGCGGCGGTGACCGCGGACTGTCCCGAGCTCAGGCACGTCGTCACGTTCGGCGGCACGCCGCCGCCGGGCGGCGTCGAGTACGAGGAAGCGCTGGCCGGTGAGTCGGCCGAGCGGGACTTCCCGGAGCGCGACCCCAACGACATCTTCATCATCTACACCGGCGGTACGACCGGGCGCCCCAAGGGCGTGATGTGGCGCCAGGAGGACATCTGGCGCACGCTCGGCGGCGGCGTCGACTTCATGACCGGCGAGCCGATCCAGGACGAGTGGGAGCAGGCCCGCAGCGGCGTCGACTCCAAGCTGGTGCGGCTGGTCTCCGCGCCGCTGATCCACGGCCAGGCACAGTGGACGATGTTCGGCGGCCTGTTCACCGGCGGCACGATCGTGCTGATGCCCCGGTTCGACCCGCACGAGGTCTGGCGGGCGATCACCGACGAGGGCGTCAACGTCATCGCGATCGTCGGGGACGCGATGGCCAGACCGCTCCTCGAGGCCTACCGGGAGGGGCCGCCGGAGGGTGGGCAGTACGACGCCTCCTCGCTGGTCGCGATCTCCACCACGGCGGCGCTCATGTCGCCGGCGGTCAAGCGCGAGTACCTGGAGACGTTCCCGAACACGTTCCTCACCGAGGCGGTCGGGTCGTCGGAGACCGGCTTCAGCGGCATCGGCGCGATCAGCAAGGACAACATCGAGCCCCGTGGCCCCCGGGTGAACGCCGCCCGCGAGGCGATCGTCATCGACGAGTACAACCGGCCGATCCCGCCCGGCTCCGGGCAGGTCGGGCGGCTGGCGCGCGGCGGCTATCTCCCGCAGGGCTACTACAAGGACCCCGAGAAGACCGCCCAGCTGTTCGTCGAGGTCGACGGCGAGCGCTACACGGTCCCCGGCGACTTCGCGATCCCCGAGGCGGACGGCACGTTCCTGCTGCTCGGGCGCGGCAACACGTGCATCAACACGGGTGGGGAGAAGGTGTTCCCCGAAGAGGTCGAGGGCGTGCTGAAGGCACACCCGGGGGTCTTCGACGCGCTGGTGGTCGGCGTCCCGGACGAGCGGCTCGGGTGGCGGGTCGGCGCGATCGTGCAGTGGCGGGAGGGGCACGAGCCCGACGCCGCAGCACTGGACGCCCACGGACGCACGGAGCTGGCCGGCTACAAGATGCCGCGGTCGTACTGGTGGGTCGACCAGATGCCGCGCCTGGCGACCGGCAAGGCCGACTACACGGGAGCCCGGCGCCACACCGAACAGCACTCGCCGTCGGAAGTACTCCGCGTGACGGCCGGACAGTGAGCTCTTTTCGACCTCATACGTTTCTGCAGGCCAAACACCGTCCGCAGGGGTCGGTCGAGAAGAACTCATTGAGGGAGAACCGCGTGCGTACCGACTTGTGTGACCGGCTCGGCATCGAGCACCCGATCGTCGGCTTCACGCCGTCGGAGCACGTGGCGGCGGCGATCAGCCGGGCCGGTGGCCTGGGGGTCCTCGGCGCCGTCCGCTACAACGACCCGGCGGGTCTGGCCGCGGCGCTGGACTGGATGGACGCCAACACCGACGGGCGGCCCTACGGCGTCGACGTCGTGATGCCGATGAAGGCGCCGACCGAGGGATCGATCGGCGACCTGTCGGCGCTGGTGCCGCCCGGCCACCGCGACTTCGTCGAGAAGACGCTCCACGAGCTGGGCGTCCCGCCGCTGCCGGTCAGCGAGAACGGCGACTCCGACGGGGTGCTGGGCTGGCTGCACTCGGTCGCGCGAGCCCACGTCGAGATCGCGCTGGAGCACCGGCCGGCGCTCATCGCGAACGCGCTCGGATCACCGCCCGCCGACGTCATCGCCCAGGCCCACGACCGCGGCATCCTGGTCGCGGCGCTGGCCGGCCGGGTCGACCACGCCCGGCGCCAGGTCGCCGACGGCGTCGACATCGTGGTGGCGCAGGGCTCGGAGGCCGGTGGGCACACCGGGGAGATCGGCAGCATGGTGCTGCTGCCGGAGATCGTCGACGCGGTCGGCGACCGGGTGCCGGTGCTCGGCGCCGGCGGCATCGGATCCGGGCGGCAGCTGGTCGCGGCGCTCGCGCTCGGGGCCGCCGGGGTGTGGATGGGGTCGACCTGGCTGCTGACCACGGAGTACGCGAGCGGCATGCCCGGCCAGACCGCGGTCAGCCAGGCGCTGCTCGACGCGTCGTCGGCCGACACGGTGCGGGCCCGGATCTACTCGGGGAAGATGGCGCGGCTGGTGAAGAGCAAGTGGACCGAGGCGTGGGCGGCGCCGGACGCGCCCGACCCGCTGCCGATGCCGCTGCAGAACCTGCTGGTGGGCGAGGCGCACCGGCGGATCGCCGCGGCGAACGATCCGCAGGTGGTGGCGATGCCCGCCGGCCAGATCATCGGCCGCTTCGACACGCTGCGGCCGGTCGCCGACGTCATCGCCGACATCGTCGCGGAGGCCGAGACCACGCGCGCCCGGCTCACCTGACGCCGATCGGCCACGAGATACCGTCCAGGGGTACCCCGTGGCCCCTCCGCGGTGTGTCCCTCGGCGAGCGACTCAGTGCAGCAGGGCGGCGGGGGTGTCGCGGACGAAGCGCAGCAGCGCCTCGCGGTCGCGGCGGACCCGGCCCGGCGGCGACACGATCAGCCGGTCGACCCCGGCGTCGGCGTACGCGGCGACCAGCGTCGCGTCCAGCGGCGTGCGGCCGCCGGGCGTCACCGAGATCTCCAGCGCGCCGAGCCCGGCCGGCCGGTCGAGGTTGTCGGCCAGCTCGGCGAGCTGCGTGACGACCCCCGCGGTCTGCTCCGGCGTCACGTCCCAGCCGTACCAGCCGTGCGCCCGGGTGACGGTCCGGCGTAACGCCGCCGGGGAGGAGCCGCCGACGTGCAGCGGCGGGCCGCCGGGGCGCACCGGCCGGGGCTCGGCGGTCACGCCGCTGATCCGGACGCGCGGCCCCACCAGGTGCACCGAGGACGACGTCCACAGCGCGGCCACGGCGTCGAGGTACTCGTCGGTGCGGACACCGCGGTCGTTGAGCGGGACGCCCAGTGCGCGGAACTCCGGCTCCAGGTAGCCGACGCCGACGCCGAACAGGAACCGCCCGCCGCTGATCCGGTCGACGGACACGACCTGCTTGGCCAGGATGACCGGCTGGTGCACGGGCACGACCGTCACACCGGTGCCGAGCAGCAGCGTGCTGGTCACACCGGCGAGGTGGCCGAGCGCGACGAACGGGTCGAGGAACGGAGTGTCGGGTCTGGTCGGCGAAGCGGCTACCGGCGGGTCGGGCAGCGCGAAGTGCTCGCCGGTCCAGACGCTCTCCCAGCCGGACGCCTCGGCCGCGACCGCGACGTCCGCGGCCACGCCGGGGTCCAGCGCGCAGAGGTCGGTGTTGATACCGAACAACCCCAGTCGCATGGCACGGACCGTACCGCCGGTCACTCCACCGCGAGCGCCGTCCCCAACTCCAGCAGCGCCGCGGTGGCGCCCCCGCCGTCGAACTCCGCGCGCTTGGCCGCGAGGAAGTAGCGGTGGGCCGGGTGCTCGACGTCGATGCCGGTACCGCCGTGCACGTGGACCAGCGTGTGCGCGACCCGGTGCCCGGCCTCGGCGGTCCAGAACTTCGCGGTGGCGACCGCGCTCTGCGGATCCTCGTCCTCGGCGAGCGCGTACGCCGCGGCCCAGAGCGTCAGCTCGACGGCTCGCACGTCGACGTAGGCGTCGGCGAGGCGCTGGCTCACGGCCTGGAACGCGCCGATCGGCCGGCCGAACTGCACCCGGGTGCGGGCGTGCTCGGCGGTCAGCTCGAGCGCGGCCTCGAGCACGCCGAGCTGGTGAGCGGCGCCCGCGACGGCGGCCCGCGCCCGCATCCACCCGGCGACGTCGTCGCTGCCGGAGGGGGCGTCCAGCCGCTGCTCCTCGGGCACCAGCACGCCGTCGAGGAGCAGCAGGCCGGCGTCGTCGAAGTCCGTGGTCGGCTGGCGGGTCACGGTGACGCCGGGGGTGTCCCGGCTGACCAGGAACACCCCGGCGACGGTCTCCACGAGCAGCGCGTCGGCGACGGGGGCGGCCGGGACGGCGCTCACCTCGCCGGTCAGCTGCCAGCCGCCACCGGACCGTCCGGCGGCGGCCGGCGGCCGGACGTCGGGATGGGCCAGTGCGGCTGCGAGCACGGTCTGACCGGCGAGCGCGGGGGCCAGCCACCGCAGACGGAGTTCGGGGGAGCCGAACCGGGCCAGCGCCGGACCGGCGACCGCCACCGTCGGCAGGTAGGGCACAGGGGCCAGGCCACGCCCCAGCTCGATCAGGACCGAGCACTGCTCGAGCAGGTCGTCGACGCCGAGGATGCCGGTCTCGGCCAGCACGCCCCACAGCTCCCGGTCGAACCGGGAGCCGGCGGCCTCGGCGGCGCGCAGCCGGTCGGTGCTCACCCGGTCGCCGACGATGCGGCGAGTGAGGGCGGCCAGCTCCCTCTGCGCCTCGGTCAGGGAGAAGTCCATCGTCTACCGCCGTCCGACCGGCAGCCGGAGACCGCCGGCCGCGATGATGTCCCGCTGGATCTCGTTCGTGCCGCCGCCGAACGTGAGGATGAGCGCGGCGCGGTGGGCCCGCTCGATCCGCCCGGCCAGCGCGCCGCCCGGCGCGCCCGTCCGCAGCGTCGCCGCCGGGCCGAGCACCTCCATCAGCAGCCGGTAGGCCTCGGTGGCCAGCTCGGTGCCGTAGACCTTCGTCGCCGACGCCGCGGCGGGGGTGAGGTCCGGCTCCCACGCGGTGTGCAGGTTCATCAGCCGCAGCACCTCCGCGTGCGCGTGCACCCTGGCCAGGTGGACCTGCACCCACTCGGCGTCGAGCAGCCGCTTGCCGTTGCGACCCGGCGTGGCGGCGGCCCAGGCCCGGACGTCGGCGAGTGCTTTGCGCAGGGGCGCCGCCGAGGTCAGTGCGACCCGCTCGTGGTTGAGCTGGTTGGTGATCAGCGGCCAGCCCTCGTTTTCGGTGCCGATCAACGCCGAGGCCGGCACCCGGACGTCGGTGTAGTAGGTCGCGCTGGTGGTCGGCCCGGCCACGGTGCGCACCGGCGTCCAGGAGAACCCGGGCGCGTCGGTGGGCACGATGAGGATG
>Ga0190269_10000487_pt1 | contig 20027 bp, 19 predicted proteins | sample Popmic249IS_FD_133749 | JGI IMG/M metagenome (GOLD analysis project Ga0190269, IMG submission 133749) | Populus adjacent soil microbial communities from riparian zone of Blue River, Arizona, USA - 249 IS | ecosystem: Environmental > Terrestrial > Soil > Riparian zone | place: USA: Arizona... | reverse complement strand
TGCGGCGGTGTTCGGTGAGCTGTGCGTCCAGCTGATCCATGCGGTTGTGACGCAAGATCGAAAGCGGCACGTTGGGCAAGAGCTGCACCGCGGTCTGCAAGCTGGCGTGTGCGAACTGATCGATGATCATCGCGTCGCTGTCGCGCACCAAGATCGGCAGCGCAGCCATGTGCCCGAGGCTGGTCGTGGGCGTGACCATTACCGGTCGTCCGGCGATCTGCTCCAGCAGCGCTTCCAGCTCTAAGTACAGCGAGCACTGCAGATAGGCGCGCGAAAACGAGAACTGCGTGCCGTATTCGTCGAGCGCACGAAGCACACCGTCTCGCAGCTCAGGGCGGCTCTCGAGGCCGAGGTAGCTGCACGAGCCGAAGTTCAGCAGGCGCTTGCCTTGCAGGGTCACATAGCGGCCGTTGCCGCTCTGCGCGCTCTGCATGATGACGCCAGCATCCGCAGCTTCGCTGACGTAACGGTCGGCGCTGTCGAGCTTGCGCGAGTGAGAGAAGCGCGGGCGCTCATTCCTCGGCATAGCTCGCCTCCGCCGCCGTGTCCCAGCACAAGCTGAGAATGCGCCAGCGACCGGCTTCGCGGATCAGCTGGAGCGAGTTCACACCGCGCTCGATGTAGTCGCGCGCATCGGGCGAGATCCGCGTCTCGAACGCGCTCGCGATGTGCACTACATCGCCGAACTGTTGCGTACGTCGCCCGACCTCGCGCTCGAAGAAGCTCGTAAACACCCCGACTTCGATCAGCTCTTCCGCGAGATCGCGAAAGCCGTTCAAGTCGAGGTAGTCGATCCCTTCAGGCGTGAGCCGCGTGATGCGCGCGTGCGAGGAAAATAAGCTCGCCATGCGCGCCCAATCGGGCGACCGCCCCTCTTCGAATGAGATGACCTCATAGAACTCGCGCATCAGCTGATCGAGCTGCGCGTCGCCCGTACGAACGTGGCCTAAATCCATGGAGCGCGGGCCATTGCAACGGCCGGACCACGGCCGAGGCCCCGATCAGCGCGTCGCGCTGACTGGATCCGCAACATACTGCGGCACCGCCTGCCGCAATGCGTTGCGGAGCGCGCATTTTTCGCTGGTGCGTGTCGCGAGGCTCAGGGTGCTCTGCCTCGTGCGCGACGCCCCGCGAGGAAACGGAACACCACGATCGCGGCGGCGACGACGAGCAGTAGATGTAGGAGCCCACTCGCGACTTTGTAGACAGTGAACCCGACCACCCAGACTGCGACCAGGATCGCGGCGATGCCCCATAGCAAGTTCATAAGAAGCTCCTGTTCACGCAACTCCTCTCTCGGAGCACGTTGCATGCCGCAGGCGTTCGGGCTCTCCGGCTGCCCAGAGCATCGCCACGCCTGGCCGTGTGCGTCGCGTGTGCGTAGAACGCCACGCGCGTGCGCAATCGCCGCAGACGGCGGGGCTCGTGTTTGGGCATTAAAAGCACTCGGGACGACAGCTCTGCGAGCGTCGTCCCTAGTCGTTCAGTCGGCTGCGCTCCCGGCATGCGGAGCGCGCCGCGCAATCACTGCGCGACCATCTGAGCCGTGATCGAGTTGGTGTTGAGCAAGTCGGCGAGCGTGCTCATCGGCGACGTCGTGCTCGTTCCAGTGTAGAGCTGGATGGTGTTGAGGTTGTCGTAGGTGACGCTCAGGATCGGATCCGCCGCGTCCACCTCGGCGAGACCTGCTTCGCGGTTCCACTTCAACGTCAGACGGTCACCCGCGATCTCCCACGTGACGCCGCGATACGTCGAAGAGATCGGAGGCGTCAGGTCGGCCGAGTCGACTAGGACGTTCAGCTTGGTGTCCATGTTCTCGTCTGGCGAGCTGATCGAAAAAGCATCGTTGAGCGCCTTGAGGGCCACAGCCGCGTCCATCTTCGGGTAAGCGACGATGTCGTGGTTGAAGCGAATCTCGATGCTGCCGGTCGGTGAGAGCGCCGCGCCTTCGGTCGAGATCGCGAGCACTTCGAGCGCGCTCTCGGTCCGAGGGGTAAGCGTAAACGACGGGTTGCCATCGACGCCGGCCCGGAACGTACCACCATTCAAGATGGCGTAGCTTCCGACGCCGTACACGGTCACCTCGTAGTCGACGCCGAGCACGAACTCGCCCTCGGCCATGTCGAGCTTGCCATCCGTGAAGTCACGAACGATCGCGCGCTGCTGCAGGTCCTCGTCGTTCGTCCACACTTGCGCGCCGACTGCCGCGGGCTTTTCCTCGAGGCTCGACGAGCTGATGGGGGCAAAGCGCACCGTACCGCTTGGCAGGGCAGTGTCACCCTGGAGGGCGAAGCGCGCCTGTGCGGCCGGGGTCCGCACGCTCATGGGATACAAGAACGCGTCGTAGTAGAGCGAGCTCACAGTCGAAGACGAGGCCGCGTTGACCTTCGCATTGTGCGAAAGGAAGCTGCGGAAGCCGTCCTTTTCGACCGAGATCGTGTAGTCCGCGTTCGCGAGCAACGGGCCCACAACGAAGCGGCCGTCCGCGTCGACGGTCGCTTCCAGCGCGCGGTCGAAGTACTCGAGACGCATCGTGTAGTCGCTCAAGCGATCGAGCGTGACGCCGTCGTAGACGCGGCCGGTGAAGTATTGCTGCGTCGTCTGCGGCAGTTGCGTCGGGTACCGCGCCGTCGTGGGGATCACCACGGTGATGTCGCTCTCTTTGACGGGCGTGAGCAAGAACGTCACGGGAGAAAAGTCCGGGCCGGCATCGACCTTGACGTTGTAGGTCGCACCCCAAGTGAGCGCGCCTTCAGGGATCTCCGCTTCGCCGTTCCTGATCGCGGTGTGGAATGCAGTAGCCGTGCTGCGCGCGTCGTTGGGCATGGTCGCACCACGAGGCTCCGCAAACGCACCGCTCACCAAGCCGACCTGCGCCGGAAGCGGCTCGGCTACCTTCGACGGATCCGTGCCGACCGCAGCCGGCGCGAAGTTGATCGACGCGATGCTCGCTGGCAAGCGCAGATCGCTCGACTCGACCATCACCTTGAAGGCGGGCGACATCTTCGACGTTGGGTACAGCGGCACGTCACCGATCAGCGTGCGCGTCTGGTCACCGACCAGCGGGTCGAGCGCGGCCAGCGCCACACCGGTGAACTCGAAGCTTTGCATGCCATTGGCCTTGGCCGCGACGCGCCAGCTGGAGCTCGGCTCGATCGGGCCGATGCTGAACGTACCGTCGTCGGCTGAGGTCGTGCGTGCGATCCCCTCATCGTTGACCAGCGTAAGCTCTGCTTTGCCCACGGCGTCCAGCGTCGCGCCGTTGAACACGCGTCCGCGCAGGTAGTAACCGTTCGCGGGGCCGTCGTCGCTTCCACAGGCGGTCACCGACGCCACCAAGAATGGAACCAGTGTAAGAGCGCGTCTGCTGCGCGCCTTCGCCATCGAAGAATACTTTTGTAGCATCAATTGCCTTTCTCTCAGTTACGGATGTATTCGTTAAAGCTGCGATCAGCACACGCCGATGGCGCGGCTCACGCTGCCGGAGCGGTGTGGGAGAACGTCGGCGTTCGCAGGCGTGCGCTCAGCCCCGCGCTCGCATGAAACGAAACCCACTGTTGCTGTGTGGCGATTAACTCACGCCGAACAAACTCGTCACATCCATTGTGAGGGGTACCAGTTTGATGTCAATGGAGCTGGATTACTCTGAGAGCGAATTCCAGCTGACAAGTTTTGCACTGCAGCTGATGGCTGCAGCACAGAACTGTTTGTCTCAGTGCTTTTCAGGGTGTCGCACGCGGGGCGAATGCGTACAGCTCACGTGCAGCCGACGGCGGCGGAGGTGGGAGTCTCTGGGCCACACATGTGCGACGGCGGAATGGAGCGGCGCTGAGCCCAACTCAGCACGCGCAGGAAGCCGGCGTCGACTTGGACACGCCGATCGAATCCCACGCGCTCGACCGCGCGCACAAAAAGCGAGTGCGTCCGTAAGCTGCGTGCGCGCTCGGTGGAAGAAGCATCGCAGTGCCGTAGGCGCGAGGCCGCCCTCTGCGGCCGATGCCGGGTGCGTCAGCCATGAGAACCGGGCGCTGCGGCGCGCGCATCGGTTTGATGCCCTGCCACGTCATCAGCGAATCGCTCAGTGGAGAAGAACGAGCGGGGCTGTGTGGCTCGCGCAGCCGCTCTCGCTCCAGTGGAGTTGCACACCATCGACAAGAGAGGTCATGCGCGTAAAAAAAATCTCGAATCGCGCCACGTGCGACAGCAGGTCCGGCTGGTGGTAGCATGCGCGCATGTCGAGCGATTTTCTTGCAGCTTTGCTCGCTCAGTCGCACGGCTTCAAGCTCGCCGTCAGCACGGTGGGGCCGAGCCGCAAGGCAGTGACAGCCTTGACAGGCGAGCCGCGCATTCGCGACCTACCGCGCGAGAGCTGCATCGCCATCATCGATCTCCGGCTGACAGCGGCGCAGCCAGTCAGCGCCTGAGTCGATGCAGCTGCTCTCTCTCCTGATCCTTCCCTTCGTTGGCAGCGTTGTCACAGCGTCCTTGCCTACGCGAGCGCGGACGGCGCTCGCCAGCGTGACAGGCGTTATCTCCGTGGTCGCAGCCGCCAGCCTCATCAGCCTGTTTGGGCAGGTGCAGGGGGGACGGGTCATGCAAGAGACGTACGCCTGGATCCCGTCGCTCGGCCTCGATCTGATTCTGCGCCTGGACGGCTTTGCTTGGATGTTCGCCGTGCTCGTCACGGTCATCGGCGCGCTCGTCTCGCTCTACGCGCGCTATTACATGTCTCCTGAGGATCCCGTCGCGCGTTTCTACGCGTACCTGCTCGCGTTCATGGGCGCGATGCTGGGTGTGGTGCTCGCTGGCAATCTGGTCCAGCTGGTTGTGTTCTGGGAGCTCACGAGCCTGATCTCGTTTCTTCTGATCGGCTACTGGCACCACCGCATGGACGCTCAGCGAGGCGCGCGCATGGCGCTGATCGTGACAGGTGCGGGTGGGCTCGGGCTGCTCGGTGGCGTGGTGATGCTCGGGCAGATCGTGGGCAGCTACGAGCTCGACACCGTGCTCTTGGCGGGCGAGCGCGTGCGACGGCATGCCTGGTACCCTGTCGCGCTCGTGCTGATCTTACTCGGTGCATTCACTAAGAGCGCACAGTTTCCCTTTCATATCTGGTTGCCGCGCGCGATGGCAGCGCCGACGCCGGTCTCTGCCTACCTTCACTCGGCGACGATGGTAAAGGCCGGTGTGTTTTTGATCGGTCGCCTCTGGCCAGTGCTGTCAGGGACCGAGCTGTGGTTCTGGCTCGTAGGTGGCACCGGCATGACCACGCTCGTGCTCGGGTCGTACGTCGCGATGTTTCAGCACGACCTCAAGCGCGTGCTGGCGTACTCGACGATCAGCCACCTCGGTCTGATCACGCTGCTGTTCGGCCTGAACAGCGCGCTCGCAGCCGTGGCCGCGGTGTTTCACATCATGAACCACGCGACGTTCAAAGCATCGCTGTTCATGGCGGCCGGGGTCGTAGATCACGAGACCGGTACGCGCGATATCCGGCGCTTGAATGGCTTGATGCGTTTCATGCCCCATACCGGCGCGCTCGCGCTCGTCGCGACCGGCGCGATGGCCGGCGTGCCTCTGCTCAATGGCTTTCTCTCGAAAGAGATGTTCTTTGCGGAGACTGTCTTCCTGTCGGCACAGCCCTGGGTCGAGCTGACCCTGCCTGTGCTCGCGACGATCGCTGCGATCTTCGCTGTCGTGTACTCGCTGCGCTTCGGCTATGAGATCTTCTTCGGCCCACCATCGACCGGTCTGCCTCGTGCGCCAGAGGAAGCGCCACGCTGGATGCGCATACCCATGGAGCTGCTCGTGCTGAGCTGCCTGATCGTCGGCGTCGCGCCTGCCGTCTCGATCGGTCCGTCGCTCGCAGCGGCGGCGCGGCCCGTGGTCGGTGGGCCACTGCCGGAGTACAGCTTGGCGGTGTGGCACGGCTTCAACCTGCCTTTCGTGATGAGCCTCGTGGCGATCTCGGTGGGCGTGCTCGGCTACAAGTGGCTGCAGAAGCACCAGGTGCGCGGCGGCTTCGCGGATCCGCCGTTGATAGCGCGCTTCAACGGCAGGCGCTTGTTCGAGAGCGTGTTGGTCGGGCTCACGCGCTTTTCCCGCTTCGCGCTGCGTTGGCTCGGAACCGAACGCCTGCAGACGCAGATGTTCGTGGCGATCTCCGTCGCGCTCGCGCTCGCGATCATGGCCTCACAGGATGTGCCGCTCGCGTGGGGTGAGCGCGAGCGTTTGCCTGCGTCGCCTGCGTTCGTGATCTTGTGGTTGATCGGCGCGTTCTGCGCCGTCGGTGCAGCGTTGATGGCGAAGTTCCATCGCCTCGTCGCGATCACCCTGATGGGCGTGGTCGGCCTCGTCACGTGCCTCACGTTCGCGTGGTTCTCAGCGCCTGATCTGGCGCTGACGCAGATCGTCGTCGAGGTCGTCACGACCACATTGTTCTTGCTTGGGCTGCGCTGGCTGCCGATGCGCGTGCAGGCTGTGCGGGTGCGCCTAACGCTGCGTGACCACGCTCGCCGCGCGCGCGATCTGGTGCTCGCGCTCAGTGCGGGCAGCGCGCTCGCGGCGCTGTCGTTCGCGCTCCTCACCCGTCCTGCACCCCACAGCATCTCACCGTTTTTCCTCCGCCATGCGCTGCCAGACGGCGGAGGAACCAACGTAGTGAACGTCATGCTCGTCGACTTCCGTGCCTTTGACACGCTCGGCGAGATCACGGTGCTCGGCGCGGTCGCGCTCACGGTGTTCGCCCTCCTGCGTCGCTTCCGCCCGCCCGTCGAGAGCATCGAGGCGCCGCAGCAACAAAGGACCGTGCCCGCCGACGTGCTGACCGATCTGGTGAAGCCGCGCACCAGCGATGATGGCGCGCGCGGATATATGCTCGTGCCGGCGGTGATCGCACGCCTGCTCCTGCCCGTATCGATGGTCGTGGCGGCGCACTTCTTCTTCCGCGGGCACAACGAACCGGGCGGGGGCTTTGTGGCCGGGCTGATCGTCGCCATCGCACTGCTCTTGCAGTCGATCGTGTTCGGCGCGCGTTGGGTGGAGAAACGCACGCGCTTGCGCCCGCCGCGCTGGATCGCAGTGGGGCTCTTGGCCGGTGCCGCCACGGGCCTCGGATCGCTCGCGTTCGGCTATCCGTTCCTCACGACGCACACCGCGCACACCACGCTTCCAGGGATCGGCGAGATCCACCTTCCGAGCGCGACGTTCTTCGATTTCGGAGTGTTCGCTGTGGTGCTGGGCTCGACGCTCCTGATCCTCACAGCGCTCGCGCACCAATCGATCCGTGCGCATCGCCGTTCGTCGCATCACTCGGTGCGACCACAGCGCGAGGAGCCCAGCTGATGGAAGCCGTCCTCGCACTCGTCATCGGTGTGCTCGCGGGAGCCGGAGTGTGGCTCGTTCTGCGCCCAAGGACCTTTCAAGTCATCATGGGCCTCACCCTGCTGTCTTACGGCATCAACTTGTTCATCTTCAGCATGGGCAGTGTCTTCATCGCGAAGCCGCCGCTCGTGCAAGCGGGGCTCACGCCCGATCTGGATCACTACACCGACCCGATGCCGCAGTCGCTCGTGCTCACCGCGATCGTCATTGGCTTCGCGACCACCGCGCTGTTTCTCGTCGTGCTGTTGGCATCGCGCGGCCTGAGCGGGACAGATCACGTCGATGGCGACACGGAGCAGCCATGAGCCAGATCGTGGTGATGCCGGTCGTGCTGCCGCTGATAGCGGCTGCCCTGCTGCTGCTCCTCGGTGACAAACAAAAGCGCTGGAGGTCGCTCCTGAACGTCGCGGCAAGCGTCGCTGGATTGGCCGTCGCTGCGACGATCGTGCGCGAAGTCGACCGCGACGGAATGGCTGTTTACCTGGCGTCGAACTGGCAGGCGCCGTTCGGGATCGTGCTGGTCGCGGACCGCTTGTCGGCGATGATGCTGCTGCTCGTCGGCGTGGTGGGCGTGTGCGCCGCGTTGTATGCGGAGGCGGGTTGGGCGCGCGCAGGTGTGTACTTCCATCCCTTGTTCCAGATCCAGCTGATGGGTCTGAATGGGGCGTTTCTCACGGGGGATCTGTTCAATCTCTTCGTGTTCTTCGAGGTGATGCTGGCGGCATCTTACGGGCTGCATCTCCACGGCTCGGGGTTCGCGCGTGTACGCTCGGGGCTGCACTACATCGCAGAGAACCTGCTCGCCTCGTCGCTGTTTCTCGTGGGACTGTCGGTGCTCTACGGTGTGATCGGCACGCTCAACATGGCCGACGTCGCGGCGAAGCTGACGCTCGTTCCGGCGGGCGACCGAGGTCTCATGCATGCTGGCGCGACGATCCTCGCAGTCGCATTCTTGATCAAAGGGGCGATCTGGCCGCTCAACGCATGGCTGGTTCCGGCGTACTCCGCGACGAGCGCGCCGGTCGCTGCGTTGTTCGCGCTGATGACCAAGGTCGGTATCTACACGCTTCTGCGGCTCTGGACATTGCTGTTCTCCACCGAAGCCGGCACGTCGTTCCACTTCGGCGCGCCCGTGCTGCTGTACGGCGGGCTCGCGACCATCGCGTTCGGTGCACTCGGGCTCATGGCGTCTGTGCGTCTCGGACGCATCGCGAGCTTCTCGATCATCGTGTCGTCAGGCACCTTGATCGCTGCGATGGCAGTCGGCGTCGCCGCGGTCACCTCGGCTGCACTGTTCTACATGATGACAGCCACTTTGTCGGTGAGCGCGCTATTTCTCCTGGTCGAGCTGACCGAGCGCGTTCATCGCAGCGGGGCGCCGCAGTCGCACAGAGTCAGCCTGCCACCTGACGAAGACACCAACCTCGACGACGAAGAAGAGCCGCTCGTGGGCCGCGCCTTTCCAGTGTCGCTCGCGCTGCTTGGGCTGACGTTCTTTACGTGTGCGCTGCTCGTCGCTGGTTTGCCGCCGCTCTCTGGATTCATCGCGAAATTCTCGCTGCTCGCTGCGCTCACTGGCATGGAAGGCCAAGCTTCTTTTGCGGGCTGGCTGCTGTTCGCGCTGCTCTCGATCGCGGGGCTCGCGGCCACGATCTCGCTCTCGAAAGCAGGCATTGCGCACTTCTGGGCGCCCGGTGGGCAGCTCGCGCCGCACTTGAAGAGCGTCGAGGCGGTGGCGGTTATCGCGCTCATCGTCTCGTGTGTGCTGCTGACTGTGTACGCCGAGCGAGTGATGCACTACACGCGCGCGACCGCGGCGGCGCTGCACGCGCCATCGTCGTACATCAGGACGGTGCTGTCTGCGCAGCACGGGAGGCCGCTGTGAAGCTGCTCGAGAAGCTCGTGCCTGCGCCGCTGACATCCGTCGCCTTATTTGCGCTCTGGCTGGTGCTCGCGCGCTCGTTCGGCGCAGGTCAGCTGCTGATGGCACTCGTGCTTGCCATCGCCGTGCCGGCCCTCACTGCGGAGTCGCTGCCGATCCAAACGCGCGTGCGCCATCCGCTCGTCGTCTTGCGCTACATCCTGATGACCGGCGCTGACGTGGTGGTCTCGAACTTTCAGGTCGCGTGGGGCGTCATCACGTGGCGCATGCGCCGTCCGCAGTCGAAGTTTGTGATCGTCCCGCTCGATTTGCGCGATCCAGTCGGGCTCGCTGCGCTCTCCATGGTCACCACGGTCGTCCCAGGCACCGTGTGGTCGGAGCTCGCGCTCGACCGCAGCGCACTGCTGCTTCACGTCTGGGCTGTCGAAGACGAGGCCGCGTTCATTGCCCGATTCAAAGCCCGCTACGAACAACCACTCAGGGAGATCTTCGAATGAGCGCATGGCTGACCGCCGCGATCACGTTTGCACTCGCCTGTTACGCCCTGGCATCGCTGCTCGTGCTCGTCAGGTTGGTGCGAGGCCCGAGCGCACAAGATCGGGTGTTCGCGCTGGATCTACTCTACTTCCACGCGATCCTCGTGATGCTCGTCCTCGGCATTCGCCACGAGAGTGACGTGTTCTTCGAAGGCGCACTCCTCATCGCGCTGTTTGGCTTCGTGAGCTCGTCTGCGATGGCCAAGTTCATCCTACGTGGCGAGGTCATCGAATGATCGAGATCATCGTCGCGCTGCTGCTGGTGTTGAGCGGATTGTTCGTGGTGATCTCCGCGCTCGGCTTTCTGTTCCTGCCCAGCTTTTTTCTCCGCATGCACCCACCTGCGCTCGCTTACACGTTTGGCAGCTGGTGCGTGACGCTCGCCAGCATCCTCTACTTCTCGGCGCTCGAGTCCCGGCCGATGCTGCATCCGTGGGTGATCATCATCGTGCTGTCCATCACGGTACCCGTGACCACGTTGCTCTTGGCGCGCGCAGCGCTGTTCCGCGGCCGTGCCGCCGGCGCCGCGGATACGCCTCCGCGGCTCGAGCCCAAGCGCAACACCGCGCAGTAATCAGCGCCAACAACTCACAGACCGCCCGGTCGACAAGTGTGCTTCAAGGAGGAAGCGTGATGTCTATCGGGAGAGTCTTGTTTGCTTTGGGTGTGCTCGTGATGGCGTCGTTGGGCGCGGCGTGCACCGCAGAGGTCGCGGCGCAACGCGAGGTCGCAGCGCTCACGCATTCGCTCGAGGAGGCTTGCGCCGATGCGCCCGCGGATGTTGCAGGCGACGTGTTGGCGATTCTGTCATCGATCGAGCCACTCGATCCGCTCGAGCCGCAGCGGTACGGGAGTGCCGCTTGTAGCGGCATGGTCTTCGAATTCGACAATCCTGATGAGGAGCCGCTACACGGTGCGTGGGTTCAAGCGAGTGGACAGCCGCGCTCGGATGCGGATGCACTGGGCGAGCTTCGCTGCCCGGACCGTACCTTGCAGGCGGATTACTGGGGCTACAAGGACAAGGTCTGGACGAAGCTAGCAGCGGCAGAAGCGTCTGCTGTCTTTGTGCACGACGCCGCGAGCTGCCAGCTCGATGCGTTGATCCTGCAAGAAGGCACGTTCGAGAAGCTGCGCGTCGTCGCGCGCGTCATGCAGGATGCGCTGACTTATCCGATGCACGCTTGCGTTTGGTAGTGGATCCGGCTGTGAGGTGGATGTGCTAGCGCTCTCGCCTCTGGTCCCTTCCCTGCGGAGATTTGGTGTATATGTGCTCGAGCGGACCTGTGGCGCTGGAGCGGAGCAGAACATGACGAATGATGCGCGCAAGCTTCTCGGAAACATCGGCGTGTGGAGCCCGACGGACCACCTGGATGCAGCCCAGCTGCGTGACTTTGCGCGGAAGCTGGAGGGCTGGGGCTACGGCGCGCTCTGGCAGCCTGAAGCCGTGGGTCGCGACCCGTTCGCGACGATCGCGTACCTCGCTGGTCAGACCGAGCGGCTCACTTTCGCGACGGGAATCGCGAACATCTATGCTCGCGACGCAACCTCGATGAAAGCCTTGCAGTACACGTTGTCCGGGTTTCTGCCACGGCGCTTCGTGCTCGGCCTCGGAGTCTCGCACGCGCCGCTCGTGTCGAATGTACGCGGACACGAGTACAAGAAGCCGGTGGCGACGATGCGCGAGTACCTCGCCGCGGTCGAAAAGGCGCTGTATCGCGGTCCAGCTCCAGCCGAGGCCGCGCCGATCGTGCTCGCTGCCTTGCGACCTGCCATGCTCGAGCTCGCGAAGAGCGCAGCGCGCGGCGTTCACCCGTACCTCGTACCTGTGGAGCACACGCGGCGTGCGCGGGCGCTGCTCGGGCCAGAGACCTGGCTGTGTCCCGAGCAGAAAGTCCTCGCGATCACCAACGCCAGCGAAGCGCGCGCGGTCGCTCGCAAGACGTTGAAGATCTACCTAGGATTGCCCAACTACCTACGCAACCTGCGCGACTTCGGCTTCGACGACGCTGACTTCGCCAACGACGGCAGCGATCGGCTCGTGGATGCGTTGGTAGCGTGGGGCGACGAACGCACCATTCGCGAACGCATCCAAGCACACTTCGACGCCGGAGCCGACCACGTCTGCATCCAGGCGCTGCGCCCTGATGGCGCGCTCGGAGCGGACCTCGAGCTGCTGGAGACGCTTGCACCTGGTGCTGCGTAGCGCGCTGTTCGCCGCCATCAGCTGCAGCGGTTTGCGCTGATCGAGCTCTGCACCTGCACCCCGTGGTGCCCTCAGGGGCGCCCTGGCGAGGTTGAGGTCGCTGTTGGTGCATTTACGACCCAGTCCTCGTAGCGCCATCCGTTGTGTACTACGGTACGCTCGTGCGGATGTCACACAACTCATGAAGATCGCGTTGCTAGGTCCCGTCGCCTGGCGAACGCCTCCGCTTCATTACGGTCCTTGGGAGCAGATCACCAGCTCGCTTGCAGAAGGGTTGGTCGCACGCGGGCTCGACGTCACGCTGTTTGCCACGCTGGATTCGCAGACCAGCGCGAAGCTCGACGGTGTGTGCGCGCACGGCTACGAAGGTCGCCCCGAGCTCGACGGCAGGATCTGCGAGGCGCTGCATGTCTCGCACGCGCTCGCCCGTTCTGGCGAGTTCGAGCTGGTGCACAACCACCTGGATTGGTTGCCGCTCGCGTTTGCTCAACACGCGCGAGCGCCCATGCTCACCACGATCCATGGCTTTTCGGGTCCGCGCATCCTGCCGGCCTACGTGAACACCCGCGCGTCCGCGTTCGTGTCGATCTCGGATTCTGATCGGGCACCTGAGCTCGACTACCTCGCCACGGTGCATCACGGGATCGACCTGAACGCACTGCCGTTCTCAGCGGCGGGCGGTGAGTCGCTCGTGGTGTTCGGCCGGATCCACCCGGACAAAGGCACAGCACAGGCCATCGAGATCGCGCGCTTGGCCGGTCGCCGGCTCGTGATCTGCGGCATCGTTCAAGACGAACGCTACTTTCGCGAACAGGTCGAGCCGTGGATCGACAACGATCGCGTGCGCTATCTCGGTTCAGTGGCGCCGGCCCTGCGCGCGGAAGTCTTGGGCAGTGCGGTGGCGCTGCTGCATCCGATCGCTTTTGCCGAGCCTTTTGGGCTCTCGGTCGTCGAGGCGATGGCGTGTGGCACGCCTGTGATCACGTATCCCATCGGATCGATGCCAGAGATCGTCGACCCGGGCGTGACCGGCTTCTTCGCGGACGGCGTCGCCACGGCCGCGAAGTACGTCGCGGCTGCGGCAGCGCTCGACCGTGCTGCCATCCGGCGCGTCGCAGAGCTACGGTTCGGTGTCGACCGCATGGTGGACGAGTACCTCACCGTGTACCGGCGTCTGCGCGACCGCGTGGGCGGGTCATGAGCCGCCCCGCGCCGCGCTTCGAGCTCGGCTGCAACTACTGGCCGCGCCGCAGCGCGATGTACATGTGGCGCGAGCTCGATCTGGGCGAAGTACGCGCGGACATGGCGCACATGCGGGACCTCGGTTTTCACGTGGCTCGCTTCTTCGTGCTCGCAGAAGACTTCTTGCCGGAGCCGAGCCGCGTGGCGAGCGATAAGCTCGAGCAGCTGGTGCAGGTCGCTCGCATCGCGTCTGAAGAGCACATCGCGACCATCCCCACGCTCATCACGATCAACATGAGCGGTAAGATGTGGTGGCCGGCGTGGATGCGCGGCACCTCCGCGAGCCTGTTCAGCGATCCCACGCTCTTGCGCGCGCAAACGCTGTTGGTCGAGAGCTGCGCGCGTGCGCTCGCCAGAGCTGCTTCGATCCGGGCGTTCGACCTCAGCAACGAGATCGACGACGCGCAGCGGGTCCCGAGTCGCGACGCAGGCTGGCTGTGGGCCGCGCTGCTCGCAGGCGCGGTGCGGCATGCTGCGCCTGGCATACCAGTGCAGGTCGGCGCTCATCTTCCGTCGTTGCGCGCGACCACGCATCTACGCATCGACGACTTGGCGAGCGTCGTGGATGAAGACTGCATGCACGCCTATCCGCTGTATTGCGACGCCGCTCGTAGCTTCCTAGATCCCGAGCTTGTCCCGTTTTCATGTGCGTTGACAGCAGAGCTGGCTGCGACCGGGCGGCCTACCCTCATGCACGAATTCGGCATCTGCACTGCGCCGCGAGGTAGTGGTTGAGTCTCGATCACCGACGACTTCCTCGGCCGCGCGCTGCCGCAGTACCTCGCATCGGAGGAAGAAGGCGCTCTTTACTATGCACAAGTCCTCGATCGGCTCGCTGCGACCGGGGCCGCCGGCGCGTACGCATGGTGTTACGCAGACTACGATGCTCGCTTGTTCGGCCGGCCACCGTTCGACAGCGCGATTCGCGAACGCTCGTTTGGGCTGGTTCGCGCAGATGGCAGCGAAAAGCCAGCCGCGGAGGCCATCCGGGATTTTGCGCGTCGGCTCACCCGGGGCGAGGTGACGATGGGCAACGCAACTAAGGTGTTGGACGTACCGGTCGACGAATACTACCTCGCCCCGAACGCGCACTTCAGTCGGCTCTACGCTCGCTGGCTTCAGAACGTTGCTGCGTAAGAAAGCATCCGCGCCATCATCGAAAACCATGAGAGAGCGCGCGAATCTCAAGTAGAGCGTGCTTCCCATCATGTGTCACTCCGAGTGTTAACCAGCCTGACACTTGAATTGACAATAGCGCGCGTGTCGGCGGCAGAGAGGCATGTATGTAGCGAAAGGCTGCAGCGACGCGCTTCTCGGAGGATCAGTGCTATTGATACGGCATGACGTCTAGCACTTCGCATCACAGCCAGAGCATGAGGATCGATCGTAGCTTTGTGCTGGGCTCGGCCTTGGTGTTAGGCGGCGGCGCAGCCGTGCTTTACATGTATGGACTCCTGCAAGTGACCATGCTTGCGCCCATGGCCATGCTGCTCGCCGTGATGGTGCTGGCCTCGGTCGTTGCCCACCGTCTCAGCGTCGACCGCCGCAAGGAGAGTGGCGGTCTGGCGAACCCGCTGGAGGCGACCAGCAGCTCGGAGCTCGATGCCGCCCGGCGCGCCGCAGAAGCGCACATCATCGCGCTGGAGCAGCTGCGCCACTCGGATCGTGTGGCCACGCTCGGCAGGCTGGCTTCCTCGGTGGCACATGAGCTCGGCAACCCCCTCAACGTGATCGAGCTGCGCGCGCAGCTGATCATGTCGGGCGACGTCGAGAGCTTGCAGCAGGCGCAGCTGAGCGCGGCAGTGATCGTAGAGCAAGCGCAGCGCATGACGAGCATCATCGAGCAGGTGCTCTCGTTCGCGCGCATGCAGCCCTCCAAGCTCACACCGCTCGACTTGGTGAGCGTGTTGCGAAAAGCCGTTTCTCTCACCGACCACATCTCGAGCCAACGAAAGACGACCGTTCAGCTCGAAGTGCACCGCACCCGCATACCGCTCGTCGGCGATCCTGACAAGCTGCTCCAGATCATCGTGAACCTGCTGGTCAACGGCATTCAAGCCAGTCCCGAAGGTGCTGGTTTGCACGTGCGCACGAGCGAGGTCACACGCACAGCCCACGACGACCCGGAAGGCAGTGCACGCGCCTACGTCTGTACCGAAGTGCTCGATCACGGCGTGGGAATCGCCGCGCCGATGTTGACCAAAGTGTTCGATCCGTTTTTCTCGACCAAGACTGCCGAGGGTGGGACTGGACTCGGTTTATCGGTGGCACAAGGCATTGCACTCGAGCACGAGGGCTGGATCTCGGTGACCAGTCAGCCCGGTCGAGGCACATGTTTCCAAGTGTTCTTGCCTCAACGACGCGCGGGGAGCGAGGAGAGACCGGATGCGAGCCAAGCTGCTGTTCATTGACGACGACACCGCAGTCTGCGACGCGATCAGCGCCACGCTGACTGCACGCGGCTACCAGGTGGTTTGTGCCAACTCCGGCGCAAGCGCGCTGCAAGCGCTCGCCCACAGCGCGTTCGATGTCGTTGTCACAGACCTCAACATGCCCGGTATGTCCGGGTTGGAGTTGTGCCGAAGGACGCACATCAGCCAGCCGGAAGTACCCGTCGTGTTGGTCACAGCGTTCGGCAGCGTTCAGAGCGCCGTCGGGGCCCTGCGCGCTGGCGCGTACGACTTCATCTCCAAGCCGCTCCAGGTTCCGGAGCTGCTACTCACGCTCGATCGCGCGCTCGAGCCTCGTCAGCGCAAGAACGATGCGGAGCCAGCGTCCGAGGCGCTCGCGAAGCCGCCGCTCCTCGACGTTACCGTCGGCGACAGCGCAGCCATGCGCCACGTGTACGCGATGGTGACGAGGCTGTGCGCGACCGACGTGACGGTGCTGATCACAGGCGAGAGCGGCACAGGCAAAGAGCTGATAGCCAGAGCCGTGCATCAACGCAGCGCGCGCAGCGCCGGCCCGTTCGTCGCCATCAACTGCGCGGCCATCCAACCGACCTTGCTCGAGAGCGAGCTCTTTGGTCATGCTCGCGGAGCTTTTACAGATGCACGGACACAGCGGCGCGGGCTGTTCCTCGAAGCCAATGGCGGCACCTTGTTCTTGGACGAGATCGGTGAGATGCCGCTCGCGACGCAGGTCAAGCTGCTGCGAGCGCTGCAAGAACGCGTGGTGCGCCCAGTCGGCAGCGAGCGCGAGGTTCCATTCGACGCGCGCGTCCTGTCCGCGACCAGCAGGGACCTCGAGCACGAAGTGGCTGCGAAGCGCTTTCGCGAGGACCTGTACTACCGCATCAATGTCATCCATGTGCAGGTGCCGCCGCTGCGCGCACGCGGGCACGACATCACGCTGATCGCAGAGCACTATATTCGGCTTTTTTCAGCCCAGTTCAAGCGCGAGGTCCGCGGGCTCGACCCGCGTGTGGAGCAGCGCCTGCTGAGCTATCCCTGGCCTGGAAACGTACGCGAGCTCAAGAACTGCATGGAACGCGCGGTGGCCATGTGTGAAGGCCCAACCATCAGCATGCAGGATCTTCCAGAGCGCGTCCTTACGTTCGCCGCCTCTCAGTTTGCTCCGTCTCCCGAACAGTCAGGAGAGCTTTTGAGCATGGATGAAGTCGAACGGCGCTACGTCTTACAGGTGTTGGAAGCCGTGCACGGCAGCCGCGCAGAAGCCGCACGCACGCTCGGCTTCGATCGGCGCACGTTGTATCGAAAGCTGAAGAGCTACGGGGAAGAGAGTAGCTGAGCACATAGAAAGAAGAGAGCCGAACCACGAGAGGGTCCGGCTCTCTCTTCCAAACCCTCTTTAGATTTCGAACCAACCACCCAGTGCAAGGCGACCACCAAAGGTTGTGGTCTTATTGTCACCGCTCAGGTCTGTATCGAGGAACGGCCCGAAGCCTACAAAGAAGTGCGGCACGGGATGAAACATCACGGGAGCAAACAAGTTCAGCGTGAAGTGGTCGCCGGACGCGCTCCGCGTTAGCACCTGATCGTCGTCAGTGTCGACATCCGTCGATGTGCTGGTGTGACTGTAGCTAAAGCCGAGCTTTGGCCAAACGCCCAACATATCGGTGATCGCCAGGTTGTAGCCTACGCGCGGCCCGATTCCGAACCGAGTGGAATCACTCTCATTGCTCTGCGTGTAGTCGACCAATATCACACCACCGATCGAGAAGTTGTGCGCAACAAAATAGTCCGCTGCAGGTGCGAACTGAATTGTCGTGGTGTCTTGTGAGGAGCGCTGGATCAGCAGCGCAACGTCACTCGACAATGCCATTTGCCCGCTGTCGCCAAAGACGCGCGATGGGCCCCGCCCAGTGTCGACCGTGGGGTCCTGCGCGAGCGCATGGTCCGATAGCGCGAGAGCGCACAGAGCTGCTAGGCAGCTTGATACAAGTGTCCGCATAGTTGATCCTTTTCTTGGAAGCTAGCGATGGCGACCCGCGGGACGCAAAGCGCTGTGGCTCGGCCTTTCGCAATGCACATGCCATGGCGTCGCGCGCGCCGTAGCGCGGACACGTAGCGCTGTTTGGACATGGGATCAGAATGTAGGATCACTCTGTCACAACGAGCGGTAATCGCCACGCAGGCGCTTCGCGCCGGCTCCGTCATGCATCGGCGCCTCGTTGTGCGGATGAAGCTCCCCGGCACGTGCGGTGCATGGCGCGGAGGTTTCGCCCTTTAGCATAGTGAGCGAACAATTAGGAACTTCATCATGTCCGACTTGGCCAAGCACCCTGCTCCACATCTATCGACGATCGTGGGAGTGGGTGCATCCGCCGGCGGACTCGAGGCGTTCACGCAGCTGCTGCAGCTCCTTCCCGAAGGCAGCGACCTCACTTTCGTGTTAATTCAGCACCTCGACCCCTCGCACCCGAGCAAGCTGCGCGAGACGTTGGCGCGCGTGACGACGATGCCCGTGGCAGACGCCGAGCAAGGCACCCGCGTCGAAGCGGGTCATGTGTATGTGATCACGCCTAACACTGAGCTCACGCTCCGCGACGCAGTGCTCGCGGTGACTCGTCCTATCGAGGCTGCGGCCTATGGCCCTATCGACGCATTCTTCCGTTCGCTTGCAGCTGAGCGCGGCCCGCGCGCCGTCGGCGTGTTGCTCTCGGGCCTTGCCTCGGATGGGACGGAGGGTTTGCGCGCCATCCGCGCAGCGGCTGGCCTCAGCTTCGCGCAAGCGCCGAGCACCGCCGAGTTCTCCTTCATGCCGCAAAGCGCCGTCGCTGCAGGCGTGGTCGACTACGCTCTGAGCATTCCTGACCTGGCAACCGAGCTGCTCAGACTCAGCCGACATCCGTACACCTCGGCCGAAGCGCTCGAAGCCGAAGATGACTTGCGCTTTGCGTCGCACGCGCAGACGCGCCTGAAAGTCGCGTCCGGCACGGAGCGCTTGTCTCACGACTACAGCGCGCTGATCACGCGACAGCTCGACCAGGTATTGTCGGCCCGCTACAGCCCGCCAGGCGTGTTGGTCAAAGAGAACCTGGAGGTCGTGCTGTTTCGTGGTGAAACTTGCGCCTATCTGCAGGCAGCGCCGGGCCAGCCGCAGAACAACCTGAGCAGTATGGCGAGCCGCGAGCTGAGCGCCGCGCTGCGCGAAGCCATCACGCGCGCCAAGCGCGAGCGCGCTGCTGTGCATCTACCTCATGTGCAGCTCGACGGGCCTGACGCGACACGGGCCTGCGACCTCGTCGTGATTCCATTCCTCGGTCCACCCGGCGTGATCGAAGAGCTGTTCATCGTGCTGTTCGAAGAGCCCGCTGAGCGCGCCCCAAGCGAGCAGACAGCTGATGATGATGATGCAGTCGCGGGAGCGAAGCGTGCGCGCGCGGAGGCCGAACATGCAGACTCGATCAAAGCCGACTTCCTCGCGACACTCTCGCACGAGCTACGAACACCGCTGGCGAGCATGCTGCTCAACGCCCAACGCTTGCGCGATGGAGACATGCTGGATCACGCCGACGTGAAGCGAGCCGGCGACTCCCTGGAGCGCTCCGTGCAGCTGCAGGCCAAGCTGATCGACGATCTGCTCGATGTTTCACGCATCGCAGCTGGCAAGCTGACGCTGGAATGTCGTGCGTTCGACCTGTGCGAGCTCGCGCGGGCGGTCATCGCAGGCATGAAGCCGGTGATCGACGCCAAACAGTTACAAGTCAAACAATCGCTCGCGCGCGATCTCGGGCCGATCTGGGCCGATCCCGCGCGCACCCACCAGATCATCGCGAACCTGCTGTCGAACGCGGTCAAGTTCACGCCGCGACTCGGTCAGGTCACGCTGACTGTCGATGCCGCCGATGGCGTCGCTTGCGTCCGGATCGCAGACACGGGCATCGGCATGTCCGCGGATTTTCTCCCGCGTGCCTTTACACACTTCGCGCAAAGGGATCGCTCGATCAGCCGCGCCTACGGCGGGCTCGGCTTGGGTCTGGCGCTGGTGCGACATCTCGTCGAGATGCAAGGTGGCAGCGTGCACGCGCACAGTCCCGGTGTCGATCGCGGCGCGACGTTCACTGTCACGTTTCCGTTCGCACGCGCCACCGACACGCCGGCCGCGGATCGAGCGAACCCCGCCGCGTCCCGCTCGCTCGACCGGACCGGCCGCATGAAGCCATACGAAGCGTTGGTGGATGTGCGCATCCTCTTCATCGACGACGACTTCAGGACGCGTGAAGCCGTGTTCGAGGTTCTAGAGATGACAGGGGCGCGCGTCGCGCTCGCCGCATCGGTCGCCGACGGCATGATGGCCCTCGACACCTTCGATCCGC
>Ga0190269_10000486_pt1 | contig 20068 bp, 18 predicted proteins | sample Popmic249IS_FD_133749 | JGI IMG/M metagenome (GOLD analysis project Ga0190269, IMG submission 133749) | Populus adjacent soil microbial communities from riparian zone of Blue River, Arizona, USA - 249 IS | ecosystem: Environmental > Terrestrial > Soil > Riparian zone | place: USA: Arizona... | reverse complement strand
GCGGTCGACAGGTCGACGAGCGTCAGATAACCGTCCTCCAGCGTGGGCGGGAGCAGATCCGCCCCGTCCGGCGGTGTGCCCACGTGGCGGAACAGGCCGGCGCCGGTGCGCCAGGACGCCATCGCGGCCGCCTCCCGGGCTCGGCTCGTCCACACCCGGCCGTCCGCCAGCGCGGTCAGCTCGGCAGGTGACCCGCTGAACCGCACGCCCCCGTGGTCCAGGACGATCACCTCCCGACAGAGCGACGTGACGTCCTCGGTGAGGTGTGTCGAGAGCAGGATCGTGCGGCCCTCACCGAGCTCGGCGAACAGCTCGCGGAACCGGAAGCGCTGCTCGGGGTCGAGCCCCACGGTCGGCTCGTCCAGAACGAGCAGCCCCGGATCGCCCACCAGCGCGGCGGCCAGCGCGACCCGCTGCCTCGCCCCGCCCGACAGCGTCCGGATCCGATCGCCGCGACGTGACGACAGTCCGACGGCATCCAGGACCCGGCGCACTTCGGCGTGCCGTTCCCGCCGGGCGGTCAGCTCCTTGAGGATCGCGACGTAGTCGACGAACTCGAACGCGGTGAACGAGCGGTGGAATCCCGGGTCCTGCGGCAGGTAGCCGAGCCGTCGACGGGCGGCCAGGCGTCCCGGCCCGGTGAGCGGGTCGTGCCCGAAGATCCGCAGGCTCCCGGAGTTCGGCGACACCGCGGTGGCGATGATGCGTAGCAGCGTCGTCTTGCCCGCACCGTTCGGGCCGAGCAGGCCGGTCACCCCGGTCCCCAGGTCGATCGAGACGTCGTCGAGGGCCACTCTCCGGCCGTACCGGAGCGTCAGTCCGGTCGCCCGGACGGCCAGGTCGGTCGAGGCGGTCGTCATCGGAACCTCCGGGTGCGTTCGAAAGCGGTGTGCTGGTGGCGCAGTGCCACGGCGGCGATCGCCGCGGCCACCGCCATCGCGGCCTGCCCGACGGCCGTGTACGGCCCGACCGTCGTCGAGCGCCACGCGTCGGTGCTGACGACGAGGCTCAGCCAGCCGAGCCCCACCACCGTCGCGGCGGGCGCGGCGCCCAGCCGGGGTGTGATCAGCAAGGTCAGGATCGTCAGCGCCAGCGACGGCAGGAACCAGCCGACGATCCGGACGCCGTACTCGGCCAGCGCCAGGCTCGCCGCTGCGGTCAAGACGGTGTTCGTCGAGACGACCGCGGCGCAGCGCAGCAGGAGTAGTCGGAACGTGGAGTACGGAGCGACGACCGTTGCCTCGTAGGTCGGGTCGATGCCCGGCCCGAACGAGACCGCGACGCCGAGCACCGGCAGCAGCGGTGCCACCGCGAGGAACACGGCCGGTTCGAGGTGGTGGGCCAGGACGGAGGCGAGCGTCAGGGTGAGGGCGACGGCAGCGAGCCACGACCCCCGCAGGGCCGGCGTGGCCGCGAGCAGCCGCCCGGTGTGCTCCGGGACGCCGACCCGGACCAGCAGCCGCTCGATCACGCCCGGCCGGGGCGCGTCCAGCGACGCGTCCAGCCGCTCCCACCCCGCGTCGACGAAGTCCGTGGCGAGCGCCTCCCGGCACGCGCCGCAGCGGAGCAGATGCGCCTCCACCGACCAGGCCGCCGGAGCCGGAAGCGTGCCGTCGGCGTAACCGGTGAGATCGGACTGCCCGATGTGCCAACTCATGCCAACTCCTGGCGTAGCTGACGGCGGGCGCGCAGGGCCCGCGTCTTGACGGTGCCGGGCGGAATGCCGAGCAGGACGGCCGCTTCGCCGGTCGTGAGCCCGTCGAGCACGGTCGCCTGGAGAACCGCGCGTAACTCGGGGGAGAGCCGAGCCAGCGCCCCGGCCAGGTCGCCGTGCTCGACCCCGCGCAGCACCAGGTCCTCGGCGGAGGGCTCCGGAGCGCCCCGGATCCGCGCCAGCACCTGCCGGAGGCGTTCCTTCGCGCTCTGCCTGCGCAGTGCGTCGACCAATCGGCGGGAACCGATCCGCCAGAGCCAGCCGGTGACGTCGCCCTGTTCGCGGTAGCGAGCGGCGCCGCCTCGCCAGATGCCGAGGAACGTCTCCTGCACCACGTCGTCGACGAGCGTGTGGTCGGCGCACCGGTGCCGCAGGCGCAGCACCAGCCACCCCGCGTGCCTGCGGTAGAACGCCTCGAACGCGGCGCGCTCACCCGCTGCCACTCGGGCCAGCAGGTCGGCGTCGCTCGGCGAAGCGTTCACACCCCTCCATCGCACCCACCCGCCCGAACGGTTCACGGGTGATCCCCAGGGTCCTTCCCGCTGCCCGTCGGCGTGCGGTTTCCCGGCGCGGGATCCTTCCGGCGGTCCACTTCGTACGGCGTCACCGTGTGACGCGCGGTGATCGTGGTTACTGCTCGGGCATGACCTACCCGACGTTGCGAACCACGGTGTTGGACTGCGAGAACCCACGGGAGCTCGCCGAGTTCTACCGGCAGCTGCTCGGCCTGCAGTACCGGCCGGGAGACGAGCCGGAGAGCGGCGACAAGGACTGGCTCGTGCTGCGGAACCCGGCCGGCGGCAAGCTGGCCTTCCAACAGGTCGAGCACGTGCAGCGAGTCACCTGGCCGGAGGGGCCGGTGCCCCAGCAACTGCACCTGGACATGTCGGTGCCGGACGCCGCCAGCCTCGTCGAGCAGCGCGACCGGGCTCTCCAACTGGGTGCGACGCTGCTACGCGACCGGTTCGACGACCCCGAGGAGCCGCTCTACGTCTTCGCCGACCCCGCCGGCCACCCCTTCTGCATCTTCGTCCTGTGACGGGGGGTTACGGTGGTCGTCTCGGTGGACGGTGAGAGGAGCACGGCGTGGCGGGATGGTCCCTGACCGGCCGGTCCAACCCGAAGCCCATGCTGAGGGTCGTGGACGAGCGCGGCCGGCCGCCGCGCCTGGCCGACGTCTCGCTGGGCGACCTGGGTGTCCACGCCCCGCACGGCACCTACGTACCGCGGGAGGCCGACACCGCGCTGGAGAAGCTGTTCGCCGACGACGCCCCGCTGATCGTCGTCCACGGAAAGCGACTGGTCGGCGCCTCCCGCACCCTGGCCGAGGCGGCCCGCACGCACCTGCCGGACCACGCCCTGATCGCGTTCCACCCCGACCCGCGGGTGTCGTTCGCCGAGCTGGTCGCGGTCGCGAAGCGGCACGCGAAGACCGGCGCGGTGCTCTGGCTCGACGACGCGAGTTCCGAGCTGCTCCGCCAGCTCGGGTCGGTCGAGCTCCCGGCCGGTCTGCGGGTGCTGGTCACGGCCCGTACCGCGCTGCTCGGCGGGGCCCGGCTGCCCGACCCGCTGCCGGGCGCGGCCGTGGAGATCGGCTCTCTCACGACCGGTGAGCTCGACGCCCTGCGCCAGGCCGGCAGCGACGTACCGGCCGAGGCCGAGACCCGGCGGGTAGGGCTTTTACTCGTGCCGCTGGAGCCGGTGCAGACGGCACTCTCGGGCGACAGCGAGGAGCGCAGCATTCGCTTCGACCGGCAGGCGCTGCTCCACGTGCTGACCGACTGGCACCGGATGGACCCGCCGGTGCCGCTCACCGCGAAGACCCTCACCGCGCTCTACAGCGACTACCGCCGCGAGCTGGCGCACCTCGACGGGCGGGCAGCGGTGTCGAACCCCGGGCGTGAACGCGCGATCGAGTGGGCGCTGGAGCTGGGCCTGCTCACCGAGGTGTTCGCCAAGGGCGGCGAGTTCTACTACGGCAGCGGGCTGCTGTCGGCGGTCGCCGACGGTCGCCGGCGGCCGGTCAGCAATCCCTTCTGGCGGTACGCCGCCGGTGCCTTCGAGCCTTCGGTCCGCCGCGCGATCGGGCTCACCGCGTTCGATCGCGGCGACTACCCGCACGCTCGGGACCTGCTCGACCAGCTGGACGACGTGCCGATGCGCGTGAAGTACGTGATCGCCTACCGGGCGCACCGCGGCGGTAGCGTCGCGATCGCCCGGCGCTGGTACGAGAAGGCGATCGCGGACGGGTCCGTGCCTGCCATGGTCGACCTGGGGGTGCTGGAGGCCGCCGAGGGCCGGGCAGCCGAGGCCCGGAAGTGGTTCCGGAGCGCGGTCGACAGCGGTGACGCGGACGAGGCTGCCCGGGCGATGCGTGGTCTCGGCGTCCTGGAGAAGGAGCAGGGCAACACCGACGAGGCCGAGAAGTGGTTCACCGACGCGCTGGACAGCGCGGATTCGGTGCAGGCCGCGAACGCGATGGTGGACCTCGGCGTGCTGGCCGAGGAGCAGGGCGACGTGGAGGCCGCGCGCAGCTGGTACGAGAAGGCCGCCGCGACGTCCGCGCCGGCCGCGGTGTCCGTGGCCGGTGCGAACCTTCGGGTCCTGCGCGACGCACCCCCCGAGCCCGCGCCTGCCGAGCCCGCGCCCGTCGAGCCTGCGGACCCGGAGCCGGCCGCGCTCCCGCCTGCCGAGCCCGCGTCCGCCGGGCCCGCGCCCGTCGAGCCCGCGTCCGCCGAGCCCGCGTCCGCCGCGCCGGCGCCCGCGCCCGCCGAGCCTGCTCCGGACGAGTCGTCCGAGGATCCGCCACCGGAGAAGTGACCACGGAGTATTCAGTGCGCGGCGATCCAGGTGGCCGTCTCGCGGATCACCAGCGCCTGCCAGTCCTGGGTCTGCGGATCCGCGTAGCCGGGATCGTCGTGCACCGCGAACCCGTGCTGCGCCCCGTCGATCTCGATCAGCGTGCACTCACCCGCCACCTCGTCAGCGGCTCGGCGGGACGACTCGATATCGATGAACGTGTCCTTGCTGCCGTGCACGATCAACGTCGGCACGGTGACGCGGGCCAGCGCGTCGCGGGCGGAGAGATGGAAGACCTCGTTGAGCAGGGCCCGGCCGAGCCGGAACGTCGGCGAGTGCTCGACGTAGCCGTCCCGGTCGAGCAACGCGGCGAACTCCGGATCGATCCGGTCGGCGGCCCAGTACGGCTTCTCGTCGACGAATCTTCGCTTGTAGTCGAGCAGCGGGTTGAACAGCACCAGGTTGCGTAAGCCGTACGAGGCGGCGACCACCGCACAGGCGCCCCCGCTGAAGCTCGTTCCGATCAGCGTCGCCGGTGCCTGCACCTCGTCCAGCGCCGCCCGGACGTCGTTCGCGACGGCGGCGAGCGTCATCTCCTCCTGCCGCCCCCCGCTGGCGCCGTGTCCCCGCAGGTCGAACCGGAGCGACGCGATGCCGGCCGCGGCCAGGCCGTCCGCCAGCCGGACGAAGAACCCACCCTCGTCCCGGGTGACCCCTCCGCCGTGGACGAGCACGACCGACCGCTCCGGGGACGACGACGGCGCGGTCATCGTGCCGGCCAACGGGGTGCCGTCGAGACTACGGAAAGTAAGCTCGTATGTGGACACTGGAGCCTCCCGGTATCAGGTCCCCGTCAATCAGAACACCCGACGTGACGTTGCGTGCCCCCTTACCGTTGAGAAATGAGCCAGCAGAAGCCCGCGGACAACAAGGCAGGCACCGGCATCGCGTTAGGCATCACGCTGGGTGCGGCGTTCGGACTGCTCTTCCACAACCTCCTGCTCGGGGTGGCGCTGGGCGTCGCGATCGGTGCGGGCTACGGCGTCAGCTGGAAGGATCTGCGGAAGAAGCGCTGACCGCCGCCGCGCGGTTGATCGGTCCAGAGATCGATTGCGTGGACGCGACGCGCGCACCGGTTACAGCGGCGGGCCTCCGGGCGAGCTACGGTCACGTCATGGACCACGGGGAATACTGCAAAGCGCTGTTCCGCGAGATCGATCGGTTAGCCGCACTGCTGTCCGACGCCGATCTGAGCACGCCGGTCCCGAGCTGCCCCGCCTGGGACCTCGCCAAGCTCGCCACGCACGTCGGCGCCACCGAGCGCTGGGTCACCGCCATGATCACCTCGGGTTCGGTCGAGAAGCTGCCGTTCTCCGACTTCGAGCAGCACGTGCCCACCGACCCCACGGCGGTGTCCGACTGGGTAGCGGCGGGCGTCGACGCCCTGATCAGCGCGCTGGTCACCGCACCGGCGCACCAGCAGGTCTGGACGCTCGGCGGGGTCACTCGCCCCACCCTGTTCTGGGCCCGCCGCATGCTCCACGAGGCAACCGTCCACCGCGTGGACGCCGCACTCGCCCTCAACGCCCCGGCCACCGTCGATCCCGTCGTGGCCACCGACGGCGTCGAGGAACTGCTGACGATCCTCCCGTACGCCCCCCGGCTCGCCGGGTTCGGCGCGATCCGCGGTGAGGGGCAGTCGATCGAGCTGGTCGCCACCGACGCCGACGCCCGCTGGCGCATCGACATCGGCTCGGCCGGCTTCGAGTGGTCGCGCATCACGTCGGCGTCGGACGCCACCGTGACCGCCACCGCTCCCGTCGCAGGGCTCTACCTGTTCCTCTGGGGACGTCCTTCGGTTCCGCAGATCGCCGGGGACTCCAGCCTTCTGGCCCGCTGGTCTGCTGCTACTGCTTTCTGATCGACGCGTGCCGGGCCGGCGTGGGCGACTTCGCCCACGCCAGCCCGTGGTCGGTGCCGTGACGTCCCGCTCCGCCGTCGGGCGTCCGAAGTGCTCCTCCCGTCCTCGTTACCGCGCCGACGTCGGCGCGGCGGTGAAGAACTCGTAGCTGTGGCCGTCGGGATCGCCGACGTAGACGCCGCGGCCCCCGGCCAGGTGGTTGATCCGGCGGTCCCAGCCCTGCTCCGGCCCGGATCCGTACGGGATGCCCTCGAGCCGGCCCAGTAGCGCGTCGAACGTCGCGTCGTCGACCAGGAAGCCGTAGTGGCCGGGGGCGAACGGCCCGCGGTCGTCGAAGTCCAGCGTGAGGTCGTCGTTGACCGGGACCGGCGCGAACGGCCCGGCAGGCGGGCCGGGCTCGACTCCGAGCAGGTCGGCGAGGAAGCGAGCGGACGCGTTCCGGTCGCGGGCGCGGACGATCGTGTGGTCGAGGACGACGCTCATCGTGGCCTCCCGAATTTGGATGCGATTCGCATGGAATATAGATGCGATACGCATGTGTTCGCTAGGGTGTGAGCATGAGTGAGGGAGGCCCGGCGCTGTTCCGGCTCGTGCGGTTCTGGTCCCGCCGCTGGGCGCGCGGAGCCGGTGAGCCGCAGCTGGTGCTCGCGGTGGAGGCCGTGCGCGGGGCAGGCGCCGACGCGAGCGTGAACGACGTCGCACGGCAGCTGGGCGTGGACCAGTCGGGGGCCAGCCGACTCGTGGCCGCCGCCACCGCCGCGGGCTATCTCGAACGCGCCCGGTCGGCGACGGACGCCCGGCGCACAGCGCTACGGCTCACCCCGTCCGGCGACGACCTGCTCAGCGCCGCCAGGTCCTGGCAGCGCGAGACGTTCGAGCAGCTGACCGCCGAGTGGCCGGCGGCCGACCGCGCCCGGTTCGCCCGCTACCTGCAGCGTCTGGCCGACGAGGTGGGCGCCTGAGCGGGCCGCACCCGAGCACGGATCCGCCGGCCGGGGTCAGGCCAGGCGGGGGGGTGACCGGGCGGAACGTCGTCGGAGCGCCGGGCGGGCCGCCCCGGCGTGCGCGGTAGGAGGGGACGCCCACGCACGTGAAGAGCAGCGTCACCGTGTCCTCGGGCAGGCGCAGGAGAGCCGGCACCTCCGAGTCGAGGAACGTCATGCCGGTCGCACCGGCGCCGAGCGCGTACGCCGCCAGGTGCAGGCGGCCCTCGACGAGACCGGCGGCCAGCTGTGCGTCCCGGTAGCCGCGGTCGTCCAGCTCGGCGGCGGGGGCCGCGGCGATCACGACGTACGCCGCGTCACCGGCCAGCCCCTGGTCGAGGCAGACACGGGTGAGCTCGTCGCGCAGCTCGCCGGGGTAGACCAGGTCCGGCCAGCGGTAGACGCCGGGCGCGGTGTCCTCGACACCGTGGACGACGACCCAGTGCGGCACCGTGATGCCGCGCAGCGCGGCCCGCAGCGGCCAGTCGAGGTGGGAGCGGGGGAGCGTGCGCTCGGGATCCATCCGGCGCTGCGATCCCCGGCGCAGGATCACCTCGTCGATCGAGCCCGCTGGTGGGGCGTCGTCGAGCGGTGCTCCGTCCGGCCAGGGCTCACCGAGGGTGTCGCGCTCCCCGGCGCGCTGGGCCTCGGTGCACAGCGGGAACTCCACCGGGGGCAGGTCACCGAGGAGCGCCGCCCCGGACGGCACCACCGCCGGGGCGGCGTCCCCCAGCGACAACAGGGCCAGCGGGTACTCGTGGACGCCGTCGGCGCCGACCAGCGCCCTCAGCGTCGCGTCCGGAAAGAGGGTTCGAAGGCGAGGGGGCCGCCCTACGCTCGCCGCCGCGGCCGACAGCTGCGACAGCAGCGTGCCGGCGTCCCAGTAGAGGTGGCGCCAGCCACGCTCGGCGTAGCGCCACCCGGTGCGCCACGGAACGCCGGTCACGACGAGCGTCGTGGCCGAACCTTCGGCGGGCGGCCCGACCTGCACCAGCGCGTGCGCCTCCGGGTCGTACCAGTGGACGCCGTCCGGCACGCCCTCGACGCCACAGGTGCTGGCGTAGACCTCGAGCGGGAACCGGGCCCCGCCGGAGCCGGACGCGCGGAACGGGTGCTCGCGACCACGGCGCTCGGCCACCCGGACGATGCCGGCGCCGAGGAAGAGGATGCGCCCGAGCTGCGCGGCGTCGAGAAGGTGCGGGGCCGGTCGGTGCCCGGCGAGCACGGCGGTGGCGCTCGTCCCGGGAGTGGGCAGCTCCCGGGGGAGCGCCAGCCTCGGCTGCCCGGGATAGCCCTTGGTGAACGGCGGGTGCGTGTCCGGGTCGTTCGGAGTGAGGTCGTGCCGTACGCGCGGATCGTCGGCGGGCACGTCCCACTCGCGGTCCGGCGAGTACGAGGTGAGCCGGTGCAGCAGCCCAGCCCCGGTCTCTCGGTTCACAACCACATCCTCACGTAGCTTGACCCTCACATCGTGTCAGGCCTCAACGTAGGGCGGTCATGTTCGGTATCGGAGACTTCGCCGCGCTCGGACGTGTGTCGGTGCGCATGCTGCGCCACTACGACACGCTCGGGCTCCTGGTGCCTGCGCGGGCCGCGTCGGGCTACCGCTACTACCGCGCCGAGCAACTGCACGCGCTGAACCGGATCACCGTGCTCAAGGACCTCGGGTTCTCGTTGGCGCAGGTGAAGACGATCCTGCACGACGACGTCGGGGTCGACGAGCTGCGCGGCATGCTGCGCCTGCGGCAGGCGGAGCTCGACGCCCGGCTCGCGGCCGACCGGGCCCGGCTGCACGCGGTCGAGGTGAGGCTCCGCATGATCGAGAGGAAGGGCCGGATGACCACCGACGACGTGGTGATCAAGAGTGTTCCCGCGGTCCGGGTCGCCTCCCTGGCGAGCACGGTGAGCGCGTACGACAGCGCCGAGATCTCGCCGGTGATCCAGCCGCTCTACCGCGAGCTGGAGCAGCGGCTGGCCGACGCGGACGTCGCGCCGGGCGTCGGGATCGCGTACTACGACGGCACCGGCGAGGACGGCGAGCCGATCCGGATCCACGCCGGCTTCCAGGTGTCGGTGGAGCCCGATCCGGCGCACGGCTTCCGGATCGTGGATCTCCCGGCGATCCCGGCCGCGGCGACGCTGGTTCACCGCGGCTCGATGGACACCGTGGAGGCGAGCTACCAGGTGCTCGCCGAGTGGATCGCCGAGCACGGGTACCGGATGCTCGCTCACTCGCGCGAGGTGTGCCTGGAGTACTCCCCGGACGACACCGACGCGTGGGTGAACGAGCTCCAGGTCGCTGTCGAGAAGGGCTAGGCCGGGTCTGCGGATCTCGCTGCCTGGCCTGGATTGGCAGGACCCGGCCTAGCGACGGATCGCGTCGAAGAGACGCTGGACGGCGAGCGGGCGCTCCGTGCCCCGGCGCAGGATGCCCACGAGCCGCCGCAGCTCGAGCCGGATCCGGGACGAGGTGACCTCGCCGGCGGTGTCGTGCACCGCCAACCCCACCCGGGCGGCCTCCTCCGCCCGGCCCGCCCTGGCCAGCGAGGTCCCCATCAACGACAGGAAGTACGCGCGGTCGCGGCGGGAGAACCCGTGGTGGGCCTGCCAGCGAGCGTGCGCCTCCAGCGCCCGCTCCGGCTCGCCAGCCTCGCAGTAACAGAGCGCGGTCTGCACCGCGAACAGCGGGAAGCGGTAGCCGGCGCCGAGCTCGTCGTCGGTCTCCGGCTCGTCGCTGGCGCCGAGTAGCTCTTCGGCCTCGTGCAGCTTCGCCTGCACGGTCGGGAGCCGGGCGCCCAGCATCGCCTGGGCCCGCGCCTCCTGCTGGGCTGCCTCCGCGCGGACACGCGTGGGCACCCGCCACGGACCGTCCTGCACCGCTCTGGAGAGCGTGAGCATGCGCGGCGCGTCCCGGTCGTCCCAGGCCGCCTGGCTCTTGCGCAGCAGCACGTAGCCCTGCATCGCCAGGTCGCCGGCCTCCTGCGCCCACTCCGTGGCGCGGTCGCGCCAGTACGCGGCCTGAGTGCGTCCACCGGCGTCCCGGTACAGCCAGCCGGTGAACTCCGCGGCCCTGGCACCAACGCTGAGCAGCTCCCGGCGCGCCCCCGGCACGGAGCGGGCACTCCGGTCGATCGCCCCGACCAGCCCGAGCGCGACCGGGAGCACCCCCCGTGGCCCCCACGAGCCGTCCTCGCGGGCGAGGATCTGCAGCCGGACCCGGAACTGGTGGACGACGTCGTCGTCGGAGAAGTGCTGGGCGTCCTCGATCGCGGCGGTGATCTTCCCGAGGTCGTCGGCGGTCAGCGCGGGCAGCCGCGTCTCCGGCTCGGGCGCCGGTGTCAGCGAGTCGATCGACATCAGGTGGGCGAACCGGTCCCGCTCGGTGGCCGACGCGCGGGCGAGCGCGGTGTCGAGCACTGCCTGCATGTCCGGGCGCGGGCGGATGTCGACCCCGGCGGACTCCCAGTTGGAGATCGTGCGAGCGGCGACACCGAGCCGATCGGCGAAGTCGCGGATGCTCAGACGCAGGGCTTCGCGCAGCGCACGCGCCTCTCGTCCCGTCCAGTGGGTGACGGCAGTCATCCGGCCTCCGGGGTGCGCGGTGGTAGACGGGGCCCGGATGCGCGTCTTCGTTTGTCGGGGGTTTGCAGCACGATTGCAGCAGCGCTGCAGCGGGACGGGCTGTCTGCCGCGTCCGCCGCGTATCAGGCTAGAGGCATCCGCTCCGCCGCGCCGTCCGGGAGTCGTGGCGGATGGCCGCTCCGGTCGCCCGAGCGATCCACCGTGGACGGCGGCCGTGCCCAGCTCCTCTCCCGGCGGTGCGTGGGTTCGCGCGGCACGGCTTACCCGGTCGCCGGCCCCGCGTCCTCCCTACCGCCGGGAGAGGCCTCCGAACCCCTCGGCGGAAGGAGTCCTTCGATGACTCAGCACCGCGTAGCAGCGCACGTCAGACCGGTGGACCGGTCGTTCCGGCCGCCCGGTTGGAGCCGGGACGCGACCGGCGAGGACGTGGAGACCGCCCACCGGATACTGCCCATGCACGCCCCCACCGACTCCTCCAAGGGGCTGTGCGCGAGCGCGCTGCACCTGATCAACGCACCGGCGTGGCCGTGCGAGCAGTACCTCTGGGCCAGAGCGGTGCTGGATGCCGCGGACCGGCGTGAAATCAGCGGGTGAGCTGCTGGCCGGTGAGCGCGGCGACCATCCGTCCGATCGCGACGAGGGGCGTCCGTCCGGAAGTCATCGGTTGCGGCTCGGGACCGACACGTCGACCCGCAGGCGGCCGCTGGGTGAGTCGTCGATGGAGAGCGTGCCGCCCGCCGCCCGCACCCGCAGTGCCATCGAGCTGTCCAGGGCTGCGGCCGCACGTAGGCCCGGTACGGCGCGTCGACCGTCGATCCGCAGGCGGAGGCGGTCCCCGTCGCGGGTCGCGGTCACGTCGATCGCCCCTTCCGGGGCGCGGACGTACTCGGTGAGCACCCAGCACACCACGTAGTACGCCAGCGCCTCCGCCGCCGGGCTGAATCGGCCGGCGGGTGCGACCACCCGCACCGGGATGCGGTACCGGCTCGCCGCCGACTCCAGCGCCACGCCCAGCCCGGACTCGGTGAGTGTCATCGAGTGGATGCCGTGCGCCAGCTCGCGCAGCTCGCTCAGGGCCAGGCCGAGCTGGGCCTGAGCGTCGGCCAGCACCTGTCCGGCCTGGGCGTCGCTCCGGCTGCGGGCGGCGCCCAGCCGCATCGTCAGTGCGGAGAGGCGGGTCTGCGCACCGTCGTGCAGCAACTGCTCCAGCTCTCGCCGCTCGGCCCAGGTGGCCTCCAGCGCGCGTGACTGCTCCGCGACCCGCCGCTGCGCCCGCCAGAGCTGGACGGTGGCCGCGAGGGCGGCAGCGGCCACCACGGCCGGGACCACGGTGACGAGCACGGACGTCGGTTCCACGCTTCCAAGGAAACGGTCCGGCCGCGGTGCTGACCAGGGTGCTCGCACCCAAAGCGTCAGGGGGTCAGCGCGCGGATGATCGCGGCGGCCGGGGCGTCCTGGGCCGCGGCGTGGCCGGTGCCCGCCCAGAGCGCCATCCGCTCGGCGTCGCCCGCCTTCGCCGCGGCGGCGCGCAGCGGGCGGGTCAGGTGGTGGACCTGCGGATACGCCTCGATCTCCGCCTGCCCGTGCGCACGAATGAACCCGTTGACGATGCCCCGGGCGCGGCGTCCGGTGAACACCCGGGTGATCGTGGTCTCGGCGGGCTTGGCCAGGGCGTCCTTGTGGAGCGGCTGGGCGCCGCTCTCCGGGGAGCGCAGGAGTGCGGTGCCGACCTGGGCGAGCGACGCGCCTGCCGCGAGAACCGCTCGGACGGCGTCGGCGTCGGCGAGGCCACCGGCGGCCACCAGCGGGACGTCGGTCACGGCCGCGACCTGCGCCAGCAGCGTGGCCAGCGGTACCGGCTCGGTGTCCGGCGTCCAGGAACCGCGGTGGGCTCCCGCCTCGGCTCCCTGGAGCAGCAGGACGTCCGCACCTGCCGCGGCGGCCGTTCGCGCCTCGTCGACGGTGGTGACCGTGACCCCGACCGCCGACCCGGCGTTCCGCAGCGCGGCGATCGCACCGGCCGGGCAGCCGAACGTGAGGGTGACGACCGGCAGCGGATCGGTGAGCAGCAGTTCGAGCTTGGCTGCCCAGTCGTCGTCGTCCCAGCGGGCGGTGCCGAGCGCGGTGCCCAGCCGGTCGGCGTCCGGGGCGAGCCGGGCTGCGTACCCGTCGACCGCGGCGGGGGCGGCGGTGTCCCGCCACGGCACGAACAGGTTCGCGCCGAACGGCGCGCGGGTGCGGTCGCGCACCGCGCCGATCTGGTCCCGCAGCTGCGCGGCGCTCAGGTAGCCGCCGGCCACGAAGCCGAGCGCGCCGGTGTCGGCGACCGCCGCGACCAGGTCGGGCGTCGTCGCTCCACCGGCCATCGGCGACTGGACGATGGGGACGTCGATCTGCGGCAGCGAGGGCATTCCCCCAACCTATCCACACCTGTGGATAGAACCTGTGTACGAAGAATCCGCGGGCGCGCTCGATCGGTTCAGTAACGTCTGATGCACGTGCATCTGCACATGCATCCGCAGATGCATGTGATAATTCTCGCCAGGCGGCCGACCGGAGGCCGATCGAGCGAAGGGTCAGGAGTGACGAGTCATGACCGGTGACGACAGCCCGTACAGCCGGACGCGGACGGTCGGCGGGCATGCCCGGGGATCTCGGCGGCCGCCGCGGCCGCCGGGGAGGACCCGCCGACCGGGGGATCGTCCACCGGGGGCAGCGGGGCGGGGCGGTGGCGCGTCGCCGTCGCCGGGCCGCGGAACGCCCCGGCGGCGTCGCGGCGGTGGACGGTCCGGGCAGGCGGGCCCGGCCCGCTGCGGGCTGGTGGCCACGGTCTGCGCCGGCGCCGGCGCCAGCGGCATCCCGGCCGTCTGCTGGCTCGGAGTGCTCGACGCTTCCTCGGCCGCGTTCACGGCCGCCGGGAGCATCGCCGGAGCCGCTCTCGCGGCCGCGGGCGTCTACCTCGGGCGTCGGTAGGCCGGGCTCACGGCCAGCGGTAGATGCGGGCGCGGGGCGGCCAGGGCCGGGCCTCGCGCGGAGCGGCGCCCTCGAACGCGACCCACGACTCCGTGCGGTCGCCCCCCACTACGCCTGCCAGCCCGTCCCACGCCCGCGCGTCGACGTAGGGCCGGCACTCGTCGCAGGCGAACCAGTCACCCGCGGGCACCGACGCCGCCTGGTCTGCCCGGTAGGCCCAGCGCGGGACGGCGGTCTCGCAGAAGTCGCACATCAGGCCCGCGCCCGCCGCAGCCGGTGCGGCCGCCGACGCCGCCCAGGCGTCGATCGTGGCTGCCAGCGCGGTGCTGTCGACCGACGCAGGCGACACCGTCTCCACCCACGGCAACAGCAGCGCCGCCAGCTCCTCGACCTGGGCGGCCGTGTTGATCCGGCCGTTCACGGCGAACCACAGCACGACCGGACCGCCCGTCGGGTGGTCCAGGTCGCACTGAGCGCACAGCACCGCGCTGATCGGCGGACCGGCGGTCTCGGCCGGCCCCACCTCGACCGCGAGGAGGCCTGGCCCGCCGCAGCGGGGGCAGTGGACCACGACTACTCGATCGCCGCCGGGCCGAGTAGTTGCTTCAGGTCGGCCATCAACGCCGGGGTCGGTGTGACCCGGACGTTGTCGCCGAGCCGCCAGCGGGTGGCCCGCGCCTTGTGCTGCAGCTTGAGGTGCACTTCGGTGGTACCGGGGTGGATCGAGAGCGTCTCGCGCAGCTGGGCCACGAGCTGGTCGTTGACCCGGTTCGCGGAGATCAGGATGACCACCGGCTTCTCCGAGTCGGCCTCGCCGAGGTCGAGCAGGGCCAGGTCCTGGGCGAGCAGCTGGGGCTGGTCCTCACGCTTGTCGATGCGCCCCTTCACCAGCACCATCGCGTCCTCGACCAGGTGCTGGCCGACGAGCTCGTACGTGGCGGGGAAGAACCGGACCTCGATACCGCCCTCGAGGTCTTCCAAGCGCGCGCTCGCCCACAGCTTGCCCTGCTTGGTGACCCGCTTCTGCAGCCCGGAGAGCAGGCCGCCGACAGCGACCGTGCGCCCGTCGGGGTAGTCGTCACCGACCAGCGCCGAGATCGGGCAGTCGACCTTGGCCGCCAGCAGGTGCTCGACGCCGGAGAGCGGGTGGTCGGAGACGTAGAGGCCGAGCATCTCCCGCTCGGTGGCCAGCTTCTCCATCTTCGGCCACTCGTCGGTGCCGATCGGCGGCGTGAACGCGACGCTGAGATCCTCACCGCCGCCGCCGTCCTCGCCGAACGCGGCTCCGAACAGGTCGAACTGACCGACCGCCTCGCTCTTCTTGATCTCGGCGAACGACTCGACCGCGGCTTCGTGCACCGCGAGCAGACCCTTGCGGGTGTGCAGCAGCGAGTCGAACGCCCCGGCCTTGATCAGCGCGTCGACGACCTTCTTGTTGCAGACGATCGCCGGCGTCTTCTTGAGGAAGTCGTAGAAGTCCTTGTACGGACCCTTCTCGGTGCGGGCGGCGATGATCGCGTCGACCGCGTTGGCACCGACGTTGCGGACACCGGCCAGACCGAAGCGGATGTCGGTGCCGCGCGGGGTGAAGTTCGCGTCGGATTCGTTGACGTCCGGCGGGAAGACCTTGATGCCCATCTTGCGGCACTCGTTGAGGTAGACCGCCATCTTGTCTTTGTCGTCGCGGACCGACGTGAGCAGCGCGGCCATGTACGCCGCGGGGTAGTTGGCCTTGAGGTAGCCGGTCCAGTACGAGACGAGGCCGTAGCCGGCGGTGTGCGCCTTGTTGAACGCGTAGTCGGAGAACGGGACCAGAACGTCCCACAGAGCCTTGATCGCCTGGTCGGAGTACCCGTTGGCCTTCATGCCCTCGGAGAAGGGCTTGAACTCCTTGTCGAGGATCTCCTTCTTCTTCTTGCCCATCGCCCGCCGCAGCAGGTCGGCGGCGCCGAGCGTGTACCCGGCGACCTTCTGGGCGATCGCCATGACCTGCTCCTGGTACACGATCAGGCCGTGCGTCGTGCCCAGGATCTCGGCCAGCGGCTCTTCGAGCTCCGGGTGGATCGGCGTCTTCTCCTGCTGCCCGGTCTTGCGTAGCGCGTAGTTGATGTGCGAGTTCGCGCCCATCGGGCCGGGCCGGTAGAGCGCGAGCACCGCGGAGATGTCTTCGAAGTTGTCCGGGCGCATCAGCCGCAGCAGCGAGCGCATCGGCCCGCCGTCGAGCTGGAAGACGCCGAGCGTGTCGCCGCGGGCCAGCAGCTCGTACGTCGCCGGGTCGTCCAGCGGAAGCTTGAGCAGGTCGATCTCGGGGCCGCCGTCGGCCACGATCGCCTTCAAGCAGTCGTCGAGGACCGTGAGGTTGCGCAGGCCCAGGAAGTCCATCTTCAGCAGGCCGAGCGTCTCGCAGGTCGGGTAGTCGAACTGCGTGATGATCGCCCCGTCGGAGGCGCGCATCCAGACCGGGATGTGGTCGGTGAGCGGCTCCGCGGACATGATGACGCCGGCTGCGTGCACACCGGCCTGGCGGATCAGCCCCTCCAGGCCGCGGGCGGTGTCGATGACCTTCTTGACGTCCGGGTCGCTCTCGTAGAGTCCGCGGATCTCACCGGCCTCGTTGTACCGCTTGTGGCTCGGGTCGAAGATGCCAGAGAGCGGGATGTCCTTACCCATCACCGCGGGAGGCATCGCCTTGGTGATCCGGTCGCCGACCGCGTACGGGTAGCCCAGTACGCGCGCGGAGTCCTTGATCGCGGCCTTGGCCTTGATCGTTCCGTACGTGACGATCTGGGCGACCTTGTCCGCGCCCCACTTCTCGGTGACGTACCGGATGACGTCACCGCGCCGACGCTCGTCGAAGTCGATGTCGATGTCGGGCATCGAGACGCGGTCGGGGTTGAGGAACCGCTCGAAGATCAGGCCGTGGGGCAGCGGGTCGAGGTCGGTGATGCCCATCGCGTAGGCGACCATCGAGCCGGCCGCCGACCCACGGCCCGGACCGACCCGGATGCCGTTGGCCTTGGACCAGTTGATGAAGTCCGCCGTGACCAGGAAGTACGACGGGAACCCCATCTGCAGGATGACGCCGATCTCGTACTCGGCCTGCTTGCGGTGCTCCTCGTCGATGCCCTCCGGGAACCGGCGCTTCATGCCCTCCCAGACCTCGTGCCGGAACCAGCTCTCCTCGGTCTCGCCCTCGGGGACCGGGAACTTCGGCATGAGGTTCTTCTTGGTGAACATGCCGGTCGTGTCGACCTTCTCGGCGATCGCCAGCGTGTTCCGGCACCCCTCCTGCCAGGCGTCGGAGGAGTCGATGCCGTACATCTCGGCGGCCGACTTCAGGTAGTAGCCGGTGCCGTCGAACTGGAACGTCGGCGCGGCGAGCGTCGAGCCGGTCTGCACGCACAGCAGCGCGGCGTGCGACGTCGCCTCGGACTCGTGCGTGTAGTGCGAGTCGTTCGTGACGACCGGCGGGATACCGAGTTCCTTGCCGATCTTCAGCAGACCCTCGCGGACCTGGCGCTCGATGCGGAGCCCGTGGTCCATCAACTCCAGGTAGAAGTGCTCCTTGCCGAAGATGTCCTGGTACTTGCCGGCGGCGGCGCGGGCTTCCTCGTAGTGGCCCAGACGCAGCCGCGTCTGCACCTCGCCGGAGGGGCATCCGGTGGTGGCCATGAGGCCCTCCGAGTGCTCGGCGAGCAGCTCGGCGTCCATGCGGGGCCACTTCACGAAGTAGCCCTCGGTGTAGGCGCGGGAGGACAGCTGCAGCAGGTTGTGCAGGCCGGTGTCGTTCCGCGCCCACATCGTCATGTGGGTGTAGGAGCCCGAGCCGGAGACGTCGTCGCCCTTCTGGTCGGGGCGACCCCACTGGATGCGCTTCTTGTCGTACCGGCTGGCCGGCGCGATGTACGCCTCGGTGCCGATGATCGGCGTGATACCCGCGGCGGTGGCCTTCGTGTAGAAGTCGTACGCACCGTAGGTGTTGCCGTGGTCGGTCATCGCTACCGCGGGCATCTCGAGGCGTTCGGCCTCGGCGAACATCTCCTTGAGCCGCGCCGCTCCGTCAAGCATCGAATACTCAGTGTGCACATGCAGGTGGACGAATCCATCGGCGGCGCGGGGCATCGGACGAGCGCCTCCTGGGGCGGGAGTGGCTGGGAGCTTCAAGCACCTTACCCGCCTTCCGCGCGGCTCGGGGCGAGCGACGCGGGGGTCCGGAGAGAGCGTCTGACCGGCCTAAGGACCTTTACACCGTCCGGGGGAGGGGCTCGTGTCACCGTCGCGCTGCATGGCGCTCTCGGCGCCTGGATCGCGCTCCGTCACCACCGTCCGGGGCGGCCGTGCGTGCGTCGGTCTGGCGCGGGCCGCGGTCACTCTCCGTGTTCTGCGGTGGCCGCGCCGGACCTCCTGCTACTCGAGCGTGCGCGCGACGCGCTCGACCGCGTCCGCGTAGTCCGACGCCATCTCGTAGACGACGTCACGGGTGGACTTCACCTCGTTCATCAGCCCGACGCCCTGCCCGACCCAGTAGGTCGCGAGGTCCTGCGCGCCCGGGTCCCCGGCCTCCGCCAGCTTGTCGACGTGCCGCAGCGCGGGCTCGCTGATGAGCGTCTGGAGTGGCATCGGCAGCGGCTCCGGGCTGTCCGGGCGGGCCCACGCGTCCGTCCACGGCGACTTGAGCTGACGGGAGGGCTTTCCGGTGCGCCCCTTGGACCGGACGGTGTCCCGGGAAGTCGCCGCGAGGAACTTCTGCCGGGTGTGGGGTGCGGTCTCGGCCTCGGGCGTGGTCAGCCAGACCGACCCGGTCCACGCGCCGGCGGCTCCGAGCGCGATCGCGGCCGCCATCTGCCGGCCGGTCACGATGCCGCCCGCGGCCAGCACCGGTATCGGGGACACCGCGGCCACGACCTCGGGCACCAGCACCATCGTCGTCACCTCGCCGCAGTGGCCGCCGGCCTCGGTGCCCTGGGCGATGATGATGTCGACGCCGGCCGCGGCCTGCTTGATCGCGTGTTCCTTCGCGCCGACCAGCGCCGCCACCGGAACCCCGGCGGCGCGTCCGCGCTCCAGCATCACGGCTGGCGGCACCCCGAGGGCGTTCGCGATCAGCTTGATCGGGTGGCTGAACGCGACGTCCAGTAACTCGTCCGGGGAGGGGATGTTCTCCGCGATGGCCAGCGCCCCCGGCTGCACGCCGTCGGTGTCGACCCCGTGCGACCGCAGGATCTCCTGCACGTAGGTGCGGTGACCGGCCGGGATCGCCGCCTGCAGCGCCCCCATGTCGACCGCGACGCCCGCCTGCAGCGCGGCCGCGCGCTCCGGGACGATGATGTCGACGCCGTAGGGGCGGCCCTGGATGTGCTCGTCGATCCAGGCCAGCTCGGTCTCGAGTTGCTCTGGCGTGAACATGGACCCGCCGAGGACGCCGAACCCGCCGGCCAGGCTCACCTCGACGACGACGTCACGGCAGTGGCTGAACGCCAGTAGCGGCAGGTCGATGCCGAGCAGATCGCAGATGGGGGTCTTCATGCGTCGATCGTGAACTCACCCGTTCATGTTGTAAAGTCCCCTTCACGATCGAGGGGGGCCGATGGCGCAGGGACGACCACCCGGTGGGCAGCGCGTCTACGGCGGGCTCCGCCCCGAGGAGCGGGTCGCGCGCCGCCGGGAGCAGTTCCTCGACGCGGCCGTCGAGGTGTTCGGCACCGTCGGCTGGACCGGCTCCACCGTGGCCGACATCTGCCGCGCCGCGAAGCTCTCGCCCCGGTTCTTCTACGACGAGTTCCCCAGCCGGGAAGTGCTGTTCCTGGCCACCACCGACCGGGTGGCCAGCCAGGTCGAACGCGTGGTGCGCGATGCGCTGGCGACCGGCTCCGGGGACGTGCAGACCCAGGCCCGGCAGGTGTTGGCCGCGCTGGCGGAGTACTTCACCGCCGACCCGCGGACCGTGCGGGTCGCGCTGATGGAGTCACTGGCGACACCGGAGTTCCGTGCGCAGCGGCGGCTGCTGCTGGCGAGCTTCGTCGAGCTCGCGGCGCGACTGATGCGACCGATGCGGTCCGTCGGTGCGGCCGTGCCGGACGCCGGTCGCGAGCGAAG
>Ga0190269_10000485_pt1 | contig 20073 bp, 22 predicted proteins | sample Popmic249IS_FD_133749 | JGI IMG/M metagenome (GOLD analysis project Ga0190269, IMG submission 133749) | Populus adjacent soil microbial communities from riparian zone of Blue River, Arizona, USA - 249 IS | ecosystem: Environmental > Terrestrial > Soil > Riparian zone | place: USA: Arizona... | reverse complement strand
GCTCCTTGCGCACCGACTACGCTTTCCCGAGCGTCGCGCGCGCTGCGGAGATCACAGGGTTCTTCTTCGGTCCCGACTTCGCGCGACGGGTCGAGAGCGAGCGCTGGACCCGCATCCCGGAGTGCACGGGCATCTGGTGGCAAACACTCGCATAACGCCGGTCGTGTTCGGCGGCACCTAACACTGCTGGTGTAGGAGGGCCGCATGCGATATCAGCGTGGCATGCGTTCAGCGAGATCAGTGCGTAGTGAGATCCGATGCGGCGTTGCGGCGCTTTCAGCTGCTGGGCTGCTCGCGTGTGCCCGGCCGCCTGCGGTTCAAGTGCCTCCCGGTTCGAGCGCAGCGGAAGCACCGACGGCAGTGAGCGGCGCGAGCCGAGCATCGTCCGCCTCCGGCATCGACCTCGCTGGCATGGACCGCCAGGTCAAGCCCGGCGACCAGTTCGAGGAGTACGCGAACGGGACTTGGCGTTTGAACGCGACGATCCCCGAGGATCGAGCGAGCACGGGCGTATTCTACGAGGTGTTCGAAAAAGCGGAGAAGCGCACGAGCGAGCTCGTAAAGCGGCTCGCTGCCTCCGAGCCTGCAGCTGATAGCGACGAGCGCCGGATCGCGGATTACTACAGCGCGTTCATGGACGAGTCTGCGATCGAGCAGCAAGGTCTGCACCCGCTCGATGCGCAGCTCGCGAGGGTCGACGCGATCAAGTCGCGCACGGATCTATCGCGCGCGCTCGGTAGCGAGCTGCGCGCAGACGTCGATCCGATCAACGCGACAGACCTCGAGACAGAGCGCTTGTTCGGGCTGTTCGTCGCGCAGGGTTTAGAGGACCCCACGCACAACGTCCCGTACTTGCTGCAGGGCGGGCTCGGCATGCCCAAGCGCGACTACTACTTGTCGAGCGATCCTGCGCTGGTCGCGTTTCGCGACAAATACAAGGTGTACATCAACGCCCTCCTCTCGCTCGCCGGCGTGAAGGACAGCGCTGCCAAAGCTGCGAGCATCCTCGCACTCGAGACCAAGATCGCACAGGGCCACGCGACGCTGATCGAAAGCCACGACCCGCACAAGGCCAATAATCCTTGGCCGCTGAGCTCGTTTGCGAGCAAGGCGCCGGGCATCGAGTGGCCGGTGTTCTTTCAAGCTGCCGGGCTCAGCAAGCAGCCGAAGGTGATCGTTTGGCAGGCTGGCGCAGTGCGCGCGCTCTCGAAGCTCGTGGGCAGCGAGCCGCTGCAGACATGGAAGAACTGGCTCTTCTTCCACACGCTCAACCAGAGCGCGCCGCTCTTGCCCAAGGCGTACGCGGAGCTGCACTTCGACTTCTACCAGCACACACTCGAGGGCACGCCCAAGCAGCGCGATCGCTGGAAGCGCGCGCTCGGCGCGTTGAACCATGACCTCGGCGACGCGATCGGCACGCTGTACGTGAAGCAGTATTTCCCTGCATCGTCGCGCGCGCAGGTGGAGCAGATGGTGGGCAACATCATCGCAGCGTTCCGCGAGCGCGTGGAGTCGCTCAGCTGGATGAGCGCTGCCACCAAGGAGAAAGCCAAGGCCAAGGCCGCGAGCTTGCGGGTGGGCGTCGGCTATCCGGATCGTCCGCGGAGCTACGCGTCGCTCGAAATTCGCAAAGACGATGCGCTCGGCAATCGCCTACGCGCCGAGCAGTTCGAGTACCAGCACCAGCTCGCGAAGCTCGGGCAGCCAGTGGATCGCGGTGAGTGGTGGATGACGGCACAGACGGTGAACGCGGTGAACCTCCCGCTGCAGAACGCGATGAACTTTCCCGCTGCCATGCTCGAAGCCCCGTTCTTCGATCCGCAGCGGGATGCGGCAGCGAACTACGGATCGATCGGCGCGGTGATCGGGCATGAGATCAGCCACAGCTTCGACAATCTCGGCGCGGAGTTCGACGCTGACGGCAAGCTGTCGAACTGGTGGAGCGCCGAAGATCATGCCCACTTCAAGGCTGCGGGTCAGAAGCTTGTCGCGCAGTACAGCGCGTACGAAGCACTGCCCGGCTTGAAGGTCAACGGCGAGCAGACGCTGGGCGAAAATATCGCAGACGTGAGCGGTCTGACGATCGCACACGCCGCGTACAAGAAGTCGCTCGCCGGCCAACCTGCGCCAACGCTCGACGCCCTCAGCGGCGATCAGCGCTTCTTCCTCGCGTATGCGCAGACGTGGCGCCAGAAGATGCGTGAAGCAGCGCTGCGTCAGCGCGTCGTCGCTGATGGGCACGCACCGGGGCCGTTCCGTGCGCTCACTGTCAGGAATATCGACGCCTGGTATGAAGCGTTCGAGCCGCAACCAGGCGAAGCGCTCTACCTCGCGCCGGAAGACCGCGTGCGTATCTGGTAGGTCGCTCAGCGCGTAGGAACGTAGCGCGCGCGCGGCCTCAAGATGTAATGCTGTGCGCGCTGCTCGAGCGTGTGCGCCACCCAGCCGGGGATCCGGCCGACAGCGAACAGCGCCGCGCCAGAGCCGCGCGGCAGCTTCAATGCGCTGCATACAGCGATCAGCCCGGCGTCTAGGTTAGGCCCCGGATGCCCGGCTCTGTGCATCGCTTCTGCGAGCGCGAGCAGGCATTCGTACTGCCGCTGCCGCCGTCCGCTGCTGCTGGCGCGCGCGGCGAGCTCGAACAACGCGCGACCCCGCGGGTCACCCTGCGGGTACAGCGGCTGGCCGAAGCCGGGGATGGCTTCGCCTCGGGCAAAGCGCTCGCGCAGCTCAGTGGCCACGCGCTCGGGGCTGCCGATCTCGCGCAGCAAAGCCTCCACCCGCGCGCTCGCCCCGCCGTGGCGACCGCCGCTCAGCGTGTGCAGCGCGGCGCCCAAGCACGCGTACAGATCGGCGCCCGTCGATGCGGCCACCCGGGCTGCAAAGGTCGATGCATTGAGCTCATGGTCGGCGCACAAGATCAACGTGCGATCGATCAGCTCGATGCTGACGGGGTCGAGCTTGCCGCCGAGCGCGGCCAAGACCTGCTCCGCGACGCGCTTGCTCGAGCCTTGGACTTGCCGCTGTTGGCGGCGAACCTGCGCGGCGCGACGCCCCGCTCGCGGCGTGCCGTTGCGTCGGACTTGCGAGCTCTGCGCTGGCAGCAAACCGTCGAGCTTGCTCGCGAGCCACAGCGTCAAGCGCCGCGCGCGCTCGTGCTCTTCGAGCTCGCTCGCCCCGTGGCGCACCTCATCCGTGAGCGCTGCGATCGATAGCCACGCGGCAAGCAGTGAGCTCGGCGCGACCTCGTGCGCGCTCACTGGAAGCTCGAGCTGATCGAGCGGCGAAGGCTGCACGGGCCAGCGCGGAGCTTCTGTCAGCTCACCTGTAACGAGCAGATCGAACACGGCTTCGAAGCCCACGTTCTGCTCGCAGAGCGAAAGCGCAGAGTGCCCGCGGTACCAAGGTCCGTCGCTGCGAATGTCGGAGATGCTCGTCTCCAGCGACGGCTCGCCGAAACGCAGCGCACCTGCCGCGACCGCAGCATGCCCAGAGCGAGCATCGTGCCGCGCCTTTAGGCGTTCGATCGACGTGCGCGCGTAACGTCGCCCGCGACCGTTCAGCCCCGGAATGCTCTCGATCAAGCCGCGACTGGTGTAGGCGTAGAGCGTCTCTAGCTTTACGTCCAGAAGCGCTGCCGCCTCTCGCGAGCTCAACCAACTCGGTCGCTTAGCCATGCTGGGAGCTTGTCGCTTCGATCATGGATTGTCGAATCAACGTTGATCAATGAGCGCGCAAGGGCCAACGTGAGTCGAGGTCAGAACACACGGAGGAAGTCATGGATCCGAGCACTGTCAAAGTGCACGAAGGCTTGGATGGCGTCGTCGTTACAGCCACGCGCCTGTCCCACGTGGACGGCGAGCGCGGTCGGTTGATCGTGGCAGGTCAGGATATCGAAGCGCTCGCCGCCAGCGCCGACTTCGAAGCAGCCTGCGCGCTGCTCTGGACAGCAGCGGGCAGCGTGATCAGCAGCGAAGAAGTCCAGGAGCAGCTCGCCGAAGCGCGAGCGCGTGCTTTCGCACGACTGCCCGCCCTGGGCGACGCCTTGCAGCGCGACGACGCCATGGACGCGCTGCGCGCATCGGTCGCACACCTGCCGCCCGACTCGAGCGCAGCGGATGTCGTCGGCGCGGTCGGTGTCTACACGGCAGCGTACGCGCGTACGCGTGCGGGCTTCGCGCCGCTCGCGCCCGACAAAGGCGCGAGCCACGCGCGGGACGTGCTCTCGATGCTCGGCACGGACACCGACACGGCTCGCGCACGCGCGCTCGATGCTTATCTCGTCACAGTGCTCGATCACGGCCTCAATGCATCCACGTTCGCAGCGCGCGTCGTCGCATCGACCCGCTCCGATCTCGTCTCCGCCGTGGTCGCTGGCATCGGCGCGCTGAAAGGCCCGCTGCACGGCGGCGCACCCGGCCCGGTGTTAGACATGTTGGAAGAGATCGCCGAGCCGCGGATCGCCCGGGCATTCCTCGAGCGCGAGCTGGACGCGGGTCGGCGCATCATGGGTATGGGTCACCGCATATACCGGCAGCGCGATCCCCGCGCTTTTGTGCTGGAACGTGCCGTGACCGAGCTCGAGCTTGCGTTGCGTGCGCACGGTCCAGCCGCTGATGGCGGCGTACGCGCGCGCCTCGCCCTCGCGCGCGCGGTCGAGCACGCGGCCGAGCACCTGTTGGCAGAGCGGTATCCAGAGCGAAAGCTAAAGGCCAACGTGGAGTTCTACACAGCCGTGCTGCTGTCCGCGCTGGGCGTCGATTCAGCGCTGTTCTCACCGCTGTTCGCTTGCGCGCGCAGCGCAGGCTGGGCGGCGCACTTCGCGGAGCAGCAGCGCACTGGCCGACTGATCCGGCCGGCCTCCGTGTACAGCGGCACGCTGCCGCTCATGGCTGCAGGCGCTTAGCTTAGGACAGCAGCCGCCGCAGTCGCAACCTCGGCACACAAAACATTCCCGTGATCATTGCCCCGCGTCAGCTGGGTTGGGTGTTCTGGGCGTCGGCGATCTGCTTGCGGACCTCGTTCATGTCGAGCGCGCGCACTTGGCTCACGAGGTCATCGAGCGCTTGCGGCGGCAACAGCCCAGCCTGCGAGAACAGCCTGATTCCATCGCGGAAGATCATCAGCGTCGGAATCGAGCGCACTTCGAACGCGCCTGCGAGCTCGGTCTGCGCTTCGGTGTCGACCTTGCCCCAGACGAGGTCTGGATGGCGCTCGGCAGCGGCCTCGAAGATCGGCGCGAACTTGCGGCAGGGACCGCACCAGCTTGCCCAGAAGTCGAGTAGGACAATGCCTTCCTTCGCGACGACAGACTCGAAGTTTTGCGCGGTGATTTCTTGGGTTTTGGGCTCAGACACGGGGCCTCCAGAAAAGAACCTACCCCCTATCGTGCGGGCCGCAAGCTGGAACGTCTATGTCGCCAGTGTTGCCGCGCTTGGCTGCAAAGTCGCGCGGGCCAAACTCGCCACGGAACGACTGCCGCGCGGGTTGCACGATCGCGCGGAGAGGTGGACACTCGCGCGGTCAAACTAGGAGGATGCTGTGACAATTCGACTCGGCGACATCGCACCCAACTTTACTGCTCCCACCACTGAAGGTCAGATCGATTTCCACGAGTGGAAGAAGGGTAAGTGGGCGGTTCTGTTCTCCCACCCTCGCGACTTCACTCCCGTTTGCACCACCGAGCTCGGCTACACGGCCAAGCTGGCCAAGGAGTTCGAGAAGCGCAACGTCAAGGTCGCAGCACTCAGCGTCGACTCGGTCGAAGACCACAAGAAGTGGAGCCAGGACATCGAGGACACGCAGGGCCACCGCCCGAACTTCCCGCTGATCGGCGACAAGGAGAAGACTGTCGCGAACCTGTACGATATGATCCATCCGAACGCCAACGACACACTCACCGTGCGTTCACTGTTCGTGATCGATCCCAACAACAAGGTGCGTCTGACCATTACGTACCCCGCGAGCACGGGCCGCAACTTCGATGAGATCTTGCGCGTGATCGACTCGCTGCAGCTGACGGATCAGCACAAGGTCGCGACGCCGGTGAACTGGAAGCACGGCGAGGACGTGATCATCGTGCCGGCGCTCTCCAACGACGACGCGAAGAAGCTGTTCCCGAACGGCTGGGACGAGAAGAAGCCGTACCTCCGAGTCGTAAAGCAACCCGGCAAGTGACGTGACGCCAAGCGCTGTCCCGTGAGCGTGCGATAGGCGCGCTCATGCGGCAGCCGGCGTATTCCACTCCGGTCGAAGGCGCAGTGATGTCCGGCACTTGCATGCCGGCCGTCGCGGCGCGGCCATTTGCATCGCACACGATTGATTTGTACACGATTCAATTGCCGGCTAATGTGTTCCTCACACAGTCACGCAAGGAAAACGAACATGAGCTCTCCCGCTATCCTCGAAAAACGCCTCTACACAGCTGTTGCCTCGGCGACGTCCGGTCGTGAAGGCCGCATCAAGAGCGACGATGGCGTCCTCGACCTCGCTGTTTTGCCGCCGAAGGCACTGGGCGGCAGTGGCGCCGCCGCGACGAACCCCGAGCAGCTGTTCGCTGCAGGCTATGCCGCGTGCTTTGGCAGCGCACTCAGCCACGTCGCGCGCGCGCAGAAGATCAAGACTGGTCCGGTGCACATCACGGCACACGTCACGATCGGGCCGGTCGGTCAAGGCTTCGGTCTCGCGGTCGAGCTCGTCGCATCGCTGCCCGAGCTGCCGCGCGAGCAGGCCGAGGCGCTCGTCCAAGCGGCGCACCAGGTGTGCCCGTATTCCAATGCGACGCGCGGCAACATCGTCGTCGACCTGCGCGTAGCGTAAAATCATCGGTCATGGACAAGCTCCGGCTCGACGACCAGGTTTGCTTCGCCCTGCATGCGGCATCGCGCGCGATGACGGCGGCGTATCAGCCGCTCCTGGCTGCACTGGAGATCACCTACCCCCAGTACCTCGTGCTGCTCGTACTGTGGGAAGAAGACGGCGCGCGCGTGTCGCGCATCGGCGAGCGCTTGTTCCTCGACTCGGCCACGCTGACTCCGCTGCTCAAACGGCTGGAGACACGTGGCCTCGTCGAGCGCCGACGCAGCCAACACGACGAGCGCGTCGTGGAAGTTCACCTCACGTCAGAGGGCAAACGCCTGAAGCGCCGCTGCGCCGACATCCCCGAGTCCTTGTGCAAGCGCGCCGAGCTCTCCCCCACGCAGCTCACAACACTACGCGCCGACCTCCAAGCGCTGACACGCACCTTGCACGCGCTCACCGCTGAAGATCCCGAACGTTGATCAGGTACGTCGCACCGCGCGGGTCTATCACTGAATGCCGCGTGCCAAGCGCCATGTGCCGACTGCTTGCGCGAGCCACGCGAGTGATAGGACTCCGAAGCCCAAGATCGCTGGCGTGAGGCTCTCGAAGCTGCCTTGCAGGAGGAACTGGAGCTGCTCGGCGGGCTGTTTGCTGAGCGTCGGGACGTTCAGGAACACTGTCGCAAAGTCGCTCGTGACCGAGAATACGATCGCGAGCAAGGTGGCGGCGGTCATCGCGCGCACGAATGGGATCCGGCGCTCGTCCGGCTGCAGGGCGAAGCGTGCGGTTGCGAGTAGCACCGTGAGCGAAAAAGCCGCAACTTGGTACATCCCGAAGCCGCCCGCCTGCCAGAAAACTTTCATCGTCACTTCCTCCATGTCCCGCAGACCTCCTTAGCAGGCCGCAGTTGCCGCGACCTCCTGCAAGCTCAACGCTCGCTGCCACCGGGTGTGACAGCATTTTTTCTGTCACAACCCACGCGCCCGTGCGTTGATCGGGGGATGAGCGAGGAGCGCGAGCTGATCGAGCGTCTGCGCCGCGGGGACAGCGCGGCGTTCGACGAGATCTATAAGGTGCACTGCCCGCGCATCTTCTCGTTTCTGGCCCGGCTGACTGGTCGGCGTGCGCTCGCTGAAGACCTGCTCCAAGAAACCTTTCTGCGGTTGTGCCGCTTCGCCCCGCGGCTCGCGCCGGACACGCGCATCGAGCTGTGGTTGTACACCGTCGCTCGCAACCTCGCTCGCAGCCACTTCCGCTGGTCAGTTGTCGACGCGGACCGCCTGTTTGGTTGGCGGCAGCTGACGGAGGCGGACGAGCAAGCATCGCCGTTCGACATGACCGCCGCACGCGAGCTCGAACGCGCCGTCGAGCGCGGGCTCTTGCGCCTGCCGATGGATCAGCGCGAGCTGCTGATCTTGATCGCCGTCGAGCGTGTCCCGACCGCGGATGTCGCTCACATGCTCGGTTTGAGCCCGGCGGCCATGCGGCAGCGCTTGTCACGCGCGCGCAAGCTGCTCGCGCAGGCCGTTATGCGTGAAGGCTTCGACCCCAGCTGCTATGGAGAGGTGCTGAGCGATGAAACCTGACGAATCCCACAGCGAGCTGGATGTCGACCGCGACCCGCTCCTACGCGCGCTCTCAGCCCTGCCGCGCGAGGATCTGGACGCCTGGCGCAGCCAACGGCTGCGAGCCCGCGCCCACGCGGAGCTCGCCCGCTCGCGCCACCCGATCGAGCGCGCAACCAGCGCGCTAGAGCTGCTGCTGATGGCGGCATGCGCCCTGATCGGCCTCGGCCGGCTGGCCATGGCCCTCGCCCTGATCTTTCACCAGTGATCCGCAGCATGGCCGCCCATGGCCAGCGAGCACAAGCCCTGCGGCGTCGTGGCGAGCCGCCCGTGCACTAGAACATTGTTCTAGTTTGCGCTAGTCTGCCCGCATGACTCGAACCATTGTCATCACGGGTGCCAACCGTGGCATCGGCTATGCCGTCGTGCGTGCGCTCGCCGAGCGCCCGGATGCCGCCTCGCTGCGCGTCGTCATGGTTTGTCGCGACCCGGTCTCCGGCGCCCGCGCGCGCGACGAGCTCGCGCGCAGCAGCCAGGCCGAGCTCCTGCTGGTCACGGGCGCGCTCGACAACCTACGCGCCATTCGCGAAACCGCGGACAAGCTGGACGGAGCATGCCCGCGCATCGATGTCTTGATTCACAACGCGGGCATCTGGCCCGCTCAGCGGAAGCTGAATGAGGATGGCCTGGAGCAAGCGTTCGTCGTCAACCATCTCGCGCCGTTCATGCTGAACCGTCGGTTAGAGTCGAAGCTCGCGCAGAGTAACGCCCGCATCGTGCAAGTCAGCGCCGGCATCTACGTCAAAGGCAAGGTCGACCTCGCGCGCACCCCCACAGGCGAAGACTTCAGCGCGCTCACCACGTATGCAAACACCAAGCTCTGCAACCTGCTCCTGCTCGCGCACTTCGCAGAGCGCTTCCGCCCACTCGGCGTGACCATCAACGCCGTACACCCGGGCGTGATCCGCACCGGACTCGGCGATCGCAAGGACGCCGTCGGACTCTTGCTCAAGCTGGCGAAGCGCTTCTGGAAAGCACCCGAAGAGGCCGCTCCGCCCATCCTGCGGCTCGCGCTCGATCCCGCGCTCGCCGCTACCAGCGGCAGCTACTTCGACGGCCAGATCGAGCAAGCGCTGCTCCCCCACGCACGCGATCCCGAGCAAGCGGAGGCGCTCTGGCGCCAAGCCGAAACACTCACCGCTCTTCGAGACGCAGCGCATACGAGCGATGGCACCCACAGCGCGCGCTGAAAATACGCGGCAGCGTGTGCTCGATGCAGCCCTGAGCGTCTATCGCAAGCACGGCCACGATGGCTTCAACATACACGCGATCGTCGCTGAGAGCGGCGTAAGCTTGGGCAGCATTTACCACCACTTCGGCAGCATGGACGGCCTGGCGGCCGCACTCTACGCGCGCTCCATGGGCGAGCTCCTCGGCCGAGTCGCTGCCGCTCTAAACAGCACACGCTCAGTGCGCCGCGGCGTAGCTCGCATCGTCGACGCCTACCTCCAGTTCGCGCGGACCCAGCGCACCCAAATGGCATTTATCCACGCGTCAGCCTACGCGAGCTTCCTGCCCGCGCATGCGACGCAAATCGCACAAAGTAAAGCGCGCATCCATGAAGTCCGCGCTTTCTTCGCCGAGCACGCAGCAGCCGGCAGAATCGCGCCCATGCCAGAGTGGCTGCTCGAGATCATGGTCATCGGCCCGGCGGCCGAGCTAACCCGCCGCTGGCTGTCCGACTCGACCATAAACCTCGACGAAGCCCGACCCATCCTCGCAGAACGCATCTTCCGAGCCATCCACATCCCGAAGCACAAACGCGGCAGCCCAGCAGTGAAGCCTTCTCAGACCTAACAGATCTCACTACAACGGTCGGATGGAGTGGCTGTGGCATGTGAACGAGCGGGATGAGGTGCTCGGAAAAATCGCGCGCGACGAAGCGCATCGTCGCGAATTGCGGCATCGCTCTGGCGTCGTGTTGCTCCGAGATGAACGCAGCCGCGTATTTCTGACGCAGCGCGCGGCCAGTAAACGGATCTTCCCCAACACGTACGACACCTCAGCATCGTTCCACGTGAGCTACGGCGAGAGCTACGAAGAAGCCGCTGGACGAGAAGCGCTCGAAGAGCTCGGACTTACAGGTCCGCTGCGAAAGCTTGGCAAGTTCTGTCACGACGATCCTCCCGAGCACCAATATGTCATGGTGTTCGCGATGGACTATCGAGGCGAGCCCATCGTGCTCGATCCGAGCGAAGCGACTTCCGGATGTTTCTACACCCAAGCCGAAGCGGAGCGCATCGCGCACACCGAGCCATGCACACCGTGGCTAGCGGATGCGCTTCGCGCCCTCGCCGCAGCAGACGCACGGCAGAGCCCATGATCGAGCGGCGGGCAGCGCGCGCATTGGTGGTGACTCCCGACCGGCACGTGCTGCTGATGAAGATGGCCTTTCCTTGGCTCTCCCGAGCGATTTGGATCGCACCAGGCGGAGGCCTTCAGCGCGGCGAGACGTGGGAGGCCGCGGCGCTGCGCGAGCTGCAGGAAGAGACCGGTTTCCTCGCGACCGGAATCGGTCCGCAGCTGTGGGAGCGCACGCTGCACATCGAACACAAGGAACAGATCACGCGCCTGCATGAGCGGTACTTCGTGGTGCGTGCTCGGCGCTTCGAGCCCGGCAGCGCTCGGCTCGAAGCGCAGGAACGAGGCTGGTTCCGAGGCTTTCGCTGGTGGCCGCTTTCGGAGCTGGCGAAGGATGACTCGGTCGAGCTGGGCTGCACGTTGCAAGCGGTGATCACCCCCGTCTTGCAGATCAGTTGCGTGTTGTGACGTCGAGTGAGCCCGGCTGAACTACGCAACCACTGGCGTCGCAGCGGTGCTCGGGATAAGCGAAGAGTGACTCGTGACCCGCTCTGTCGACCGACGCGACGGATAAGAAGAATGCAGACCCCGGCGCGAGTCCGAGCTCTAGCGCAGTGACTTCGCGTGAGGTCGCGGCTGCCGGCGCAACCACACGGGCGTGATAGAAGTTTTCGCTCGTTGGACGCGCAGCGATCACGTAGTGGTCGACCGCGGGCCCCGCAGCAGGAGCCGACCAGCGTACGGTGACCGCGCCCGCAGCGCCCACTGTGGCCCCTTCGATCTTCGGCGCCATCGGCGCCCGCGCCAAGCTCGCTGCGACCGACGCGACGATCTGCGCGATGCGCGCGGTATATGATGGCGTGACGTACATCGGTAGATCGTTCGGCGAATGCTGGTGACTCTCGTTCGTCCCGGAATTCGGCGATTCCATCGTCTCGATGAAACGCACAGCAGGAATCCCGACGTCGTTGAAAGACTCGTGGTCGCCGCCGCGACTCGGTCGATCCTCGCGCAGCACGGGCACCATGGTCATCGACGGCACGAACACTCTGCCCCAGTGACCGATGTAGCGCATGACCCCGCGGGCTGGAGATGTATCGTCCGTCGCGCCCGTGCGTGTGTTGCGCTCCCGCGGCGTCCCCGGGGAAAACAACCGGAACTGCTGCAGCGTCGCCTCGTTGTTGACCGTGTTGTCGCCTCCGACGATGTCCAGGTTGAACATGGCTTCGACAGCTGCATCCGGCACAACAAACTTGGCGACCTCTTTCGCGAGCTGCGCCGATCCCAGGAGGCCTTGCTCCTCTCCAGCAAACGCAGCGATCAAAACCGTCGCGTCGAGCTCGATCCGCGCAAGCACGTGTGCCACCTCGATCAGCGCCGCAGTCTGCGAGCCGGAGTCGTTCGCGCCGGGCGCCACGCTCGTCGGATCATTGCCGTTGATCGAACGTGAGTCGTAGTGGCCGCCGATGACGAAGACGCGCTCCGGCCGTGCGCCGAGCTTCACCGCGAGCACATTCTGCACAGCACCCGTCCCGCGCCCGCAGCCACTGGCGGCGAAGTCCTCCAACGAGACCGTGAAGCTCGGCGCCGCTTGAAGCTGCGCCTGGATCCAATCTCTCGCAGCACCGATCGCATTGCCTGAAGACGTGTTGTTCGAGCACGTGTTGCGTGTGGTAAACGCCGCCAGCTTCGCTACGGATGACGCGATGCGCATTGCGTCGACTGCGCTGACTGCGCTCGCGATCTCCGAATCGAGCGCAGGCGCAGCTCCGGCGTCGCCGCCACCAGCGTCTGCGCTCGCGCTCGTGATCGCCGCGTCGACGGCGACGGATCGGCGCGGTGTGCCCGCGTCCATCACAGGCTGGTCGATGCTGCCTCCCACACCGCCCTGCGCGTCGGAGGCGCCGGTTCCCGCACTGACAGCGCCACCCGCACCACTCTCCGGCACCGCCCCAGCGCTGGCCGGCTTGCCCGAATCCGCGACCATGACAGGCGTTTTCTCGGTGCCCGCGTCCAGAGCCGTGCGGGCGCCCCGGTTGCAACCCAACGCGCACGCGAGAAATACGAACCACCACATGTTTCGAGCAGTGAATTCCATATCATCCTGCGCGTGCCCACGTTATGCGAGGGCTCGCAGAGTGTCCAGCAAGGGCCCGCGCGCGTAACCAAATCCAGTTACGTTTGGCTTACGCTGAAGAGCGTCCATCGGAGGCGCTAATAGAAACGCCCCTCGCGCCGTGCAGGGCACCATGCTACCTAGCCAACGGCCGCGCAGAGCTATGCACACAAAGGCGAAGAACCCATGAAGATGGACACCAAGGTGCTCTCACAATGCGAGCGCGAGCAGCTCCATCTCTCGGGCGCGATCCAGCCGCACGGCACGCTGCTCGTCGCGAACGATGCCGGTATCGTCACGCATGCAGCCCAAAACACAGAGGCCGTACTCGGCGCGACCCCAGAGACTTGGATCGGACAGGCGCTGCCGCAGCAGCTCAGCATGCTGGCCGAGGCGCTCGGCGCAGCTGTCGGCAGCAGGCGCTGGACGGTGCTCACGCTCACGCCCACGAGCCCTTCCCTGCAAGCGCTGCTCACGCGTGGTGCGCAAGGCAATCTGATCGTGGAGCTCGTCCCGCATCGGCCGGGCGCTGAGCGCGCGAGCGAGCCGTCGGCGAAGTACCCTGGGCACGCCACTCCCCGCACGGACGACGAGATGGCGGCAAACGAGCACGCGATCACCGAGCGCATCGCGGAGCTCACCCTTTTTCAGCGCGTGATGTACTACCGCTTCCGAGAAGACGGCGACGGCGAAGTGATCGCCGAAGCGCGCCGCGGCGCAGGCTACGGCAGTTACCTCGGTCTGCGGTTTCCTGCGAGCGACATCCCTCAAGTCGCGCGACAGCTGTACGTGAAAAACCCGTGGCGCATGATCCCCGATGCGTCGGCGTTGCCAGTGCCGATCCTCAGTGCGGGTGGCGACGCACCCGACCTCACCTACTCTGACTTGCGTAGCGTCTCGCCAGTTCACCAAGCGTATCTCGGCAACATGGGCGTGGTGGCGTCGCTCTCGTTTCCCGTGGTGAAGCGGGGCCAGCTCGTAGGCTTGATCGCCGCACACCACCGCGAAGTGTGCAGCTTGCCCTTCGAGGTGCTGGAGCAATGCACGAGCCTCGTCGTACGGCATGCGCAGACTGCAGTCACGTACGAGCTTCAGCAGACGTTGCGACGCCAGGATGCGATCACCCAACGCGTCCAACAGCTGCGGCCCTATGTCGGCTCGCTGGAGGAGATCCGCGAGAACTGGGAAGTGCTCGGCGAGCAACTGATGAACATGTTGCACGCGGACGGCGTTCGGCTGTGCAACCACGAGCTGCAGCTCGAGCACGGTGTGTGTGGCCGCGAAAGCGATCGCGCGCCGCTCGACGAGTGGTTCGAGCACAGCGATGGTAAAGGCGTCAAGCACAGCGATAGCTTGCGCAGGTTCGTCGCGCAGCCACTCAGCGACGAGATCGCAGGCGTGCTGGGAATCGACGGTAGCAGCCGCGCAAGGGAGCTTCGGCTGTATCTCACGCGGCGCGAGCACGTCCATGAGGTCGCTTGGGGCGGCAATCCCGACAAGCCGACGGAGAGCATTACAGGCTCGCTACCGATCGCACCCCGTCAGTCTTTCGAGAAGTGGGTGGAAAAGCGCTACGGCTACTGCCGGCCCTGGAACGACGAAGAACGACACCTCGCCCTCGCGCTGCGGGTGCTCTTGCTGCAAGAGCTCCGTTCTGCAGTGTAGCGCGGCTCAGAACTCGACTGACAGCTCTGCGCCGAGCGGCCTTGCAGCCACGCTGACAGTTTGCTTCTTCTCAGCGCTCGGCTGCACAAGCCACAGCGTGACGCCAACGGCGGCGAGCGCTGCGCCCCCGTAGAAGCTGATCGTGGCGACGTCACGAAATAGCTCGTACGCGTCGGCGTGCTTGTCCGAGCAGTAGTAGTCGCCGCCGCGCTCCTCGCACGCGTCGAGCTTACTGCGTGCGAGTAAGGTGGTGACCAGACTGGTCGCGAGCCCCGCGCCACCGAGTGAAAGGGCGCTGATGGCCGCGATGCGCAGCCCGCTCGACTGCGGCTCGGGCGCTGCAGCTGTGAGCTGCAACGGCGCGAGCGCTGCAGCCACCGTCGGCTCGCTCACGGGGCTGAGGTTCGCGAGTGGGGGCGGGGGCTGTAGCTCGATGCGCGCGACCTCGCTCGCACCGGGCTGAAGTGTGAGCTCGACCTCTACGCGCTGCTCCTGGAACGAGCCCACGATGCGATGGTGTCCAGGATCACTTGGATGCGCGATGCCGATCAGCTTACGGTCGAACGGCGCACCATCGATCTCGATCGTCACTTGATCGGGCGACGCGCCATCCACCACCACGATCAATCTCGGGATGCGCGGAGTGAGCGCGGCTAGCTCGCTCGCCGCGTCGGTCTGTGCTTGGCGCTGCGCCTCGTTGTCACCGATGGCCGCGGACGCAAACTGGGCCTCGCGCAGACGCTCCGCGGCGCGCACCCAGCGCCCGACCTGGATCAATGCGCGCGCCGACCACAAGCCGAGCGTGGGCGTCGGGTAGAGCCGATACGCACGGTCCAGCTTGTCTGAAGCTTGCGCGTAGTCTCGATCGAAGTACGCCTCCATCCCGGACGTGCCGAGCTCGCGCGCAGCTGCCCGCTGCGCTTCGGGCGCGTCCGCGTGCGCTCTAGGGCTGCTCGCGAAGCACGCCAATCCACAGGCCAGCGCAAGCCAGCCCCACCTCTCATGCAGCGTCTGCTGTGCCGTGCTCGAACGCACTGTGGTCCCCCCGGATGTCACTCAGAATGCAAGAAGCTTGGGAATCGAGCGCTTGGAGTCCTCTGGGCTCGGCGGCGCGCTCGCGGTGGGCGGGCTCGCCTTGACTGGCTTCGGACTTTTGCGCGCAGCGGGCTGAGTTTTCTGCGGCGTCGCTTCGGCCGCCAGCGCCACCACTGGCTCCGGCTCCGGAAGCCGCACGACCGCTGGCGCCGCATCGGCACACGACACGCTGTCAGCGGCAGGCGCAGCTGACAGCGGCGGCATTTCCAGCGCGACAGGCTGTCCCGCGGCGTGCTGCTCCTGCTCGGAAGCCTGGAGGTTCCACCACGAGAAGCCCAGCACCGTGAGCGCAAGCAAGCTCCACGGCAGCCAGCTCCTCCCGCCGACGTCGCGGGCGCGGTGCGTCTTGGCAGCTGGTGGCGGCGTGACATCCGCCTGCCGCAAGTCGTACGCTCTGATGCCGACGCCCAGCTGCGTCTCCGCCAATGTCTCTGCAGTCTGGGCGGGGATCGCGAGCATCGGGATCGACGCGTTGTCGATCGTCATCTCGGCGCGAAAGCTGTGCTCGCGCGCGAACAACTCCAGCTCATCGTGGAGCAGCTTGAGGCTGGCGATGCGCGCTTCTCGTTTCCGCGCGAGCGAGCCATCGACCAAGCGCGCGAGCGTGCTCGGCACGTTCGGACACAAGCTCTTGACTGACGGTGCCTCCACAGTCGTGACCTTCAGCGCCAGCTCGGGCAGTGAGCTCGCGATGTGCGGCATGCGACCGGTAATCGCCTCATAGAGCATCACGCCAAAGGCATACACATCCGTGCGCGCATCGATGTCTTTGTCACCACGATATTGCTCCGGCGACATGTAGAACGGCGTTCCCAGGGTCGCGCCTGTCGCCGTCAGCGACAAGCCGTCCGGCGTGTTCAGCTTCGCGATCCCGAAGTCGAGCACCTTGGGAACGATCCGGCTCCCGCTCGCGATGCGCTCCAGAAAGATGTTCTCTGGCTTGAGGTCGCGATGCACGATGCCGAGCGCATGCGCAGCCACAACCGCATCCATCGCGGGCAAGAGTTGCGCGATGAACGACGAGAGCCGCACCTGAGCCGAGCGCATGTAGTCGCGAAGCGTCTCGCCTTGTAAGAGCTCCATGATGAGCACCCAGGTATCCGAGACGGAGTCCTTGGTCAGATCATAGATATCGACGATGTGCGGATGCTTCAGCAGCGAAGCCGCACGCGCCTCGCGCAGCAACCGTTCGCCGCCTGTGCCCGAAGCGAGCCGAGGATGGAGCCACTTCAGCGCGACGTACTTCTCCGTGATGACGTTTTGCGCACGATAGACGACGCCCATGCCGCCGCTGCCCACCATCTCGATCACGCGATAGCGATCGCCTAATACGTCGCCCGGTTGCGGAGAGCGGATCACGCGCGCCTCCAACGACATGTGTCGAGGCGTGTTGTCAGTTCAGGTGCCCGTTGTGACGTCAGGACCACGAGTCAACGCCGCTCAGTCGAGCCCATTCAGCTTCAGACTCGAATCCCTCAAGCCCGGGTATTCTCAAAACGTCGCACTTGGGTCAAGGCACGTTCCTCACATGGTTGCTGCTCCTACCGAGCAACTCACTGGAATCGCTCGCTCTGCCGCGCTGTAGGCGGTGCACTTCTAGCCCCGGTCGCGTCACGACCCGGCGGCTTTCTTGGACTTTTGTGACCAGCCTGTCAGTCACACTGGCAAGAATGCCGCACAGCCCCGGCTGCGAGCGCCACGCCTGGCCGCTATCAGCTGCAATCGTTGCGATTTCGTTTGGCCTGCGTCCTGCATTCTTTGCGTTGCGCCGCACCGCATCGCGCGAGGCGGCACGTGAGAGCTTCGCATGTCGAAAATCACCCAAACGGTTTGGACATCACTCGCCTGCAGCGGAGCACTGTTGTGCGCAGCCATTCGGCCTGCATCCGCGGCAGAGCCACTCGCGCCGATGCGTGTCGTGCAGGTTGGCGAGGTGCAATACATCAGCGGCGGCGCGAGTCGCGCTGAACGTAGAGAGCTAGAGGCTCGCACCGCCGACTATCGCGTGCAGGTCAACTTCGTAGCCAAAGAGCTGGAAGATGCACCGAAGCGCGTCGTGGTGAAGCTGAAGCGCCAAGGCGAGGCTGGCAAGCCGCTCGATCTCATCGCCGCAGGTCCGTTGCTGCTCGTGAACATGCCCTCGGGAAGCTACACGCTCAGCGCGAGCTTGAACGGCGAGTCGCCGGTTTATTCGCAGTTCGAGCTGCAGCCCGGCGAGTTCGAGAAGCTCGACATCCACCTCGCGGACAAAAAGTAAGCAGTGAGCTCTACTGATCGATGTGTGAGATCAAAAGGCGCGTAAACCAGCTGCGAAAACGCGCCTGGCTCCCTGCGTCCGCGCCGAGGCCCGCGTTTCCGAGCAAGCTCGGGGTGAGCACGGAGCCGCAGCACATCGTAAGCGTCGCGAGCACCACCGTACGCGCAGTGTCCTCGCGCGATACGCGCTTCGCGTTCTTCTTCCGTCCGAGGCGCATCGCGTGCGCTGCGTCGACGACCGCGCTGATCGGCACATCGCGCTCGTCGAAGTGATGCCCCTCGAGCGCCAACCACAGCACGACGCGCGCATAGCCTGTCTGTTCCAACACGCTCGAGACCGTCTCCAGCATGGCTTCGAGCGCCTCCGGCTCGCCGTCCGAACGCTCGAGCGCTTCGACCAAGTTGGCGTGGATGCCGCGCAACGCGCGCGCAATGACCGCTTTCACCAGCAGCTCTCGGCTGCCGAAGTGATGCAGCACGGTGGAGTGCGATACGCCCGTGTCAGCTGCGACATCTTGGAGCCGGATACCCGATGGCCCGACGGTCACCAGGCGTTTTTCCGTGGCATCGAGGATGAGAGCGCGCGCCGCCTCGGCGTCGAGTCGGCGTCGCGGCTTGGCCTGGGCGGTCCGGGGCATATCCCGGAGCATACAGCGTAAGCCCCTTACCGACAAAGTTGTTCATACCGTATTGACAATCTTGTTCATAGCGGCATGCTTCTTCAAAGGAAGGAGCCCGTCACCATGGCCTACATCCAGTTCCAGCCTCTTCGCGCCCTGCGTGCAGCTCGCATGTTGTTCGCCGACCCAGACGATCTTCCGCAGGTGTTCACGATCATCGAGTCGCTGTCTGGCAACACCCTGCAGCGCATCGCCCGCGGCTTTCGAGCGCACGAGAGCGGACGCCGACTGCTCGCAAAGCAGCCCGACCTGGTCGAAAAGCTCGCCGACCGTGAAGCGCTCGCGGCCCTTCCCGAGGGCTCGCTCGGGCGCGCGTACCTGGAGTTCGTGGAGCGGGAGAACATCTCAGCCGATGGCATTCGCGCTGCGGCTGAGAAAGGGATGGAACGCACGCGCATGTTGCCCCCGCCGCTCGACTACGTCTCAGCGCGCATGCGCGACACCCACGATCTGTGGCACGTGGTGACCGGTTACTCGGGCGATGTGCTCGGCGAGACCGCCCTGCTCGCATTCATCTTTGCCCAGACCTGGAACCCAGGCGTCGGGCTGATCATCGCGCTCGGCTTGGCGAAGACCGCCGCTGCCGCTCACGGCGGCAAAGCGCGTGAGACCATCTTCGATGGCTTCCGGCGCGGCCGGCAGACGCGCTGGTTGCCAGCCGTCGAGTGGGAGGAGCTGCTTGCATTGCCGCTGCGTGAGGTGCGCGCACGGCTCTCTGCCGCGGAACCTGCAGTGTACACGCCGATCCGCAGCGCGCAGCTGCGAGCTGCATAGCCCCCAACGATGATAGCGAGCTACGCCCCGGCGTCGAGTTGCTCGTCGCCGCAGGCGTGGCTCGACCGCTCATCTGCCTTGGTGCTCAAGGTGACGGAACGCGAATCATCGACGTTGCAGCTCGGGCAGGAGCGGACTTCGAACTTGATGTCCGTAGTGTCCTGCCAGTTGTACGGGCCGAGCTCCACCTTGAAGTCGTACGCGCAGGAGCCGCAGGCCGGCGTCTTGTCGGAAGGCCAGTCTACCGAGACGATCACGCGTCCGGGGCCGTCTTCGCGAGCCACGCCGTGCCAGGGCAGCTCAGCCAAGAGCTCCCCTTCGAGGCACAATGCTCGCAGCCCGAAGACCTGCAGCGCGAGCGTCTTGCCCTCGCGCTGTGAGATCACACAGCGATTGTCACCTGCAGTCGACGCTTCGGTGCATTGCGAGCTGCTGAGCTTGGCGACGCCAATGGCTGCACCATCGCTCTCGTCAGAGCACGCGGCAAACAGCATCGAGACGAGCAACGTCCTGAACAACGGCGAGACTGTCATCGGAGCTCCTGTGTTTTGATCCAACAGCAGCTGGCAGTGGGCCGGCAGCACGATGATAGCGGATTGCAGCGCGACCAGCCCATGGGCGAAGCATCACACTGTCAGCTCCAGCGATTACACAGTCACACCTAACCAACTGGTGCTCCGCTTACTGTGCTTGTTCGTCTGACGCGAAGATCTGCTGCAGCGTCTCGTAGTGCTGCTGCATGCTCGGGCTGTTTCGCAGG
>Ga0190269_10000484_pt1 | contig 20075 bp, 15 predicted proteins | sample Popmic249IS_FD_133749 | JGI IMG/M metagenome (GOLD analysis project Ga0190269, IMG submission 133749) | Populus adjacent soil microbial communities from riparian zone of Blue River, Arizona, USA - 249 IS | ecosystem: Environmental > Terrestrial > Soil > Riparian zone | place: USA: Arizona... | reverse complement strand
GGGTCGCCGGCGAGCATGGCGGACACCGCGCTCGTGCCGCTCGCGGTGATCGGTGGCAAGGAGCTGAGGGGCGAGCCGATCGGCGCCTCCGCTCCGGGGCCTAGCGAGACGCCGAGCCCGAGCGCGCACCCCTCGGCGATCGCGCTCGAGCTGTTCGCGCACGTAGATGCGGAGCTGCCGAGGGCGACCATCTTCGGTGCCACGCCCGAAGGCATCCGCATGGCGTTCTATATCAAACAAGGCCGCTGGTACGGTCCGCGCGTGCGCGCACGCTACAAGTCGGAGGGTGGAGACTGGCTGCTCGTGCGCAAGGACGGCGTGGCGATCCCAGATGTCAGGGCCACACTCGAGACCGAGGATGGCGCGCTCTTTTACTATCGTCTGACCGGTACACTCGATCTCGGTCCGGACGGCTACGCGCGCACGCTTGCGAACGACCTTCCAAAGTCAGTGCCTATCTCAGTGGTCGGACAGATCTCCACTTCCAATGAGCGTTGGAAGTGGGTGAACCGACAGACCTTCGTGGGTGCGGGCGCGGTGGACCTCAAAGCTGGACGCGCTCAGTACGATATCTATTCGGTCGCTTGTAATCCGGCCATGTTTCCGCGATAGTCAACGTTAGATGTAAGAAGGTCGGCAACTCCATTATGCCGCTGCATCTAGGTCAAGAGCTCCTGTCACGTGCCGCGGCGCTGCTCGCGAGCGAGGCGGCGCGAATGACTAACAGTCAGCGTCCTGCGCAGAAGGAAGCGCCGCTGGATGGCGCAGATGTGCTCGCTGCTGTTCGTGAAGTGTTCTCACATCCCGCCGCTGAACGCGGCCCCCTTCGAAGTCGCTATGAGACGTCACAGGTTCCGTTGATCTCTTGCGACGCGCTCGTGCAGGGAGGAACGGAAGCAGTTGCAGCGCTCCGCATTGTGAACGAAGAAGATGTGGCTGCGGACATCTCGCTGTACACCACCAACTTCGTATCGGACAGCGGCTACGAGGTAGCTTCGCTTGCGGCGCGCGTATCGCCGCGCAACGCGCATGTTGCTGCAGGCGGCGAGGTAACCTTCGAAGTACGGATCGCAGTTCCGAGCCAAGCACCCGCAGGGATGTACTCCGGCTTGGTTCAAGCCACAAACAGCAGATATGTGAAGGCCGTCATAGCGTTCGACGTCACATAAACGAGGATCTCCGCATGCACAGTGATCTGGTCGAGCTGGGTTGGTCTGAAGAGCACCTTCACAGGATCGAAGCTGTCGTGAGCGAGGAGGCGCAGCGAGCACGTGTCGGTGCACAGATCCTTGGCTTAGCAGGCCCGGTCGACGCTGCGACGACCGCGATCCCCAGGTACAGCCTCACCCCTCGAGCGAATGCGCTACCGAGCCCACCGTTTGCACGACAACGGTTGGAGGTGTGCTCGGATCCGGATCTGTATTTCACGCGGATTGCGGTGAATGTACATCTGCGCATGCAAGAGGCGGCTGAGCCGAGCTTACAGGCCGCGCTCACAATGTTCCGTCGTGCCGCGAACTACATCGCGCGCATCGAAGACGCTTTGATCTTCAATGGGCGACCGGGCCCGAACGCCGCGCCAGGGTTTGGGGTCGGGGCGATCCCTGATGTGTATACGATCAGCGGTGAAGGGGTCGCGGAAGGGATCATTCCGCTCGTCACGCCAGCTGGCGACCGATCTTACATAAGGATTCCCGTCGCGGCCGGGACACCGGTCGGGGAAATGATCGTGACTGCTGTGAATGAAAGCATCACTCAGTTGGATGAAGCGGGGCAGCTCGGCCCTTACGCTTGTGCGCTCGCACCCGATCTGTTCGAGGCCATCTGCACGCCGAATGGCAATCTGGTGATGCCGCGTGATCGCATCTTGCCTCTTCTCCAGGGGCCCCTGGTGCGCGCGAGCACGATCTGCCGTGGTCACGGGGTTGTCGTCGCGTTGAGCGCGAACCCTGTGGAGCTGGTGGTTGGCAGCGATATCGGCGTGCGATTTCTGCAAACGAACGAGCAGCCGCGCTTGGTGTTTCAGGTGTATGAGCGCGTCGCAGTCCGGATCAAAGAGTCAGCTGCGATCGCGATTATGAACTGATGACGCTGGAGGTCGGCGGATGAGCACGTCTTTGGCCTATGGGGAGTTGCTTGCATTCGAGGGGCTGCAGAACTCTGTCGATCACTTGTATCGAGCATATCTCGATGCGGCGCTCGTTCAGCTGAAGCGAGAGGCAGCGTCCGATGCGACGACGTACAAGAACCGGGTGCGCGAGTTCCGGCGAATCGAGCTCGAGTCAGACACCTCGCTTCGTGCTTTTCTCTATTGGTACGACGTGAGAGCGATCTTCTGGGCCAGTGAGGAATCTGCCAGCTTTGCGCTGGACGACTTTCCTTATGCGGTAGAGCTCGGCCTTCTCCATACGCAGGCGAGAGCGCTCAAAGCACGTCTCGACCGGCTCGCACGCGTGCAAGAGCTCAGCGCCGACCGGAGCCCGCAGACCGCTGCACCAGCCACGAATTTCTACAAGCCTTCACGCCAAGTCGGGGCAGCGGCTCGATCCACAGCGTTGGTCGACCGTGTGCTCAACGTCCATGCGGCTACCATGAGGAACCTCGATGAACAACAGTCATGACGGGCTGACTGTTTGGTTTGGTACTTATGATGCGCCTGCGCCTTTCGAGGCTGAGGTGATGCCGCGCGCGGGTTTGTCGTTGGTGGTCGGGGCGCATCCGGCGAGCCCATCGAATACTGTGGAAGTGAGCTTTCGCGTGGACGGGGGCGTCGTGCGCACGCTGCCCGGGCGTGAGATCCGTGTCGATCATGCAAGCAAGCGTCAGTACTTCGCGGTCGCGTTTCCGCGCTTCGTGACAGGTGAGCTGGTGGAGTATGCGGCCGTGCTGCGCTGCTGCGGTCGGCAGGTGCCCGAAGCTCAGCGCGAGCACCGCTTCCAGAGTTTCTTTCGGTTGCAGCCCAAGGCGCCTGCGTGAGGCGCGTGCGCCGCGAGAAGGTCGTCATACTCGGAGGCGGCGTCGCTGGCTTGAGCGCCGCGCATGAGCTGATCGAACGCGGGTTCGACGTCGAGATCATAGAACGTCAGCACATCCCCGGAGGCAAGGCCCGTAGCTTGGCAGCTATGGGTCCATCGCTCGGCCACCCACCTCACGCCAAAGGCCGACCGCTCGACGCCGTCAACGGGCGTTCGCTGCCGGGCGAGCACGGGTTCAGGTTCTTCCCCGGTTTCTACAAGCACATCGTCGATACGATGGCCCGCATCCCTTACGGCGCGGGTGTGGTGTCAGACAACTTGGTCAACACGACAGAAGTCTTGATCGCGTCGTTCACGCGCTCATCGTTCTCTGTGCCGGCGCAGTTCCCTCGCACATTCGATGATCTCGCGATCGATCTCCGCGCCATCGCAGCAGTGCTCTCCGGAAGCGCCGGCATCTCGCCGGCGGATAGTGCGTTCTTCGCCACGAAGGTTTGGCAGATCCTTACATCGTGCGAAGAGCGCAGGCTCGTCGAGTACGAGAAGGTCAACTGGTGGGACTTCATCGAAGCGGAGTCGCGCTCAGCCTCGTATCGTGAGTACTTCGGCAATGGCATCACGCGCTCGCTCGTTGCGGCCAAAGCGCGCCGCGCGAGCACCAAGACGATCGGCGACATCTTCGTGCAGTTCATCTTCGACATCGCACGTCCAGGCGGCGCCGCAGACCGGCTGCTCAACGGGCCTACCAACGACGTCTGGATCGATCCCTGGCTCAGTTATCTGCGTGCGCGCGGCCTCGCCTATCGCACCGGCTTGGAAGCACGTGCGATCTCGTGCGCGGGCGGAAAGATCAGAAGCGTGATCGCAGGCAGCGGAGATGCGCTGCGCGAGATCACGGGTGACTACTTCGTGGCAGCGCTGCCTGTGGAGCGCATGGTCGAGCTGCTCAGCGCACCGCTGCTGAAGCTAGATCCGTCGCTCATCAATCTGAGAGAGCTGAGTGAATACGTCGAGTGGATGAACGGCATCCAGTTCTATCTGACTGAGGATGTTCCAGTGACTCACGGCCACGCGATCTTTCTGGACTCGCCGTGGGCTCTTACCTCTGTATCGCAAGCGCAGTTCTGGAAAGATGTTCGTCTCGAACAGTTTGGTGATGGCAACGTGCGCGGGGTGTTGTCTGTCGACATCTCCGACTGGGATGTCCCAGGACTGAACGGCAAGTCCGCACAAAACTGTTCGCGAACCGAAATCGCGGAAGAAACCTGGCATCAGCTCAAGAAAAGCCTGAACGTCGACCGCGAGGTGCTCTCCGACCGACAGCTCCACTCCTGGTTCTTGGATCCTGGGATCGAGGATCGCGATGCGGATGCAGACCCGATGACGCCGCGCCTCGGCACGAACGCAGAGCCGCTGCTCGTGAACTATGTGGACACCTGGCGGCTCCGCCCGGAAGCCGTAACACGGATCCCTAACCTGTTCCTCGCATCAGACTACGTTCGGACGTTCACCGACCTCGCAACCATGGAAGCGGCCAACGAAGCAGCGCGGCGCGCCGTGAATGGGATCTTGCGCGTTGCGCGCACCGAGGCCGAAGCGTGCACGTTGTGGCATCTGCACGAGCCGGAGCTCTTTGCGCCGTGGCGCGCGCAAGATCGTGTGCGCTTTCGGCAGGGGCTGACCTGGCATGATCTCGCAGCCAAGAGCGTGCAAGCGTTGACGTCGCAGCGCTCGGACACACCAGACATCCACGAGGGCGCGACCGCTCGCGTCGCTGCCGAGTCGCGCGCATCGAGCGATGCTGGGCTTCACCGCTGGCGCGTCCTTACCGGTAGGTCCGCATGACGGCCAGCACGGACCTCTTCAAAACACAGCTCGTAGTTTACCGAGCGCAGGTCGTGGAAGCGATGCTCTCGCTCGTGCCAGATCGTGAGCCGCAAAAACACCTATACGGTGTCATCGCAGATCAACTCAAAAGCGGAGGCAAGGGCTTCAGGCCTGCCCTGTGTCTCGCGACAGCGCAGGCGTTCGGCAGCACCTCGGACCGCGCCATTCCCTCCGCCGCGGCGCTCGAGCTACTGCACAGCGCTTTTCTCGTGCACGACGACATAGAGGACGAGAGCCTGTATCGCCGCGGGCGCCCGACGCTGCAGCAGCGCGTCGGAGTTCCCCTCGCGATCAACGTGGGCGACGCGCTGAACGCGCTGAGCGCGCGAGTATTGCGACAAAACCTCGGCCTCCTCGGCCCAGCGCTCAGCGCGCGCATCCTCGACGAGTTCGAGCACATGACGACCGAGACCATCGAAGGTCAGGCGATGGAGCTGGGCTGGATGCGCGACAACGAGCACACGACGACTGAGGACGACTACCTGCTCATGGTGCTCAAGAAGACCACCTGGTACAGCTTCATCCATCCAGCGCGCATCGGTGCGTTGATCGCGCAGCCCGAGCGCAGCGACCTGGCTGCTTTCGATCGCTTCGGCTACTTCCTCGGTGCTGCTTTTCAGCTGTGGGACGACATCCTGAACCTGACCGGCGAAGTAAGGAAGTACGGCAAGGAGATCGGCGGCGATGTGTACGAAGGCAAACGCACGCTCATGCTGATCCATCTGCGCTCGAGCTGCGACGCGACGGAACAGCGCAGGATCGAAGCATTCCTGAGCAAGCCTCGATCGCAACGCTTGCCCCGCGAGGTGGCCTGGCTGATGGCGCTGATGCGCGAGCGCGGCAGCATCGAGCACGCGCGCAGAGCCGCGAGTGACTTCGCCGACGCTGCGCGCAACGAGCTCGAAGTGGCGTACCGAGATGCGCTGCCTGGCCCGCCACTCGACTTTATTCGAGGTCTCGTCGGGACAGTGGCGGCGCGAGAGGCTTAGCGCGGGCAGCTCATGGCCGCGTGCAATAGATCGGTACGCCTGGATAGTCCTTGCCGGACAGGACGCGAGGCGGGCGTTCGATCGTGGTCACCCTGGCACCGTGACGTTTCAGACGCTTGGCGTCACCCTCGCGCAGGGTGCACACGACGGCCTGCCGCGCGTCGTCCCAAGACAGCTCTTTCATCGGCGCAAAAGCGTAATATTCAGAGCTGACACCTGGCAGCTGCACGAACTGGATATTGCGGCGCTTTGGCGTGGGGTCTGCGAAGCGGTAGTAGTTGATCAGCTCGACGCAGCCATAAGCTTCACACGGCTGCGCGAAGAACGCGCCTTGGGGGATGCGCTGCAAGGTGTCGTCGAGGTCCCAGGCGACGAAGTTGTGGTTTCCCATGCTGTACACGAGCTCGTTGCCCACGAGCTTGCTGGCTTTGGCGACGTGCTGCCACGCACCGATCGCGAGGCACGCGGCGACGAGCCAGGTGCGCAGGGGTGCGGTGCATGCAAGCGCCAGCGGCAGCGCGAGCAGCGTGACGATGGGGACGTAGAAACCAGCGGGGTCGGGGATCTTATAAACCAGCGCAAACCCCAAGAGGCCGAGCACCGACAGCGCGACGAAGCGCGCCGCGTGCTGCGCCCGCTCGCGCAGGCGGACAAAGCCGAACGGGATGAGCAGAAGCACCGGCCATGCCCACTGCTTCTGCAGCTCAGCGGCGAGCGCAGGCAAGCGCGCGTTCATGACGCGGTCAGCGGTGAGCGGCTGCAGGCCATCATGAAAGCGCGCCGCGGTGACGTAGCGCCAGAAGCTCCGCAGCTCCGGCCGCTCGATCCACTCCGAGTATTCGGCGCTGTGCGCGCGCAGCGGCATATACGCATACGATGCCAGCGCGAGCAGCGCGACCGCAGCCAGGCCGCCGAGCTGCCGCGCGCTGAGCTGCGAAGCGGAACCTCGTGCGCGCCAGGCCAGATATGCCGCCGCTGGCAGCAGCATGATGCTGGTCAAGTGGTTGGCGCACCCGAGCAGCGCGAGCGCCGCGCACGCGAACAGCGCACGCGAGTCACCGGTGCGATCGAAGCGCAGCGCAGCGGCGCAGCTGCCAGCGACGAGCGCCGCGCTCAAGGTGTACAGCTCCGCTTCAGTCGCGAGCGTCCAAAACAGCGGGCCGAGCGCGAGGGCTGTTACGCCGCACACAGCTGCACGCAGCCCGAACGACCGCGCGCAGGCCCGGGCCAGCACCGCCAGCGTGACCAGCCCGAGCACCAGTGACAGAAGCGTGACGCGCAGCGCAGGGCTGCAAGGAAATGGCAGCCGTACCCAGAGGGCGTTCAGCATCAAGTAGAGCGGACTGCCAGGAGGATGACCGATGCCGCCGATCACACCGATGAACTGGAACTTCGCGGAGTCACCGCCGTTGATCCGGCCGCCGACGCCTGGAAACAGCGTCGTCGCATACAGCACAGCGATCGCGAACAGCAGCCAGGTCAGCGGCGAGCGCGCGAGCGCACGTGCGACGCTCGACGACGCGCGGACCGGGACCTCGATCGATTGCGCTCTGCTGACTGTCACTTGCACGCGTGCCGCGCACAGGATCATACAGAGCGAGCTAGCTCAGCGTATTCAAAATCCGAACGAGGGCGTCCAAAATTACCGAATACTGCGAACGTAGTTGGCGAAACGATCGGGCGGCGCTTCGACTCCACAGAGCTTCAGGAGCAGGCCGACTTGCGCCCGATGACCTGTTCCGTGTTGAGAGATGTGGAGCAGAATGTCCGAGCGGCTCAAGACCTGCTGCGCGCCATCGGTGAAGGTGACGTGCAGGACTTCGCTGAGCGCACGCTCGTCGAGCCCGGACGTGTAGCTCACGTACCATTCGTCGGTCTCCGCGACGCTCTTCTGCAGCTCGGTGAGCGTCGCGGGCTCTGCGGGATTGGGCGTCGTGTATGGGTGCGCAATGCCGAGCAGGTGGGCTCGGAAGATGCAGTCCACCGTGTGGTAATGGCGAATGAGCGCCGCGACGTAGCCCAACTCCTTCTCGGGGAAGCTGGGCGGCAGCGCCAGCGCGGTTTGGAGCAACTCCGTATCGGCCCAGCGCTTGTAGCGCATGAGTGAATGCGTGGTCGAAAGACTGTTTTCCATGGCACTCAGCTTGTGCCGCTGCCCGGAACGGCGCTTGAACGTAGCGGCGGAAAGCGCACGGCTAGCCCGTAAGCAGCGCGGTCCTGAAGCGCTCAGGCTCGTCGATCTGGACGAGGAGCGCACGGACCCGCTTCGCACCCGAAAACGCGGGCTTGTACGTGTTCGGCTCATGGAACGAGAGCTTCACGTTGGCCTTGCCGAACAGCACGAACAGCGCTTCGTCGGCGTCTGCCTCGGCCCACGCGCCGAGCTCGACGCTGGCGATGTTGCGCAACGCGATGGTCGCATGGCCGCGCGCACCGATGCGTAGCTCCAGCGTATGGCCGCGAATCGCGCTGCGGTAGACGCGCAGCGCCTGCAGATCGCCGAACAGCCACACCAGCGCGTAGCCGCTGCTAGCGGCAAAGATCCACTTGGTCGTGGTGAAGTGATAGGCCTCGAGCAGCACATGAGCGAGGATGCCCTCGACCGTGACCATGAAAGCCAGCACGCCGACCAGCGCGAACCAGTGCGGTTCCTTGTGGTGCGTGAAAACGCCGGGTCCGGGCGCGGGGCGCGGAGTCATGAACCAGCCTGCGCAGCACATCGTCCAGATCTGCAGCTCGAAGCGTGCGTATGAGGCCAGGCCAGGGACAGACGGTGCAAGCGCGAGGAGCGCGGCTTCCAGTGCATCGAAGGTGTTGTCGCCCGCCCGTCTCGCTGCAGCTACCGACCGCGCGATCTTACGGAGATTGACGGTCGCAACGAGCAGCGCGGAGCACTCCAGCACTGCGATCGCGACGAGCGAGAACGCGCCGGTGTTCGCGATGCTCGCGGGCAGGAGCGCGCGACCGACTGCCAGGCCGAGCGCGAACGTCGGCACGAGGGTCCAGCGCGGCAGGCCGCCGAGGCGGATCCCGAGGAGCCAATGACAAAGCGACGCGGTGAACGTCAGGTCGATCATGATCGCGGTGCCGATCAGCTGCGGATCAGCGCGCAAGTACGTCGAACGCGCCATGAAGAAGCAAAATGTGATCAGGGCCGTGAGCAGCAAGAGCTCGCTGACGAGCACTTGCTTTCGCCTGCCGAGCCCGACTTGCTCGCGCATGAGCGCAGCATAGCACGGCCCTCAGCTTGAGTGCGCTGGATGGAGACCGAGGGCGATCCTGTGCTCGGCCCCCGGCTTCAGCGTGTAGCAGCGACCGCCGACACTCATGGTGGCCTCACCGACGCCGTGAGCTTCGGAGCGCACGTAAAGCTCCTGCTCTGTGGCGTGCACGGTGAGCCATTGCGTGCGGAACCTGATCCGCAGGCGGAGCTCGGGCAGCTCCGCGGGAAGCTGCGGCGCCAAGCAGATGCGGTCGTGCTGGATCTCGAGGCCCAGGTATGCGCGCTGGAAGATGTCGATCGTCCCAGCCATCGCGCCGATGTGGATGCCTTCGCGCGTCGAGCCACCTTGGACATCGAACAAGTCAGCACCCAGCGCTTTCGTGAGCACTTCCCATGAGCACGCGCGGTCCAAGCGCGTGAGCAGACAAGCCTGCACGACGCGATCGAGGGTGGAGCCGTTCGTGGTGAGGGCGCGATAGTACTCGAAGTTCTCGCGGTACGCGTCGGGACCGAGCTCGTACCCGAGGCCGCCGAGCAGCGCGCGCAGCTCTTCCTCGCTGAACAGGTGAAACAACATTAGAACATCGGCCTGCTTGCACACCTGATAGCGGTTTACACTGTCGCCCTCAGCGGCAAGGATGTTGTCGAGGCGCTCGATGTTGTCATAGCGCGCGCGGTAGCCCTCCCAGTCGAACGGCTCGAGATCCTCGAAACCCGAAAACTGATCGAGGATCTTGCCGTTGCGCTGCACCGGAACCGCGATCTTGCGCGTGAGCTCCTGCCAGTGCTTGAGATCTTCGGCGCTGATATCGAGCTGTGCGAGCAGCGGTTCTAACAGCGGCTGGGGCATCCGCTCGACGACGTCGAGCGCGCGCAGCAAACACCACACAGCCATGACGTTGGTGTACGTGTTGTCGTCGATGCCCGGCTGCTTCGCACCGGGATATGCGTCGTGGAAATCGTCAGGACCCACGACGCCGCGCAGGTGGTAGCGACCATCCTCGCCGCGCTGCGCGATGCTCGCCCACAGCTGCGCGCTCGACAAAATCAGCTCTGCGCCGTACGCGTACAAGAACTCGATGTCCCCGCTGACATGCACGTAGTACCAGACGCTGTATGCGATCGCGGCATTGATGTGCCGCTGCAAGCGGCTGTGGTCAGCGATGTACCGACCGTCGTTCGGGTTGCGACGCCAGCGATCTGTGACCTCGCGACCGTCACTCGCGCTGCGCCAGGGGAAGAGCGCTCCCCGCAGACCTTGCTCTCGCGCAGCGTGTCGCGCTTCGTCCAAGCGATGATAGCGATAAAAGAGCAGGCTACGCGTGAGCTCCGGCCAGCGCAGGTTCAAGACAGGGAAGACGAACAGGTCGTCCCAAAAGATGTGCCCGTGATAGTTCTCACCATGCAGACCGCGCGCGGGAATGCCTGTCGCTTGTTGTGCAGCCATTGGCGACACGGTCTGCAGGATGTGAAACATGTGCAAGCGCAGCGTGGTCTGCACGTGATCTTTGCCGGGCAGCTCGAACAAGCAGCACTGCCACAAGCGTCGCCAGACTTGTTTGTGGCTGCGCTCGAACGCATGGAAGTCGTGCTCCGGCGTCAAGCTGTGTAACGCCTGCGCGAGCGGCTCAGTGCAGGCGTGATCGCGTGAGGTGAACAGCGCCACCAGCTTTTCGACAGTCACGGTGCGGCCGGGATCGAGCGCGACTTCGAAGTCGATCGCTGCATGTTGCGAGCGTGAGCGCGCCGCCCTCGGCAGCACACGCGTGCGCGGATCGTCGACGAACACGCGTTGTCTCGCGGCGAGCGCGACGTCGGTGTGTGAGCTCCGCGTGCGCGCACGCAGCCAGCTCAGCTCCCGGCCGTCACCACCCGTCTCGATCCGCTCCAAGTGCCGCCGGTCGAGACCGATGTACTCATCGGCGTTGCGATTCTCGACCGATCCGTCGAGCCCGAGCGAGATCCGCACGGGACCGCTGTAATTCTCGACGGCGATGCTGAGCTGCTGGCCTGCCAAGTGCGTGCTGCTCATGTGCACCCAACGTTGCTCCTGGAGGCGGAGCACGCGGCCCTGCGCATCGCGTACGCGAATGCGAAAGCGCAGGAGCCCGTTTTCGAGGTCGAGCTCTCGGCGGGACTCGAGCACCTCCGCGTCTCGAAGCTCGTCCGCACCGAAGCCGACCTTGACGGGCAGCCAGCTCGGCAGGTTGACGAGCTCTTCGTATTCGATCTGCTGCCCATTCACGACCGTGCTCAAGCGATTGTAGATGCCCGATGCGTATGTGCCTGGATAGTGCCAGTCCGCTTCCTTGAGGCGCATGCTGGTGGCACCCCGCGTTGCAAAGCGACCGTTGCCGAGCACGCACAGCGCCTCGCGTGTGCCTTCTTCCTCTGGCACATAGTTCTCGAAGACGATCGACCAGGGGGACAGCAGTAGCCCTGGGACGCTGCGTTCGGAGCTCACGCAGGCGCCTCGGCCAGCAGCTTGTCCAGCTCCGCGCGCGTCGGGTACGCCGCCTGCGAACCGTAGCGAGTGACCGCGAAGCTGGCAGCGGCTACGGCCATCCGCAATGCCGCTTTTGGCTGCAACTCTTCATACAGCGCCACGCACAAGCCTGCGGCGAACGCGTCGCCGGCGCCGGTCTTGTCGACGACTTTGACCTTCGGGGGCTTGGCTACCTCATAGCTCTCTTCCGTGACGAGCGCCGCGCCACCGTCCGGCAGCTTCACGCAGACGTTCGGGACTTTGCGCTCGAGCAAACGCTTTCCCGCTTTTTTGGCATCTGCCTCGGAGCGCACTTTCACGCCCGTCAAACGCTCTGTCTCGCGCGGATTGGGCACGAGGTACGTGCACAACGCGAGCATCTCGTCGCTCGCGCGATCTGCGGGCGATGGATCGAGCACCGTCTGCAGACCGCGCGCACGCGCCGCTTGCAGCGCGGCGAGCACGATGCGCTCCGGAACTTCGAGGTCCACGCTCACACACGAGCCTGGCGCACAACGCTCGATGCTCGCTCGCACCGCACGCTCCGCATCGTCCTCCCATTGCTCGTTCGCATTCGGCGCGAGCAAGATGGTCTTGTCGCCGTCGTCGCGCACCACGATCATCGATACGCCAGTCGCACCACGCACAGGACGCACGCCCGCGAGATCCACGTGCAGCGAGCGCAGACTGGAGAGCGCGAGCTCCGCGAAGCTGTCGTCGCCGACACGGCCGATGAGCTGCGCGGGAATTCCGAGCTTGGCGGCGAACGCGGCGACATTCGCAGCTTTGCCCCCGCCGGCACACAAAAACTCACGACCGAGCAGAGTTTCGCTCTGCTCCGGCCAGCCATCCGCCTTGACCTGCAGATCCAAGTTGATGCTGCCGATTGCTAGCACGCAACGCTGAGAGCTCATATCGACGATCAATTGCATCCCTGATGCCAAGTGCGACACTGAAACCCATGCGGGAAACACCGCAAAATACCGCGCACGCACGCCGCACAAGGCCTGCGCGCCTCACTCCGCGCTAACTCCAGCGTCCTGTCAGCGGCCGCCAACGCTCTACATCTTGCAGCTGTGTCTGAATGACGGTGATCTCCGGACGGAACGCTTGGTCCGGCAGAATACGCGGCCGTGCGATGCGATCCATGCGGAACGTGCGCGGCTCGCGCTTGTCGATGTCGCGCGCGAGGATGTACCAGACAGGCGGCTCGACACATAAACCATGCGGCTCCGCGCGGCGCTGACTCTTCTTGCCCTCGCGATCTGTGTATTGGAAGCTGAGGCCGAAGCCAGCGGAGAACGCTTCTTCGAACAAGCGTAAGAGCTCGGGTGGCGCTTTGCCTAAGCCCGCTCGAACTTGTGCGCTCGCGGGCGGCCCGACGACGACGCGTCTGCACAACGCGCGCAAGGCGCGAGCTTTGTTCTCTGGCAAGCTCGCGAGCAGCTTGTTCATCGCGGAGCTTCCTGCGTCACCCCAGGGCAAGTCGCTCGCAGCTTGTGAGAGGCGCGCGCCGAGCCAGAGTGCGACGATCTCCTGCAGCGACAGATGCACGGCGGCGAGGCCGCGATCGCCTTCGAGTCGAATGCCACCTCCGTGACCAGGCTCGCCGCTGATGGGCATGCCGCGCTCGCGCAGCGCGGCGAGATCCCGCAGCAGCGTGCGCCTGCTCACCCCGAGCTCGTGCGCCAGGTCCTGGACGCTGGTGGTCTCACGGCCACGCAAGGCCTCGGTGAGCTCCATCAAACGTTCTGCGCGCGGCATCTCTGGTGACAGTTTCTGTCACCAATGCGCGCATAGTCAAGCGCACGATGGCCGAGCCCCTCAAAGTCTTCTTCTCACCCGCGCTGGTCCGCCGCCTCGCTGACGACATCGCGCGCGTGGCGCCAGACTTTCCCGCGCGCGCGTTCGTGCGCCGCGCGACCAGCGGGCTCGAGCAGCTCGAGCTTCTGGATCGCGGTAAGCACATCGCGCGTGCGCTCTATGCGCACCTGCCGCCCGCGTATCCGCACGCGCTCGCTGTGCTCATGCGCTCGCTCGGGCCGGAGCACGCCTCCGACGAGCTCGTGGGCGGCGGCATGGCGCCCTTCTACTACTTGCCGCACACCCTGTTCGTGGCCGAGCACGGTCTCGATCATTTCGATCTTTCGCTGCGCGCGCAGTATGAGCTGACGAAGCGCTTCACTGCGGAGTCGAGCATCCGTCCGTACATCGCTCGCGATCCCGAGCGCACGTTCGCGCAGTTGGTGACGTGGGCCCAGGACGAAAATCCGCACGTGCGCAGGTTGGTCTCGGAGGGCACGCGCCTGCGCTTGCCCTGGGCGAGCCGCGTGGCGTGGCTGGATGCGAATCCGCGCCGCGTGCTCGAGCTGCTCGAGCTCCTGAAAGACGATCCTGCGACTGTGGTGCGGCGCAGCGTCGCGAACAACCTCAACGACTTGAGCAGAGATCACGCAGACCTTGTGGTCGAGACATGTCGTGCCTGGCGAAACGGCGACGCTTCCTCCGAGCGACATGCGCTCGTGCGCCACGCGCTTCGCTCACTCGTGAAGAAAGGCCACCGAGGTGCGCTTGCCGTGTTGGGCGCGCACGCACAGCCCAAGCTCGTCGTGAATGCGGCGCAGATCGCCAAGCGCGTACGCATCGGCGATCAGCTGCAGTTCGCGTTCACACTGCAGAGCACCGCGAGCAGCACCCAGGATCTGATCGTCGACTACGCCGTGCACTTCGTGAAAGCGAACGGCACGGCTCGACCCAAGGTGTTCAAGCTCAAGCGCGTGCAGCTCGAGGCGCGCAGCTCGGTGGAGCTCACAGGCCGCGTCTCGTTCGCGAGCATGACCACGCGCCAGCACTATCCCGGCCTGCATCGCATCGAGGTGCTGGCGAACGGCGAGGTGTTTCCGTTAGCGGAGTTCGAGGTGCGCGCGTAACCGGCTCACTTCAGCTCGATCGAGAGCTTCTTCACCTTTGTCACATGGCAGGTGTTGCCCGGCACCACGACGCTATCAGTCCATTCCTTGTCGCCGCTCTTCACGCGAACCGTGTACCTGCCTACCCCTTGCTCCCAGCACGAATAGAGGGCGCCTTCGGGCTCACCCGCGTCGTCATCGCCCCGCAGCGAAGGATTCTCCAAGAAACACGGCTCTTCGTCCGCACGTGCAGCTGTGACCGAGTCGATCTCCAAGTCATCTGGATTGATGACAGTCACCAACACCGCGAGTCGCAGCTCGTCGGTACAGATCCCTTGGATCGTGGTGACGGTCTCGAGCTCGCCGTCTCCGCAAGCGGCGAGCGAGAGTACCGCCACGCCCCAGAGCAGCGCTCGCGTGATTCTCTGTGCTTCCTGAACAACCACTGTCACCGCACTCAGCCGTCGGGGCCGGACATCGACCCGCGCGTCGGCGGCTCGGTCGTAGCACAGGTGCGCAGCACCTGCCGCCGTTAGCTGCATTGTGTCCCCTGACGGGGAGCCATTTTGGGGACAGCGGTCCCTGAGCTGCCGGCACAGCGAGTCTCATCACGTGCGAGCGGCGACGAACCGCATCATCGGTCGCGCCGCGACTGCATCGACCAACGCCCTCCTCAGCCCACACGCGTGTGAGACATGTCGCTGATGGCGGCATAGCCGCGCCTCGGTGCGCGACGCAATCTGGCTGTCCGTGATGGTACAATCGATCCGCAGCCGCTCGGAGACGTCGTGAAGAACCGCAGCGTGTCTATCGATCGCGATCGGAGCGAACCCCCGCGCGCGCTCGTCGCCACGCTCCGGTGCGCTGAGACACCATGACTGCCGACAACCCGAGCGCAGTCGAAACCACAGAGCTTGTAGCGGGGCGCTATCAGCTCCAGCACTTGATCGCGCGCGGCGGCATGGGCGAGGTGTTCAGTGCTGTGGATCACTCCACCGGACAGTGCGTCGCGCTCAAGCGCATGCTGAGCGCAGGCAGCAAGCAGCGGGTGCAGACGGTGCACTGCATGCGCGAATATCACGCACTCTCCGAGCTGCGTCATCCGCGCATCATCGAAGTCTACGACTACGGCGTCGATCGCGAGCGGCCCTACTACACCATGGAGCTGCTCGACGGTCAGGATCTGCGAGAGCTGTCGCCCGTGCCGTATCGTGACGCCTGTCGCTACTTGCGAGACGTCGCGTCCTCGCTTGCGCTACTGCATGCACGGCGCTTGTTGCATCGAGACATCAGCCCTCGCAACGTGCGGCACACGAGTGATGGCCGCTGCAAGCTGCTGGACTTCGGGGCGATGGTTCCGTTCGGCGTGCCTCCGGATCTCACCGGGACGCCCCCGTGCATTCCGCCGGAGGCACTGCAGGGCGGACCGCTCGATCACCGCGCGGATCTGTATTCGCTCGGCGCACTTGCTTACTATGTTCTCACCGGCCGCTACGCCCATCCTGTCAGCGAGATCGCTGCACTGCCGGGCGCTTGGGAGCTGCCGCTCTTGCTCCCGAGCCAGATCGTGCACGCAGTGCCGCGCGCGCTCGATGAGCTAGTGATCGCGCTCTTGAGCATGGATGCGCTGCAACGTCCGGCGAGCGCTGCGGAGGTGATCGATCGCTTGTCGGCGATCGGAGAGCTCGATCCGCAGGACGAAGCGGCTGCCGCTCGCAGCTTCTTGACAGGATCACAGTTGTTCGGGCGCACGGCACAGCGTGAGCGCCTGCGTGGACATGTCATGAAGCCGCTGTCCGGCCGCGGCTCTGCCGTGCTGCTCCGTGCAGAGGCCGGCATGGGCAAGAGCCGGATGTTGGCCGAAGCAGCGTTGATCGGTCAGACACACGGGCTCACCGTGGTACGTGTGGTCGCGCGCTCCAGCGCCAGCTCGTTCGCGCTGGCCGCGGACTTGCTCCAGGGCTTGTCGCAAGCAGCGCCCGTGGAGATGCAGCGGGCCAGCGTCAGCGGCTCGCACGGCGACGATCGCTCACACATGCTGGAGGCTTTCTCCCAGCTGATCCGCGCGGTCGCAGAAGCGCGGCCGCTGCTCATCACGGTCGACGATCTCGAGCGCGCGGATGAGCTGTCGAGCGCGCTCGTCGCAGCGCTCGCCTACCAGAGCAGCGAGTGCCCGCTGTGTGTGATCGCGAGCTACGACCAGCGTCACGAGGCCCCTGTGCTCGCGCGCGTCGCCAATCTCGCCGAGACGCTCACGTTGCGCCCGCTCGATCGCGCGCAGACGATCATGCTTACAGTCTCGCTCTTTGGCGATGTGCCAAACGTCGAACGCTTGGGTGATTGGCTGTACCGCATCGCGGCCGGAAATCCCAAGCTCACGTTGCAGCTCGCGGAACATCTGTTTGCGCAAGGCGCGCTGCGCTACGTCGGCGGGACTTGGGTGCTTCCCACCGAGGTCGGCCAGGCTTTGCCGCCATCAGCGGCCGAAGCGATGCTCTTGCGGGTCAGCGGCGTGAGCAGCGAAGCGCGTTCGCTCGCAGAGCTGCTCTCGGTCTCGCGCACAGGCGCAACAGCCGAGCGCATTCTAGAGCTCACGGGCAAGCCCCCCGCGCTGATCTTCGGCGCGCTCGATGAGCTGGTGCGTGCGGGCATTCTGGAGAGCGCCGGCAACGCGTACGCATTCGCGCAAGAAGCCCTGCGCGAGAGCTTGCGTGACGCGCTCGCTCCGGACCATCGCAGGTCCCTGCATGCGGCCTGGGCCGAACGTCTGCTCGCGGACAAACCGGACGCCGACGCGCAGCTCGAAGCCGGTCTGCATCTGACGCACACCGACGAGGAGCTGCGAGGTGCGGACATCCTGGCCCGGGTCGCACCCGACATGGTGGAGCGGCGGGTCAACATGGTTGTGGCTGTGCCCGCACTCGAACGTGTGCTCGACATCTACGCGCGTCATGGAAGAGCGCTCGACCAACAACTTCGTTTGCGATCACTCCTGGTCATGTCCAGCTTCTTGTTCGATCACAAGCTGGCCAAACGTCATGCGGATCAGGCGCTCAATGGACTGTATCCATTCACCGGTCTGCATTGGGCACAGCGCTGGTCGCACGTACTCGGTGAGCGTTTGGCGTTTGTGCTCGGCGCCGCGACAGCAGTCCTGCAGCGATTGTTTCAGCGCAGCGCCGAGCGCGGACCTAACATCGTCGATGCCGTGAGATACTATGCGCGCGCAGCGATGGGCCTCGTCGGCATGCACGCGCTCGCGATCGACGTCGCTGGCGTACGCGCTGCGTTCGAGCGCATGCGCATGTTCAAAGGCGCGCCCCACCCGACCTTGACGCTGTTGCACACGCTCGCCCAGGCCATCTCATGGCATAACGAAGGTCGCGCGGTGGAGATGAAGCCGCTCGTGCAAGATGTGTTAGATCGGTTGAGCGGCGAGCGCGGTTCGCCGCCGCAACTGAGCCAGGCGGAGCGCACCGATCTGTTGTCAGGCGCGCTGCTCTTACAGGGCCTCGATGAATGTTACCGCGCACAGTCAAACGCCCTCCGCTATGCGGAGCGCCTCGAGCAACTGCATACACCGATCGCACGCGCGGCTGCGTTGCGCGTCAGCATGACTTACTACCTCCTGCGCGGCGCCAGGGAGGAGACGCAGCACTTCCGACGCTTGCTCGACCTTAGCGCAATTCAGAACGGGACAGTCTGGCAGCTCGATTGGATCGCCGTCCCACTCGAAGGGGTCGCTGGATTCACCTGGTCCGACTTGGTGATGTCGCGCCGAGCGCTCGATGCGCTGGAGCGCATGGCCGCGGACGAGCCTGCCTTTGCAGACATGCGCGACATGATTCGGATCGGTTATCACTTTCGCCGCGGAGATCATGCCGCCGCCATTCGCTTCGGCGAAGCGTACATCGCGGCGCATGCACCCTTCACGCTGCTCGGCTGGGCCGCCACCTACGCGACGGTCGCGCTCGCGCATCTCGAGCTCGGCAATACTGCGCGCGCGCTGGAGATCACGGAGACTGCTGCCGGGCTTCTCACGAGCCACCACCATCCGTACGTCTACCACTTCACCGCGCTCGAAGCGACGCATGCGGTCGTCGTGGCAGTGAGCGGTCAGCGCGAACGCGGAGAGCGCCTGTTCCAGGAGCTGATCGCCCGGCTACGCGCGTCCGGTGAGCACACCCGTGTCTTTCTGATGCATGAATATCGTATACGCCAAGCGAGATTGCTCCGCGATAGCGCCGCGCTCGACGCCGCGGTCCAGGACATGCGTGACGCCGCGCTGGATTCTCGCAATCCGAGCGCGTTGCTGCTGGCAGCGGCGGTCTCTGCGCGGAACGCGCGAACGAACAGCATGCCGGCGCTGCCTGCAAAGCGCGCCGATCCCGAGACTTCGAGCGTGACGCGCTCGGAGCAGGCTTTTGTGGGTGCGCTGCTGGAGGCTGAGCCCATCCCGGAGCGCCGCGCCGAGCGGGCACTGTATGTGTTGAGTCAGTACGCGAGCGGCGGCGAGTGCTATTTGTATTGGCATAAAGACGGCGCGCTCGAGTTGGCTGCCTCGCTCGACAAGCGAGAGCCACCTGCGTCGCTGGAAAAAATCCTGTCCGCGCTGCCGGCGAACGACATGGAGCGCCCTCGCGATGTGTCGTTGGCACACGAAACAGCGAATGTATACACGGTGCTGCGCTTGCTCGACGGCGCTGAGAGCTGCGTGGGGATCGCGGCGCTGCGCGGCGTACGCAGCGGCGATCTAGCGATCCCGGCCGAGTTGATCGCAGACCTCGGACGAGCGCTCGCGGTCGGCAGAGACTGAGGCGCTTGCATCGCCCCCACAGGGTCGTAGCATGCAGTGCTGTATGGAGATGTTTGCGATCAGTGATCTGCATGTGGGCTTCAAGGCAAACCTCGATGCGCTCCAGTCCCTGCGCTCCCATCCGGACGCGGTGCTGGTGTTAGCCGGTGATGTCGGAGAGACCCGAGACCACCTCGCGAAGACGCTCGACATCGTCCAGCCCCGCTATCGCGAGGTGGTGTGGTGTCCCGGCAACCACGAGCTCTGGACGGTCGGGCAAGGGTCACGCTCGGGTGAAGCGAAGTACCGTGAGCTCGTGGCGCTGTGCGAACAGCGGGGTGTGCTGCATCCCGAGTCGGAATATCCGACGTGGACCATCGGCTACGAGCGCTTTCTGATCGTGCCGATGTTCCTGTTGTATGACTACACGTTCTGCCCGGACGGCATCGCACCAAGCGAGGCGGTAGCTTGGGCCGCCGAAGCAGGCTTGCGCTGCACAGACGAGGAGCTGCTCTCACCCGACCCGTACCCGAGCCGTGAAGCTTGGTGTGCTGCGCGCTGTGCCGAGACCGCAAGGCGCATCGAGCAGGCGCAGCGCGCGATCGGCCTGCGCACAGTGCTCATCAACCATTTCCCGCTCCGACGCGAGCTCGCGCGCCTGCCGGCGATTCCGCGCTTTCAGATCTGGTGCGGCACGCGCCAGACGGAAAACTGGCATCGCCGCTTTCGCGCCGCTGTCGCCATCAGCGGCCATCTCCACATCCGTTCGAGCCGTGTGATCGACGGGTGCCGCTTCGAAGAAGTGTCACTCG
>Ga0190269_10000483_pt1 | contig 20198 bp, 20 predicted proteins | sample Popmic249IS_FD_133749 | JGI IMG/M metagenome (GOLD analysis project Ga0190269, IMG submission 133749) | Populus adjacent soil microbial communities from riparian zone of Blue River, Arizona, USA - 249 IS | ecosystem: Environmental > Terrestrial > Soil > Riparian zone | place: USA: Arizona... | reverse complement strand
GGCGCTGCGCGGCGACTGCCACAGCCACACCGACGCCTCCGACGGCGGCTCGCCGCTCTACGAGATGGCCGCGACGGCGCGCGGGCTGGGGCACGAGTACCTGGTGGTCACCGACCACTCGCCGCGGCTGACCGTCGCCAACGGCCTGAGCGCCGACCGGCTGCGCAAGCAGCTGGACGTGGTCGCCGAGCTGAACGCCGAGTTCGCGCCGTTCCGGATCCTCACCGGCATCGAGGTCGACATCAACGAGGACGGCTCGCTCGACCAGGACCCGGAGCTGCTCGCGCGGCTGGACCTGGTGGTGGCGAGCGTGCACTCGAAGCTGCGCGCCCCGGCCGACGTCATGACCGAGCGGATGCTGGCCGCGGTCGGGGACCCCAACACCGACGTCCTGGGGCACTGCACCGGCCGCCTGGTCACCGGCCGGGAGGCGACCGGGCAGGGCAAGCGCCCGGAGAGCCAGTTCGACGCCGACGCGGTGTTCGCGGCATGTGCCGAGCGCGGCGTCGCGGTGGAGATCAACTCCCGGCCCGAGCGGCTCGACCCGCCGAAGCGCCTGCTCCGGCTGGCGGTCGAGGCCGGCTGTCACTTCGCGATCGACACGGACGCCCACGCGCCGGGGCAGCTGGACTGGCAGCCCTACGGGTGTGCACGCGCCGCCGCGTGCGGCGTCGATCCCGAGCGCGTGGTGAACACCTGGTCGGCCGAGGACCTACTCGCCTGGGCCGACCGCCCGCGCGATGCCTCTTCAGCGCGGCGCTGACAGCTCCGTCGCACGGAGGGCCGCGGCCGTTCCGTGGTCGCGACCGACCGAGACGGCCGTCAGCGTCGTCCCGGGGAGGCGGACTTCGCGATGCGCAGCGCCCAGAGCACCAGCGGGGCCTGGAGCGGTAGGCGGCTGTAGGCGATCGCCTGGTAGCGGGCGTCCGACGTCCGGCTGGCGTCGACCGCCATCTGGACGTTGGCCGGGTACACGCCGACGAACAGCGCCGCGGACGCCAGCGCCCCGACCCGCCGGGTCTTCGGCAGCGCCACCAGCGCGGCGCACGCCAGCTCCGCCACCCCGCTGATCGCTACCAGCGCGTCGGGGTTGGGCAGGGCCTTGGGAATGATCCGGGCGAACGGCTTCGGCGCGACGAAATGCAGCGCGCCCATCGTGGCGAGGCCACCGGCGAGCAGAGCCGGGGACGCCTTCTTCCAGCGGGATGCCATCCGCGGATTCTGCCGCATCCCCGGGACTCACGTTCCCTCAACCCACGGACGCCCGGTCGCCACACACCCGTGCCGTAACCTGAGCCGCGTGCTTCTCAGTGAGGACGCCGGCGCTCTGCGGGACAATCCCGACGCCTTCGTCATCATCATCTTCGTGCTCCTGGCCGGCCTGCTGCTCAACTGGGCGCAGCGCAGATGGATGCCCGGTATGTCCCTCCGGAATCGCATCTTCGTCATCGGCGTCGGCGCCTTGATCCTTGGCGGCTTCATCTACGGGTACGTCTACGACGTCAACGCTTGACGTCGACGCCGCGGCGCCCGCGCGCGATAGTGGCGGGATGAGCCGCGGCACCGCGTCCAGGCGCCGGACGAGTGGGTGAAGGTGATGGGGCATGCGTGAGGTGCTCGACGAGCTGTACGCGTGGTGGGAGGCCGGCCAGCCGGTCGGCGTCGGCACCGTCGTCGCTACCTGGAAGAGTGCGCCCCGGCCGGCCGGGGCGTCGATGCTCGTCGGTGCGGACGGCACCGCGGTGGGCAGCGTGTCCGGCGGGTGCGTCGAGGGCGCGGTCTACGAGCGCGCAGCCGACGCGATCCGCACCGGCGAGCCGACCATGGAGCGGTACGGCGTCTCCGACGACGACGCGTTCGCGGTAGGGCTGACGTGCGGCGGCATCCTCGACGTGTGGGTGGAGCGCGTCGACCGCGAGTCCTACCCCGAGTTCGGTGACGTGGTCGCATCGGTCCGATCCGGCGCGCCGGTCGCGGTCGTGACCTGCGTCTCCAGCTCCGCGGCCCCCACCGGAAACGACCGGGTGGGCCGCCGGCTGGTCATCTGGCCCGACCGCGTCGCCGGCTCGCTCGGCTCCGAGCGGCTGGACGAGGCGGTCACCGACGACGTCCGCGGGCTCCTGGCCGCCGGCCGCACCACGACCGTCCACTACGGCCATGACGGCGAGCGCCGGGGTGACGAGCTGACGCTGTTCGTGTCGAGCTTCGCGCCCCGCCCCCGGATGATCGTGTTCGGCGCGATCGACTTCGCGGCGGCGCTCGCCCGGATCGGCTCGTTCCTCGGTTACCGGGTGACGGTGTGTGACGCCCGGCCCGTCTTCGCGACCGCCAAGCGTTTCCCGGACGCCGACGAGGTGGTCGTGGAGTGGCCACACCGCTACCTGCGGAGCGAGGCGGACGCCGGCCGGGTGGACGAGCGATCGGTGCTGTGCGTCCTCACCCACGACCCGAAGTTCGACGTACCGGTGCTCGAAGTGGCGCTCCGGCTACCGAGTGCGTACGTCGGCGCCATGGGGTCCCGCCGCACGCACGAGGACCGCCTGGAGCGCCTCCGCGAGGCGGGCCTGACAGCGGCCGAGATCGCGCGGCTGTCGTCGCCGATCGGCCTCGACCTGGGTGCCCGGACCCCCGAGGAGACCGCGGTGAGCATCGCCGCGGAGATCGTCGCGGGGCGCTGGGGCGGCACCGGGGCGCGGCTGTCCACACTGCACGACGCGATCCACCGAGACGAGCTGAACGTCACGCTGTGAGTGCGACGAGTCACCATATCCCGCGGTTCGAGGCCGCCCGCCCACCACTGCCCCCACTCGGGAGCCTTAGGGTTAGCCGGAATCACTGCGGTGCCTGAGGAGGAGCTCCCATGGCGTACGGCCTGAGCAAGACGGTCGGTGGCCCTCTCCTCCACCTCGCATTCCGTCCGTGGGTCGAGGGGAAGGAGCACGTCCCGGCCACCGGGGCGGCGATCCTGGCGTCCAACCATCTCTCGATCATGGACTCGGTGTTCCTCCCGCTGGTGATCGACCGCCAGGTCGTCTTCGTCGCCAAGCAGGAGTACTTCACCGGCACGCGGCTGATCGACCGGGTGACGGCCAGGTACATGCGCAACGCCGGACAGGTACCGGTCAACCGCGGCAACAACCGGGCCGCGCAGGAGGCACTCGACGCCAGCCTCGACGTGCTCCGCTCCGGTCGATTGTTCGGCATCTATCCGGAGGGCACCCGCTCGCCCGACGGCCGGCTCTACCGCGGGCGCACCGGCGTCGCCTGGCTGGCGCTCACCGCGGACGTCCCGGTCGTGCCGGTGGCGATGATCAACACCGAGCGTGCGCTGCCGCCCGGCCGCACCGTGCCCCGGCCGGTGAAGGTGGGCATCAAGTTCGGCGCACCACTCACGTTCGAGGAGTACAAGGGGCAGGCGGGCAAGGCGAGGGCGCGGCGCGCGGTGACCGACCGGATCGTGGCCGCCATCGGAGCACTCTCCGGGCAGGAATACGTGCCGCATTACGCTCCGAAACGCGACGCGGAGCCCGAGGGGACCGCCCGGAGCCCGGAGCCCGATGGAAACGCATGACCGGCCGCGATCGCTCTACGATCGGTACGGGGCGCTTCCGGACTACTGCGGGGGCCGGGGAGGCCGTGACGCCCGGCCCCGAGAGGAGCAGACGGTGGACAGCACGCCGTGGTCGCTCACGACCGAGCAGATCGGGAACGAGATCGTGCTGCGCGCGAGCGGGGCGCTCGACCTCGACACCGCCGGGCGGCTGCGGACGGCCGGCACCACGGCGCTGCGCGGAGCCGGATCCGCGCCGATGCTGACGGTGGACCTGGCCGGCGTCACGTTCCTGGACTCGACCGGTCTCGGCGTACTGGTCACGCTGTGGCACGAGGCACGGAACGTCGGCGCGAAATTCCAGGTCGCCCGCCCGTCGCCGGCCGCCACCCGCATACTCGAGATCACCGGCGTGGACTCACTCTTCGACCTCGCGTAGGCATCCGGGTAGCCTCGGGGTGTGCGGTCGCTTCTCCTCTCCCGGCGGTGGCTGGTGCGCCACGCGGTGGCGATCCTGCTGATCGGGGTGTGCATCGGCCTGGCGTGGTGGCAGTGGGGCCGGGCGCACTCGCTGAGCGGCACCGCCCAGAACCTCGGCTACGCACTGCAGTGGCCCGCATTCGGCGCCTTCGTCGCCTATGCCTGGTACCGCATGCTGCGTCTCGAACTCCGCCCCTCGTCCGAGGAGACCGAGGCGGACGCGTCGGCTCCCGGCGACGGGCCGGCGGACGCCGGGCCCGCGCCGCGCACCGTGCGGGTGCGGCGGCGGTACCGCCCCGCGGCCTCCGCGGAGCCCGCCGACGATACGGCCGATCCCCAGCTGACCGCCTACAACGCGTATCTCGCCGCCCTGAACGACTCCCGGAGGAACGCCCCGTGAACCCCTCGATGCCCGGAAATCCTGGAGTGCGGGCGGCGCTGACCCGCTTCCGGATCGCTGCTTACGTGGTGGGTGTGGGCCTGCTGGTGCTGGTGCTGGTCGCGATGCCGGTGAAGTACCTCGGCGGCAACGGTTCGCTGAGCCAGGTGGTCAGCCCGATCCACGGTTTCCTGTACATGGTGTACCTCGCGGTGACGCTCGACCTGGCCATGCGACTGCGGTGGCCGGCCCTGAAGGTCGTCGGCGTGATGCTGGCCGGCACGGTGCCGTTCCTCTCGTTCGTGATCGAGCGCCGGGTGCACCGCCAGGCCGTGGCCCAGCTGGAGTCTTCCACCGCGAAGACCGGCGGCGAGGCTCACGCGTCGGCGTAGCTGGTGACCACCGAGACGTCGAGCGGGAAACGGACCGGCGTCCCGCCGAACAAGAGCTGACGAGCTTCGTCGGCCGCGGACAGCACCGCGGTGCGGACGTCGTCGGCCGCGTCCTCCCGGCAGTGCACGACGACTTCGTCGTGCTGGAAGAACACCAGGCGCGCGCCGTCGGCCTCGGTCGGCCGCAGCCGCCGCCGCAGGCCGACGAGCCAGATCAGCGCCCACTCCGCGGCGGTGGCCTGCACCAGGAAGTTGCGGGTGAAGCGCCCCCGCGCGGCACGCCGTGCCCGGTCGGCAGCGCCCGGGTCGGAGCTCCTGTCCTCGCCTGCCGTACCGGCCTCCCCGGCCGCGCCGCCGTCGCCCGGCCCCGCACCCGTCGGGGCGCCCTCGCCGGTCGGTGAGCCCTCGCCGGTGTCGCCGGACCAGAGGCCGGATCGGCCGGGCGGCGGGCAGGTGCGGCCCAGCCGCGACCGCACCAGGCGCCCCTCCTCGCCGGCGCGGGCGGCGGCGTCGACCGTGGCCAGCGCGTCCGGGAAACGACGACGCAGCACGTGCGCCAGCCGCCCGCCCTCGCCGCTGGTCTGGCCGTAGAGCGCACCGAGCATGCCGATCTTGGCGCGGGCGCGGTCGTTGTCGAACGCGTCGGCGGCGAGCGCGGTGTAGAGATCGCCGGCCGCGGCGGACTCGGCCATCCGCCGGTCGCCGGAGAGCGCAGCGAGCACCCGCGGCTCGAGCGCCGCCGCGTCGGCCACCACGAGGACGTGCCCCGGGTCGGCCACCACGGCCTGCCGGACCACCTTGGGCAGCTGCAGCGCCGCCCCGCCCCGGGTGGCCCAGCGACCGGAGACGACGCCGCCCGGCACGTACTCCGCCCGCATCCGCCCGCCCGAGACCCAGGTGTCCTGCCAGGCCCAGCCGTTGGCGGCGAACAGCCGGGACAGCTCCTTGTACGCGAGGATCGGCGCCACGGCCGGGTGGTCGACCCGCTTGAGCACCCACGACCGCGTCGACGGGATCTGGATGCCCGCCCGCCCGAACGCGCGCACGACGTCGGCCGGAGCGTCGGGATTGACCTTGACGCCACCGAAGGCGGTGCGCACCTCGGCGGCGAGCTCGTGCAGACGGACCGGCAGATCGCCGGGCAGCGGACGTGGGCCCAGCATCTTCTCCAGCAGCGCGTCGTGGCGCTCGACCGACCAGGGCAGCCCGTCGTGGCCCATCTCCGCCGCGGCCAGCGCACCGGCCGACTCCGCGGCGACGAGCAGGCGGAACCGCTCCGGGTGGTCGACCGCGGCGATGCGGCGCAGCTGGGCCCGGTAGACCTCGGCGAGCACCTCGATCGGCTCGTCGCCCGCGGGCAGCCCGGCGTCCGCGGCCGGCTCGACGTCGACGGCGAACAACACCGGCTGGGTGTCGCGCGGACGCGGTGGCGGGTCGGGCGGTACCGGCAGGCCACGGGCGCGCGCGAGGGCGGCGGCCAGCGACTTCGGTTCGCCCCACTGGCCCGCGTAGCCGACCAGGAGCGCCTCGACCAGCTCCAGATCGTGGCACCGCTCGACGCGCACCCCGGCGGCGAGCAGGGGCGGGTAGGCCGCCGCGGCCGTGGGCCAGAGCCAGCGGGGGCTCTGGCCGGCCTCGCGGGCGGCCACCTCGCGGGCGAGCGCCGCGCCATCGGCGTACCACCGCACGGGGCCGGCGACGGCGCCGGCGGCATCGATCTCCGCCAGCCAGCCGCCGCCGCCCCACGCCGGAACGAGGCCGATCAGCACACCCCTGATACTCCCCCGCCCCTCCGACAGTTCCGCCGGCCGACCCACGCGGGGCTGCGGCTCAGCCCGTCGCCGGAGCTCAGTCCGCCGCCGGGTCCTCGGGCCGCCGCCGGAGCTCAGCCCGTCGCCGGCGCTCAGCCCGTCGCCGGCGCTCAGCCCGTCGCCGGCGGCGGCACGATCTCGTCGATCGCGGCGAGCTCCGCCGGAGTCGGCACCCACTCGCCCGCAGCGGCGTTCGTGCGCACCTGCTCGGCCGTCATCGCGCCCGCGATCACCGAGCTGCAGCCGGGCCGGGCGGCCAGTCCGCCGATCGCGATCTCCAGCAGCGAGCGCCCGGCCTCCGCGCCCCACTTCACCAGCGCCTCGACCCGGTCGAGCTTCTCCTCGGTGACGTACCCCTCGCGCCCGGCCAGCCGGGAGTTCTCCGGCACCGGCTGCCCACGGCGCACCTTGCCGGTGAGCAGACCGTTGGCGAGCGGGAAGTACGGCAGCACGCCGACGCCGTAGTGCAGTGCCGCCGGCACCAGCTCCCGCTCGACGTCCCGCTCCAGCAGCGACCAGTGGTTCTGCGCGGAGACGAACGGCACCGTGCCCAGTTCCCTGGCGACGTGCGCGGCCTCCGCCAGCTGCCAGCCGGTGAAGTTCGAGTGGCCGATGTAGCGCACCTTCCCGGCCCGCACCAGCTCGTCCAGCGCGGCGAGCGTCTCGCTGATCGGTGTGACCGGGTCGGGGGTGTGCAGCTGCAGCAGGTCGATGTGGTCGGTCCGCAGCCGCCGCAGTGACTCCTCCACCGCACGCCGGACGTACGCCCGGCCGCCCTTGGCTCCGGCGGCCGGGCCGTACCCCATGTCGCTGCTCCGGTGGCCGAACTTGGTCGCCAGCACGACCTCGTCGCGGCGACCGGACAGCACCTCACCGAGGAGGCGCTCGGACGCTCCCCGCCCGCCGTAGCCGTCGGCGGTGTCGAAGAGCGTGATGCCGACGTCGAGTGCGGCGTCGACCACCGCCCTCGTGCCGGCCACGTCCAGTCGTCTACCGAAGTTGTTGCAGCCGAGCCCGACCGCCGACACCAGCAACCCGGAGTTCCCGAGCGGTAGATAGCGCATGGTGCGAGCCTAGGAGGTACTCGGTGAGCTCTTTTCGACCTCACACGTTTCCGCAAGCCGGACACCGTCCGCAGGGGTCGGTCGAGGAAGAACTCAGTGGCGCGATCGCGCCCCGTCCCGCATCCGTCCGGGGTCGACCTCGCGCTGCGGCCACCGCCGCAGGTACTCCGCCTCGAGGTCAGCGGTCCGGACGGTGTGGGCGTCCAGCGCGTCGTCGGAGCCGTGCCGGAGCGTCCCGTTCCGGGTCTCGTGCAGACGCAGCAGCTCGCGCTGGAGGTCCTCGTCGCTCAACTGCTCGGGGTCCACCCCGAGACCCCCGGCGCTTCCCGATGCCCCAATGTCCTCGATCGTCATCGTCTCTCCCAGTGCGCTCTGTACAAGGGTCCGGGGGTTGAGTACCCCTCGGCCCGGTGGCTACGCGGGGTTGTCCGGTCCGGCCGGAAATGCCGTGTAACTCCGGAGCCCAGTCGCACCGGACGACACGCTCACCTCTAGAATTGCCGCGAGTCACGCCACCGGCGTGGCTCCCGGTCGAGCAGACGGCCTCCACGCGTTGCGACGCGGCTCGTTCGCGGTGCCCAGGCACCGGAGCCGGCCGCAGGAGGACCCCCATGGAAAACCGCTCCCCGCAGAACTCCCTGAGTACCACCGGCCGGATGTCACCGCAGGGCCGGGTCGCCTGCACGACGTCGCCGGGGCTCGTGACGATCACCCTCGACGGCGAGATCGACCTGCTGGTCACCGAGGCACTCGACGGGGCGCTCGCCACCGCCGCGGACGCCCGGCCGGCCGACGTCGCCGTCGACCTCGGTGGCGTGACGTTCATCGGCTCGCAGGCCCTCAGCTTCCTCGTCCGGCTGCACCACCTCACCGCCGAGGACGGCCGGCTCACGACGCTGCACCACGTTCCGCCGATGGTGCGCAAGGCGATGGTCACCGTCGGGCTCGACCTGCTGTTCCCACTGGAGGAGAGCGGGATTTCGGGTCCACGGGGAATCGAGTGACAATGGGCGCATGCTCAAGGCACTGCTGCTGGAGAACCTGCACCCCCACGCCGAGGCGATCCTCGGTGCGGCCGGCGTCGAGGTGGACGCGCGGTCCGGCGCCCTCGACGAATCCGAGCTGATCGACGCGCTCAACGGCGTCCACCTGCTCGGCATCCGGTCGAAGACCCAGGTCACCGAGACGGTGCTGGAGAAGGCTCCGGACCTGCTCGCGATCGGCGCGTTCTGCATCGGAACCAACCAGATCGACCTGGTCTCGTCGGCCGGTCGCGGTATCGCCGTGTTCAACGCCCCGTTCTCCAACACCCGCAGTGTCGTCGAGCTCGCGCTGGCCGAGATCATCGCGCTCACCCGCCGCCTCACCGAGAAGAACCACTCGCTGCACGCCGGGATCTGGGACAAGTCGGCCGAGGGCAGCCACGAGGTGCGCGGACGCCGCCTGGGCATCGTCGGGTACGGCAACATCGGCAGCCAGCTCTCGGTGGTGGCCGAGGCGCTCGGCATGTCGGTCGGCTTCTACGACACCGCCGACAAGCTCGCGCTCGGTAACGCCCGCCGGTACACCAACCTCGACGACCTGCTCGACTGGGCGGACGTCGTCACGCTGCACGTCGACGGCCGCTCGGGCAACGCCGGCCTGTTCGGTGAGGCCCAGTTCGCGCGGATGCGCCCGGGCTCGATCTTCCTCAACCTCTCCCGTGGCTTCCTCGTCGACCAGGAGGCGCTGCGTAACCACATCGTCAGCGGCCACCTGGCCGGCGCCGCCGTCGACGTGTTCCCGGAGGAGCCGAAGAAGCGCGGCGACGAGTTCCTCTCCGACCTGCGCGGCCTGCCGAACGTCATCCTCACCCCGCACATCGGTGGCTCCACCGAGGAGGCGCAGGAGGACATCGGCCGCTTCGTCGCCGGCAAGCTGCGCAGCTTCCTGGAGACCGGCAGCACGACGCTGAGCGTCAACCTGCCGCCGCTGAGCCTGGAGCAGACCCCGGGCACCCGCCGCCTGGCGCACCTGCACCGCAACACGCCCGGCGTGCTGGCCACCGTCAACCGGATCCTGGCCGAGCACGGCGTCAACATCGAGGGCCAGCTGCTGAATACTCGCGGCGAACTGGGATACGTGGTCACCGACGTACCCGGCGTTCTCTCCGATGACGTCCTCGCCGCGCTGGAAGCCATGCCCGAGACGGTCTGCATCCGCCAGCTGGGCTGACGCCTCTGCGTGACACGGCGACGCATCGGGTTGTCCGCCGTGCGTCGTCGTGACACCGTTCTGGCTGGCGAACGCTGGGCCTACCGGTCAGGGCACCGTCCCACGCCGACCCACCGCTCGCCTCCCTGACGGTCAGCCCTCGGCGGACGGAGCGCACAAGCAGTGAGGCTCGCGAGGCGCACGTTGCTGCGGCGCACGCTGCAGGGCAGACGCCGGATCTGGATCGCCGGGTCGGGCCGGTGGGCGGTCGGCACCCTGCTGCCGGCCGCCGCCGGCCTGGTGGTCCTCACCACACCCACGACCCAGGTGATCCCGGGTTTCCTGCTCCTGGTCGCGGTCGTCGGCGCGACGGTCGTCGCGGGCCGCGGGCCGGGGCTCCTCGCCGCCGTCGTCGCCACCGGCGCTCTCGTGGCGGCGGCGACCTGGCCCCGCCAGCCGATCGCCGGGGAGCAGACCGGCCGGTGGGTCTGGGCCGCCGTCTTCCTCGGGCTGACCGCCATGGCGGTGGCCTGGGTCGACAACCTGCTGAGCGACGCCGCCCGCCGCGCCACCGCGGTGCTGGATCCGCTGGTCGAGGCCGCACCGGTCGGCATCGCGCTGTTCGACCGGGACCTGCAGTTCGTCCGGGTCAACGCAACCCTCGCACGGCTCAACCGGCAGCCGGCCTCCGCCCACCTCGGCCGGACGCTGGCCGAGGTGATCCCGGACGCCCCCGCGCGGCTGACCGAACAGCTGCGCGCGGTGCTCACGTCCGGTGCCGTGGTGCGTCACCAGATGTTCACGGTCACGACGCCGGCCGGCACCGGCAGGCAGCTGATGGTGGACGCGTTCCCGGTCCGGCTCTCCGGCGGGCCGGGAGGGTCGATCACCGGCGTCGGCGCCGTGATCGCCGACGTCACCGAGCGGCTCCGGCTCGAACAGCTGGAGCGCGAAGCCGACCAGCTGCGGACGACCGCACGGCTCAGTCACCGGCTGCTGGAGACCCAGCGAGTCGCGCAGCTCGCCGGATTCGAGGTCAGCGTCACCGGCGGGCGGGTGATCTGGTCGGCGGAGTTGTGCGCGCTGATGGGGCGGGACTCGCCACCGACCACCGACGAGGAGTTCCGGGCTCACGTCCACCCGGACGAGGTCGAGCGTCTCCGAGCCGTGCAGAGCCGGGCGATCCTGACCGGCGCGCCGTTCACGGTGGAGACCCGGATGCTCCGGACCGACGGCGCGGTCCGAGACATGCTCGTCCACGGCGAGGCGGTCCGCGCCGACGACGATCCGGACGCCGAGGTCGTCGGCTTGTGGGGCGTCGTGCAGGACGTCACCGAGGGGAAGGCCACGGAGGGCGAGTTGCACGCCGCCCAGGGTGAGCTGGTCGCCGCCAGGCGCAACGCCGCCGAGGCGCAGCGGGACGTGGCCGAGGCCCGCGAGGAGACCGCCGCGGAGCGACGCCTGCTCGAGCTGTTCCAGCGCGCGATGCTCCCGACCGACCTGCCCGACGTGCCCGGCGGGGAGCTGCGGGCCGACTACCTGGCGGTCGCCGACCGGATCGACGTCGGCGGCGACTGGTACGACGCGTTCCCGCTGCCGGACGGCCGGATCGTGCTGTCGATCGGCGACGTCGTCGGGCACGACCAGCAGGCCGCCGCGATCATGGGCCAGGTCCGGGCCGTCAACCGCGGGTACGCGCTGGAGGACCCCGAGCCCGGCGCGGTGCTCACCCGGCTGAACCGGCTCCTGATGCTCGCCTACCCCAGCGGGACGCTCGTCAGCGCGGTGATCTGCCTCTACGACCCGGGCTCCGGGCGGATCGACTGGGCCAACGCCGGCCATCCGTACCCGCTGCTGGCCGAGTCGAATTCCCGCGCGCGGGTGAGCGTCCTGAAAAGCTCGGACCCGATCCTCGGCGCCAGCAGCAACCGGGAGTACTCGGCGAAGTCGCTGACGCTCCCGGAGGGCAGCACGCTGCTCTGTTACACCGACGGCCTGATCGAGCGCCGGAACTCCGACCTCGACTACGGCCAGGAGAGGCTCACCACGCTCCTCGGCCGGATCGTCGCCGGTACTGCGCCGGCCTCCGCTGCGACGGTGATCGCGCAGGTCACGGCCGGAATGACGGCCGACGGGCTGATCGAGGACGACGTCTGCGTCCTCGCGCTCCGGCGCCTGTCGGACGACGTGTAGGGCCGGGGCCGGGCGGATCGTCACGTAGGGTTGTGGTCACCGCCACCACTCGAGAGGGCGCTCTCCGCTCATGCCGCACGCCGCCCGCACGCGACCACTCCGGTCGTCCGTCGGTGTGCGCGGCGCCGCGTCGCGGTTCGCGGTCGCGCTCTGCGCGGCCGTACTCGCGGCGGTCGGGCTGGGCGGAGCGGCCGCTCCGGCGATCGGCGCCGCCGCGGGCGGTCCGTGGAACGCGTCCACCGGACCTACCGGTGGGGGCCCGATCGGTGGCGGCCCTGGCAGCGGCGGGCCCACGGGCACCGGCTCGGCCGCCGGGGGGTACGGCGCCACGCCGACACCGGCGGCCGCGCGCGCGGCCGGGTACGGCGCGCTGAGCGGCACCGCGAACCGCGTCCGCCCGGCGAGCCGGCACGAGAACTCCAAGCCCGCTTTCGCGATCACCCACCGCGGCCAGCCGGACGTCCTGCCGGTCGCGGTCGTCGCGGCGCGCCACCGGCTCACCGACCCGATCCTCCCCGCCGGCCCGGCGCTGACCGGCGCGCCCACCCGCGCTCCCCCGGCGTCGCTCGGCCTTCCCGACACCCGCGCACCACCCGCCACCGGACGATCCTGAGCTCGTCCGGCCGCGCTGCCTCGAGCGCGCGCCGGTTCCTGCGCCTCGTCCGGAGGACCCACCCATGACCCGCGCCACCCTGGCGCGCGCGTTCTTCGCGTGTGCCATCGTCGCCGTCTCCGTCTACCTGACCGTCACCGCCAGCCCACGGCTGGGTCTCGACCTGCGCGGCGGGACCCAGATCGTGCTCGAAACCCAAGACACGTCGACGACCCGCGCCGACGCGGAAGCGACCGACCGCACCGTCGAGGTGCTCCGCCGCCGCATCGACGCGCTCGGCGTGACCGAGCCGACGATCACCCGCTCCGGCGCGAACCGGATCATCGTCGAACTGCCCGGTGTCCAGGACCCGGCCGAGGCGGCCGCGGTGATCGGCCGCACCGCCCAGCTCACGGTCCGGCCGGTGCTCGGCTACGCCGAGACCACTGCCTCACCGAGTGCGCCCGGTCCGACGCCCACGCCGTCGGCAACCGCAACCCCCGCTCCCGACGCGCCGCCGGCCGACCCCGGGGCCGAACTCACGCTGACCGACGACTCCGGAGCCCCGCTCCGGCTCGGCCCGGCAGCGCTGACCGGCGAGGGCATCGCCGACGCCGCAGCCTCGTTCGACGCCACCAGCGGCCTGGGCTGGTTCGTCACGGTGGACTTCCGCGGCGCGGGTGAGCGCGCCTGGGAGAACGTGACCGGCCGGGCCGCCTGCTCACCGCCCGGCGATCCGACGCGGCGGGTCGCGATCGTCCTGGACCAGGAGATCGTGTCCGCTCCGCAGGTCGGCGAGGACGTGCGCTGCGACGTCGGGATCACCGGCGGCTCCACGCAGATCACCGGCTCGTTCAGCAAGGCCGAGGCGACCGACCTGGCCCTGCTGGTGAAGGCCGGTGCGCTCCCGGTGCCGGTCGAGACCGTCGAGCAGCGGACGGTCGGCCCCACGCTCGGCGCGGCCGCCATCCGCGCCAGCGCCGAGGCCGCGGTGATCGGCGTCGCTCTCACCGTCGGCTTCCTGTTGCTGGCGTACCGCCTGTCCGGCCTGGTCGCCGCGATCGCCCTGGCCGGGTACGGCGCGCTGGCCTACGGCGCGCTGACCGCGCTCGGCGCGACGCTCACGCTCCCCGGCCTGGCCGGTTTCGTGCTCGCGATCGGGATGGCGATCGACGGGTGCGTGCTGATCTTCGAGCGGTCCCGCGAGGATTTCAGCGGTGGTGCCCGCAGTCTGCCGACCGCCGTCGGCAGCGGCTTCCGCAACGCGTTCTCCGCGATCGCGGACTCGAACGTCACGACGCTGCTCGCCGCCTGCCTGCTGTTCTTCCTGGCGTCCGGGCCGGTGCGGGGATTCGGCGTGACGCTCTCGATCGGTGTGCTCGCCTCGATGGTGAGCGCGCTGCTGTTCACCCGGGTGCTGACGGAGCTGGTGATCGCGCTGCCCTGGGTGCGACGGCGCCCCGCCTGGACCGGGCTGTCCGGCCCCGGCCGGGTGCAGCGGTGGATCACCCGCCGCGACATCAACCTGATGCGGCACCGGACGATGTTCCTCGCCGGGTCCGCGGTGCTGATCGTGCTCGCGCTGGCCGGTATCGGGATCCGCGGTCTCAACCTGGGCGTGGAGTTCACCGGCGGCCGGCTGATGGAGTACACGACCACGCAGCCGGTCTCGATCGGCGACGCCAGGCAGGCCGTGGCCGACGCGGGGTTCCCCCGCGCGGTGGTGGTCGAGTCCGGCGAGTCGGACGTCAGCGTCCGTACCGAACGGATCGCCGACGCCGAGGAGCAGCGGATCCGGGACGCGCTGACCGAGGCGTCCGGCGGCTCGGTCGAGCGGATCCGGGACGAGCAGATCGGGCCGTCGCTCGGCGACGAGCTCCGGACCAAGGCACTGATCGGGCTGGCCGTGGCCCTGGTGGCCCAGGCCGCGTACCTGGCGCTGCGGTTCCGCTGGACGTTCGCCCTCTCGTCGGTGGCGGCGATGCTGCACGACGTCGTCATCGTGGTCGGGCTGTTCGCCTGGCTCGGCAAGAGCGTCGACGGCGTCTTCCTGGCCGCACTGCTGACCGTGATCGGCTACTCGGTCAACGACTCGGTGGTGATCTTCGACCGGGTGCGCGAACGCTGGCGCGGTGCGACCCGCCAGACACCGTTCGCGGACGTCGCCAACGAGGCCGTGCTGCAGACCGTCCCACGGACCGTCAACACCGGGCTGGGCGCCCTGTTCATCCTCACCGCGCTGGCGGTCCTGGGCGGGGACTCGCTCACCGACTTCGCGGTCGCGCTGCTGGTCGGCGTCGTCGTCGGAACCGCGTCCTCCGCACTCACCGCCACGCCCCTCGCCGTGGTGCTGGAGAAGAGGTGGCCGGGGCGGGTCCGCGGCTCGGTCAAGTCGTCGAAGCCGCCGGCCCGGTCCGGCAGCGGGGCGGTGGTCTGATGCACATCGGAGACGTCCTGCTCGCGCTCGGTGGCGCGTTCCTGGCGGCGGGCGTCCTCGCTCGGCTGGGCGCGAAAATCGGGCTGATACGCGAGGTTGTCGGGCCCATTTCGGGCTGGAACGAGCCCGAGTAGTCGTCGTACGACCCCGACAACCCGTCGCGCCGGGGCGGCCGCGGACCGGCGCCCTACCGGCGTCTGGGCTCCGGATCGCGTGCCGATCCGGAGCCCCGAGGGTGCGGTCAGGCCTGGCCGGTCTCCCCCACGACGCCGCCGTGGGCAGCGGGGATGCTGCCGAGCCGCCCGGCACGGAAGTCCTCGAACGCCTGCACCACCTCGGCGCGGGTGTTCATCACGAACGGCCCAGCCATCGCGACCGGCTCCCGGATCGGCAGCCCACCGAGCCACCGCGGAGAGGCGGCTCCTGCGATGATCCGCGCGTGGTGGGTGCGGCGTGGAGTGCGGTCGTGGCGGCGAGCACGGTCGCGCTGGTGCCCGCGGCGGGGTGCGCGGTAGTGCTCGCCCGGTGGCGGGCGCGGCGTGCGAGCCCGCACCCGTGGCGCTGGTCGATCGCCGAGGTCGGCATGGTGGTCGGTACCGCGCCGTGGCTGTGGATGATCCTGACGCCGCGGGGCTCGGGTCGGGCACTCGAGGTGGTGCCGCTGGTCGGGCTACTGGCACAGCTCGGCGGCGCGCCCGCGGTCGCGATCGAGCAGATCGGCGGCAACCTGCTGGTGTTCGCAGCGTTCGGACTCTTCGCTCCGCTGCGCTGGGAGTTACGGATTCCGACCGTGGCCGCGCTCGCGTGCGCTGCCTCGATCACCGTCGAGGCGCTCCAGTACGCGCTGGCAATCGGCCGCGTCACCAGCGTCGACGACGTCCTGCTCAACACGCTGGGCGCCACGGTCGCCGCGCTGGGCGTCAGAATCGTGCAGTTGCTGACAGAGCACCGCCACGCGCGCACCCGCCGAGGCGACCCGAGCCCGAAGCCGGTCAGGCGGCCCTGACGGGCGGCAGCGCAGCCATCCAGGGCAGGGCTCACCTCAGGAAACACCCCGGGTGCCCTTGCTCGAACCTGGACGGGCCGCTCACAAAGGGGCGGGGTCGTCTATCAGGTCCTGATCGAGCAACGCCAGAAACGCGTCGACGACGATCGGGTCGAACTGAGTGCCCCGCGCACGCTCGATCTCGCCGCGCGCGGCTCGCGCGTCGAGAGCCGGCGCGTACGGCCGGTCGACGCGCATGGCCGCCCAGCTGTCGCAGACCGCGATGATCCGCGCTCCGAGCGGAATGTCCTCGCCCTTGATGCCTTCGGGGTAGCCGAGCCCGTCCCACCGCTCGTGGTGGGCCGCGACCAGCGGCGCGAGCGCCGCGTGACCGCCGACGCCTCGCAGGAGCCGGGCCCCTTCCTCCGGGTGGCACCGCAGCGCTCCCCACTCGGCGTCGGTCAGCGGGTCGGTCTTCTGCAGGATCGCTGCCCCGACGCCGAACTTCCCGATGTCGTGCAGGCGCCCGGCGGCGACGACCTGCCGCAGTTCGATGTGGTCGAGGGCCAGGTAGCCCCCGACCAGCAGACACCACCGTGCCACGGCGGTGCTGTGCTCGTGGTCGCTGAGCACCCGGTCGACCCGGTCGGCCAGCCACGCCAGCTCCGCCGGCACGTCGAGGTCGTCGGCGAGGGTTCGGCGGTCGGCCCGCCCGGCGACGATCACCCGGTCGCCACCGCGGTTCTTCGCGTCGGAGAGTGCGCGGTCCGCGTCGCGCACCAGGCGCTCCATGTCCAATGTGGCCGACTCGTCGGCGATCGCCCCGGCCGGCTCGCCGGCGACCGTCGCAACACCGAACGATCCGGTCACCTCCACCGACGCACCGCTACCGACGACGATCGACGTCCGCCGCAGCGCCTGGCGGAACCGCTCCGCGACCTCCATCGCCGCTTCCTCGTCGGTCTGCGGCAGCAGGCAGGCGAACTCCTCGCCGCCGTAGCGGGCGAGCACGTCACCGGGGCGCGCGGCGATGCGCAACCGGTCGGCCACCTGGACCAGCACCGCGTCGCCCGCCGCCCAGCCGTGGTGATCGTTGATCTCGGCGAACGAGTCCAGATCGACGAGGATCAGGCCGGCCCGCCCGTTGCCGTGCAGCACCCGGCGCGCCTCCACCCCTAACAGGGCCTGGAAGAACGGCCGGTTGTAGAGGCCGGTCAGGCCGTCGGTCACGGCGGTCCGCCGCTGTTCCCGCAGCGCGCTGTCCAGCTGCCGCGCCAGTCGCGTGCGCTCGCGTGTCGTCAGCGCCTGGCGGGCGAGCAGCCCGGTGAGGACCAGCGCGGTGACCACCAGCCAGACCGTCTCGACGTGGTGGTTGCGGATCTGGTCGACTCCCACCAGCAGCGCGACCACGAGCCCGGAGACGAGCACCGCCCCGAAAGCGCGGTCGTGGTCGAACTGTTCCACCGGGGGCTCCGGGTCCGGATGGCGAACCGCGGCCAGGCCGCCGAGCGTCAGGAAGACGGCCTGCGCCTGCCAGCCCAGGTTGATCAAGCTGCTGTCGGAGTAGGAGTTGTTCGCGTCGGCGAACGCGTAGCCCGCGTCGGCGACCACCCCGATCAGGTAGCCGACCATCGACAGCAGGATCGAGCACGGAATCCCGCGGTGGCCGGAGAGTCCGGCACCGATCAACGCGACGACGAACATCAGGCCGATCGCCGGGTAGGCCAGGTCCGCGAGGAGGTCCGTCCGGAGCGGGTCGGAGCCGCTCAGCAGACGCGAGCAGACCGATCCGACCGCGAGCACGACGAGGACCGCGTCCAGCAGGGCTCGGGCCCGCCAGAGCGTCCGCGTCTCCACGAAACCGATCCACGCCGCCGGGACGAGCAGCGCGTACGTCAAGAGGTAGAGGCCGTCGGTCAACAGGTTCGACGAGTCGGTTTCGATGATCGCCGCCGCACGGTCCGGTGCCAGCCAGACGGTGCCGACGCTCCACGCGACCTCACCGGCGAGCCAGCAGAGGTGAGACGCCGCCAGCCAGATCCATACCGTTCTGATCCGGCCGGAGCTGGCTCGTACCGCGAGGACGCCGAAGAGCGCGGCCGACACGAGCGGCAGCAGGTACATCGCATCGGTGACCAGCGGCGCGGCCCAGGTGCCGCTGGCGACCCAGGCGAACAGCTGGTAGGCGACCAGCCAGCCCAGCCCGCAGGCGGCGGAGACGCGGCACAGCGCGTCGCGGCAGACCGCTCGCCGATGGGCGACGAACGCGGCGGCGCGACGTTGCAGCTCAGCACGCTCGGTGACGTCATCGGCAGCGGCGGGGAGCGCGCCGTCGTGGTTGACCGCGCGCCTGTCGCCGGAGCCTGCCGAGAACGTCACGGCGTCCCGAGAGCGGCGGTGGACACGCCGCGACGACAGTCGTGCGCGTCGACGCGACCGTCGACTACGGACTGTCGTCCGCGAGGGCACCCGAACACGGCTACACCATGGCAGATGCCCAGCCATCCGGGCCGCCCCGTAATGCCCTGCGAAGCGGGTCCGCGACGAAGTACCCCCGCGCTGAGGACCCAATGGGGGACAGCGGTACGCCGTTCGGTCCTAGCCGAGAGGACCACTGAGTCGGTCGCCGGACCGAATCAGCCAGGCATCTTCACCTGCGGAAACGGTGCTCAGCGCAGGGAGTGGGCGAGATCGGCGGCGCCGATGAGGCCGGCGTCGCTACCCAGCCGCGAGGCCTCGATGGTCGCCTCGTGCCGGTAGCCACGGCCGGGCAGGCTACGGCGGAACTCGTCACGGGCCGATTCGAGGAGCAGTTCGACGCCGTCACCGTCCGGGGTCGCCCCGACTCCCGCCAGCGCGGCGAGCAGACCGCCACCGATGACCACGTACCCCGGGTCGAGCACCGACGCGACGGTCGCGATACCGGTGCCCAGCCAGCGCCCCACGCGCTCGACCATCGCGACGGCGGTCGGGTCGCCGTCGCGCGCCACCGCGGCGACGATGCGGTAGCCGATCTCGTCGGGGTCTCCGCCTGCCCGCGCGACCAGGGGCTTGGCCTCCTCGGCCCCGGACGCCACCAGCTGCTGGGCTTCCCGGGCCAGCGCCGCACCGGACGCGTACATCTGCCAGCAGCCTCGATTGCCGCAGCCGCACAGCAGGCCACCGGGCACCACCGGGATGTGGCCGTACTCGGCGGCGACGCCGAACCGGCCGCGGTACGGGTGACCGTCGACGACGAACCCGCCACCGAGCCCGGTGCCGATCACGCAGCTGACCAGGCTGGTCTCGCCGATGCCCGCGCCGTAGCGCACCTCCGCCCACGCGGCGGCACTGCCGGAGTTCTCGACGACCACGGGTATCCCGAGCAGTTGCTCGAGCTCGACGCCGATCGGCTGGTCGGCCCAGCCGGCGAGCGAGGAGAACAGCACCGTCGAACGATCCCGGTCGACGAAACCTGCGATGCCCAGGCCGACCGCCGAGATCGTGTATCCGCCGCGGAAGGCGTTCACCAACGCGTGGACGCACGGCACGAGGTCAGCGGGGCGGGGCGGGGTGGGCACGGTCTGCCGGATCAACACCCGGCCGTCGGCGTCGACCAGGCCGGCCGCGATGCGGGCACCGCCGACGTCGACTCCTACGACCAGCCCCATGCGCTCTCCCTACCCACGCGGTCCGCCCCACTACCCGCCACCCTGGCCGCACTCGGGCTCGGCGGTCACTCGGACACGCCGAGCGCCTCCAGCATGCCGAACGCCGGGTTCGTCCGGGCAGGGGGGACCGTCAGACGCGGCGGCTGCCCGATCCGCGTGGCTCATCGGGGTCGAGGCCCCAGCTGTGGATCCAGCGGGGACGGATCCGGATGATCTCGCCGCTGACCCAGGCGTTCTTGCGCGGCTGGTCGGTGAGCGCCTCGGCGACGCCGCGGATCTCCACGCCCCGCACCCGCCACGGATCGAAGGAGGCGATGTCGTCGACGACGAACGCTATGCCGCTGCCGCGCCGGACGTTCCGGAACTTCCGGCTGGCGCCCATGTTGAAGCCGGGTATGTCGATCGCGCCGGTCTCCGGGTCGACCTCGTAGCTGACCGGGTTGTTCTGTGGCATGCCGTCGGCGTCGACGGT